>Ga0068864_100002329_pt1 | contig 15709 bp, 12 predicted proteins | sample KBSSwiS72_FD_66586 | JGI IMG/M metagenome (GOLD analysis project Ga0068864, IMG submission 66586) | Switchgrass rhizosphere microbial communities from Kellogg Biological Station, Michigan, USA - KBS Switchgrass S7-2 | ecosystem: Host-associated > Plants > Roots > Rhizosphere > Soil ... | reverse complement strand
GCGGCCAGCGCGGCACAGATCGCGGCGCTGTCGACGCTCGCCGATAATTTCGCCGGGCCGATCCACATCCACGTCGCCGAGCAGGCCGGCGAAGTCGACGAGTGCGTCGGCGCGACCGGCGCTCGGCCGATCGAGTGGCTCGTTCGCGAAGGATGCCTCGACGCGCGCTGGCAGCTGGTTCACGCGACGCACGCGACGGCGCAGGAGATCGCCGCCGTCGCCGCGAGCGGCGCCGGCATCGTGCTGTGCCCGAGCACCGAGGCCAACCTCGGCGACGGCCTCCCGGACCTGCCCGGCTGGCTCGCGGCCGGCGTGCCGATCACGATCGGCTCCGACAGCCAGGCGACGCGCGACTGGCGCGAGGAGCTGCGCCTGCTCGAATATGGCCAGCGCCTGATGCGTCGCGCACGCAACGTCGCGGCCGCGCCCGAGCTCGGTGTCGCGTCGAGCGCCGAACGGCTGTTCGAGCGCATCAGCAACGGGTCGGCCGGTGCGATCGGCGAGCCCTCGTGGGGCCTGGTGGCAGGCGCGCGCGCCGATGCGCTGGTCGTCGATCGCAACGACGATGCGCTCCTCGGCGTCGCGCCGGCGCGGTCGCTCGATGCGCTCGTCTTCAGCAGCCCGACGGCGCCGTGGCGCGACGTGATGGTCGCCGGCAGGTGGCTGATCCGCGACCGGGCGCATGCGTCGGCGGCGCTCATCGGCGAGCGCTTCGCCGCGGTGCTCGGCGAACTCGGCGGCTGACCCGTTCTCGAGTCGCTCGATACGCGCGGCGCGGCATCGCCGGGCTCGAGCGCGCCGATGTCGTGCGCTCTGCGGGCGCGGGCCCTATCTGAAGCGTGACTGCGAGGCGGTCTGCAGGTCGCCGGGCAGCGAGCTCAGGTAGGCGGCGATCGCCTTGATCTCGGGGTGCGTGAACGGCCGCGCCATGCCCATCATGATGGCGTTGCTGCGGCCGACGAGCGGGTTGTGGTCGACCTGGTAGGCCCTGAGCGCGTGGTAGAGGTAGTCGGCGTGCTGGCCGGCGAGCTTCGGATACGACGGATCGATCGGCGATGCGAAATTGGCGCCGTGGCACGAGGCGCAATTGGCGGTGGCGAGCAGCTTGGCGACCGCGGGCGGCGCCGCGTCGGCGCCGCCCGGCGCGGTACCGGCGGTGGTCGGAGCGGCCGTCGCGCCGGAGCCCTTGCCGAGCTGGGAGTAGAAGGCCGCGAGATCGGCGATGTCCTGGTCGGAGAGGCTGCCGGCGATCGCTCGCATCGTCGGGTGCTTGCGCTCGCCCTTGCGGTAGGCCGCCAGCGCGCTGGCGATGTACCTGGCGTTCTGGCCGGCGATCTTGGGAACCTTGTAGACCTCGGGGAAGCTCGCCTGGTAGCCAGGAATGTTGTGGCAGCCGCTGCACATCTGGGCCTTCTTGTCGCCCGCGACCGCGTCGCCGGCCTTGTCCTGGGCCCGGGCGGCGCCGCCGAGGCCGAGGCCGAGAGCGATCGATGCCATCGCGAACAACAGGAACAGCGGCTTCTTCATGGTCGAGAGTCGAGTGTTGATGGCTGCGTGCAAACCGCGAATTATAGGGGTGCCCCTTATACTGAAACGACCCTCCGATCCGCGCCCTCCATGAAGTTCCACGGCTCCGAAAACTACGTCGCCACGCCCGACCTGATGCTCGCCGTGAACGCCGCCGCGACGCTCAAGCGGCCACTGCTCGTCAAGGGCGAGCCCGGCACCGGCAAGACGATGCTCGCCGAGGAAGTCGCGACCGCGCTCGGCATGCCGCTGATGCAGTGGCACATCAAGTCGACGACCAAGGCGCAGCAAGGCCTCTACGAGTACGACGCCGTCAGCCGGCTGCGCGACAGCCAGCTGGCAGACATCGACGGTGGCGCGCGCGTCAAGGACATCCACAACTACATCGTCCGCGGCGTCCTGTGGCAGGCATTCACCGCCGACGAGCCGGTGGTACTGCTGATCGACGAGATCGACAAGGCCGACATCGAGTTCCCGAACGACCTGCTGCGCGAAATCGACCGGATGGAGTTCTACGTCTACGAGACGCGCGAGCTGATCCAGGCCAAGCACCGGCCACTGGTCTTCATCACCTCGAACAACGAGAAGGAGTTGCCCGACGCTTTCCTGCGCCGCTGCTTCTTCCACTACATCAAGTTTCCCGACGCCGAGACGATGAAGCAGATCGTCGCCGTCCATTTCCCGAACCTCAAGAAGGAGCTGCTCGGCGCGGCGCTGAAGAGCTTTTACGACGTCAGGAACCTGCCCGGCCTGAAGAAGAAACCGAGCACCTCCGAGCTGCTCGACTGGCTGAAGCTTCTCGTCGCCGAGGACATCCCGCTCGAGGCGCTGCAGAGCAAGGACGAGAAGGTGGCGGTGCCGCCGCTGGTCGGCGCGCTGTTGAAGAACGAGCAAGACGTCTCGCTGTTCGAGAAGCTCGTCTTCATGCAGCGGCACAACCGCTGATGAGGAAGGTCGAGCCGATCACGCTGGCGGGCGAGCGAATTCGCCTCGAGCCGCTCGGACTGCAGCACGTCGACGGCCTGAAGCGCGCCGCTGCCGACGGCGAGCTCTGGAAGATCCGGGTGACGAGCGTCCCGGACCCCGACGACACGCGCGGCTATGTCGAGCGCGCGCTGCAGGCCTTCGCCGAAGGCCATCGCCTCGCCTTCGCGGTGCTCGACGCGAGCAGCGGTGAAGTCATCGGCTCGTCGAGCTACCACGACATCGTTGCCGCGGTCGAGCGGCTCGAGATCGGCTACACCTGGTACGCGAAAAGCCGGCAGCGCAGCCACGTCAACGCCAGCGCCAAGCTGTTGCTGATGACCCACGCGTTCGAGACGCTCGGCGCGAGACTGGTCGGCTGGCGCACCGACAACTACAACTTCGCGAGCCAGCGCGCGATCGAGCGCCTCGGCGCGAGGAAGGACGGCGTGCTGCGCCACCACGCGGTGCGCCGCGACGGCACGATCCGCGACACGGTGATGTACAGCATGACCGCCGGCGAGTGGCCCGAGGCGAAGGCTGAGCTGCAGTGGCGCCTGGCGCGCCCATCGGCCTGACATGCCCGGCTACCTGCGTCACCCGACGCTGAACGGCGATCAGGTCGCATTCGTCGCCGACGACGACCTCTGGAGCGTCGCCGCCGATGGCGGCATCGCGCGGCGACTGACGGCAGGCCTCTCCGAGCCATCGACGCCGTCGCTCTCCCCCGACGGCCGCTGGCTCGCCTACGTCGGCCGCGACGAGCACCACCCCGAGGTGCACGTGATGCCGGCCGAAGGCGGCCAGTCGCGCCGCCTCACCTGGCTCGGCGTCGACGCGCAGGTGCGTGGCTGGACGCCCGCGGGCGAGATCGTCTACGTGACGACCCACGGCCAGCCGTTCTTCCGCAGCCACCAGGCGTTTGCCGTCGCGCCGGACGGCGGTGCGTCGCGACCGCTCGGTCTCGGCCAGGTGAACCACATCGCCTTCGGCGACAACGGCCGCGTCGCCATTGGCCGCAACACCGACGACCCGGCGCGCTGGAAGCGCTACCGCGGCGGCCGGGTCGGCGCCATCTGGGTCGACGCCGAGGGCAGCGGCTCGTACCGCCGCCTCGACTCGCTCGCCGGCAACGTGACGACGCCGATGTGGATCGGCGCCCGCCTCTACTTCCTCGGCGACGGCGAGGGCGTCGGCAATCTCTACTCGTGCCTGAGCGACGGCAACGACCTGCGCCGCCACACGGATCACGACCAGTTCTACGCGCGTCAGGCGCAAAGCGACAGCCGACGCATCGTCTACGCCTGCGGTGCGCGCCTGTGGCTGTTCGATCCCGCCGCCGACGCGACGCGCGAGCTGGCGATCGAGACGCCGGCGCATCGCGTTCAGGCGGCGCGCCGCTTCGTGCCGAGCCACGAGCATCTCGAATGGTTCCGGCCGCACCCGGCCGGCCACTCGCTCGCCGTCGTCGCACGCGGCCAGTTGTTCGCGATGCCGCTCTGGGAAGGCGCGCCCACTCGCCGCGACGACGCGACACCGACCGATGCCTCGACCGCGCCGGGCGGCATCGCCGCGCGCCTGCGCCGCGGCCAGTGGCTTGCCGATGGCCAGACCATGATCGCGGCGAGCGACGCCTCGGGCGAGGAGCGCCTGGTCGTCTTCGACGCCGCCGGCGCGGCGCGGACGCTGCCATGGGACTGCGGCCATGTCAGCGCGCTGGTCGCGTCGCCGGTCGGCGACGCCGTCGCCTTCGCCAACCATCGCAACGAGGTCTGGATCGGCGACGTCGCGAGCGGCGCGCTCAGCCCGGTCGACACCAGCCGCTACGGCCGCAGCGACGATCTTGCCTGGTCCCCCGACGGTGCCTGGCTCGCCTACACCTTCCATGCCGACACGCGCCACGTCGCGATCAAGCTGTTCGAGCGTGCCAGCGGCAGCGCGACCTGGCTCACCGAGCCCGAGTTCCGCGATTCCGCGCCGGCATTCGACCCCGAAGGACGCTACCTCTACTTCCTCTCGGTGCGAACCTTCGATCCGGTCTACGACAACGTCCGTTTCGACCTCAGCTTCCCGCGCGGCGCCCGGCCCTACCTGATCGCGCTGCGCGCCGGCGAGCGCCCGCCGTTCGACCCAGAGCCGCGCGGCCTGGGCGAGAGCGGCGCGGCCGGCGAGAAGAAGGCCGGCACCGCAACAAAAGACGCGACCGCGCCGCTGCGCATCGATCGCGACGGCATCGCCCGCCGCGTCGCCGCCTTCCCGGTGCCCGAGAACCGCTACGGCCGGATCGCCGGCATCGCCGGCGGCAAGGTCGTCTGGACGACGCAGAACCTTGTCGGCGCCCACGGCCGCGGCGGCCACAAGGAGGCGGCCGGCAAGCTCGAGCGCTTCGACTTCGCGACCGCTCGCAGCGACACGCTCGTCGACAAGGTCGACGACTTCGCGCTCGCGGCCGACGCCGTGACGCTGATCTATCGCGAGGGCAAGAAGCTGCGCGCGATCGCCGCCGATCGACCGGCCGAACGCCGGGCGGACGCGGCCGAGGCCGAAGGCCCACCCTCGCGCAAGAACGGCCGGATCGACCTCGATCGGCTGCGCGTCGCGGTCGAGCCGCGGCGCGAATGGGCGCAGATGCTGCGCGAGGTCTGGCGTCTGCAGCGCGACCAGTTCTGGTCGGCCGAGCTGTCGGGCGTCGACTGGAACGCCGTCTGGCGTCTCTATGCGCCGCTGGTCGATCGCCTGGCGACGCGGGCCGACCTGTCCGACCTCGTCTGGGAGATGCAGGGCGAACTCGGCACCTCGCACGCCTACGAGATGGGCGGCGACCATCGCAAGCCGCCCGCGGTCGCGCTCGGCCACCTCGCCTGCGCATCGCGCTGGGACGCGGCGCGCGGCGGCTTCGAGATCACCGCCATCGCGCGCGGCGACGCCTGGGACGCGAGCGCCGACTCGCCGCTCGGTGCGATCGGCGTCGAGGCCCGGGTCGGCGACGTCATCGTCGCGGTCGCTGGCGAGGCGCTCGGACCGAGCCGGCCGCCCGAGGCGCTGCTCGTCAACCGCGCCGGCCAGAAGGTGCAGCTGACGCTGGCGCGCAGCGAGGCGAACGGATCGACGACCCGGCGCGAGGTCGTCGCGACCGCGCTGGCCGACGCCGTTCCGGTGTACTACCGCGAGTGGGTCGAGAAGAACCGCGCCTGGGTGCACGAGCGCTCGGCGGGCCGGGTCGGCTACTTCCACGTTCCCGACATGCAGGCAGCCGGCTTCGCCGAGTTCCATCGCTACTTCGGCAGCGAGTGCGAGCGCGACGCGCTGATCGTCGACGTCCGCTACAACCGCGGCGGCCACGTCTCGCAGCTGCTGCTCGAGAAAGTCGCGCGCAAGCGCATCGCCTTCGTCCACTCGCGCTGGATGAATGTCACGACCTACCCGGAGGAAGCCGTTGCCGGGGCGGTGGTGACGCTGACCAACGAGCACGCCGGCTCCGACGGCGACATCTTCTCGCACAACGTCAAGCTGATGAAGATCGGCCCGCTCGTCGGCACGCGCACCTGGGGCGGCGTCGTCGGCATCTGGCCGCGGCACCGCCTGGTCGACGGCACCGAGACGACCCAGCCCGAGTTCGCGTTTTGGTTCACCGACGTCGGCTTCGGCGTCGAGAACCACGGCACCGATCCCGACATCGAGATCGACAACGCACCGCAAGACGCGGCCGCGGGCCGCGACCGCCAGCTCGAGGTCGCGCTCGAGACCGCGCTGGCGCTCGCCGACAAGTCGGCGCCGACACGTGCGCCCGCGGCGACGCGACCGGTGATCGCGCGCGCGCCGCTGCCGCCGCGGCGCTGAGGGCGCGCCGGGCTCAGCCCGGCTGCTTCACGGTCCGCAAGTAGGGCTTGACGGTCTTGAAGCCGGCCGGGTACTTCTTCTTCGCGTCCTCGTCGGATACCGAGGTGACGATGATCACGTCATCGCCCTGCTTCCAGTTCGCCGGTGTCGCGACCTGGTGCTTGGCCGTGAGCTGGATCGAATCGAGGACACGCAGGACCTCGTCGAAGTTGCGCCCGGTGGTCATCGGATAGGTCAGCGTCAGCTTGATCTTCTTGTCGGGGCCGATGACGAAGACCGAGCGCACGGTCGCGTTGTTGGCGGCGGTGCGGCCGTCGGCGGCGACCTCGTCGGCAGGAAGCATGTTGTAGAGCTTGGCGACCTTGAGGTCATGGTCGGCGATCATGGGGTACTTGACCGCCGCGCCCTGCGTTTCCTCGATGTCCTTCGACCAGGCGCTGTGACGGTCGACCGGGTCGGCCGACAAGCCGATCAGCTTGGCGTTTCGTTTCGTGAACTCGGGCTCGATCTTGGCCATGTAGCCGAGCTCGGTCGTGCACACCGGAGTGAAGTCCTTCGGGTGCGAGAAGAGGATCGCCCACTTGTCGCCGATCCACTCGTGGAAACGGATCTTTCCGTGGGTGGTCTCGGCTTCGAAGTCGGGGGCGGTGTCGTTGATGCGCAAGGACATGGTGGATCTCCTGGCCGGGTTCGCGGTCGGCGGGCGGAAAGGGGGCACGAAGTATGCGCGCAGCGGCCCGGAACGCGTCGTTCACCCGACGTGCGGCACGGGAGACGACCGACATGGGCGGCGCGGCGCGGCGGGTTGATCGAACACAATGCCGCGTCCGAGCCGCGTCATCCGGGAACTGCCACATGATCTTCGATGCCATCCGCGAGAGCCACGATCTGCAGCGCGACCTGTGCCGCAAGCTCACCGCATCGCGCCACGACATGGCCGCGCGTCAGGTGCTCTTCCTGCAGCTGAAGGTCGAACTGATGGCGCACGCGGCGGCCGAGGAACGCCACCTCTACGTTCCGCTGCTGATGGAGGACGGCGGCCTCGACGCCTCGCGTCATGCGCTGCACGAGCACCACGAGGTCGACGAGCTGCTGGACGACTTGTCGGTGCGTGACAAGAAGCAGGCCGGCTGGATCGCCACCGCGAAAACGCTGAGCTTCAAGGTGCGTCACCACCTGAAGGAGGAGGAATCGAAGTTCTTCCAGGTGGCCGGGCGCCTGCTGTCGGCGGCGAAGAAGGAGCAGCTTGCCGGCAAGTACACGCGCGAGATCGTGCGCATGCGCAAGCACTACGCTGCCGACTACGAGACGGTGGTCGTCGCGGCGGCGAGCGGCCGCGTCGTGCCGGCGAAGCGCGCGGTCAACAAGCCCGCGACGCGCGGCAACGCTCGCACGGGCGCACAGCTGCGAGGCAAGGGCGAGCCGCGTCGCACGCGTTGATCGGCTGAAGACGAGCGATCGACAGGCGCCTGCGGGCCAGTCCGGGCCGAGTCGTCGGCTTGCGTTCTCGCGGAGCGAGCCGTTCGGCGCTAGCTCCCGCCGGCGCCGAGGCGCCTGATCCACTCGTCGACGGCGCGCTCCAGCACCGGCAGCGGCACCGAGCCCTGGTCGAGCACGACGACGTGGAATTTGCGGATGTCGAAGCGCTCGCCGAGGCGCGCCTTCGCGCGGTCGCGCAGCTCGATGATCTTCAGCTCGCCGATCATGTAGCCGAGCGCCTGAGCCGGCCAGGACAGATAGCGATCGACCTCGGCGACGACGTAGGGTTCGTCCTGGCCGGTCCGCTCCACCATGTAGTCGATCGCCCGCTGCCGGCTCCAGCCGAGGGCGTGCATGCCGGTGTCGACCACCAGCCGCGCGGCCCGAAACGCCTGCGCCTGGAGGTGGCCGAAACGGCTGTACGCATCGCCGTAGAGGCCCAGCTCGAAGCCGAGGGTCTCGGCATAGAGCGCCCAGCCTTCGCTGTAGGCGTTGTAGCCGCCGGCGCGGCGAAATTTCGGCAGCTCGCCCAGCTCCATGGCGCGCGCGATCTGCAGGTGGTGTCCCGGAACCGCTTCGTGCGCGACCAGCGTCGCCATGCCCCACGTCGGTCGTTGGTTCCAGGCCTTGACGTTGGCGTTGAAGTAGCCGGCGCGACTGCCGTCGAGCGCGGGCTCCGAGTAGAACGCCGCCGTGTCGGCGCTGAAATCGGCCGGCATCGGGCGAACGCCGTAGGGTGCGCGCGGCAGTTCGGCGAAGAGCTTCGGCAGCTCGGGATCGATTTGCTTGGCGATCGCCCGATAACCGGCGAGCAGCGCGTCGGCGTCCTTGAGGAAGAACCTGGGGTCGGTGTTCAGGTAGCGCACGAAAGCGGCGAAGCCGTCCGCGAAGCGAACCTCCTTCATCACCGCTTCCATCTCGCCGCGCAGCCGCTCGACCTCGCGCAGCCCGATCGCGTGGATCTGCGTCGGGCTGAGGTCGGTCGTAGTCGAGCGGCGGACCTGCTCGGCATAGACCGCGACGCCGTCGGGATAGCTGGCGAGCGCGCCGTGGGCGGCGGCATTCGGCAGGTATTCGTCGGCGACGAAGGCACGCAGGCGCCGCACCGCGGGAATCACGTCGTCGGCGATCGCGCGTCGCGCCCGCGCCTGGAGAGCGCTCCGTTCCGTCTCCGGGACGTCGCTGCCGAGGCGGGTGAAGGGCTCGAAGAACGGCCCGCCGTCCGGCGCGGCGCCGAGCTGCTGATCGAGCTGCGCGAGCACGCGCTCGAGAACAGTGCGCGGCGGCACCCAGCCGAGCGCCATGCCTTCGCGCAGGAAAGCCAGTTCCTGGTCGACCCGTCTCGGGTACGCGGCGAGCCGCGCCAGGATCTGCTCGGCGTCGCCCCTCGTGGCCGTGGGGCTGGCGCGCAGCAGCTGCGACAGATTGCTTTGAAAGCCGCCCTGCGATCCCAGCGTGAGGCGTCGAAAGCCGACGAAGCGCTCCATGCGCAGCTGCTGTTCGAGCTCGTAGATGAAGATCTCGAGCGAGACCTGGTCGGCCGGACCCAGGCGCTCGCGCGTGATCGCCTTGGCTTCCGCGAGCTCGCGACGGGCGCGTGCATAGTCGGCGACCTCGCCCTCGCGCGAGGCATCGAACAGCTTGTCGCCATAGCGGTTGTCGCCGACGAAGGTCGCCCACTCGGGGTAGCGCCGCATCGACGCCTCCCACGAGGCGTCGAAGAGCGCCCGCAGCTGGCGCGTCGCGGCCGGGTCGACGGCCTGGGCGCCGGCACCGGTCGCGCACAGCAGCGCGACGCAGGCCGCAACGGCGCAACTCCACCCCTCGATCGTCCGCTTCATCACGCGACCTCCGATCCCGATGATCAGGCGGACGGCGACGCTAGCACTCCTCGCCGGGCCATGACTCAGCGAGCAGCAGCGCCGGCTTCGTACCAGCGGCCGAGAGCAGCCCGTTCGGCGTCGGTCATCTGGGTCGCGTTGCTCATCGGCATCAGCTTCAGCAGCACGGCCTGCTGGTACACCTGCTGCGAGTGGGCGCTGATCTCGGCGGCGGAGTCGAGGCGGACGTTCTTGTTCGCCAGCGTCGCGTTGTGGCAGACGACGCAGCGCTGCGTGACGATCGCCTGCACCTCGGCGAAGCTCGGCGGCGGCGCTGCCTTCGCCGCCGCGGGCTGCGGCGCCGGCATCAGCAGCGCCACCGTCGCGACCAGCACGAGGGTGCCGGCGATCGCGTAGCGCCACGGCACCGGCCGCGCCTCGACCAACGCCTTGTGGCGCAGCACGAACGACATCCGGATCAGCGCCCCGGCGAGCATCAGCACCACCAGCACCAGCCAGTTGTGGCGCGCGCCGAAGATGAAGCCGTAATGGTTGCTGATCATCGTGAAGACGACCGGCAGCGTGAAGTAGGTGTTGTGAACGCTGCGCTGCTTGCCGCGCTGGCCATGCACCGGATCGACCGGTAGCCCGCCGCGCAGCGCCGCGACGACCTTGCGCTGGCCGGGGATGATGACCATCGCGACGTTGGCGGTCATCGTCGTCGCCATCATCGCGCCGACGAGCAGGAACGCGGCGCGCCCTGCGAACAGGCGGCACGACAGCCACGACGCGAAGACGATGAAGGCGAAGACGAGCACGCTCACAACGAGATCGCCGCGTGGGCCCTTGCCGAAGACGCGGCAGATCGAGTCGTAGATGAGCCAGAAGGCAACGAAGAACGCGAGCGCCGTGGCGATCGCCGCCGGCGGCGACCAGTCGAACACCGACTTGTCGATCAGGAAGGTGTTGGCGTTGAACAGATAGAGCACCGCGAACAGGGCGAAGCCGGTGAGCCAGGTCGAGTAGCTCTCCCACATCGACCAGTGCAGCTGCTCGGGCAGGCGCGCCGGAGCGACCGGGTACTTCTGCTGGTGATAGAAGCCGCCGCCGTGGACCGCCCAGAGCTCGCCGCCGATGCCCTTGGCGCGATCTTTGTCGTCGGCCGGCGGCGTCAGGCTGGAGTCAAGGCCGACGAAGTAGAACGACGCGCCGATCCAAGCGATGCCGGTGATGACGTGGGCCCAGCGCAGGGCGAAGTTGGCCCAGTCGAGGAGATAAGTATCCATGCGGCAGGTCGCTTCTCCTTCAACTGCCGCGGTAGGTCGAGTACGACCAGGGGCTGACGAGCAGCGGCACGTGGTAGTGCTGGTCGACCGCGGCGATGCCGAAGTCGAGCGGGACGTCGTCGAGGAACGGCGGGTCGGCGAGCACGGCCGAGCGCGACGCAAAATACGCGCCCACCGCGAACACCAGGCGGTAGCGGCCGCGAACGAAGGCAGCGCCTTCGAGCAGCGTTCCCGGGGCGCGGCCGTCGGCGTCGAGCGCGAACGACTTCAGCTCGCTCGCCACGCCCGAGCCGTCGACCCGAAACAGCGCGACGCGCATGCCGGCGGCCGGGCAGCCATGGGCGGTGTCGAGGACGTGCGTCGTGAGCTTTCCCATGCGGCCTCCGCGCCGTGCGAACGGCCGCCGGCCTCTGCCAAAAGTGTATCGTCGCCGCCAGCCGATGACTGCCACTCCCTACCCGCGCGACCTCCGCGGCTACGGCGCGACCCCGCCGCACGCCCGCTGGCCGGGCGGCGCGCGCATCGCGGTCCAGTTCGTCCTCAACTACGAGGAGGGGGGCGAGAACAACGTCCTGCACGGCGACCCGGCGTCAGAGACGTTTTTGTCGGAGCTGGTCACGGCGCAGGCTTACGAGAACCGGCACATGACGATGGAGTCGATGTACGAGTACGGCTCGCGCGCCGGCGTCTGGCGCATCCTGCGCGAGTTCGACTCGCGCCGGCTGCCGCTGACGGTGTTCGGGGTCGCGACGGCGCTCGAACGCTATCCCGAGCTGGTCGGCGAATTCATGCAGCGAGGCCACGAGATCGCCAACCACGGCTTGCGCTGGATCCACTACCAGAACCTGCCCGAGGCGACCGAGAAGCGCCACGTCGCCATCGCCACGCGGATGCTGACGGAGCTGACCGGCGGCGAGTGGCCGCTCGGCTGGTACACCGGCCGCGACAGCCCGAACACGCGCCGCCTGGTGGTCGAGCACGGCGGCTACGAGTACGACAGCGACTACTACGGCGACGACCTGCCGTTCTGGACCGAGGTCGACAAGGCCGACGGCAGCAAGGCGCCGCACCTGGTCGTTCCCTACTCGCTCGACACCAACGACATGCGCTTCGTCCAGACGCAGGGCTTCAACACCGGCGAGCACTTCTTCGCCTACCTGAAGGACGCCTTCGACGTCCTCTACGCCGAGGGCGACCCGGCCGGCCTCGACCGGCCGAAGATGATGTCGATCGGCATGCACTGCCGGCTTCTCGGCAAGCCCGGCCGGATCGGCTCGCTGCGCCGCTTTCTCGACCACGTTCAGGCCCACGAAAAGGTCTGGATCACGCGCCGGATCGACATCGCCCGCCACTGGCGCGCCGAGCATCCGTTCGCCGCGAGCGTCGGAAATCGCGATGGCGCGGGAGTTGCGTAGTGCAGCCTCCCTTCAGCGCTCGCAAGGATCGACCATGACCTACCGCCCCAGCCGCCGTGACTGTCTGCGCGCCGGCACGGCCGCCGCCGCCGCCCTCGTCTGGCCCGCCTGGGCCGCGTATCCCGACAAGCCGATCCGGATCGTCGTCACCTTCGCCGCCGGCGGCGCGAGCGACATCGTCGCCCGGGTCATCGGCGAGCAGCTCGGCAAGAAGCTCGGCCAGGCGGTGATCGTCGACAACAAGCCGGGCGCGGGCGGCAGCGTCGGCGGCACGAACGTCGTCCAGTCGCCGGCCGACGGCTACACGCTGATGCTCTCGAACTCGACGCCGATCTCGATCGGCCCGTTCGTGCTCGAGAAGCAGCCCTACGACCCGCTCGCCGACTTCACCCACATCGCCTCGATCGGCTCGGCGCCGTGCGTCGTCATGGCCAACCCCACCGTCGGCATCAACACCATCGTCGACCTCGAGAACGCGGCCAAGAAGGCCGGCGGACTGCAGTTCGGCTCGGGCGGGCCGGCGTCGATCGGCCACATCTACGGCGAGATGATGAGCAAGGCGCTCGGCATCAAGATGACGCACGTTCCCTATCGCGGCGGCGCGCCGATGACGACCGACCTGATCTCGGGCGTGATCCCGGTCGGGATCGACGTCATCACGGCGTTCGTGCCGTTCTTCAAGACCGGCCAGATCAAGCCGCTCGCGGTGACCTCGGCGCAGCGCTCGCCGCTCGCGCCCGACGTGCCGACTGTGGTCGAGAGCGGCCACGGCCGGCTCGTGCTCGACAACTTCTTCGGCCTCTCGGGGCCGGCGAAGATGCCGCCCGAGCTGGTCGCGCGCCTCAACGCCGCGACCAACGAGGTGCTGGCGATGCCCGAGATCAAGAAGCGCCTGCTCGAGCTCGGCGTGACGACGACTCCGGCAACGCCGGCCGAGTTCACGACCTTCGTGCGCAACCAGGTGACGACGCTGCAGCCGGTCGTCAAGACGGTCCGCATCACGCTTTGAGCGAGGCGATCCGGCCACGGCAACGATGAACGAAGCAGAACCGCTTTCGCTCGAACGCCTGAACGCGTCGTCGCACACCGACTTCGTCGCCCTGCTTGCCGGCACGTACGAGCATTCGCCCTGGGTCGCCGAGCGCGCCTGGCCACGCGGCCCGTTCGCGTCGCTGGCGCAGTTGAAGCGCGCATTGGTCGAGGTGGTGAGCGAGGCCGGTCGCGACGAGCAGCTCGCCCTTCTGCGCTCCCATCCCGAGCTTGCCGGCAAGGCGATGGTGGCCGGAACCATGACCGCGGAGTCCAACAGCGAGCAGGGCCGGGTCGGACTCACCGCCTGCAGCGCCGACGAGCTGGCGACGATCGCGCGCCTGAACGCGGCCTACCGCAAGCGCTTCGGCTTCCCGTTCATGCTCGCGGTGCGCGGGCCGCGCGGCGATGGCCTCGCCAAGGCGCAGATCATCGCCACCTTCGAGCGCCGCCTCGAACATCACCCCGACTTCGAGTTCGCCGAGGCGCTGCGCAACGTCCATCGCGTCGCCGAGCTGCGTCTCGACGATCGCTTCGCCGCGCCGCCCGTGCTCGGCCGCCAGGCGTGGGACTGCGCCGAGCTGCTGGCGCGCCACTCCGACCCCGGCTACGCCGAGAACGGCCAGCTCACCGTCACCTACCTGACCGACGCCCATCGCGCGTGCGCCGCGCAGTTGCAGCGCTGGATGAAGGAATGCGGCTTCGACGAAGTCTCGATCGACGCCGTCGGCAATGTCGTCGGCGTCTATCGCGCAGCCGAGGCGGGCGCGAAGACGCTTCTCACGGGAAGCCACTTCGACACCGTGCGCAATGGCGGCAAGTACGACGGCCGGCTCGGCATCTTCGTGCCGATGGTCGCCCTCAGGGAGCTCCACCGCGGCGGCAGGCGGCTGCCGTTCGCGCTCGAGCTCGTCGCCTTCGCCGAGGAGGAGGGGCAGCGCTACAAGGCGACCTTCCTCGGCTCGGGCGCGCTGGTCGGCCAGTTCGACAAGCGCTGGCTCGACCAGCAAGATGCCGACGGCGTGACGATGAAGCAGGCGATGCGCCGCGCCGGCCTGCCGGCCACGAGGGCGGCGATCGGCCGGCTGAAGCGCCGACCGTCCGACTACCTCGGCTTCGTCGAGGTCCACATCGAGCAGGGGCCGGTGCTGAACGAGCTCGGCCTGCCGCTCGGCGTCGTCACCTCGATCAACGGCGGCGTTCGCTTCGCCGGCGAGGTGCGCGGCATGGCGAGCCACGCCGGAACGACGCCGATGACGAGCCGGCGCGACGCCGCCGCGGCCGTCGCCGAGCTTGCCGTCTACCTCGAGCGGCGCGCCGGCGAGCAGCCGAACCTGGTCGGCACGATGGGAATGCTCGAAGTGCCGAACGGGTCGACCAACGTCGTTCCGGGCCGCTGCAAGTTCACTCTCGACATCCGCGCCACCACGGACCCGGTGCGCGACGCCTGCGTCGACGACGTGCTCGCCGAGGCTGCGGCGATCTGCGAGCGTCGCGGCCTGTCGTTCTTCCTCGAGGAGACGATGCGCGCCAAGGCGGCACCGTCGGCGCCCGAGTGGCAGCTGCGTTGGGAGCGCGCCGTCGCCGCCGCCGGCCTGCCGGTGCACCGCATGCCGAGCGGCGCCGGCCACGACGCGATGAAGCTGGCCGAGGTGATGCCGCAGGCGATGCTGTTCGTCCGCGGCGAGAACGCCGGCATCAGCCACAACCCGCTCGAGTCGACGACCGCCGACGACATCGAGCTGGCGATCGAGGCGTTCACGCGCATGCTCGATGGCCTGGCGGTCGAGCAGCAGCGCATCGCCGACGAGGCACGTCCGTCAAGAGGAGCGACGTGAGCAGCGCCGCCGACGCCCGTCTCGACACCTGGGTCGACGACCACTTCGCCGAGGAGGTCGCGTTCCTGCAGGCGCTGGTGCGGGTGCCGACCGATACGCCGCCGGGCGACAATGCGCCGCACGCCGAGGCCACAGCGACGCTGCTCGAAGGCTTCGGCTTCGCCGTCGAACGCCATCCGGTGCCCGATTCGCTGGTGCGCGAGCACGGGCTGGCGTCGATCACCAACCTGGTCGTGCGCCGGCGCTACGGCGACGGCCCGACGATCGCCCTCAACGCCCACGGCGACGTCGTCCCGCCGGGCGAAGGCTGGAGCCACGATCCCTACGGCGGCGAGGTCGTCTCCGGCCGGCTCTACGGCCGCGCCGCGGCGGTCAGCAAGAGCGATTTCGCGACCTACGCCTTTGCTGTCCGCGCCCTCGAATCGCTCGGCGCTGGTCTCGCCGGGGCGGTCGAGCTGCACTTCACCTACGACGAGGAATTCGGCGGCGAGCTCGGCCCCGGCTGGCTGCTG
>Ga0068864_100002323_pt1 | contig 15729 bp, 18 predicted proteins | sample KBSSwiS72_FD_66586 | JGI IMG/M metagenome (GOLD analysis project Ga0068864, IMG submission 66586) | Switchgrass rhizosphere microbial communities from Kellogg Biological Station, Michigan, USA - KBS Switchgrass S7-2 | ecosystem: Host-associated > Plants > Roots > Rhizosphere > Soil ... | reverse complement strand
CGACGAGCAGATGGAAGCGTCGATGCCGACGATGCTCGCGGTCGACAACGCGCAGGTCTGGTACACGTCGTCGCCGCCGCTGGACGCCGTCTCGGGGCAGATCCTGATGTCGGTCCGCGACCGGGGCGAATCAGGAACGCAGGGGCGGCTGGCCTGGTTCGACTACGGGCTGGCGGGCAACCTCGACGAGATCGACGGCATGGACCTCGACGACAAGGCGTCGTGGCTGGCGGCGCTCCCGTCGATGCGCTCGGGCCGGGTGCGCGAGGAAAACGTGCAGGTCATGCGCGATGTGCTGACCAACAAGGGCTTCGCCCGGGAGATCCTGGGCATCTGGCCGCCGAAGCCGTCGCAGGCCGGTTTCCGGGTGATCGCCGAGCGGTTCTGGACGGCGATGCTCGACCCGGCCAGCGAAATAACCGGTAGGCCGGCGATCGGCGTGTACGTGCCGCCGGACCGGTCGTACTCGGCGATCGCCGCGGCCGGACGGCGGGAGGACGGCGGCCGGCACATCGAGCTGACCGGAAACGACCTCGACGGCGACGACTACCGGCCGGGCACGGCGTGGATCGTGCCGCGGCTCAAGCAGCTCGATGGGCACACGCCGTCGGTGATGGTGATCGACGACAAGGCAGTTGCCGACGAGGCGGAGGCGGCCGGCCTGGTCGTGCACCGTGCCGGGGTTGCCGACGTGGTGACGGGCTGTCAGTTGCTTTTCGACGGCATCGCAGGCGCGGACGCGTCGGGCCGGAACGTGCACCACCTCGGTCAGCAGGCGATGACGGACGCGGTGGCCGGCGCGGTGAAGCGGAAGATCGGCAATTCCTGGGCGTGGGAACGCCACGACCTGACCACGGACGTCGGCCCCCTGGCCGCCGCCAGCCTGGCCCTGTTCGGCCACTGCACGCCGCGGGTGCACCGCCCTGCGGCGGTGGTGCCGATGGTCGCCTGGAGATGACGGAGGGAGCACCGTGGGGCTGATCAGTGCCCTCCGCGACCGCCTTCGTCCACGTGGCGAGGTGTCCCGGTTCACGTGGTCGGACTATCTGGCGCTGGCCGGGCAGTACGGCACCCAGCAGGACGCGATCGGCTACCGGACGACGTACGGCGACATGCCGGCCGAGCCGATCGGGGAGTCGTTCCAGGACTACGTCCACAGCGCGTACCGGGCGAACGGGATCGTCTATGCGTGCGAGATGGTCCGGGTCAAGGTGTTCTCGGAGATCCGGTTCCAGTTCCAGGCGTTGCGCGGTGGCCGGCCCGCTGAGTTGTTCGGCAACCCGTCGCTGTCGATCCTGGAGCGGCCGTTCCAGGGCGGGACGACGGGCGACATGGCGTCGCGGATGATCCTCGACGCGGACTTCGCGGGCAACTGGTTCGGGACGGTCATCGACGATGAGCTGGTGCGGCTGCGCCCGGACTGGGTCGACATTGTCCTGGCGCCCCGGTACGGCCCGGGCGGTGGTCAGGTCGGGTTCAAGAAGGTCGGCTACATCTACTACGAGGGCGGCAAGCAGGGCCAGTCCGGTATGTACGGGCAGGACCCGAGCACCCCGGTGGTGTTCCTGGCCGACGAGGTCGCGCACTTCGCGCCGTCACCCGATCCACTGGCCGAGTACCGCGGCATGTCATGGCTGACGCCGGTGGTCCGGGAGGTGCAGTCAGACTCGTCGGCGACCCGGCACAAGCAGGCCTGGTTCCAGAACGCGGCCACCCCGAACGTCGCCGTGTCGCTGGCGAAGGAGATCACCCCGGAACAGTTCGACTTGTTCGTCGAGAAGATGGACGCCCAGCACAAAGGCCCCGAGTCGGCCGGCAAGACGCTGTACACCGCGGGCGGCGCCGACGTGACCGTCATCGGCGCGAACATGCAGCAGATGGACTTCAAGACCATCCAGGGCGCCGGCGAGACCCGGATTGCCGCGGCCGCCGGCGTGCACCCGGTGGTGGCCGGCCTCTCGGAGGGCATGCAGGGATCCAGCCTGAACGCCGGCAACTTCCAGGCCGCGAAACGGGCGGTCGGGCAGATCACCTTCCGGCCGCTGTGGCGCAACGCCGCCGGCAGCCTCGAGACGCTGGTCCCGCCGCCGGACCCGTCGACGTCACGGCTCTGGTACGACTCCCGCGACGTGGACTTCCTGCGCGAGGACGAACGCGACGCCGCCGACATCCGCAACAAGGATGCGCAGACCGCGCGGACTCTGACCGACGCCGGCTGGGAGCCGGACGCCGTCGCCGCGTTCCTGACGTCCGGTGACGCGAAGGACCTGACGGGCAAGCACACGGGTCTGTTCTCCGTGCAGCTCCAGCCGCCCGGCACGACGGCGCCGCCGGTCAAGGTGCCGAGCACCACCAGCCCGCCCGCCGCGCCTGATACTCCCGTTCCGCAGCTCACCAACAAGCCAGGAGGCTGACGTGGCGCACGCCATCGACGACCGGCCCGCGCCCGCCGAGCCGGACACGCAGATCATGCAGCCGCTCACCTACCGGCGCGTGTACGACCTGGACGGCATCGAGATCCTCTCGCGGGCCAAGGGCGGCGACGGAAGGACCGTCGAGGCGTACGCCGCGGTTTTCGGGGTCCGCAAGGAGATCCACGACCAGCACGGCGACTACATCGAAGAGAACGACCCGGCGATGTTCAACCGCACGATCAACAACGGTGCGGTGAAGCGCGCGCAGGTGCTCTACAACCACGGTTTCGACGCCCGGGGCAAGTCCGGTGGTCTGCCGACCGTGCCGATCGGCCATCCGGTCGAGATCAAGGCCGACAAGCGCGGCCTGCTCACGGTGAGCCGGTATAACTTCTCGGAGTTCGCCGACACCGTCCTGGAGTCGATCAAGAACGGTGACATCCGGGCCCAGTCGTACGAAGGCCCGATCTACAGGTCCACCCCGATGCGCGTGCCGAAAGTGCGCCGCGGCGGACCACTGCCGGTGGTGCGCCGGCTCGAAATGGGGCTGAAGAACTACGGGCCGACGCCTACCCCGTACTTCGAGGAGGCCGAGATCACCGCCGTGCGGTCGGCCGTCGAAATCGCAGAAGAAGTCGCGCGGCTCGACGCTGAGCAGCGCGATGAACTGATTCGTGCACTGTCCACCACTCCCGGCTGGGACCCGGAGACAGCTGCCATTCTCGCCACTCCCCATCGGGGACCCGGCGCCGAGGACTCGCGGGACACGCACTCCGTTCGGCAACACATGATCCGTCTCAAGGCGGAGTTGCGCGAAAGAGGTCTGTGACCATGGCTGTGCGCCGGTCGGACACGTTCAAGGCCGAGATGGAGGCGATGCGCGCCGAGATCAAGGTCATCGAGGAGATGGAGGAGCCCACCGAGGAGGATCTGGCCCGCGCCGAGGCCCTGCTCTCGGAGTGGGACGGCAAGAAGGCCCTGTTCGACCAGGCGGTCGAGCGGGAGCGCAAAACCGACGAGGTGCTGCGTGCGGCGCTGGACAACGGCCATGCCGGCCACATCGAGCCGGGCGACGGCGCCGTGCGCCGCGGGCCCGAGGTGAAGCGGTCGGTTGACCCGTTCGAGGTCGACGCGGACTTCCGCGAGCTCATGCGGTCGAGCAAGCGCGCCGAGGTCGTCAACTTCGACGCTGAGAAGACGATCGAGCGGGCGAAGTACGCAGTCGACGCGGTCCCGCGCTGGGTGTCCGACACCACCAAGGAGCGGCTGCACACCCTGCTGGACGGCGACGACGAGACCAACACTCCGCTGATCGCCCGGCACATCATGCTGACCGGCTCGCCGGAGTACCGCAGCCAGTTCATGGAGTACGTCCGCTCGATGGGCAAGTACGTCCCGGAGCTGCTGCGTACCGCCATGAGCCTCACCGCGGGCAACGGTGGCGTGCTGGTGCCGCACTTCCTCGACCCGACGATCATCATCACCAACTCGGGCGTCTACGGCGGCACCATCCGTTCCATCTCCACGGTCAAGACGATCGCCGTGAAGCAGTGGGAAGGCGTCACCTCGGCGGGCATCACCGCGAACTGGACCGGTGAGGCCACGGCCACCAGCGACGCCTCCCCGACCTTCACCTCCCCGAGCATCGTGGCGAAGAAGGCCGACGCCTGGCTGACCGGCTCCTACGAGGTTCTCGAGGACACCGGCTTCTCGAACGAGCTCGGCCGGCTGCTCGGCGACGCGAAGACGCGTCTCGAGGAGGCCGCGTTCGCCACCGGCAACACGGGCGCCACCATTCCGCGTGGTGTGGTCGCAGCGGTCGCCGCCGTGACCGCGTCGATCGTCACCTCGGCGACGACGGGTGCGTTCGTGGTCGGCGACGTTCACAACCTGTCGAACGCCGTCAACCCGCGCCAGGAGCAGAACCTCGGCTGGCTGGCCCACAAGGGCATCTACTCCAAGGTCCGGCAGTTCGACACGTCCGGCGGTGGCGGGTTCTGGGCCAACCTCGGTGTCGGCCAGCCGGCGCTGCTGCTCGGCGCCCCGGCGCTGAAGTCGGCGTCGATGACCTCGGTCGTCGGCAACGGCACGAACATCCTGCTGGCCGGCGACTTCAGCCAGTACTACATCATCGACCGGATCGGGATGAGCGTGATCTACGACCCGCTCGTCAAGACCACCGCGTCCGGTGCGGCCCCTACCGGCCAGGCGGGCTGGTACGCGCATTGGCGAGTCGGGGCAGATGTGGTCAATGCGGACGCCTTCCGGCTGCTGCAGCTGAACCAGGTCGCCGCGGCGACCGCCCTGGCGTAGCCGTCCGGCGCGCCTGACACCTCAAGACACCGAACCCCCGTCCCCTCCCGGAGGCGGGGGTTCGGCATATCCGGGAGAAACCTTGCGAGACCCCCAAGAAAAGGTCGTGGTCGCGTATCTGCGGCCTTCGACAGTCCACGGCGCCTTCATGGAGTCGCTGATGGACCTGCTCATGTACGACTTCGCCAGCCACCGCCGGATCACCGAGGGCGGCGGCCGGCTGTCGTACCAGGCCGGCAGCAACCTCGCCGGCCCCCGCAACGAGGTCGTGAAGAAGTTCCTGGCCTACGGTCAGGCGGAGTGGCTGTGGATCGTCGACTCGGACATGACGTTCGCGCCGGACACGGTGGAAAGGCTGCTCGAGCACGCCGATCCGGAGAAGGCGCCGATCGTCGGCGGCCTGTGCTTCGCCCTCAACGACCGCGGCGACATCGTGCCCACCCTGTACGGACTGATGGGTGACACCGAGGACCCGGCGAGCCTGGACGTAGTCCGGTTCGACGAATGGCCGGTCGACACGATGTTCCAGGTCGTAGCCACCGGCGCGGCGTGCCTGCTGATCCACAAGTCCGCGCTCGAGCGGATGCGGGACTTCGAGCACCCCAGCCGGCCGGGCAAGGTCGGCTTCAACGACGCGTTCCCCTGGTTCCAGGAGCTTGAGCACGACGGGAAGCCAGTGTCGGAGGACATCGCGTTCTGCTGGCGTGCCGGGCTGCTGCAGATCCCGGTGTACGTGAACACGGCAGTCAAGATCGGTCACATCAAGGACCGGCTGCTGACGATGGAGAGCTACTTCCTCGCGCGGGGCCTGCTCGCGCCGTCGCATGTAGGGGTCGGGGTATGAGCCAGGTTTATCCACTGATCGACGGTTTCATCGGCTACGGCGACGGCGCGTCGATCCAGGTCGAGACCGGCACCCCGATCGACGCCAGCCACCCGGTCGTCAAGGAGCGGCCGGAGCTGTTCACCAAGCCGCCGGCCGAGGAGCCGCGGAAGCTGGGCCGATCCAGGGGATCGAATGGCTGACCTCGTCGTTATCGTCCCGACCCGGGAACGCCCCGAGGCCGCCGCCACGCTGGCTCAGGCGTTCCACGCCACCTGCACGGCGGGCACCCGGCTGATCTTCGCCGTGGATGAGAGTGACAGCCGCCCGCCGGCGTTCGGCGACCACCACGAGTGGCTGGGCGTCCAGATCTGCCGCAGCACGACCATGGTGGAGGCCTTGAACGAGGCGGCGAGGATCTATGCTCCCGACGCGTTCGCGATCGGCTTCATGGGCGACGATCACTTCCCGCGCACCTTCGGCTGGGACAACGCCTACCTCGAAGCCCTGAAAGGCCTCGGCACGGGCATCGTGTACGGCAACGACCTCCTCCAAGGCCACCGCCTGCCGACGCAGTGCGCGATGACCTCGGACGTCGTCCGCGCGCTCGGCTACATGTCGCCGCCGGAGCTGCGGCACATGTACGTCGACAACTTCTGGCGTGACCTCGGCAACGCGGCTGACTGCCTGCGCTACCTGCATGAGGTGATCGTCGAGCACCGCCACCCGATCGCCGGCAAAGCCCAGATCGACGAGGGCTACCTGCGGGTAAACGCCCCGGCCGTGTACGAGGCCGACGAGCGCGCCTACGCCGAATACTGCCGGACGCGGTTCGCCGAGGATGTGGCGAAGGTGCAGGCGCTCCGTGGGTGAGTGGCGGCTGTTCGACGAGGGCACCGTCCCCGACTACACCCGGCCCGACTGGTACGCCGACCGGGAGCATGCCCCGCACCTGGAGCAGGACGGTCACCGCGAGCGGCTGATGGTCGCCGCCGCCTACGTGGCTCAGGCGGCGTTCGGCACCCGGCTCCGGACCGTTGTGGACCTCGGCGCCGGCGACGGCGGGCTGCTGTCGCTGCTCGGCCCGAACCTGCGTGCCTGGGGTTACGACCTGATGCCCGCGAACGTCGACGCGGCCAAGGAGCGTCAGGTCGACGTCCGGCTCGGCGACGCGGTGGCCGGCGAAATCGACTGGGCCGACATCGCCGTCTGCACGGAGATGCTGGAGCACCTAGTCGACCCGCACGCGTTCGTGCGGCGGATCGCGGACAACTGCCACGCGCTGATCTGCTCCTCGCCCGCCGATGAGCGGCCTGGTCACGCGTACGAGTTCCATACATGGTGCTGGGACGAGGCGGGCTATCGGGCGCTGGTCGAGCAGGCCGGGTTCCGGGTGGTCACGTCGCGGCGGTCGACCCGGTTCCAGGTGCTACTGGCGGTGCAACCGTGAGGGCGCTAGTTACGGGCCTGGAAGGCTTTGTCGGCAGGCATATGGTCGCCGAGCTTTCCGCCCGCGGCTGGGATACCGCCGGCCTCGATATCACCTGCGGCACTGACGCGCTCGACTACTTCCGGCAACCGAACCCCTCGCATTGGGACCTGGTCGTGCACGCCGCCGCCTCGGCTCCGCACCGGGCGGCGATCGACGGCGAGGCCGAGCACTTCGCCCGCAACGTCCACCTGGACAGCGCCATGTTCGACTGGGCGGTCCGAACCGGCCAGGGCCGCGTGCTCTACCTGTCCAGTTCGGCCGCCTACCCGCTCGACTGGCAGCAGCCTGGTTCGAGCTACCGGATGCACGAGGAACTGATCCATCGCGGCATCGTCGAGGAGCCTGACTCCAGCTATGGCTGGACGAAGCTCACCGGGGAGCGTCTCGCCGCAGCTGCGCGTCGCAAGGGTGTGCCGGTCACGGTGGTCCGGCCGTTCTCCGGCTACGGCGAGGACCAGACCGAGAACTTCCCGTTCCGGGCCCTAGTTGAGCGGGCCCGGCGCAAGGAAGACCCGTTCACGATCTGGGGCGACGGCCAGCAGGTCCGCGACTGGATCCACATCGACGATGTCGTGTCTGGTGCCCTGGCGGTTGTCGAGTCGGGCACCGAGGACCCGGTGAACCTGTGCACGGGCATCGGCACGTCGATGGTCGAGGTGGCGCAGATCGCGTGTGAACAGGTCGGCTATCAGCCGGAGTTCGAGTTCCGCCTCGACAAGCCGGCCGGCGTCGCCTACCGCGTGGGCGACCCGGCGCGGTTCCACCAGTACTACAAGCCGCAGGTCAGCCTCGCCGAGGGTGTCGCCCGGGCACTGGTTGCCTGAGTTTTGGTGGACGGCCCGATCCGACTTTCACGGATCACCCGGCGGGATCGGGGATCTCAGGGCCGCCCGGCGCGACTGGCAGCTAACCGATCGGCCCGCCTCCCCTTACCGGGGCTCGAATCCATCGTACGACGCATGAGGAGACGGCCTTGACCAACGCGGTTTACCCCAAGGCCCTGGAAGGGTTCATCTCCGGGCTGATCGACCTGGACACGGCCGTAATCAAGGCAAGTTTCGTTCGGGGCTACACCTACTCGTCGTCGCACACCTTCGTGAGCGACGTGACCGGCGCCGGCGGCACGCTCAACGGCACCAGCGCGGCGCTGTCGTCGATCAGCGTGACCTCCGGAGTGTTCGACGCCGCGGACACCACGGCCACCACGACGGCGAACGCCACGGACCACTACCTGATCGTCTACCAGTCGAGTGCGGTCACCGGCGGCGCGGACGTGGCAGCCAGCTCGCAGCGGTTGATTGCCTACTTCGACACGGGCACGGGTCTGCCGATCCAGCCGGGGACGGGCAGTACGCCGATTACCTGGGACAACGGCACCAACAAGATCTTCAAGATCAGCTGATCGCATGAGCCGCGCTTTCGACTCCAGCGGCGGCGCGGACTCGATCACCTTCTCCGTCGGCAACGCTCCGCCGGACCAAGGCCCGATCACCGTCGCCGTGCTCGCCAAGGCCGCCAGCGTCGCCGGCTTCACCATGTGGATGGCCCGCGGCCTGAAATCTGGCACGGCCATCTGGGGCTTCCTGACCTCGAACAACGCCGGGCCCAAGTTGTTCGCTGAGAATGACTTCGGCAACGGCGTGGCCGGCCTGTCCACGTCGTGGCGCTGGTACGTGATGACCAAGGCGTCTGGCTCAGCGATCCCGCGGATCCACGTCTGGGACCTGTCCGGCGCATGGTCACACACCGACAACAGCGCCAACGTCGGCGACGGCACCGGACCGATCGATACCCTGGTCGTGGGCGGAAACGGCGGCGGGAGCAACGGCTGGCGCGGCTCGATCGCCGTGGTCGCCACTTGGACCTCCGCGCTCTCGGACGGCGCGATCGAAGCGGCCATGACCAAGGCCGCGCTCGACACGTACAACGCCACACCGTCCTGGATGGTCCGGCTCAACCAGGCATCGACGGGCACCAGCGTCACGGACGACATGGGCGGCGGCGGCAACCAGTCCGCGATTTCCGGGACCTCGGTCGACGCCGACGATCCGTCCGGCTACAACTACAGCCTCTCGATTCCCAGCGCGGCACCGAACGGCATCGCCGTCACGGCCGCCCTGGGCCAGCCGACCGTCGCGCTCGGTCTGACCGCAGCGCCGAGCGGAGTAGTCCTCGCCGTGGCCCTGGGCCAGCCGACGGTCAGCATCCCTTCGGCCGCTCCGACCGGCATCGCGGTCACGGCCGCCCTGGGCACGCACACCGTGGCGCTGAACCGGACGGCCGCGCCGTCTGGTATCGCGCTGACCACGTATCTGGGCTCACCGTCCACGCTCGCGCCCTCAGCGATCTCGTCCGGCGGCCCGGTGGTCCGGGCGTCGAACCGCCGCCAGCCCGTGAGCGCCACGAACCGGAGGGGCTGAGTGACCACCTACGACCTCGGCGACGGTGTCCCGCTCGAGTATCTGGTCTACAACCGGTCCGGGACGCTGACGAACGCCACGGTGACACTTACCGTGACCGCCCCGGACGGCACCACCAGCACCCCGGACATCACCAACTCGGCCACCGGCACCTACCAGGCGCAGGTCACCGCTAGCCAGGCCGGCTTGTGGCTCGGCTCCTGGGCCGCGTCCGGGACCGTCGTGGACGCAACCCAGGTCACTTGGGACGTCCGGGACCCGGCGCCGCCGGCGTACACCGACCTGACGACGGTCAAGAAGATGCTCGGGAAGGTCACCTCGGACGACCGTGACGATCTGATCATGTCGGCGATCGTGTCGGCGGCCCGCATGATCGACCGGCGGTGTGGACGGCAGTTCTACGCCGACCGCACCACCTCGACCCGCGTCTTTCGACCCCGGGGCCGCGTGTTCTGCGACAACGGCGACGAGGTCCTGCGGGTCGACGACTTCGCCACGACCACCGGCCTGGTCGTCGAGACCAGCTCCGGAATCGGGGGCACCTGGACGACTCTGGCCTCTAGCAGCTACGAGGCCGGTCCGGATAACGCCGCCGCCTACGGCCGCCCGTACAGCCAGATCCGTGGGCCGCTGGGCTGGCTCACGGGCTGCGGCAAGGCGCGGTTGACCGCGCGCTGGGGACCACCGGCCGCACCGGAGGAGATCGCGCAGGCGAACGCCCTGCAGGCCACACGCCTCTACCGGCGCAAGGACTCCCCGCAGGGCGTTCTCGGCTCGCCGGAATGGGGCGCGGTGCGGGTGTCGCGGGCCGACCCGGACGTCGAGGCACTGATCGCCCCGTTCGTCATTCCCTTGATCGCCTGAGGAGACATCGTGGACCAGCAGGACATCTCGCGGGAAACCGTGGCCCGGCTACGCGCCGAGCGGGACGCGACCAGCGACGAGGCGCACGCGGCAGCCCTGGAGAGTCAGATCCGCATCCACGCCGAACTCGCAGGCCCCGAGCCTGAGCCGGTCAAGCCGGCCAAGCCCGCGAAGTCCAGCGGGGCTTAGGTGCTGCTACACCTGCCCACCGTGAAGGTGGGCCTGCGCGACGCCGTCGCCACCGCGCTGCGGCCACTCGGGGTCGACTGCTACGAGTACGTGCCCAACGAGCCGGCCGTGCCGTGCTTCTACCCCGCCGAGTGCGTGATCACCCCGCAAACCGCGATGGTCGGCGCCGCCCAGATCGACCTGACCTGCCGGGTCCTGGTCAGTGGCGCCGAGGACAAAGACGGCCAGAAGCTGCTCGACGAGATGCTCTCGATGTCCGGCGACTACTCCGTCTGGGTCGCCCTCGAGGCCGCCCGCGGCGCGCCCGGCGAGCTCGCACTCGACGGCGCCTGCGACGACATCTACATGAACCGGGTCGACGGCTACCGCATGGTCCCGGGCCCGAACGAGACCAGCTGGTACGGCGCCAACCTGACCGTCCGCATCCTGGGGAGCAGTAGCTAATGAGCAAGTTCGTTCTCTCCAACGTCCGGCTGTTCGCCGGCGGTGCGGACCTCACGACGGTCAACAACCAGGTTCAGCTGCAGGCCGAGGCCGAGTCAAAGGACACCACCGCGTTCGCGGCCTCTGGTGGCGTCTGGCACGAGGAGCTCTCCGGCATCAAGTCGACGACGCTGACCGCGTCCGGGCAATGGGAGGCCGGCGACGCCAGCAAGGTCGACGACGACGCGTTCGGCAACTTCGGCTCGGTCGGCGCGATCTCGGTCTGCCCGGCCGGCGCCGCCGACGGGGCGCTCGCCTGGCTGACCCAGTACAACCGGAAGCAGTACCAGCTGTTCGGCCAAGTCGGCGACGTCGCGCCGTGGTCCTGGCAGTCAATGGGGTCATGGCCGCTGGTGCGCGGCGCGGCACTGACGGGCCCGACCACATCCGGAGCGACGGCCGGAACCGCGGGCACCGCTACTCAACTCGGCGCGGTCAGCAGCAGCCAGCACGTCTACATCGCCCTGCACGTCTTCAGCGTTTCAGGAACGAGCACTCCCACGCTCACGGTGACCGTTCAGAGCGACAACGCCAGCAATTTCCCGAGTGCGGCCACCGTCACCACGCTGACCGGTGCCACCGCGATCGGCTCCCAGATCGTCCGGGTCGCCGGCCCGATCACCGATGACTGGTTCCGGATCTCGTACGCGGTGACTGGCACCAGCCCATCCTTCCTGTTCGCGGTCACCGCGGGCATCGCCGTCTAGCCCCACCCCAATCCTCGTCAGCCCGCGCCGTCGCGCGGGCTATTCGTCGTGCACCGAAAGGCGGCCTACCTATGGCGAAGTTCGTCCTGACCGCGGGCTACGTGAACATCAACTCCAACGACCTCAGCTCGTACTGCTCGAATATGCAGCTGCAGATCGAGGCTGAGAGTAAGGAAACCACTACGTTTGGCTCGAACGGCTGGCATGAGGAACTGTCCGGCATCAAGTCGGCGACCCTCGCGCTGACGTTCAAGCAGGACGTGGCCGCGGCCGCGATCGATTCGATCATGTTCCCGCTGTTCGGGACCGTGGTTACGTTCGAGACGCGGGCGTCTAGTTCCGCGGTGTCGACGTCCAACCCGAAGTACACCGGCTCGATCAACATCAAGCAGTGGAACCCGATCTCCGGTGGCGTCGGCGACGTCGCCGAGGTCCAGGTGTCGTACCCCACGACCGGCGCGGTTTCCCGCGCCACATCCTGATGACACAGGGATCCAGCCGGGCCGTCACTAAGCGGCAAGTCATCGACCTGCTGGCGATCCTCGGCATCAGCGAAGACGAGATGTCCACGGTTCGTCACGTGGAGATCGATCCCTGCTGCGTTCGGGTCACTCGCACGGTTCGCGGGGAGTCCGGCGGCGTCCTCATGGGCTCCGACGGCCGTGTGGCCGAGCATGTCGAGACCATGCCGATCAGCTGGCGCGACGCCTGATGGCCGACGGCGCGTGGGGCGTCACGGCCGACGACCTCCGCGATGTCGCCACGGCGCTGCGGTACGAGGAGGACGGGCTACGCCTGCGGCGCGCCCTAGCGAGCGAACTGCGCCAGGCGGTCGCCCCAGCGGTTACCCAGGCCAGAGCCGAGGTGATGTCCATCGGCTCAGCCGGCCTGGCGGAGAAGGGCGAACCGCTGCGCAACGCTGTCGCCCGCGGTGTCCGGGCCTCAGCGCGCCTGTCCGGCGACAAGGCAGGCGTGCGGGTGGCGGCGTCGAAAAAGGGCATGCCGCGCGGCTTCCGCAACGCACCGAAGAGGCTCAACCGCGCCGGCGGGTGGCGGCATCCCGTGTTCGGCAACAGGGAGGTCTGGGTGCACCAGATCGGCAAGCCGGGCTGGTTCGACGACCCCCTCCAGGCGCGTAAGGCGCAGTACCGGGCGGCGGCCGCGAAGGTCGTCCGCGACACTGCCGACCGGATTCAACGAGGAGCCCGATGAAGGTCACGTACACCCCTGCCGAGGGTGAGTCGCAGGTCTTCGAGTTCGACCCCGATGACGTTGACCAGGACGAGGCCGAGCAGGTCGAGAAGCGCTACGGCCGCAACTGGGACGAGTTCGGCCAGGACGTACGTCAGGGATCAGCCCGGGCCCGGAAGGTGCTGCTCTGGCACCTCCTACGCCGCGCGCACCCGGCGATGCGGTTCGAAGACACGCCCCGATTCAAGATGGGCGCCGTCAAGGTGGAGCACTCCCTCGAGGAACTGCTGGTGCTGCGTGACCGGGTCGCCAAGTCCAACCTCGAGGACGAGCAGAAGGACGGAGTCCTCGCGGCTCTCGACCTGGAAATCACCGAGGCCACGGGCGATAGCACCGCTGAGACGGAGCCGGGAAAAGACTCAGTACCGCAGACCTAGCCGTCCTCTGGCGGTTCACCGTTCCGGAGGCGCCGCGGTTCGCGCACGTCTTCCACCCGGAACCGGGGCGCAACCTCGGCCGTACCCGGATTTACCTGCTCCCCCTGTTCGCGCATGACCTCGGTATCCGTCCTTGGGAGATCGGCCGGCTACCGGTCCGCGAATTCCGTGTCCTCGCCGCCTGGCTCGAGAACCACAACCGCGAGGAGGGGTGACGTGTCGGACACCTCCCTCGTGTTCAACCTGTTGGGGCGCGACAACATCAGCCGGGTCCTCGGCGTCGTCAAGAGCGCGTTCACGAACACGGGCCGCACTGCGGAGACCGCGCTGGACAAGGCGAAGGTCTCCACCGAGCGGCTGGACCGGCAGATCGAGGAGACCAAGCGGGATCTCGCCCGGCTGAACCGGGAGTTCGCTGAGACCGGCGACAAGACACTGTTCGGGAAGATGGCGCGGGACCGGTCGCTGCTCACGCAGCTGCAGCGGGTGCGGGACGGGTTCCGTAAGACCAATGACGAGGCCGGCCGCAGTAACTTCAGCGGACTCGTCGAGGCGTTCAGTGGGATCGGGTCGAGTATCGGCGACGTCGCCGGCAAGGTCGGCTCGTTCGGGTCCGCGGTTGGTTCGACGGTGTCGCCGATCTTCGCGGTTGTTTCTGGCCTGGCGGCGATGTCCGCGGCTGCGGCCGCGCTGGCGCCCGCGTTGTCGCTGGCCGGCGGCGCGCTCGGTGCTTTCGCCACGGCGGGCGTGGGTGCCCTCGCCGGTGGCGGTGCGCTGAAGCTGGGCCTGTTCGGCCTGTCGAGCGAGTACGACCGGCTCACCAAGGCGACCGGCGGTGGTGGCGGGGCGACCAAGGCCGCCAAGGATTTCACCGCCGCCAACCGGGCGGTGGAACAGGCCGTCGAGGGGGTCGCCCGCGCGGAGCGGGATGTCCGGGACGCCCAGCAAGCCGCCCTCGACGCACAGAAAGCGATCAACGAGGCGCGGGAGACCGCCGCGGATCGTCTCCGTGACCAGGCCCTGGACCTGAAGGACGCGCAGCTCAGCCAGGCAGACGCGGCCGACGCGGTCACAGAGGCCCAAGGCGAGCTGAACAAGGCCCTCGCGACCGGCGACCCGATCCAGATCAAGAAAGCGCGACGCGCCTACGACGAGGCCGTCATCGCCGCCGAGCGTGCCAAGAACCGCGTGGACGACCTGACCCAGGCGAACCAGGAGAACACGAAGACCGGGGTCGAAGGTTCCGACGAGGTCGTTCAGGCGAAGAAGCGCGAACAGGAAGCCCGGCAGCGGGTGGCCGACGCGATCCAGGCCGAACACGACGCCGAGGAACGCCTCGCCGACGCCCGCAAGTCCCTGGCCGACCAGAAGAACCAGCCAGCCGCCGGCGGCGGGGGTGCGGCGCAGCAGGTCACCAAGCTGGCGCCGGCGGCCCGGGCGTTCCTCAACACGATTCTGGGGTTGCGACCGGCCATGGAGCGGCTGCGTCTCGATGTGCAGCAGCACCTGTTTGCCGGGCTGGCGGACAAGTTGCAGCACCTGGCCGCCGTGTGGCAGGGCCCGGCCACCAAGACCCTGACCGGTTGGGCGGACACGTTCAACGGCATCGCCAAGACCGTTTTCTCGTCGGTCGGCAAGAGGTCGTTCATCGACAACATCGGTTCCGCAGCCGAGAGCGCCCGTAAGGGGCTGGCGCCGATCGGCAAGGCGATCGGGCCGCTGATCGACGCGTTCGGCCGGCTGGCCCGGGCGGGCGGCCCGTTCCTGGAGAGGATCGGCGCGCTGCTGGGGCGGGTTCTTGAAAAGTTCTCGGGGTGGATCGAGAAGGCGGATCAGTCGGGCAAGTTGACCAGTTTCTTCAAGCAGGCTGCCGACACCCTCGGCAAGGTCTGGAGCATCGGCGAGAAGACCTTCGGCATCGTCGGGAAGATCATCGGTATTGTCTGGGGCCAGTCTTCGAAGGCCGGCAGCTCGGCCCTCGACGCGATCAACAACGGCCTTACGGGCGTGTCCAACTGGCTGGATGATCCGAAGAACCAGAAGTCTGTCCGGGACCTGTTCGACGGGTTCCTCGACTTCGGCCGGAAGATCGGCAAGGCCGCCAACCTCATGAGCTCGCTGGGCGGCATCGCGGGCCCGACGCTGACCGCCATCGGCAACTTGATCAAGACTGTCAACTTTCCGTTTACCGTGATGATCCGTCTTCTCGGCTCCATTCGGACCGGCTTCCGCTGGCTCGAGGTCAACGGGCCGAAGGCGTGGAACGCGGTGAAGAACTCCTTCACGGCCGCCTACAACTGGGTGGTCTCGCGGGGCAGCGCCCTCGTCGGCTGGGTCAGGGCGCTACCCGGCAGGATCGGCAAGGCCGCAGCCGGCATGTGGGACGGATTCAAGAA
>Ga0068864_100002322_pt1 | contig 15739 bp, 10 predicted proteins | sample KBSSwiS72_FD_66586 | JGI IMG/M metagenome (GOLD analysis project Ga0068864, IMG submission 66586) | Switchgrass rhizosphere microbial communities from Kellogg Biological Station, Michigan, USA - KBS Switchgrass S7-2 | ecosystem: Host-associated > Plants > Roots > Rhizosphere > Soil ... | reverse complement strand
CGTCATAATCGTTGATCGACGTCTGGTACAAAGCCGCATCACCATCTTCCGCCAGATCGACGGCATAGCTCTGTTCCCGCAAACCCTTCGCGATCACACGGGCCATTCGCGGCTCATCTTCTACCAGCAAAACACGCACGAAAAAATTTTAGCCACAAAAAGGCACAAAAGGAACGCAGGATCAGGAGAGTTCCCCACATAAGTAAAGATTTAGTGCCCTTTGTGCCTGTTGTGGCTACCACTCTTCTGTGCCTTTTGGTGGCCCGCTTTTGTCTTTTCACTGTGGCTCGCGCAAAATACTGCTCTCATGAAACCGGAGGCTTTTATGGAGTCGAACGCGGGCGCCGATCCGATCTGCGAGTTCTACACCAGCCATCCTTACCCGCCGCCGCTGGAAAATCTGGAGCGCGCGCGCGAGTTGTACCGCGACGAGAATGTCATTCGCTCCGAGTTTCACTTGCTCTGGCCTGACAAGGAGTATCGTGCGGATCTCGATGTGCTCGTCGCTGGTTGCGGGACGTGGCAGGCAGCGAAGTATGCGCTCTGTCATCCGGCGGCGCGCGTGGTCGCCGTCGACGTCAGCTCGACGAGCCTCGAACATACGGAACGGTTGAAACAGAAGTACGACTTAACGAACCTCGAAACACGGCAGCTAGCGATCGAAAAGGTTGGCGACCTCGACCAACAATTCGATCACATCATCTGCACCGGCGTACTGCATCACCTCGCTGATCCTGACGCGGGTTTGCGGGCGCTTCGCTCTGTGCTGAACTCCGAAGGCGCGATGTACCTGATGGTTTACGCGCCTTACGGTCGCACCGGCGTCTACATGATCCAGAATTACTGCCGCCGTCTCGGCATCGGCGCTTCACCTCAAGAGGTTAGCGATCTGATTTCAGTGCTCAAAGTTTTGCCTCCGCATCACCCGTTGTTATCGTCGCAGGGCGGCTCGAGGGAATTTCCGAATAGTGACGCGCTGGCCGATGCGCTGCTGAATCCGCGCGACCGGTCATACTCAGTGCCGCAGTTGTTCGACTTCATCGAACGCGCGGGCCTAACGTTTCAACGTTGGAACTGGCAGGCGCCTTACTTGCCTCAGTGCGGCTCGATCGCGAGGACGCCGCATGCGAGTAGACTGGCCGCACTACCGGAGCGCGAGCAGTACATCGAGATGGAGTTGTGGCGCGGACTGATGGCCAACCATAGCGTCGTGGTGAATCGGCGCAACGCTAACAATGAAAAAGTTCGGTTCGACGACGATCGCTATTTGGGCTACGTGCCGATTCGATTGCCATGGACCATCTGCGTGCAGGATCGAATTCCACCCGGCGCTGCCGGTGTGTTAGCGAACCAAACGCATCTGTTTCAAGATCTGTTTCTAGTCATTAACCCGCGTGAGAAGCAGATGTTTGACCGGATCGACGGGGGCCGCAGCATTGCAGAGATCGTCGACGACGCAAACGAAGACGCGCGCGGGTTCTTTGAAAAACTTTGGTGGTACGACCAGGTGGTGTTCGACACCTCGAAGGCTCAGTAAATATGTTAGATAACCTTGGCTCACTCAGCACCCTGGCCGTTTGGACCATCGGACTGCTGTTTGGCTTGAAACACGCAACCGAAGTGGACCACGTCGTCGCTATATCGACGATCGTGAGCCGGCACAAGAATGTCTTCCATTCCGCGATCGTCGGTGCGCTCTGGGGTGCGGGTCACAGTGTGTCGCTGCTGGTAATGGGCGTGATTGTATTGTCGTTACGCGTCGGCATTCCGGAAAGAGTCAGTGGCTGGCTCGAGTTGGCAGTGGCGTTCATGATCATCGCGTTGGGAGTCAGTGCGCTCTGGCGTGCCGCGCGGCACAACAGCAAAGTTCACGTGCACCAGCATAGTCACGATGGTCTGTCGCACACTCACGTTCACTTTCATGAAAAAGAAACGCAGCACGCGCCGGTGTTGCACACGAAACACTCACACGCCGTGTCGCGCGTCGGCTGGAAACCTGTTTTGATCGGCATGATGCACGGCCTTGCCGGCTCGGGCGCACTGACGCTTCTGATCCTCACGCAAATTGGTTCATTCTGGATTGGCGTTTTGTACGTCGTGATTTTTGGGATTGGATCGACAGTCGGGATGCTCGTCATGTCGGGGTTGATCGGCCTGCCCTTCGCACTAACATCAAACCGGTTGACTCGTCTCCACCAGGGGCTGCAAACAGTGGCCGCCGTGCTTAGCATCGGCTTCGGCATCTGGTACGCGTACGAAGTTAGTTCCGCTCGATGACAGTCACTTTTCTCAAGAGCGTTCTTCATAATATCGGTGTTGTACTCGGGAGCTTAGGACTGGCGTGGCTGGCCACACTGGTTGATTGGCTGCTCGGCATTCGAGGTTTCGCGTCGCCTGGTGCTTCCGCGGTTGGAGTATTGCTTCTGGCGCTGGGATTCATGTTGCGCGTGTGGGCCGTGGTCCACTTTTATTCGAGGCGGATGCGAGTGATTTCACTCGAACCACAGGGGTTTCTGGTCACCACTGGTCCATATCGCTATTCGCGCAATCCTTTGTACCTGGGCGCGAACGTGTTTTGTTTCTTCGGCGCGGCGTTGTTGTTGGGGTCGCCGACTGCACTGGTGTTGACGGCGGTCCATCTTCCGTTTTTGAATCGTTTCATTCAGCGAGAAGAGCGACAGTTGGAACAGAAGTTTGGCGAAGATTATCGAGCGTACAAGAAACAAGTGCGCCGCTGGATCTAGCCACAAAAAGGCACAAAGGATTAAATAATGATCGTGCGTAAACCATTTTCAGTTTTGTGCCTCTGGTGGCTTTGTGTGGTAACTATTGCGGGGCAGACGCGGTTGCCGACGGGCGTCGATCTCGATCCGGCGGGGCGCTCGTTCGATGTGGGCAACATGCCATTGGCGATGGTGCTTTCGCCGGAAGGTGATCGGCTTGTGCTTTCGCTGAGCGGTTGGCGGCAGCAGGGAATTCAGGTCGTCGACGTGCAGAGCGGCGCGGTGTTGCAAACGATTCCACAGCCGGGCGCATTTCTCGGGCTTGCGTTCTCGCACGATGGAAAAACGCTTTACGTTTCGGGTGGCAACGAAGACGTTATTTATCGTTACGCATGGCGCGACAAGCAGGCCACACCGGTCGACACGATCGTCCTCGCCGCTAAAGAACCAAAGAAAGACGGAACCCGATTTTCCGCCGGGATCGCTGTTTCTCACGACGACAAGTATTTGTTCGTCGCCGAGAACATCAGCGACTCGGTTGCGGTAGTCGAGCTTGAAACTAAACGTGTGGTCCAACGACTGCAAACAGAGCCTTATCCTTACGCGGTGGTTATTTCACCGTCCAATGAAGTTTATGTTTCGGCGTGGGGTGGAACTACTGTCTCCGCGTTCGTCTCAGCAGACCACGGCGCGCTCAAAGAACGAGGCCGCATCAAGGTTGGGCGTCATCCTTCCGCGCTCTTGCTCAATCACAATGGCTCGAAACTGTTCGTCGCGTCTGCGAGCACTAACAGCATCGCGGTTGTTGACACGAAACAGTTGCGCGTTGTGAGCACGCTAGTCGATCCACCGCCCGCCGGCCCTAATCAGGGGAGTACGCCAAACGCGCTTGCACTCTCGAACGACGAGCGGAGGCTGTATGTTGCCGAAGCAGATAACAACGCCGTCGCGGTCTTTCAAATCTCGAATACAGGGAATCGATTGCTCGGAAGAATTCCAGTCGGCTGGTATCCCGCGGCGCTCTTATTGACCCAGGATTCTTTATACGTCCTGAACGGCAAAGGCAGAGGTACTCGCGCCAATCCGCAGTTTCCCACACCCGAGACCAGGTTGACTGACGACAGCGTCAGCTACACGCTCGGACAATTAAACGGCACCCTCACCAAACTTCCCGCAGCGATGAAGCAGGCGGCCATGACGCAACTCACCGCACGTGTGGCGCGCGCCAACAACTGGAACAAGCGAAACAACCCCGGAGCGTATCCGCCGTTCAAACACGTCATCTACATCATCAAGGAAAACCGCACTTACGATCAGGTCTTTGGCGATCTCTCTCAAGGCGACGGCGATACTTCGTTGGTCTTCTTCCCGCGTGCGATTTCTCCCAATCATCACGCCCTCGCGGAACGATTCGGGTTGTTCGATCGCTTCTTTTGTAACGCCGAGGTTAGCCAGCAGGGACACGTTTGGAGCACTGCCGCCTACGTTACCGACTACGGCGAGAAGACGATCCCGTCACTTTATTCAGATCGCCGCGATGGGAATGACAGAAACGACGTCGATGAGCCGGCTTCGGGATATCTCTGGAATGCGGCCATCAGAAAAGGACTGACGCTGCGCAACTACGGCGAGTTCGGCGAGCCGATACCCAACAAGAATAAGAACGAGCCGGTTCGATATCGCGCGACCAAGACGGCGCTGGATCGATACACCAGTCGCGAGTATCCGTCGTTTGATATGACGATTCAGGATCAGGTTCGGGTCGCTGTGTGGTTGAAGGAGTTTCAGGAGTTTGTGCGGCGAGGAAATTTGCCGGCGCTGCAAATCATGCATCTTCCCAGCGACCACACGTCAGGCGGGCGTCCCGGCCGGATGACGCCGAAGGCGCACATGGCCGACAACGATCTCGCGTTGGGACGAATCGTCGAAGCAGTCTCGAATTCTCCTTACTGGAAAGACACGGTGCTGTTCGTCCTTGAAGATGACGCACAGGACGGGCCGGATCACGTTGACTCGCATCGCTCCGTGTTGTTGGTTGTTTCCGCCTACAACCGCAGTGGCCTGGTCCATCGTTTCGTGAACACGACCGACGTCCTCGCCACTGTCGAAGAAATACTTGGTCTGGGCAAGCTCTCGAAGTTTGACTATTACGGTCGCGCGCTACGCGAGATCTTCAGCGGCACGCCCGACTTGAGACCTTACGCCTCCTTGAAATCGGAACATCCACTCAACGAGTTAAATCCGGCGAAGAGTCCGACGGCGCAAGCGTCGCTCGAACTCGAACTCGATCGAGTGGATGCAGCGGATGAGGACACGTTCAATCGCATTCTTTGGACATTGCTGAAAGGCCAGCAGCCATATCCGGGAACGAAGCGCATGTCAGCGCTCGAAATCGCGCGCGCCCACTGATGTCTCGTGCGCTATGAGAATCAAAAATATTTTTTGTGCCTTTTTATGGCTAAGGCGTGACTGTCTGCGCGAACGCGGGCTCGGGCTCCTTACGTTCCTCGGCGAGGAAGCGATAAGCGACGCCGGCGAGCGCGGCTCCGATGATCGGCGCGAGCCAGAACAGCCATAGTTGTTTGAGTGCCCAGCCGCCGACGAAGATCGCGGGGCCGGTGCTGCGCGCCGGATTCACTGAAGTGTTCGTGACCGGAATCGAGACCAGGTGGATCAGCGTTAACGCCAGGCCAATCGCTAAGCCTGCCATTGCTTGAGGTGCGCGTTTATTCGTCGCTCCAAGAATCACGATCAGGAAAAAGAAAGTCATCACTAACTCAACTGCCAGCGCTGCAGTCAACGAGTAGCCGCCGGGTGAATAGGCATCGTAACCATTGGCGGCGAATCCGGTACTCGTAGTGAAACCGACTTTGCCGCTCGCAATGACAAACAGAATTCCGGCGCCCGCAATCGCACCCGCAACCTGGGCCAAGATGTAAGGAATGACGTCTTTCGCCAGGAAGCGACGTGCGGTACACAGTCCCACGGTCACTGCTGGATTAAAATGACCGCCGGAAACATGGCCCACCGCATACGCCATCGTCAGTACTGAAAGACCGAAAGCGAGCGACACGCCGAGCAGACCAATACCAACCTGCGGAAAAGCTGCGGCCAGCACGGCACTGCCACAACCACCGAGGACCAGCCATAGGGTGCCTAAGAATTCCGCCGTCAGTTTTTGTGAAAGTGAATATTCGTTCATTGCTTTGCTCCTTCCAGGTAAGCCGATTTGTTACTAACCGGAAGCTGCCATCGCCGCCGCCTTGCGCTTGAGAATAACCGCGGTCAGATCGTCTTTCTGTTCAGTTCCCTGACAGAAGTCTTCGACCGCAAAGCGCAGCCTCGCGATAATTTCCTTCGCGGTGAGTTCGTGCCACTCGCGTATCACAGCTTCCAGTCTCTTCAATCCAAACTCTTCGCCTCGCGGATTCTCCCATTCGTAAAAACCATCAGTCACCAGCACGATCATGTCGTTGGGGGCCAACCGCCGCACAGTCGCTTTGTCGTAACTAACGCCCGCAATCATGCCGAGCGGAATTCCGTGCGCTTCGAGATTTTCCAATTCGCCGGTCGCGTCCTTGTACCAGAGGATCGGTCCATGACCGGCGGACAATACTTCGACTTCCGATTTCTTTGGATCCAGAAAGACGACGGCAAAAGTTACGAATCGATTCGTCGACAGATCTTCCGCGAGTAAGGTGTTGAGACGATCGAGTACGTTGTGATGGTTATTCTCGACCACCAAACTCGCGCGTGCATAAGCACGACACAATGCACTCACCAACGCTGGTCCAATCCCATGGCCAGTTGCATCGCCAAGACTGATCGCCAGACGACCATCGGGCAACGAATGCCAGTCGAAGTAATCGCCGCCGGTTTGATTGGCAGGTTCATTCCACCCGGCGATCTCGAAATCTTTCAACTTGGGCGACTCGGCCGGCAACAGATCCTGTTGAATCGATCGGGCGATATCGAGATCGTGATTTATCTGTGCGAGTTGGCTGTTCAGTTCTGCTTCTCTGAGAGCGGCGGCGACGTGTGTGCGAATGCGGCCCGCCACTAGGGCGGCGACAATGCCGGCAATAAATATTAGAGCGGCGTAGATGTGGTAAACAGCCGCCGGTAGTGCCTCTGACTGTGCCTCAGAGTTCTGGTAACGAAACATCGTGTAGAACGTCACCAGCAGGTAGCCTGCGGCTGAAAGCACGCCGGTTAACATCGTCAGCGTCGGGCTCAGTCTCAAGGTCGAAAGGATAATGAGCAGGAAGTAAACGAGGACTGCGGGAGCAACCAGCGCCTGGAAAGGGCTGAGCCATGGCCCACTAAGCAACAAGAACAACGCGACCGTCGGAATCTGACTCTCGAGGAAAACGTTGAGCACCCATTTGTCGGGTGCGACCTCGGTTTCGTCGCGCAGCGCTCTCTTGATCGCGCGCCACATGAAAATTTCGTGAGCGATGACGAGGCCAAGAAATACAAACTGAAGGATGAGGACTTTCAGGTCGCCCGTGCTGACGCCGCGCGCGACGACGAAGATCGTCAGCACGCCCAGCAGACACAGTAAGCCGGCAGTGCGATACGATTCACTCTGCAGCGAAGCACGCTGAAAGGCCCGTGATTTTACGGCCTTGTCACTCATGAAGTTTGGCCACGGATGATCCGTGGCTAAAACTTAACCACCCCAAGTAGTCCTGACGGTACTAGCAAAACTGACAGTATTGAGGTTTTGGGGAATTCGAGGTAGAGTTTTAACCCCCGAGCAAACGGATGCCCTATGTTTTCGACGCGCGCTCGTCCCCTACTCGTCGTCGTCTTTTTCCTGGTCTACACGTGTGCCCGCGCTCAGTCAACCGCCTCAATTGAGGGCTTAATCACCGATCAGCACGGCGCTTTGATAGACGGAGCGCAGATCACTGCCAGCGATCCGGAAATCGGTGTGACGCGCCTGGCAGTGACTGACGATTCCGGTCGCTATCAACTCGCGGCCTTACCGATTGGCGACTACCGGCTCGAAGTTCGCGCACCCGGGTTTCAGACTCGCATTCTTGAACGGCTTCGCATCGAAGTCGCGCGCCGGGTAACTCAAGACTTTCAACTTCAGGTCGGCGAAGCTTCGGAGCATGTAAGTGTGACTGGTACGAGCGCCGCCCTCGAGTATGCCAGTGTCTCGGTTGGGCACGTCATCGATCGCCGTACCGTCCAGGAGATTCCGCTCAACGGCCGTCACTTCATTGACCTCGGCTTACTGATACCCGGCTCCGTTACTCCGCCACAGAATGGCAACCTCTCGGCGCCTACGAGAGGGCAGGGATCGCAAGCGATAAACACGGCCGGCAATCGTGAAGACAACGTCAACTATCAAGTCAACGGCATCAATCTTAACGATCTCATTAACAACATCATCACGCTGTCGCCTCCAATCAGCAGCATCGAGGAGTTTAAGATCGACAACTCCACCTTCAGTGCGGAGTACGGACGAAACTCCGGTTCAGTGGTGAACATCGCGACGCGCTCAGGCACCAACGAATATCACGGCGAGTTGATCGAGTATTTCCGAAACGACGCGCTCGACGCGCGCAACTTCTTCGATTTCAATTCCTCAAATACACAACCGTTCAAGCGCAACCAGTTTGGTGGATCGATAGGCGGACCAGTTGTGTTACCGCGGTTCGGCGAGGGAAGTCCATCGACTGCTTACAACGGAAAGGATCGCACTTTCTTTTTCTTCACTTATGAAGGACTGCGCCAGCGACAGGTCATAAACCTGAACACCGTCGTCCTGAGTGACCAGCAACGCAACTCCGTCGCCAATCCAGTGATCAAGGGACTACTGGATTTGATCCCACGCGCAAACTTCATCGATTCGTCTGCCACCGCGCGCTTTGTGGGAGCGGCGCCAGTTAAGGTTGAGGTGGACCAGTGGACACTCGACATCAGTCACAACCTTAGTAACAACCAACGGCTGCACGGCTTCTATGCGCTGCAAAAAGACGATCGCAACGAGCCGACGTTGTTTGGCAACAACATTCCGGGTTTCGGCGATGTACGAAGAAACTTCAAACAAGTATTTACGTTGAATCTCTCCAGCGTGATCAACAACAGAGGGGTGAACGAAGCACGCTTTGGTTTTAATCGCTTTTCTTTTGTCGGCGCTCCGCGTGCGCCGCTGAACCCAGCCGACTTCGGTATCAGGATCGGCATCGATCAACCAGTTGGTTTGCCTCAGATGAGTGTCGCGGGCGCTTTCAATTTCGGTGGTCCACGCGGCGTGCCGCAGGGACGCGGCGATACCAGCATCGTTGCGTCTGACACGTTGAGTTGGTTAAGTGGTCGTCATTCGATCAAAGTGGGCGGGGAATACCGGCGGTTCTACAGCAACTTCGCACTGACTGAAGTTGGCGTGTTCAATTTCCCAAGCATCGCCTCTTTCATTCAGAACAACGCCAATTCTTTTTCGATCACGCTTCCGAGTACGGCCAGCAGTATCGCGCAGACAGCGTTCGACGTATTTGCACTGGACAACTTTAAGTGGAAACCGAACCTTAATCTGGACCTCGGCCTGCGCTACGAATTGAACCTGCCCCCCACTGAACGCTTTGATCGATTTATCGTCTTCGACCCGCAACGCGTTGCGCTGCTTCGTGTAGGCACGGACATCGATAACGTCTATGAAGCCAACGCCGCAAATTTTCAACCGCGTGTTGGACTGGCATGGGACCCGTTCAAAGACGGCAAGACGTCGGTGCGAACGGCTTACGCAATTATGACCGAGCAGCCGGTGATCAACGTCGTGCTCAGCACCGCTTCGAACCCCCCGTTGGGAATTCCACTCACCGTCGCCGGATCAGTTCGTTTAGACAACGCGCTGTCCCTGGCCGGTCCCGCTGGAATTGCGCCGACTACTGTCGATCACGGGTATCAAAATACTTACGTGCAGTCGTGGAACCTGAACCTTCAGCGCGAACTTCGTCCGCTTACAGTGCTCATGGTTGGTTACTTCGGATCGAAGGGCACCAACCTGCGCATGTCACGCAACATCAATCAACCCGTAAACGGTGTGCGTCCGTTTGCACGTTTGTCCGCTTCGAGTCCGATCCTGCCCGGTGCGCCACTCGGAAACATCAATCAGATTGAGGGTACGGGAAACTCGAGCTATAACGCGCTCTGGACGTCGGTCAACACGCGCGTTTCGTCGCACCTGCAACTAAATGCGTCTTACACATGGTCCAAATCGATCGATTACAGTTCGTTGACTTCGCCGATCACGATCACAGTTCAAGACAGTTATAACCTGCGTGGCGACCGTGGGCTTTCAGATTTCGACGCGCGCCATCGGTTTGTGCTCTACGGAATCTACGATTTTCCATTCAAAGGCAGTCAATTCCGAGAGGGATGGCAACTCGGCGCGATCCTGCAAATGCAGACAGGCAATCCAGTGAATATCATTACCAGCAACGCTACGCTGAATGGCGTTGCCAACACGGTTCGTCCCGATGTCACCGGTCCGGTGGACACGGGGGGCAGTGTGGATCGCTGGTTTGATACGACGCCTTTTATTGCGGTCCCCCGGTTTGGCAATCTGGGGCGGAACGTTATCATCGGCCCCGGGTTTAATAACGTCGACTTTTCAGTGCTCAAAGACACGAAGCTTAATGAGAGAGTGATCCTGCAATTCCGCGCAGAGGTTTTCGATCTCTTTAACCATCCCAGCTTCGGGCAGCCCGGACGCGTAGTGGGCACTGCTGCTTTTGGCCGGATCACAAACACGCGGTTCCCGACGGGCGACTCCGGATCTTCGAGGCAACTACAATTTGCGTTGAAGCTAAAGTTCTAACTACCAAAGCCGGCAAGAGGCATAGAAGGCTTTCATTAGTTCTTTTGTGGTTGCTGTGCTTTTGTGTGACTGCGTTGGCCCAAACAACTCAGACTGGGACAACGCAAAAGAGGGTCGTCATTCTTTACCCGACGCGGCCGGACGCTCCGGTTCCGGCTCAGATGGACCCGGTCTATCGGAAGATCTTGAGCGATGGGTTGCAAGGACAGTTGGATCTACATAGTGACTTCATCGATCTGATACGCTTTCCGGAACCGGAGTATCAAACGGCGCTGCATGACTTTCTCGCGAGCAAGTACAAGCACCAACCGATCGATCTCGTGATCACAATCCGGACTCCTCCGCCCAATGAGTTCACTACACTTTTCCGGAACGGTTTGTTTCGTGATGTGCCAGTAGTATACATCCAGCGCGATGCTGAACGATCTGATCCGAATTCCACCGGTGTTTATTACGACTACGATCTCAAGCGCACACTGGAGCTGGCTTTACAGTTGCAGCCCGAGGCGAAGCAGGTCTTCATCGTTTTCGGATCGTCGCGGGTTGATCGAAATTACGGTGAACGCGCGAAAGCTCAACTGACTGAATTTGGGAACCGAGTTGAGTTGAACTATGTCACTGATCTGACGATGTCCGAGACGTTACAAACGGTGGCCCATCTTCCACCGCGGTCGATCGTGCTTTACATGACCATTACCGAAGATAGCGCGGGAAACAGATTCAATACCACCGACTCGCTCGATAAGGTTACCGAAGTTGCAAACGCGCCGGTTTACGCAACCGATAAAGTTTTCTGGAACCATGGAATCGTAGGCGGCCATTTCATGGACTATCAGATCCTGGCCGCGAAGTCGGCCGAGATGGGGTTGCGAGTACTGCGCGGTGAAAAACCAGCCGATATTGCGATCGAGAAAGCCGATCCTTATGTTACCGAAGTTGACTGGCGTCAACTGAAGCGCTGGAACATTGATGAAAAGCGAGTGCCGGCCTGGGCCGCGGTCTATTTCAAGCAGTTAACATTTTGGGAGCAATACAAGTGGCGCGTAGTGGGCGCACTCGCATTGATTGCTTTGCAGAGCGTGTTCATAGGCGTCCTGCTGGTCGAACGAAAGCGTCGCCAACGCGCCCGGCAAGCGCTCGATCGTCTCAATGCCGAACTGGAAGAACGCATCGCCGTGCGCACTGCGGCACTGGACGCGAAGAGTCGCGAGTTGGAAACGTTTGCGTATTCAGTCGCGCACGATCTAAAGGCGCCGCTACGTGGCATCGATGGTTACAGCCGCCTCCTGCTCGAAGATCATGCCGCGGAACTCAATGACGAAGGTCGTTTGTTCCTGCAGACTATTCACGGTTCTACCGAAGAGATGAGCCAGCTGATCGACGACCTGCTCGAGTATTCACGTCTCGAACGCCGTGAGTTCAAGCCGAATCTGGTCGAACTCGGACCGCTGATCACGACGATCGTCGAACAGAAGAAACGCGAAGCCACCGAAACGACGATCGATTTCGTTGTGAACGTGAATGGCGGCAGCGTGACGGCGGATCAGAACGGACTCATTCAATCGCTGCGAAATTATCTCGACAACGCCGTGAAGTTCAGTGGCAAGGCGACTAATCCGCGCATCGAGGTGGGAGCGCAGGAGACAGTGAAGAACTGTTTGATCTGGGTGCGCGATAATGGTGTAGGTTTTGATATGAAGTACCACGATCGTATCTTCGATATTTTCCAGCGCCTGAACGCGAACGAAGAATATCCCGGCACGGGCATCGGATTGGCTATTGTTCGCAAGGCGATGGAGCGTATGGGTGGACGAGCGTGGGCCGAGAGTCAGCCCGGTGAGGGAGCAACGTTCTACTTGGAGATTCCAAAACTTCTTAATGAACGACAATCTTAGTCCGATCCTGATCGTTGAAGATCGCCTCGCCGATCTCGACTTAACGAAACGCGCCTTTGCGCGGCGTCATTTGCTCAACCCGATTCAAGAGGCGCGCGACGGTGAAGAAGCGCTTGCCTACATCAAACGTTGGGAAGCGGGCGAACGGCCTCCGATTTTTATTCTGCTCGATCTGGGGCTGCCGAAGATCAGTGGCCTTGAAGTGTTGCGGCAACTGAAGAGCAATCCGGCAAGCGCCGCTATCCCGGTAATCGTGTTGACAACCTCGGGTGAAGACAAGGACGTGCACGAGGCCTACCGGCTCGGTTGCAACTCCTACATCGTGAAGCCGGTAGAATTCAATAAGTTCATGGAAGTCGCTTCGCAGATCGAGATTTATTGGGGTGCCCTGAACATCGCACCACTGTAGGTTATGAAAGTCCTCTACGTCGAAGACGATGCTCGCGACGCCGACCTCACGTTGCGGATGCTGCGCAAGACGGCGCCGCAGCTCGAATTCGAGACTGTGTCGACGATTGCGAAAGCATGCGCGCGTCTCGAGCGCTTAACGTCAGAACCACTCGACCTCGTGCTCACCGATATGCACTTGCGCGACGGCGATGGTCTATCACTGCTCGGGCACATTCGCAGGAGTCATCTTCCGGTAGCCGTGGTCCTCATCACCGGCATGGGTGACGAAGAAACTGCGGTCGCGGCACTCAAGGCGCGCGCCGACGATTACGTTGTCAAACACAAGGATTATCTGGATCGTCTGCCGAACATTCTCGAAAGCGCGCTCAATCATCACCGCGCCGACGCATCCCGGCGCTCCCATCCCTTAAACGTGCTGTACGCGGAAAGCGAACCGCTCGAGGTTGAAGCCACTCACCGTCATTTTGCGCTGCACGCCGAGCATCTGCATTTGCAGGTCGTCTCGAAGAGTTCAGATCTGCTTTCAGCTTTGCAGGCAAAGGATCGAGGCTGCGACGTTCTGCTGATTGATGTCAGCTTTCCGGAACTGAGCGGCCTCGAGGTGCTGAGAGAATTGCGCCTCACGCTCAAGCAGGATCTGCCGGTTGTTTTGCTTTGCCGCGCGGGCGACGAGGAGCTGGCGCGCCAGGGCTTGAAGCTCGGCGCTTCAAGTTACGTGATCAAGAGTCCCGGTTATTTTTATGAACTGCCTATACAGATCGAGGAGGCGCACTCACGGGCCGAACTCCTGCAACGTGAAAAGGCATTGGCAGCAAGCGAAGCGCGTAACCGGGCGCTGCTGAATGCTATTCCCGATCTGATGTTCGTGCTGAGTCGCGATGGCACCTATCTGGACTACCACGCCAAAGCGCAAGTGCTACTCCTGATGCCGCCGGAACACTTTCTCGGCAAAAACGTGTCAGAAGTGATGCCGCCGGAGCTGGCGGATAAGTTACAAACATGCTTTGCGCAGGCGTCAGAGAAACCTTCACTCGTCGAGTATCAACTTCCGGAAGCCGATGGTAATCACTTCTACGAAGCCTCGGTAGTCACGTGCGACGGTGACAAATTGCTGGCGACGGTTCGCGACATCACCGAGCGCAAGCGAGCGGAGGAAGCATTGCGTGAGAGCGAAGCACGCTTGCGACTGGCCCAGGAGGCGGCGCGAGTTGGCACCTGGGAGTGGGACGTACAAAGCGGTGCGTCGATCTGGTCAGACATGATCTGGCAGTTACTCGGGCTCGAACCGGATGACGCGCCGGTCACGGTCGAAAGGTTTGCCGAGTTTATTCATCCCGACGATCGTGACGCGGCGTTTAGTCGAGTGAATCAAGTGATCGCTGAAGGTGAAGAATACTACGACGAGTTCCGCGTCATCCCGCGCAAGGGCGAGATGATTTGGATGGCTTCACAAGGCCGCGTGGTCCGGGCGCCGGATGGTACTCCGGAGCGAATGCTCGGCGTCAACATCGATGTCACCGAACGCAAGCTGGCGATGGAGTGGCTGAAGAGTGCGCTCGCCGAAGTGCAGAAGCTGAAAGATCGTCTCCAGGAAGAAAATATCTATCTAAAGGAAGAGATACGAACCGCCAGCGACTTCGGCGAGATCATCGGTCACAGCGATGCGCTGCGAAAGGTTTTACGCAAGGCGGAACAGGTGGCGCCGATAAACACGACGGTGCTGATCCTGGGCGAGACTGGCACCGGCAAAGAACTGTTGGCCCATGCGATCCATAACAACAGTCCGCGCCGGAAGCAGCCGCTGGTGAAGGTGAACTGTGCGGCACTGCCGGCGCCGTTGATCGAGAGTGAATTGTTTGGGCACGAGAAAGGCGCGTTCACCGGAGCCGACACGCAACGGCTTGGTCGCTTTGCAGTTGCCGATGGTGGTTCCATCTTTCTCGACGAAGTCGGTGAACTACCGCTCGATCTGCAGTCCAAACTCTTGCGCGTGATCGAAGAAGGTGAGTTTGAACTGGTCGGCAGCAGCCGGACGGTGAAAGTCGACGTACGCATCATTGCGGCCACTAACCGCAATTTAGCGGAAGCGGTAGCGCGCGGCACCTTTCGTTCTGACTTGTATTACCGGTTGAGCATCTTTCCGATCGTGATGCCGCCGTTGCGCGAACGTCTCGACGATATGCGGGTACTGGTGACGCATCTCGTGAAACAAATCAGCGCGAAACTCGGCAAGCAGATCGAATCGATCCCGCAGAGCACGATCAATGTGCTTCAGTCGTACGATTGGCCGGGAAATATTCGTGAACTGAGAAATGTGATTGAGCGTGCAGTGATCGTGACGCAGGGACCGAGACTGCAACTCACCGATACTTTTGATCCGGTAATCTTGCGCGACGAGGCTCAAGGATTGACATCGTCGAATTCGCAGACGGACATTGACGTCGACGGCGAGACGCTGGAGCAGAGTGAGTACCGAACTATTCTTCGCACGCTGAGGAAAGTTCACTGGAGAGTGGAAGGCACTGGTGGAGCGGCGGAGTTACTCAACGTCCACGCCAGCACACTCCGGTCGCGCATGCGGAAGCTCGGGATCGTAAGACCGAAAATCAGGGCCGCAGATGAACGCGGATAAAAACCTCGATTTGTGACTAATTCCAGCCGCCTCCGAGTGCTTTGTAGACCTGGACCACGCTGACGAGTTCGTCGCGGCGCGCGACCGCGAGGCTGCGTTCGGCCTCGAATAATTCGCGGTCTGCGTCGAGCGCGTCCAGCAGAGTGGCCACGCCGCCGGTGTAACGAAGATACGCCAGCCGCGAGCGATCGCGCAGCGCTTCGACCAGCAGGGCGCGTTGCCCGCGAACTTCCTGGAGTTTGTG
>Ga0068864_100002319_pt1 | contig 15745 bp, 15 predicted proteins | sample KBSSwiS72_FD_66586 | JGI IMG/M metagenome (GOLD analysis project Ga0068864, IMG submission 66586) | Switchgrass rhizosphere microbial communities from Kellogg Biological Station, Michigan, USA - KBS Switchgrass S7-2 | ecosystem: Host-associated > Plants > Roots > Rhizosphere > Soil ... | reverse complement strand
TGGCACGGTTTCAACCTGCCGTTGCTGATGAGCGCAGGGGCTCTCGCGGGCGGCTTCCTCCTCTACCGCTGGCTGGACCGCCTATCCCGGCGCGGTGGGCTGCGCCAAGTGCCTCTGGTCGGCGGCCTCGATGGCGGCGTGCTGTTCGCGCAGGCGCTCGTCGGCATCGCCCGGCTGTCGCGCCGGCTCGTGACGGCGGCGAGCACGCGCCGGCTGCAGCCGCAGCTCGTCTGGCTCGTCGTCGCGAGCGTGATCGCCGCCGCGCTCTCGATCCTCGGCGCGGGTGCGCTCTCATGGGGCGACCGGCCGCGCGTGCCGGCGACGCCGGCGTTCGTGCTGCTCTGGCTCACCGGCGCCGGCTGCGCGCTCGGCGTGGCGGTGCAGGCCAAGTACCACCGTCTCGCCGCCTTGATGATGATGGCCGTCGCCGGGCTCGTCACCTGCCTCACCTTCGTCTGGTTCTCGGCGCCCGATCTCGCGCTCACCCAACTCGCCGTCGAAGTCGTGACCACCGTGCTCTTTCTGCTCGGCCTACGCTGGCTGCCTAGGCGCGTGTCCCGGGCCGCTGATCAGCGCATCAGCGCCAGGCTGCGCCGTGCCCGCGACGGCGTGATCGCCATCTGCGCTGGGGCCGGCCTGGCCGCGCTGGCTTTCGCCATGCTGACGCGGCCTGCACCGCAAAGCATCTCGCCGTTCTTCATCGCCAAGGCCCTGAGCGAAGGCGGCGGCAGCAATGTCGTCAACGTGATGCTGGTCGACTTCCGCAGTTTCGACACGCTGGGCGAAATCACCGTGCTCGGCGCGGTCGCGCTTACCGTCTACGCCTTGCTTCGCCGCTTCCGGCCGGCGCGCGAGAGCATTCCGCTGCCGGCGCAGCAGCGCGTCGTCGATCGCGGTCGCCCGAGTGATCTCGTCAACCCGCGGACGGCCTTCGACACCGCTTTCGGGTACATGGTCGTGCCGGCCGTGCTCGTGCGCCTGCTGCTGCCGGTCGCCCTGGTCGTCGCCGTCCATCTGCTGCTGCGCGGCCACAACGAGCCCGGTGGCGGGTTCGTCGCCGGCCTCGTCGTCGTGATCGCCCTGATCACCCAGTACATGGTCGCGGGCACGAGTTGGGTCGAGGCGCGGGCCCAGCCTTATCCAGCGCGCTGGATCGCGTTCGGCCTCCTGCTCGCACTTGGTACCGGGCTGGGTGCGCTGCTGTTCGGCTATCCGTTCCTGACCACGCACACCGCCCATGTCGACCTGCCGCTGTTTGGCACGGTCCACGTGCCGAGCGCGATGTTCTTCGATGTCGGCGTCTTCGCCGCGGTGGTTGGCGCGGCTCTGCTAATCCTGACCTCGATCGCTCACCAGTCGCTGCGCAGCCCGCGCGAACCGACTGCCGTCGGGGCTGCCGCTGCGGGGTCCGGCTGATGGAAGTCGTCGTCTCGATTGCCATCGGCGTGCTCGGCGGCTCGGGTATCTGGCTGCTGCTGCGACCCCGCACGTTCGAGGTGCTGCTCGGCCTGTCGCTGCTGTCGTATTCGGTCAACCTCTTCATCTTCGCGATGGGCAGCCTCTCGATCCGCGCCGAGCCGATCGTCGTCGCCGGCATGGCCGCCGACCTATTGCACTACACCGACCCGATGCCGCAGGCGCTGGTACTGACGGCGATCGTGATCGGCTTCGCGACCACCGCGCTCTTTTTGGTCGTGCTGCTGGCGCTGCGCGGCCTGGCCGGCAACGATCACGTCGACGGCGCTGAGGATGCGCCATGAGCGTCGTGGTGGCGTCCGCGATGCCGCACCTGATCGCCGCGCCGATCCTGCTGCCGTTGCTGAGCGCGGCACTGATGCTGGTTGTTAGCGGACGACGCCGGAGCTGGCTGGCGGGTCTGAATATTCTCACGTGCCTGATTGGCCTGGCCGTGTCGGTTGGACTGCTCGCGTGGGTCGCCGCCCGCGACGCGCCGCTCGCGTTCGGGGTCTATCTGCCGTCGAACTGGCCGGTGCCTTTCGGCATCGTTCTCGTACTCGACCGGCTCAGCGCATTGATGCTGGTGTTGACCGCCGTCGTCGCGCTGCCGTCGCTGCTCTTCGCGCTGGCGCGTTGGGAACGCGCCGGCGTGCGTTTCCATCCGTTGTTCCAGATTCAGCTGATGGGCTTGAACGGCGCCTTCTTGACCGGCGACCTGTTCAACTTGTTCGTCTTCTTCGAGGTCATGTTGGTTGCTTCCTATGGCCTGCTTCTGCACGGCTCCGGCCGGGCACGCGTGCAGGCCAGTCTGCACTACATCGCCGTCAACCTGTTCGCGTCATCGCTTCTTCTCGTCGGCACAGCCATGCTGTACGGCATCACCGGCACGCTCAACCTGGCCGACATGGCCGCCAAGCTGGCGCAGATTCCAGCCACTGACCGCGGCCTGCTCCATACCGGCGTCGCCCTGCTCGGCGTCGCCTTTCTCGCCAAGGCCGCCGTCTGGCCGCTCAACTTCTGGCTCGTCCCGGCCTATGCAGCGGCCAGCGCGCCGGTCGCGGCGTTGTTCGCGGTGATGACCAAAGTCGGCTTCTATGCCGTCGTTAGAGTCTGGACCCTGTTCTTTCCCGCCGCAGGCAGCGACCACTTCTTTTTCGGCGCCAACGCCTTCGTCCTGCTCGGCCTCGTGACCCTGGCCTTCGGCTCGATCGGCGTGATGGCGTCGCAGCGACTCGAGCGGCTGGTCGGCTTCAGCCTGATCGTCTCGACGGGAACGCTTTTCGCTGCGGTCGGCTTCGGCATGCCGGCGCTGAGCGCGGGCGCGCTCTACTACCTGCTCGGATCAACCCTCACGGCGAGCGCGTTCTACCTGCTGCTTGAGCTGGTCGAGCGCGCCCGTCTCGGCGGCGACGAGGCAGCGCTCGCCCACAACCCGGACGAAGGCGCGCCGTTCGTCGTCGGGCCACCGGTCCTGGTCACCTCGCCGGCCGGAGACGTGAATCTCGACGACGCCGAGCAGCCGCTGATCGGCCGCGCGATCCCCGCGGCGATGGTGTTTCTCGGTCTAGGCTTCGTCGTCTGCGCCCTGCTGACCGCCGGGCTGCCGCCGCTGTCCACTTTCGTCGCCAAGCTCGTCATGCTCATCGCCGTGCTCGATCCCAGCGGTCTCGGCAACGAGAGCAGGTCGCCGTCGATCGGCGCGTGGAGCCTCGCGACCTTGCTGATCGCCTCCGGGCTGGCTTCGACGATCGCGCTCGTGCGTCTCGGCGTACGCTACTTCTGGGCCCCGCAAGCACGACCCACGCCGCGCTTGCGGATCGCCGAGTGCATGCCGATCGTCTTGCTGCTATCGGCCTGCGCCGCGCTGATGGTCGGTGCCGGGCCGGCGCTCCGGTTCACGCAGGCTGCGGCCGACAGCCTGCACCGCCCCGCGCTCTACATCGAGGCGGTGCTGTCGGCGCGGCCGGTGCCGGCGCCTGCTGCCAGGGCGGCGCTGCCATGAGCCGCTTGGTGCCGGAGCCACGGTTGTCGGTCGCGCTTGCTGCGGTGTGGCTGCTGCTCAATGACTGGCTGAGCCCCGGCCAATGGGCAATCGCGCTGATCCTCGGCATATCAGTGCCGCTGCTGACCGCGCCATTGCGGCCGCAGCGCGGCCGCCTTGCCCGTCCGGACGTCGCCCTTCGGCTCTTCGGCGCTGTCGCAGCCGACGTCGTGACCTCGGCGCTTCAGGTAGCGCTGGGCATCCTGCGCGCGAACTCACGCGAACCGCGCAGCGCCTTCGTCACGATCCCGCTTGACATTCGCGACGCTCATGCCCTGGCAGCGCTCGGGATCATCACGACGATCGTGCCGGGAACGGTCTGGTCCGAGCTCGCCCCCGATCGAAGCGCTGTCCTCCTGCATGTATTCGACGTCGAGGACGAAGCCGTCTTCATCGCCCACTACAAGGCGCGCTATGAGCGAGCGCTCCTGGAGATATTCAAGTGAGCCCTTTGCTCTCGTTTGCGGTCACCGCTGCGCTCGTCTGCTACGCACTGGCGATGGCGGTGGCGGCGCTTCGCATGCTGCGCGGCCCCTCGGCCCAGGACCGAGTGCTGGCCCTGGACTTCATCTCGTTGAACGGGATGCTCGTCGTTCTGGTGCTCGGCATCCGATATTCGAGCCAGATGTATTTCGAAGCGGCGCTGCTGATGGCGCTGTTCGGCTTCGTCGCCTCCGCGGCGCTCGCCAAGTTCCTGCTGCGCGGAGAGGTCGTGGAATGACGCTCGCACACATCGCGTGCGCACACGCCGGAGCGGCGTCATGACGATCGTCGGCGCGCTCGACGGGCTGGTGGCCATGCTGCTGCTCGCGAGCGGACTGCTGTCTCTGGTTGCCGCGCTGGGACTGTTGCGTCTCAAGAGCTTCTTCCAGCGCATGCACGCGCCGGCACTGGCGATTACCTTCGGCAGCTGGTGCGCCGCCCTGGCGTCGATCATCTTCTTCGTCGCGCTCGAGTCTCGCCCGGCGCTGCACACCCTGCTGATTGTGGTTTTGATCGCCGTCACCGCACCTGTGACGACCACACTGCTCGCGCGCGCGTCCCTCTTTCGCAATCGGGTCGCGGTCGCGCAGAAGCATCCGCCAGACGATTGAGCCCCAGCGCCTGATGCCAAAGCGTCTCGGTTCTTCTTTCGCAAGGTCATCGGTGGATGCGCAACCGGATGCTGATTGACTCGACGCCGAACGAAGCCACGGCGAAGTAGATATAGCCCTTCGGCACGTGCGTCTCAAACCCTCGACGATCAACGTCATGCCACGATGACGAGAAACGACAACGCCAGCACCTTGATGGTCGGATGGCGTTCGACAAATTCACCAATCGGCTGGGCCGCGAACATCATCACCAGCACGGAAGGCATGATTGCGAAAACCATCACCGCCACGTCGTCGGCTAGACCCCGCGCGCGGTCGAGGTGCCCCAGCTACGCGCCCGCCGAGCCTGTCTGGGCGAGCTCGTGCAGATCGACCGTCGCGACCCTCGTCTTTCCAGCAGGAATGGACCAGGGGGGCTTGATCGGGTGATCAAGTTCTGTGAGCCTTATCGGAAGGCGATCGTCCAAGGCGGTTCCGCTCAGAGCCACAGGAGCACTGCCTGTCTTGTGCTATTGACGATCGCGTGCTGAAGGCGCTCGGCTACCTGTAGCAGACCGTCGCGCTGGTAGTGCTCTCCGTTGCGTGCTTCGGGAGAGCCATCCCTTAGACCAATCGATTGCCGCCGTTCCAATGCCGATAGACGCTCATGTGGCAAGGGTTTGGCACTTCCCGCCAGCGTTCGCGGACGCTGACCTGTGACCGCGTGAAGGCGCCAGCATCGACGACACGAACGGCGACGAATGGCGGGTTCCAGCGTGCTGCGGACGTACGTCGTGGGCAGCTCTTATCGGCAGGTGCCACATTAGATGTCTTCATCCGTCGAAGCCGACTGACTGCAGTTCGTCCAGAGACGAGATCGCAACCAACTGGTAAGCGGCAGCTCCCGGGCGCCGTGTCGGCCTGACGCTCCCGTCGGCAAGCGGACGGCCACGACCGGCTGCTTCGGGACGCTCCGTTCCGTTCGCGGGCGTTGCGAACGACGAGCGGCGCATTCCCCTCACCGTAAGGCGAAGGTCAACCTCCCTCCCCGAATGCACTTGTTGGCTCAATGCAGGCGCCGGTCCGCGTCGCCGACATAGACGTCGGAGGATGCCGCCCCGGCGCGCTCCGAAGCGGCGAGCAGCGTCTTGCCTTCGATGCCGGCGAAGAGCTTGGCGGCACGGACTTTCAGCTCCAGTAGCTCGGTCGGGTTGACGAAGTACTGTCCACGCATCACGTCGACGTCTATGCGGAACTCAACATCCTTGCCGTCGTTGGACAGCACGCCGCTGGTGAATTCGTATTGCTCGTCGACGGCCGGCATGCCCATCAGTCCGGGCCGGTCAACCTCATAACGGACGTCGAAGATCTCGCCGCTCGCCAAGTCGAGGGAACCGGTCGCGCGGATCACGGTGTCCGCTAGCTCGTCCAGTATCTCGATCGGTACTTTCAGGTTCATCGCAGTCCTCTCAAGTTCCGCTCACTGATGCTTGCTCGTGAGCACCCACCGCACGAACCTTCGACCCTCCGCTCCCGCATTGAAGCGGCCAGGCCAACTCAGCTCCGGCCGCCCGGCTTCTTGACGTGCGGTCGAGCAATGGGCCGACCGTCATCGGCAATGTCGCCACCCACAAGGAAGACATGAGGGACGGCCCACCCGCCTGACTCGCCGCAGATGATGTCTGTCGTCCGGATGCGACCTTCTGTGATCTGCGTAAACCCATGGGGAACGGCTTGCTGCTTGGTTTCGGTCATTTGCTGGAAGAAAGTGGATGGACACCGATTATCGGGCAACCCGTTCGAGAGGCCCGAGCCTGACTGCACGCTAGCGGCGAGGGCCAGCGGCTCGGGAATATCGGCTCCAGGGTATGTTGCGGCACACCGTTCAATGGGAGTTTGCATGTTCGATCACATCGGGGTCGTCGTCAGCGATTTCGCGATGAGCAAGGCCTTCTACGCCCAGGCACTCGCGCCGATCGGTCATTCGAGAGTTGTGGAGATCATGGTGGATGGCGGGCTCAAGCCAAGTGCGGGCTTCTGCCACGAGGACGGCACGGATCTCTGGATCAGCCAGGGCGAACCAACGCGAGCACTTCACATTGCTTTCCGTGTCAGTTCACGCGCAGCGGTCAATGCTTTCCACGTAGCAGCGCTGGCCGCGGGCGGCCAGAGCAACGGCGAGCCGGGCTTGCGCCCGCAATACCACCCCAACTACTACGGTGCGTATGTATTGGATCCGGACGGCCACAACCTCGAGGCCGTCTGTCACGACGCGCCCGCCGCTGTTGGATCGACGTGATTCGGCCAGTCGCGGATGTTGTTGGCAGGCACTGGTCGAACAAGCCATCAGGGCCACAGGACGCGCGTCCGCGCACTGAGTACGTCATGTCGAATCGGCTTCCTTCCGTTCGTCGATAAAGTACGAGGCGCTCTCAGTCATGTGCGCCGACCGGCCAACCCAACAGGAGTCAAGGCATGTCCTATATAGACGGTTTCGTGATCGCGGTTCCCACGGCCAACAAGCAGAAGTTCGTCGAGCACGCGCGTCATTTCGACTCGCTATTCATCGAGCTGGGCGCGATCCGTGTGATCGAGGGCTGGGGCGACGATGTCCCCGACGGCAAAGTCACCGATTTCCGCCGTGCGGTCCAGGCTACGGCCGAGGAAACGGTAGCCTTTTCGTGGGTTGAATGGCCGGACAAGGTCACGCGCGACGGCGCCATGAAGAAGATGACTGAAGATCCGCGCATGGATCCGGCCACACCCGGCAATCCGCCCATGCCCTTCGACGGCAAGCGCATGATCTTTGGCGGCTTCGAGCAGGTGGTCGAAGTGAAGGCTTGAGCAGCTGTGACGACACCCGCAACCAGACGTGGACATGCCACAGCGGGCATTTGGTCAGCCGTGGGCGCCCTGGGCACGGGCCTGCAGCCGCGTCTCGGCGAGCACTTGGCAATGGCTGATTGGAGCGGGTGAAGGGAATCGAACCCTCGTATGAAGCTTGGGAAGCTGCCGTTCTGCCATTGAACTACACCCGCGGCCCGCTCGAATTCTAAGGCGCACGCCGCGGGCTCGAACACAGCAGGCCGGCTAGAACTGCACGCCGACGCCGGCTAAGATCAGGTCGACATCGCGGTCGTAGCGGGTCGCCACCCGATTCCATGTGACGCGCGCCAGCCAGCGCGTGGTGAAGCGATAGCTCGCCGACACCGAGAACAATCCCGACAGGCGGCCGTCGCCGGTCTGATCATCGTTCTGGGTGATGGCGACATAAGGCCCGGCGCCGGCGGACAGAGTCAGGCGATCGCCGAAATATCCTCCCGTCAGCCACAGCTGCGCGGCGATGCCGTCGCGGCGCGAGTGGAGGTTGCCGGCCTCGTGCACGTACGTCGCGGTCACGTCGATCGCGCGAGCGAGACCATGCCGATATTCCAGCGCGCCGGCGCTCGATGTCTCCGAGACCTCGCTGTTGAGAATCGAGCGGCCGTACATCAAGGTCAGCTCGTCGCCGGTGACATCGCGGCTGCGCCGCGGCGGGGACTCGCGCGGTCCTGGTTGATCCGGGGCGTCGAGCTGGTAGCCGACGCCGAACAGGATGCCGGTCGTCCCTGGGCCACCGTTGGTCTCGACGCGATTCAGCTTCAGCTGCGCGACCCAGCGATTGCTGAAGTAGTAGGCCGCGCGCACGCTCACGACCACGCCCCAGCCGTGCGTGTTGGCGTAGCCCTCGCCCGCCTCCGCGGCAATGGTGTCGAAGAACCGGTACGGGCCCGCGCCGGCAGCGAGCTCGAGCCGGTCGTCGAGCACTGGCAGCCGCGCCCACGCCTGCAGCAGCGGCCCGTCGCGATGGTGATTTGGAATATGACCTTCGTTGAGCCAGGAGAAGCTCCACGCGCCATAGCGTCCCAGGCCCTGGCGAAAGGCGACCTCCCACGAGTAGCTGCGCTCGTTCTCGCCGCCTAGCGGTCCGGCAAGCAACGACAACTCCTGCGCGCGGGCGGTGATGGGCCACGCCGGCGCGACAACGACGGCGATCAGCGCTGCGCTTCGAAACGCCCGCGCGGCGCGACCGCGAGACTTCGACGGGGCAGGTGGCGCGGGTCGCGTGGCGGGCATGGCGGCAAAGGCGTGGCGCGAGGATATCGTTGCGCCGGGAAACCCGCTGCCCGCGACCCTCTGAATCGATGCCCGACCGCCCCGACCCCGACCTCGCCGACGCAACGCCGAGCGCGCCGACGCACCGCATCCGCAGCTTCGTCGTTCGCGCCGGGCGCATCGGTCCCGGGCAGGCGCGGGCGCTGGCGACGCTGGCACCGCGCTTCGTGCTGCCGTTCAGAGGCGCGCCGGCCGACTTCGCCGCGGCATTCGGCCGCGCCGCGCCGCTCGTCGTCGAGATCGGCTTCGGCATGGGCAGCGCCACGGCGGCGGTCGCGAGCGCGTCGCCGCAGACGAACTTTCTCGGCCTCGAGGTCCACCCCCCCGGTGTCGGGGCGCTGCTGCAGCGGATCGACGCGGCGGGGCTCGCGAACATCCGCATCGTCCAGCACGACGCCGTCGAGGTGCTCGAGCGCATGGTCGCAGCCGACTCGCTCGCGGGCGTCAACATCTTCTTTCCCGATCCGTGGCACAAGAAGCGACACCACAAGCGCCGACTGCTGCAAGCGGAATTCGTGCGCCTGATTGCCGACCGGCTGGTCGTCGACGGCACCCTGCACTGCGCCACCGACTGGCAGCCGTACGCCGAGCAGATGCTCGAAGTGCTCTCGGCCGAGCCGGCGCTCGTCAATTCCGCTGGAGAGGGCTTCGCGCCGCGCCCGGAAAGCCGGCCGCTGACCAAGTTCGAGCATCGCGGCCTGGCGCGCGGCCACGGTGTCTGGGACCTCGTCTTTCGAAAGCGCGCCTGAGGCTTGGCGCGCGTCGCCGCCTCAGTCCTGCCAGACGACCAGCCCGCTCCATGCCGTCGCGAGCACGATCAGACCGAAGACGATTCGATACCACGCGAACGGCACGAAGTCGTGGCTCGAGACATAGCGCAGCAGCCAGCGCACGCAGAGCCACGCGGCCAGGAACGAGAACAGCAGGCCGACGGCAAACAGCGGCAGGTCGGCCGCCGAGAGCAGCGCGCGTTCCTTCCACAGGCTGTAGGCGCCGGCGCCGAGCAGCGTCGGAATCGAGAGGAAGAAGCTGAACTCGGTCGCGGTGCGACGCGACAGGCCGAGCAGCATGCCGCCGATGATGGTCGCGCCCGACCGGCTGGTTCCCGGGATGAGCGCCAAGCACTGGCACAAGCCGACGCCGAGCGCATCGATCGGCCGCATCGCATCGACGCTGTCGATCCGCGGCGCGGCCTTGCGCCGCTCGGCCCAGAGGATGACGAAGGCGCCGAGGATGAACGTCGTCGCGACCACGATCGGCGTGAACAGGTGCGCCTTGATTGCCTTGCCGAACAGGAGGCCGAGGATCACTGCCGGGACGAAGGCGATGGCGACGTTGAGCGCGAAGCGGCGCGCCTGCGCGTCGCCGCCCAGTCCGGCAAGCGTTGCGGCCAGACGCTCGCGGTAGACGATGATGACGGCCAGGATCGCGCCGCTCTGGATCGCGATCTCGAACACCTTGAACTTTTCGCCGGTGAAGCCGAGCAGCGAGGCGGCGAGGATCAGGTGCCCGGTGCTCGAGATCGGCAAGAACTCGGTCAAGCCCTCGACGATGCCCATGACGGCGGCCTTGACGAGCAACAGAAGGTCCAAGCCGTTCTCCCGGGCGCGCAAAAGGCGCCGATCTTAGCGGCAGGGCGGGGACCGCCGGGTCGACCCGGACGCCGCGCGTAACTCCGCCGGGCAATGGCCGCGACGCGGCGAGAATGGCGGTCCCGACTCCCCGGACCCGACCTCGCAGCGCCCCGCCATGAACATCGAGCAAGCCCGCTTCAACATGATCGAGCAGCAGATCCGCACGTGGGAGGTACTCGACCAGGATGTCCTCTCGCTGCTCTCGGTGGTCAAGCGCGAGGACTTCGTTCCGGCCGCGTATCGCTCGATGGCCTTCGTCGACACCCAGGTGCCGTTGCCGCACGGCCAGGCGATGCTCGAGCCGAAGGTCGAGGCACGCCTGCTCCAGGAGCTCGCGGTACAGCGCCACGAGCGCGTGCTCGAGATCGGTGCCGGCTCCGGCTACATGGCCGCGTTGCTCGCGCACAGGGCGCAGCACGTGACAACGGTCGAGATCGTCCCCGAGCTGGCGCGCGTGGCGAGAGAAAACCTGAAGCGCGCCTGGGTCATGAACGCCGCGGTGGTCAATGCCGACGCCTCGACCGGGCTGATGGTCGACGGCCCGTTCGACGTCATCGTCCTGTCGGGCTCGGTCGCCGCGGTGCCGCGCGCCCTCCTCGGCCAGCTCAAGCCTGGCGGCCGCCTGACCGCGATCGTCGGCCAGTTGCCGATCATGCGCGCCGTGCTCATGACACGCGGCCACGACGCCGGGCATGCGACGGTCGACCTGTTCGACACCGTTGCGCCGCGCCTGGTCGGCTTCGGCGAGCCGAGCCGGTTCGTCTTCTGAGGCCGCCGGCTGCCCCGCCGATGACGCGGTCTGGCGCCGCGATTCGTCGCCAGAGCCGCTCATTGACGCAGCTCGTCGCATCAAGCGGGCGTCCCGGGGACGAGCCGGCCTATAACCTCGCCGGCGCGGGCGACGCTCGGGTCGGCGGCGCGGCAACGAGAACGCAGAGCAAGGGAACGAGCATGGCATTGGCAATGGAGACGGACACCGGGTCGACGAGCGAGCGGCGCGTTCGCCGAGCGGCCCGGTTGAGCGCCGTGGTCGGCGCGACCGTCGCGCTGCTGTTCGTGCCCTTCCCGGCCACGGCGCAGTCGCTGCTCGATCTCTACGAGGCGGCGCACGGCTACGACGCGACCTATCTCGCGGCGCGCGCGCAGGCCGACTCGGCGCAGTATCGGGTCGACGCGACGCGCGCCCTGATGCGCCCGAGCGCGACGCTCTCGGGCAGCGGCCAGCGCGTCCAGACCAATCCGACCTCGGGCTCGAACTTCGGCAGTAACTCGACCGGTGCGGCGCTGAATGCGCGCCAGCCGCTCTTCAATCGCGCCAACACGGCGACGATCGCGCAGTCGGAGCGCACGCTCGAGTCGTCGCTGGCCGACCTCGACAGCGCCGAGCAGGACCTGATCCTGCGTGTCAGCCAGGCTTACTTCGACGTCCTAGGCGCCCAAAACACGCTGCAGACGACACGCGCCAACAAGACCGCGATCGCCGAGCAGCTGGCGTCGGCCAAGCGCAACTTCGAGGTCGGCACGGCGACGATCACCGACACGCGCGAGGCGCAGGCACGCTTCGACCTGGCGACGGCGCAGGAGATCGCCGCCGACAACGACCTCGTCACCAAGCGCATCGCGCTCGACCAGCTGGTCGGCCGCAGCAACGTCAAGCCGCAGGACCTCGCCGTGCCGCTGGTCATCCCGGAGACCGCGCGGACGCCGGTCGACGAGCTGGTGAGCCGCGCCGTCGACGACCATCCGAACGTGCGCCGGGCGCAGGTCAACTACGACGTCGCCCAGCTCGAGACCGAGAAGGCGCGCGCCCAGGGGCTGCCGACGCTCGACGCCATCGCCTCGCTGCAGGCCGGGCGCGGCACGGTCGCGTCCGAGATCACCGGCGCCAATTACGGCGGGAGCATCGGCCTGTCCTTCAACTGGCCGCTCTACACCGGCGGCGCGGTCCAGAACCGGATCAAGGAGACGCTCGCCCTCGAGGAGCGCTCGCGCAACGAGCTCGACGCATCGCGCCGCGCCGTGACGCAGGGGGTGCGCCAGGCCTACTACACGCTGCAATCGACCGTGGCGCAGATGCGCGCGCTCGAGGCTGCCGAGGCGTCGACCCAGCTGGCGCTCGAGGCAACGCAGCTCGGCTATCGCGTCGGCATCCGGGTCAACGTCGACGTCCTGAATGCCCAGAGCCAGCTCTACCAGACGCAGCGCGACCTGTCGCGCGCGCGCTACGACGTGCTGCTGAACGCATTGCGGCTGCGCCAGGCATCGGCGCGGCTGGTTCCGAGCGATATCGTCGCGATCGACCGGTTGCTCGTGCGCTAGGCGCACCGCCTGCACATTTCTTGACGAAGCGGGCACGCGCGCTTGACGCGCGACGCCGACAATCGGGGCTCGCATCGGAGAGACTCATGGCGTTGTCTCCCTCACTGCAGGCGGCGATTGCGGCGAATCGGTTCGGGCTCGGCGAGGCCGACCTGGCCGTCGTCGGCGGCGATGCACGCGCCTGGCTGCAGGCGCAGATCGGCCCGGCAGACGCGCCGCGCGGCACGGGGCTGCTCGACACCCGGCAGGCGCTCGAACTCGTCGCTGCCGAGCGCGAGGCACGCCGACAGGCACTGAACCCGCCCCCCGGAACGACCACCGAGCAGGCGATCGCCGGCCACTACCGCGAGGCGATCCTCGCCGACTTGCGCTCGCGCCTCATCACGGCGGCGGCAAGCCAGCGGCCCTTCGCCGAGCGGCTGCAATGGTTCTGGGCCAACCACTTCACGGTCTCGCTGCTCAAGGGCGCGACCCGCGGCCTGGTCGGCGCGTTCGAGCGCGACGCGATCCGGCCGAACATCGCCGGCCGCTTCGAGACGCTGCTGTTCGCAGCGACCACCCATCCGGCGATGCTGCGCTATCTCGACAACACCCAGTCGGCCGGCCCGCACTCGCGCGTCGTCGCCCTGGAGGCGCGACGCGCAGCCCGGCGTGAAGAGAGCGCGCGAGTCACCGGCATCAACGAGAACCTGGCGCGCGAGGTGCTCGAGTTGCACACGCTCGGCGCCGAGAGCGCGCGCGACGGCCTGTATACGCAGGCCGACGTCACCGCCTTCGCGGCGGTGCTGACCGGCTGGCGCATCGGCCAGGACGCGGTCTGGACCGGCCGCGATCCGTTCGACGCCAACTGGCACGAGCCCGGCGCCAAGCTCGTCCTCGGCCAAAGCTACGGCGAAGGCGCCGACGCGCTCAGGCAGGTGCTGCACAACCTCGCCCTGCACCCCGCGACTGCACGCTTCATCGCTACCAAGCTGGCACGCCATTTCATCGCCGACGAGCCGCCGCCGGCGCTCGTCGATCGCCTGGCCGCGGCCTATCTGGCGAGCGACGGCCAGCTGAGCGAGGTCTATCGCGAGCTGATCCGCAGCGATGCGGCGTGGCAGGAAACGCCTGCGAAATTGAAGACGCCGGAGGAATTCGTCGTCTCGGCGGCACGCGTCCTCAAGCTTGGCGAGCGCATGTTCGAGCCGCCCGCCAATGGCGCGGCCGGCTACGCGGCGGCGGGAATCGCCGGCCTCGGTCAGCGCATCCAGGCCGCGCCGTCGCCGGCGGGCTGGAGCGATCGCGGCGCCGACTGGCTCGGCCCCGACGCCGTCTGGAAGCGGATCGAGTGGGCAACCCGGCTCGCCGATCGCGCCGGCAAGACGATCGACGCACGCCGCGTCGCCGCGCAGTGCCTTGGCCCGCTGCTCGGCGAAGAGACCGCGCGCCAGCTCGAGCGTGCCGCCGACGGCCCACAGGCGCTCGCGCTGCTGCTGCTCGCGCCCGAGTTCCAGCGCCGCTGAGCGATCGGCGACGACACCGAGGAACACGACATGAGCGCTCGCGACACGTCATCGACTGATTCGACCGCCGGTCAGACTGCCGAAGCCGACACTGCGGCTTCGCTCGCCGCGGCGACCGCGCCGCTCTCGCGACGCCGGCTGCTCGCCAGTGCGGTGCTCGGAGGCGCTCTCGGCGCCTGGTCGACGCTCTCGTTCGCCGGCGCTGCGGGCACGGGTGGCAATCGCTTCGTGCTGGTCATCCTGCGCGGCGGCATGGACGGGCTCGGCGCCGCGCCGGCGATCGGCGATCCCGACTTCGCCGCGGCGCGCGGCCCGCTTGCCCGCTACGGCGCGGCGACCCTGCCGCTCGACGCGACGATCGCGCTCCATCCGAACCTGGTCGAGCTGCACGCGATGTACGGCCGCGGCGAAGCAGCCCTCGTCCACGCGGTCGGCCTGGCCTACCGCGAGCGCTCGCACTTCGATGCCCAGCAACTGCTCGAAAGCGGTGGCACCCGGCCGTACGAGCTCGCGACCGGCTGGCTCGGCCGCGCCCTCGGCGCGAGCAGCAGCAAGGGCATGGCGCTCAACACCGCGGTGCCGCTGGTGCTGCGCAGCCGCGCGGTCGTCGACACCTGGGCGCCCTCGCTGCTGCCGGAGCCTTCGGCCGACCTGGTGGCGCGGCTCGAGCGCATGTATGCCAGCGATCCCGCGCTCGCCACCGCGCTCGAGCGCGCGCGCAACCTCCATCTCGACTCGCCTCTGCCCGACGCCGCGCCGATGGACTCGGTGATGACACCGGCCGGCACGCGGCCGGGCACCTTCGTCGTCTTGGCACGCCGCGCCGCTGAATTCATCGCCCAGCCGAACGGGCCGCAGGCGGCAGTGCTCGAGCTCGGCGGCTGGGACACCCATGCCAACCAGGCCAATCCGAACGGCGCGCTCGCCAACAGCCTGGGCCGGCTCGATGCCGGCCTGGCCGCGCTGCGCGCCGGCCTGCTCGCGAGCGACACCTGGGCGCGAACGGTGGTCGTCGTCGCGAGCGAGTTCGGCCGCGAGGTCGCTGTCAACGGCACCCTCGGCACCGATCACGGCACCGGCGGCGTCGCCTTCGTGCTCGGTGGCGCGGTGCGCGGCGGCCGCGTCGTCGCCGACTGGCCCGGCCTGGCACGCTCGAACCGCTTCGAAGGCCGCGACCTGAAGGCGACGACCGACCTGCGCTCGCTGCTGAAGGGCGTTCTCGGCGACCACCTCCAGGTGGCGTCGCGAACGCTCGAGAGTGAGGTGTTCCCGAGCAGCCGCGCCGTCAAGCCGCTGAACCTGCTGCGCGGCTGATCGCCGCGCGCAGCCGTCGACCGCGTCCCCTCAGTCCGCGGCCGCTGGCCTCGTGCCCGCCGCGAGGGCGGCGACGATGCGAGCGGCGCTTCGCTCGGCCGCGCCGCGATGCGCCGCGGCAAACGAGAGCGCCGCTTCACTGCGTCGCGCCAGCTCGTCGCCGTCGAGCAGCGCCAGCGCCGCGGCGATCGCCTCGGGGATCGCCGCGACGCGCAGCGACGCCCCCGCCGCGAGCGAGAGCGTCGC
>Ga0068864_100002314_pt1 | contig 15761 bp, 13 predicted proteins | sample KBSSwiS72_FD_66586 | JGI IMG/M metagenome (GOLD analysis project Ga0068864, IMG submission 66586) | Switchgrass rhizosphere microbial communities from Kellogg Biological Station, Michigan, USA - KBS Switchgrass S7-2 | ecosystem: Host-associated > Plants > Roots > Rhizosphere > Soil ... | reverse complement strand
CTCTACTCCAACACCGAGACCTTACTCCCGGCCATATACAACTCTCTGCCCCGGCCCTATGTTGATCGCCGATATAAGGACGAAGACCCCATCGGCCTGGCGGTCAGTGAAGTGGTCAAGCGCGGCTTGGAGTACAATGTCGACACACCAGATGCGACTTACACACCGTTTAATGAGCTCGCTGAGCAGGCGGTAATTGCGGGGCTTGTCCCAGGGAGAGGCGTCACTCGGTTCAAGTATGATCCCGAATTCGCGCCAGCGACCGAGCCGCCAGTCACGGCGGGGGGTGATAGCGAGCCAGTCGACCAGACGGATGTGACCGATTCGTCTGACGTGGTGCCGGACGACACGAAAGGGAAGGCGAAGGACGCGCCGAAGACCCTTGCGTATGAATCGGTTTGTGGCATCAACTGGCCGCATGATCGCTTCTGCCACGGGTTCGCCAGGCGGTGGTCGGACGTTCCTTGGATCGCCTACGAGCATCGGATGACCAAGGCCGACATCATCACCAACTTTGGCAAGGGGTGGGTCGAGCGGCTGAAGATCACCGAGGAGGAAGAGAAGAAGGGCCAGAGCGAGACGAAGGATCGGGATACCGAGGGGGCCCCGAAGTCGGTGGTCGTGTACGAGATCTGGCACAAGTCGAGGAAGAAGATTTACTTCGTCGGGAGGGATTATAAGGAAGGCTTGATCAAAGCGATCGAGGACCCGCTTAACCTGCCGGGCTTCTTCGATTGCCCGCAGCCGCTGAAGTTCCTCAATCGGAACGCGAACCTTGTGCCGGTCGTGCCGTACAAGATGTACGAGCAGCAGGCGAAGGAGTTAAATCGTGTAACGATGCGGATTAACAAGATCATCTCGGCGCTGAAGGTCCGGGGCTTTTACAACGGCCAGATTAAGGACTTGAACGACCTGATGACGATGGAGGAGAATCGTCTGGCCCCGGCCAACACGAACGCAGTGATTGCCGAGGCGGGAGGGTTGGACAAGCATATCTGGCTCATGCCGCTGGAAAAGCTGATCCAGGTCTTGCAGCAGTTATACGTCCAGCGGGAGCAGGTCAAGCAAGTGATATACGAGATCACGGGGATAAGCGATATCCTTCGGGGCTCGTCGGTTGCCAGCGAGACCGCGACTGCCCAGAACATCAAGAACCAATGGGGGACGCTGCGGCTCAAGAAGATGCAGAAGCAGACGCAGGAGTACCTGCGGGATTGTATGCGGATTATCGCTGCCATCATGGGCAACCACTTCTCGCAGCAAACGTGGGCCACGATGACGGAGTTGAAGTTCCCCACGATGCAGGAGAAGAACCAGGCGAAGGCGATGTTGCAGCAAATGGAGATGCAGCAAGCGACAGCTGCGCCGCCCCCGCCAATGGGCGGGCCGCCAGCGCCAGGTGCGCCTCCCGGCCAGCCTCCTGCCCCGCCGCCGCCGAACCCGCAGATGCAGCAGCTGGCGCAAGTCGCCAACGCGCCGCTGACGTGGGACGAGATTCTGTCCGTGCTGAAGAGCAATTTCCAGCGCGGGTTCAAGATTGATATCGAAACGAATTCGACTGTCGAGACGGACGCCACGGAGGACAAGCAGAACATCACCGATCTCCTGACGGCGCTGACCCAGTCTCTCCAAGCGTTCCTCCCGATGGTCGAACAGGGCGGCATGCCGATGGGCGTGGTTAAGAGCATGCTTTTGACCATCACCAGGCGGTTCCACTTCGGCCCGGAGCTGGAGAAGCAGATCGGCTCGATGCCCGACCAGACGCCGCAGAAGCCGGACCCGGCCATGCAAAAGGTCCAGGCGGAGCAGGCCTTGATGCAGCAGGAAGGGCAGCTGAAGCTTGCCCAGGGCCAGCAAGACATGAAGGAGCGGCAGCTCGAGTTTGGCTTGAAAGAGAAAGAGATGCAGCAGAAGATGATGCTCATGGACAAGGAACTGGAGATCAAGGAGCGGGAACTCCAGTTGAAGCAGCGCGAGCTGGATATGAAGGAGCAAGAGCTGGGGCAGAAGGCCCAACTAAACCAGATCACGCACGATGGGAAGTTGCAAGTCGCCGGTGCCACGCGCGATGCGAAACTTATGGCGATCGAGACTCAGCGCCAGGCGGCCATGAACCCGCCGACTCCTTCCGCGAGGCAATGATGCCCGTTTACGAGTATATGTGCGATAAGCACCATGTCACCACTGAACTTCGACCGATTGACGGAAGGTTACCGCCGACAATTTGCTCGAGCTGTGGACGAGTTGCGGTCAAGACCATCCTCAGCGCCCCTCGTGTTTTCGGCGACTTTGAAGGGTACGAGTCTCCTGCTAGTGGTCGATGGATCGAGGGTAAGCGACAACGGGAGGAAGATTTTAAGCGAACGGGGTGCCGAGCTTACGAGCCTGGCGATCACGCTGTTGCTGAACGAAATCGAGTCGCAAGGGAAGTGAAGAGGGAAGCGGCGATTGACGACGCTATCATGAAAACGGCTGGAGAACTTGGGATACCCACAACATGAGCACGGAAGACGGCGGACAGCAAGTAGAAGAGAGCTTCAACCTTGGCTCGGCCATCGACGACATCGCAGGGGAGATGGGACTCAATGGCGGCGAAAAGAAGGTGGAAGGCGAGGGTGGGCAGCAAGCAGCCCCTGAGGGCCAGGACCCGGCCGCGCCTCCGGCAGGCGAGAAGCCGCCCGTTCCCGGACCTGGTGCTCCTGCTCCAGCTGAGGGTGCTCAACCTGCTCCTGCTGCGGCGCCTACTACAGGGCCTGCGGCGCCCGACACTTGGACCGCCGAGGGTAAGGCAGCATGGGCAACCCTGCCAGAGGCCGTCAAGACCGAGGTCGTGAAGCGGGAACAGGATATGCAGCGCGGCCTGGAAGATTATGGCAAGCGAGCGAAGGTGGGTGACTACTTCGCCGAGCAGGTACAGCCCTATGCGGAGATGTACGCCCAGAACGGGCTCCAAGTCGGGAGATTGGTCCGGCCGTTGCTGAATGCCTACGCGACCCTGTCGTGGGGTGACGCCGAGCAGAAGACGACGATGTTGAAGGCGATGGCGCAGGATGCCGGGATCGACCTGACCAAGCTTGCCACAGGCGAGCCGGCGGCGGCCCCACAGGACCCGAGGATTGCTCGGCTGCAAAACGAGATTAATACCCTGAGGCAGGGCGTGCAACAAAGCCTTGGGGCGATCACACAGACTCGGTATAACGAGACTGCGAAGACCGTCGAAGCATTCGCGGCCGACACGGCGAAGCACCCTTATTTCCTGGACGTGATGGACGATATGAAGCGTCTGGTGGATAGCGGGGTGGCCACTGGGCTGGAGGATGCGTACGACAAGGCTGTGATGAACAACCCCGTTACGCGCGCGAAAGAGATCGACCGACTGACCTCCCTCAGGGTGGAACAGAAGGCGAAGGATGCGGCGGCTGCGGCGGCGAAGGTGAAGAAGGTAACTGCACACAACGTTCGATCCAGCGAACAGGGCGGAGCGGCTCCTGATCGACTTGGGACAATCGACGACACGCTGAACGAGACCCTGGCCAAGATCCACGCCAGGGAATGACGATTTTCCTATAGGAGCTGGCAACCATGCCTTCCCCGAATGCAATCTTCACCGAGTTGGTGAGCACGACTTTCCGCAAGCACGGGAAGCAGTTCATCGACAACGTGAGCAAGAACAACGCGCTTTACAAGGAGATCGCCGACAAGGGGCAAGTCACCCTCGAAGACGGTGGTCTGACGCTGGTCGAGCCGCTGGACTACGCAAGCAACATCACGTACCAGCGCTATTCCGGCTACGACACGCTGAACGTCAACGCGAGCGACGTGCTGACGTCGGCCGAGTTCCAATGGCGCCAGATCGCGATCAACGTCGTCGCCAGCGGCCTGGAAATGCGCATCAACTCCGGCGATTCGCGCATCATCAACCTCGTCAAGTCGCGGACGAAGAACGCGATGCGGACGTTCAGGAATAACTTCTCCTTCGACCTGTACTCCGACGGCACGGCCAGCAACCAGATCAATGGGCTGCAGGCGCTCGTCGCCGATACGGGACTGGGGACCGTCGGCGGCATCGACGCGAACCAGTGGGCCTTCTGGCAGAACAAGGTGCAAAGCGCGGCCAACCCGATCCAGGGTGGGGGTGCCATTGTCTTGTCGGCCAGCAACATCGAGACGGCCTTCATGCTGCCGCTTTACCTCGAACTGGTCCGGGGCGACGATCAGCCCGACTTGATCATCATGTCCAACGACTACTACAGCATGTTCGAGGCTTCCCAAGTCTCGCTCAAGCGGTACACGAAGGAGGACTCGGTCAGCGCCGGCTTCGTCACGCTGCAATACAAGCGTGCGAAGGTCATCTTCGACGGCGGCAGCGGCATTCCCGACAGCCACATGTACTTCCTGAACACGGATTACATCAAGCTGCGGGCGCACACCGATGCCAACCTGTCGGTCCTCGACGAGGCGAAGCCCTACAACCAGGACGCGGCAGTCATTCCGGTCCTGTGGATGGGCAACATGACCGTCTCGAATCGCCGTCTGCAAGGCGTCGCCAAGGCCTAACTCGAGCGTACTTCAGCTCGAGTAAACCTTACGACAAACCAGGAGATTTATCATGCCAGGATGGGCCGGAATTACTCCGTATGCTGGTGCGCAGCCGGAGTCCATCGTCCAAGCGACGCTGGAACAAAAGCACCCGTTGGGCACGCGGCTGTCCGCTTACGACTCGCAAGGAGCGTTCGGCGGCGGCGAGTTCATGTACGGGAAGACGGTTCCCGCGATCGTCGGCAATGGTCGGCTGGTCGTGCCCGACTACGACGGGACGATGGTGGACTTGGTCAACACGGCCAACACCTCGTTCCCAGTCGCCGTCGCGCTCGGGCCGATGGGGGCGAACACCTTCGGCTGGTTCCAGCTGTCGGGGCTGCTCGTTCTCCAGGCGGCCGCGAGCGTCGCGATCGGTGCGCCAGTCGGCATCGGTGCGGCGGGGCAAGCTGGCGCGAACAGCGCGGGCAAGCAGATCACGGGTGGGAAGGTCGTCCAGCCGTCGACGTATGCCGTGGTGAAGCCGGTTGGCTCTGGCCGCAATGGCCAGAAGCAAATCCGGGTGAACGACACGGCCTGGGTTGTCCCCGGCCTCGTCGTCTCAGGCACGGGCATCGCGGGTGGTAGCAAGGTCGTCTCTGTCGATCCCGACGGTTCGACGGTGCTGCTCGACACCAACACGACCGCCGCAGTGACCGGCGCGATCACGTTCACCTACACGGGCTTCATCCTCGTGTCGGCTCCGAACGGGCTGGCGACGCAAGGCGCGATCACCTAACTCTTTGCTGGTGCGTCCTTCCCTTGGGGGAGTTGATGGGCTTCCCCAAGGGTTTTTTCCCATCATTCCATTTAGGAGGCTTCAAATGCAACCGCAACTGATGCAAGAGCGCCAACCTTACGTTCGGTTCGAAGAGAGGGCGATGGAAGTCCGGGATGCCAATGGGCTGCTCTCGGCGAAACTGGTCGACTTCGCCATCATCACCCCCGTCGGGACGAAGGACGTGCACGAGAAAGTCGTCAGCGAGTGGTTCACGCAGATGAAGCAGCTGGAGCGGATGGAAAGGTGGAACCCCGAGTGGACGGCCAGGTTCAAGGAGATGCATCGGATCTGGAAGGAGACGAACAGCGTGCCGTTAAACGGTTCGCCGGTCGCCAACTGGCCGTTGCTGAGCAAGGCGCAAGTGAGCCTGTTGAAGGGCGCCAATGTCCTGACGATCGAGGACTTGGCGCAGGCGAACGAGGAGTCGATCGGGCGGCTGGGAATGGGCGGCAGGAACCTGGTCCAGCTCGCCAAGAACTGGATCGAAGCGAGTGGAAGTGGCGCGGCGACGCTTGCCGCACGGAATGTTGCCCTGGAGAACACGAACCAAGCTCTCCGGGAGAAGATCGAAGAACTCAACCTGCTGGTCGGGGCGCTCGAACTCAAGCTCGCTGCGAGAGCGGCACATGAGCAAGGTACGACTCCTCCGATCAGCATGGTTGACTCCCATACCCTGCGGGCGAACCAAGCCGACGCAGCCGACAAAGACCTCGACAAGATACTGGGGTAAGCTATGCCATCCGTCGGAGTGCAGATTCAACCGAACTGGACCCTGCTGCGGCTGATCCAGGAGTTTTGCCGGCGGCAGAATCTGGCGCAGCCCCCTTACGTCACGACCTCGACCGACGAGGAAGTGACGCAATTGTGGGGGTTGCTGAACGAAGGCGTGATGGCGCTGCAAACGAGGGGCGACTGGCCGCAGCTCAATCGCCACTTCGAGTTCATCCACCAGCATGGGGAATCTTACCTCGCGCTGAACCTGTTCAACCCAGTCGTCGCAGATAATACCCACGATCGGCTGCCTTGGTCCCAGTCGTCAGGTCAGATCAAGTACCCCACCCGGATGGCACTCTGGGACAAGTCGACGGGGATACCAGTCGCGGGTCCGTTGAGCGACCAAGATTGGGCGGCGATGCTGGCGCAGAACATTGCCCCGGCGCTTTATTCGTGGCGCATGAACTACCTGGGGGTGTGCATTTACCCTTACCCGCCCGACACGCCGACGGAAGTGACTTGGTTCGCGATGGAATGTACCATGCGCGAGACAGTCATGTCGGCCGACCAGTTGTCGTTCAAGGATGTATTCACGGCTGACGACGATCTCTGCCTATTACCGGCTGACGTCTTACTCGCCGACCTGAGATGGCGTTGGCGGGCAGAGAAGGGCCTGGCCTACGCCGAGCACTTCCGCGTCTGTGAAGAGCTGATCTTGGATATCCTCGGCAAGGGGAGTGGGGCGGGCATCGTGATCCTGGACAATGACCCGATGTATCCGCAGGTGGTTCGGCCGGGCTTGCTCATTCCGGCGGGAAGCTGGGATATCCGGTGAGAGAAGCTCTGTTGCAGAATCGAGCGCGCCTGTCGGCGGGAATCGCTTCGCCTATCCACCTACCAGCGCCCACAGGTGGGTGGAACACGCGGGACAGCTTGGCCGCCCTCCCAATCTCCGACGCGGTGAGGCTTACCAACTGGTTCCCCGCCAGCCTGGGCGAGGTGGTCACGAGAGGGGGAAGCTTTCCCGCCGCTTGGAACATCGGCTCGGTGGCAGGGAAGGCGGTTCGGTCGATCTACCAGTACGGGGCGAGTCTTGGGGCTCCCCGCCTGTTCGCGGTTAGCGACGAGGGGATCTTTGACATAAGCTCTGGCGGCGACCAGGCCCATGCGGCGCCAGTCCAGGTGCTAACGAGTGGGTACTGGAACGCAATCCAGATGACGAACAGCCTGGGCAACACGTTCCTCTGGGGAGCGAATGGGCTGGACACGCCCAAGATGTACAATGGGGCGGCCTGGTCGACACCGGCGATAACTGGCCCGAATCCCGCCAACCTCGTCTACCCTTGGATGTTCAAGCGCCGGATCTGGTGCGCCGAGAACAACTCGATGAGCCTGTGGTACACCGATGTGGACTCGGTGCAGGGGCAAATGTTCGAGTTCCCAGTCGGGGCGCTCTTTAACATGGGTGGGCGGATAGTGGCGGGAGCCACTTGGACGATCGACGGCGGAAGTGGGCCGGATGACTACCTTGTGCTCATCACCAGCCAAGGGGAAGTGGCGATTTACCAAGGCGTTGACCCCGCTTCGGCCACGAGCTTCTCGATAATCGGCGTCTTTTACATCGGGGCGCCCCTCGGACGCAGATGCTTCGTGAAGTACGGCGGGGACTTGGTGATCCTGACCGAGCACGGGGCTTATCCGCTCTCCTCGGCGCTGAAAAGTGCCGTGATCGACTTTAAGGTCGCCATTTCGAGCAAGATCCAGCCGACTTTCATCGACTACGCTGGGCTGTACCGGGGCAATCTCGGGTGGGAAGGCCAGATATTCCCGAACCAGAATGCGCTGGTCATTAACGTCCCGATTGTCCAGGCGGGAAGCCCGACTGCGACGCGCTCGACGCAGCTGGTGATGAACACCCTTACCGGAGCGTGGTGCGACTTCGACGGCTGGAATGCGACATGCTTCACATTATTCGAGAACGATTTGTACTTTGGCGCCGACGCCGGGACGGTGTACAAAGCGTGGTCGACAGGCGTGCAAAGCGACAGTCTTGCCCCGATAGTATGTACGGGGCAAACAGCCTATTCGTACTTGGGCCAGAGTCCAAGCTTGAAGATCGTCGACGCCATGAGGCCGCTGATCTCCTACGACGAACAATTCGATCTCGCTTGGGGCTTAGCCGTGGATTACGAGTTGCCGGCAAGGTTGACCGGCTACATGTCGAGAAACTTCATCCCCGGAGCGAGTTACTGGGACCTAGCCATATGGGATGTAAGCCCATGGAGCCTTCAAACAGCCAGGCTAAAGACGTGGCGAGCGCCGACCTGCAAGCCGGGGTATGCTTTTTCATTGATCCTGCGAGTGACGAGCGCAGTCTCCCGGATCGGGTGGTCGGGGCACGACTTCCTGGTCAACCAAGGAGCGCCGCTGTGACCGGGCCAGAGTTGATTCGCGCTGCGGTGAAGGGTAACCTGGCGGCGGAGAGGTTCCTTATCGACGTGTGGCACGCCGCCGCAGTCTGGGACGATTGCATCGACCAGGACAAGGTCCTCGAGCCGAAAGAGGTGAACAAGGCCTTCTGGGAGCTCTTCGCCACGATCCCGTCGAACGCTTTCTACCGGGAGAACTTCGCCGATCTTTTCCCCCTCGTCAAAAACGCTGCCCTGACGTGGATGGCGAGCAATGAAGTGACCGAACAGCCGGTGCTGGCCAAGACAATGGCTCGGCACTATGTGAACCTTATCGTGGCGTGTGCTCTGATCTGCGGCGGGGTGAACCACGCAGTCGAGACGGCCCGAGTGAACTGGCTTATCTTCTTCGAGGAGGAGTAACATGGGCTGCCTGGATAGCATCTTCGGCGGGGATAATCAGGACTATGCGCAGGCTGCGAGGGATCAAGGCGCCGCCAACGTCGAGACTGCGCGGCAGCAAGGGTATCTGAACAACCCGAACATCATTTCGCCTGGCGGGATTCATCAGGTTACCTTCAACCCGACGAGCCTCCAGCCGACGATCACGGACATACTCAGCCCCGAGCAGCAGAACATCTTCGACATTACGGAGAGGATTCAGCAAGCAGGGTTGGGCTCGCTGGAGAGCTTGGGGATGCCCGCAATCGAGCAGGCCATGCGGGCGGGATACAAGCTGGACGGGAGCCCCGCGATGGATTATGACCAAAAGTATCAGCCGCCCGTGGGCCAGCAGTATGGGGTCGGAAGCAAGCAGCCAATACAATACGGGCTGGACTATTCGGGGGCGCCGCAACTGCCGACGGCCAATGCTGGCGTCAGGGACCAGGTGGCGAGGTCGATGTACGACCAAGGGGCGAGATTCCTCGACGATAGGTTTGCTGGGCAGCAGAAAGCGCTGGATACACGCTTGAGTAACCAAGGCGTGTTCCCCGGTTCTGAAGGGTATAGTGGCGGGCAGAAGGAGCTGGGTGATGAGCGGACGCAGGCGTATGGCGACTTGATGGATCGGTCGGTGGTCGGCGGGGGCAATGCCATGCAGCAGCTTTACGATATGGGGATGGGAGCCCGGCAGCAGGCGGTGGGCGAGATCAATACCCAGGGGCAGTTTGTGAATGACGCTCAGAACCAAGACCTGAACCAGCAGCTCTCCGAGATGACTGCGCGGAACCAGGGTGTGGTCAACCAGTACAACATCGCTGGGCAACAAGCGGGGCTGCAGAACGCCGGTCGGACCCAAGCGGTTAACGAGATGATCCAAGCAAATGTCCTGCCGACCAATGTGATGAACTCGATCTTGAGTGGAAGTCAGGTGACGATGCCGACGACGCAGCCGTACAACCCGACTGCCATCGAGACGACGCCGGTCTTCCAGGGAGCGCAAGCGCAAGGTGCGTCGCAAACGGCCAACGCCAATCGGACTGCGGGGATTGTTGGTTCGGGCCTGAGCATGGCTGGGACGGCAATGTGAAGACAGCGCTTCAATTCTCTGGCGGGAAGGACTCGATGGCGTTGCTGCATCTTGTCAAGGACTTCCTCGACCATATCACGGTCTACTGCGTGAGGCAAGAGGCGATTTACCCCGAGACCCAAGCGACGATCGACTGGGCCCGCTCGCTGGCGCCGAACTTTATCGAGATAGTAAGCGAGAGGCCGCCCAACTCCCTACCAAGTGACGTCGTACCCGTCCGGAATACCCAGATGGGCCATGCTGTGGAGCATCGGCAGGGGCTCGAGATACTCGATCGGTACGTCTGCTGCTGGTATACGATCATGGAGCCGCTGGAGAAGCGGATGTTCGCCGACGGCATTACGCGGGTCTTAAGGGGCCAAAAGACGGCGGACAGATATAAGGGCCCGATGATGTCAGGGACCGTCGTGGCGGGAATCGAGTACCTCTTCCCGTTGGAGCGGTGGACCGACGAGCAGGTGTTTGCGTACCTGCGGGAGAATGAGCTGCCCATCCCCCCGTACTACGGGGAGTTAAGCGGCGGTCTGGATTGCATCGGGTGTACGGCTTGGTTGGAGGAAGGTCGACTTAAGTACCTGAAGCGGGCCCACCCCGAGATTGCCGAGAACACGCTTAAGGGGATTCGGGTGATTGCCGAGACCCTGCGCCCCTATGTGGCTACGATTGAAGGAGCTTGTGATGCCCATTGATCCGATGCAGGGGAAAGCCCCCGTGCTACCTTACGACGCAATGGCTGTGCAAGAACAGCTGATGCGGAAGAAGAAGCTGATCGAGGCGCTTAGCGCCAAACAGTTCCAGTCGATCGACCCAGCGATTAGCACGGGGAAGTACATGATCCCCAACTTCGCCGGGGCTTTCGACAAGTACTGGGCGGGCAAGCAGGCCGAGGACAAGGAGAAGGAGCTGAAAGGCGAGGAGACCACGGCGGCAGGGGAGATCGCCACGCGGACTCCAGTCGCGATGAAGGACTTGATCGACTCGCTCACCCCGCAGACCAAGACGGACTACACCCAGATGCCAAACATCGGGGCGCAGACGGGTCAAGGGATGGCGGCGGACCCGAATGTGGGTAGCTTCGAGGGCATGGATGCCACCAGGCCGACGGTTACGAAGCCCGCTGACCCGATCGGGGGGATTGGTAGGGCTTACGCGAGCCGCCTGCCTGGCGTGACCGAGATGGCCCAAGACCTGATGAAGGGGATCGTCAAAAACAAGCTGGAGGGAGGCATCCCAAGTCAGGAGAAGATGCTCCAGTTAGCCAACCATTATACCGTCCCGTCGATCTTGGCCTCGATCGCCCACCAGGATATAAGCTTACTCAAGCCGAAGGGCGACGCTATTCCGATCAATGGGAAGCTGGTTGACAAGACCGGCATCGAGCAGGGGACGGGACCGGCGACGGAGGTGGGCAACTTCGAGGACAAGTGGGTGGATGCTGGGGTCGACCCGAATACGGGCTTGCCCCTGCAGCGAAATCCGGCGACTGGCGAGGTCAAGGGTCGCAGCGGTGCGACGTCCCCGATTCCCCAGACGAAGCTGTCGTCGACCCTGGCTGAGAACATGGGGTCGGACTATGTCAAGTCGCTCAGTGCTGGCAAGAAGTCTAGCGAGGATGCCCTCACGCGCCTGCCGGTGCTGCAGGACGCATCGGGCCTGATCGACCAAGCGAATCTGGGCAAGCCGTGGGCCGAGTTGGAGTTAACTGCGCGGAAGGCGGCGAAAGCCTTTGGCTGGTCCGATGACGAGGCAGCGAAGATCTCGTCGCCCGAGGCCTTCACCACGGCGATCGGCCAGGAAGCGATTAAGATCCTGGAAACGATGCGTCCTGCTTCGGACACGGACCTTAAACAAGCCCGGGAAATGGTCGGTTCGAGCAAGACGATCGACCCAAGGACAGCGAAGATCTTGGTCTCGATGACCATGAGCAATCACATGAACGCGCTGCTGAATCACCAGATGAACGTCGAGAAGGTCGACCAGCTGGAGAAGATCCCAGGGATGCAAGGGATCGGTGCGGCAGCGAAGGGAATTTACTATACCCAGTTTGGCGGGCCTGGTTCGGCGTTCGACAACCCGGAAAAGTATGGGGTAACCTTCGATCCGGGTAGCAAGCGATTCAAGTCGAGCCTACTCGCGGCTGGTGGGCGGGCGCCGGTTGCTACGAGCCCGCAGGCAGTTACGCCGGCAGATGAAGCCAGGTACCTCGAGCTTAAGAAGAAGTTTGGAGGCCGATAATGACCCCGGAGCAGTTCGACGAGTACCAGCAACTCCTCGAGCTGGATAAGTTAGAGGAGCAGAGGAAGACGGCGAGAGCGGCAGCCGGGGGAACCCCTGCGGGCTATGCCAAAGCCGCCCTATCGGGCGCAATCGAGGGGCCGGTGGCAGCGACAGCCGGGCTCGGTGGGGACATAAGCGCCCTGGGCGGCGCGGTCAAGGACAAAGTCGCGAGCTGGCTTGGCCCGGAAGCGGGTGCGGCGCTGCAGAAGGGAGCGGCTGCCAACCCGATGTATAGGGCGCTTGGCAAACTGCCGACGACGAAGGACATTACGGACAAGGCAGCCGACATTATCCCCGGCGCGGAAGGGGTGATCAACTACGAGCCCGCTGGCTCGGGGGAAGAGTATACCAAGCGGATCACGTCGGGCGCTGCCGGGGCGGTAACTTGGCCTATGAAGGGATTGAGTACGCTCACCAAGCTGTTAACTGGCGTTGTTTCCGGCGGTGGGGCTGAGGCGGCGAAGCAAGCGGGCCTCGGGCCTGGCGGGGAGATCGCAGCTTCGATCGTCCCGTGGGCTGGTGTGGGGACGGTAGCTGCCAGGACGCCGCAGATTGTTAAGACGATCAAGAATGTGGTCGATGCGACAGGGGAAAATGCCATTCGGGGCATGGCTGGACGGAGGGCACTTGGCGAGAAGGCTCTCGGCGAGCGGATGCTGCTTACGCAAGGATCAGCCGAGACCACACCCCTCGATTCGGCCCTGAAGATGGTGGCGGCAGAGCCGCAGGGGCAAGTGCTGCAGCAGATCGTGGCCAAGCAAGGCGGGAGTGCCCGCGACTTGATTATGTCGCTAATCGAAAACCAGTCGAAGCGGGATATGGGGCCGGCTGGAGAGGCGACGACTCAACAGTCGGGGCGGAGGGCAATGGACCAAAAGATGTTTGGGTATCCGCCCGAGCCGACTGACGAATTGCGGGCTGTCTTTGGCGAGCCACCAAGGCCAACCAGAATCCCCGGAACGAAACAGCTTACTCGGCGCGTGGAGAACGGCGACTGGGACAAGATGATCAAGGGCATGAACGAGAACACGCCCGAAGGAGTAAGTCAGCTCTCCAAAGATCTGATGGGGACGGACAAGGAAGCATTTCCGAGCATCGTCAAGAAGGAGGGCATGAACGCCTTGGAGAGCAGCCAAGACAAGGCGAACTGGATGGAAGACTTCACCGACAAGATGTACGGTCGGTCGCCTCAGCTGCAAACGCGGGCAAGGTTTACCGAGAAGATCCGGGGAGTGGCAGAGAATCAGGGACGGAAGCCACATATCGTCGAGAGGTATGTCAAGGAGGCGACCGAACTGTACGACGCGATTCAGATGGCGAGCAAGAACCAGGACATAATCGGCCGGATGAATGAAGTCGGGATGCTTCAGCAAGCCGGACGGAATCCGGTTAGCGAAGGCCTCCGGTCGGCCAACGTCGTCGCCCCGCTGTGGCGGACGGGCTCTGCGATCGAGCGGGCGGTGAGTGCCAAGACGCTTGAGACGATCGTGAAGGCAGTTAGCGAGCCTGGCGGCGAGAAGCTGCTTATCGACATTGCCAAATTTGGCTCGCTGGATCACAAGTCCAAGGCGCTGGTTCAGGCGCTGATGGCGAGCAGGGCCGGAGCGGGGACAGCTGGGCAATGAGGCCCGGAATATTGTACCATATTTGAGGACCAATAATCATGCCTTGGAATCTCGCCGCTTTCATCCGCAACTTCAACTGGCAGTCCGACCGGGATGCGTCGATCAAGATTCGCGCCGACCGGATGGACAGCGAGTTCGACAACTACGCTCGGGGGATGGAGAAGCTAATCCTGCGGGATGGCAATAATTCGCCGACCGCAGATATCAATTGGGGTGGCTTCCGCATTACCGGCCTGGGTGACCCCGTCGATCCGACCGACGCTGTGAACCTGCGGCAGTTCGGTGTCCAGTCGGCTCCGTTTAGCCCCGGCTTTCCCTTGGTCGTGCCCGTCACTGGTAGCTTCGGCACGGTTAACGCGCCGGCAGCGAGCAATCAGCCAGGACGATTGGTGATAAGCGCAGCGCCGGCGACGACGCTGAAGGGTCTCATATCGACGATCGTGCTGCCCGCTGCCCCATATACGGTAATCATGGGTGCTGCTTTGACAGGTATCGAGCCAGCGTCGGGCAAGTCGTATCGGCTCGGCCTGATGCTGACCGACGGGACGCAGTATCGTGCCGTAGCCAGTGGTATGGAGAACTCAGCGGCACTTGGTGGGGGAATGGGTCAAGTTGCCACCGTCGAGCACTGGAACACGGCGGCAGCCGTATTCGCCCAACACATCCAGCTTCGCTGTCCCCTCTCGCCACAACTGTTCTGGTTCAAGATCACGAACGACTTGACGAACATCAACTGGTACGTCTCGGCCAATGGGAAGGACTGGTTCCAAGTGTACCAAGATGTGATCGGCGGCCCCGGCCCAGTGATGACGGCGACGAACGCAGGTATCTTCTACTACAACGATATGTACCCAGCGGGTCAGATTGTCGGCACGCCGATCGGGACCGTTTACCACTGGCAGCAACAGACCGGCTTGGTCTAACATGAACTCGATCTGGGCCGAGAGCAAGCTATTCCACGGGGCCGTGCCCCTGGTGGCGGCGGCCGTCTACGCGCCGAAGCTTAGCAAGAATGGCCAGGCGAAGATCGACGGGTTTATCATCTCGAACAACGCGGCTGCGCCGGTAGTGGTAACCGTCTGGGCAGGGACGGGGATGACAGCCGATACCATCCTTATCCCAGGGTGTAGTCTGCTTGCCCACGAGCTCTGGGTGCCGCCGATCCTTTATTACCTGGGCTATGCCGAGTCGATTTGGGCTGCAGCCACGGCGGCCGGGGTCAATTTGTGCCTTAACGGCGGCGTCCGGACGTGACCCAGACTTACCCAGGCTACTCGGCCGAGATCTACCCGCAGCGGATACCTGCCGGGGGCGGGACCGGTTCGACTGGAGGATCGACAGGTGCGACTGGGGTAACGGGGGCCACAGGGAATACAGGAGCGACTGGCCTTCCAGGATCGACAGGCACGCCGGGCACGCCAGGCTTCCCAGGGTCGGCGGGTAATACAGGTGCCACTGGGGTAGCGGGGGCAACTGGCTCGACCGGCGTGCAGGGCCAGACCGGGATGACTGGCGTAGGTGTCGCGGGGGCGACAGGTTCGACAGGCTCGACAGGGGTAGGCGGCTTAACCGGGGCGACTGGTATCGCGGGAGCCACTGGCAACACCGGCATGACTGGCGTGGGGGTGGCGGGAGCAGCTGGCAATACCGGCGTAACTGGAGCCCAAGGCAACACTGGTGTCACAGGTGCGACTGGAGCAACTGGTGTCCTCCCGACCACTGGGTCCGTCGGGACGATCGCAGCAGGCCCGGGGGGTAGCTTCTATGAGCAGAAGTCGGTCTCAGGGACCGCCGACGCTGCTTACATGGCTTACCACAAGCCATTGAACTTCGCCGCCCTGTTCGGG
>Ga0068864_100002313_pt1 | contig 15763 bp, 11 predicted proteins | sample KBSSwiS72_FD_66586 | JGI IMG/M metagenome (GOLD analysis project Ga0068864, IMG submission 66586) | Switchgrass rhizosphere microbial communities from Kellogg Biological Station, Michigan, USA - KBS Switchgrass S7-2 | ecosystem: Host-associated > Plants > Roots > Rhizosphere > Soil ... | reverse complement strand
CCCGTCAGATCGGGACTTTGCGGTCGGGGAACGCTTTGTGCCAGCGGTTGATGCGAACGGTCGCCCGCAAGCCGTTCGTCCAGAACGGGTCGTCCTTGAAGATGTCGCGCACCTCGGCTTCGTCCTTCGCCTCGATGATCCAGAGGCCGCCGAGCGGCTTGTCGGTCGGGATCTCGCGCAGCGAGCCCGGGACGAGCACACGGTCCTTGTTGTCGTCGAGAAACTTGAGATGCGCCGCGAACAGCTTGTCGCGGGTCGCCTTGACGTTCGGCTTGTCTTCGAATTGCACGATGTACAGCATGTTCGTCCTCTCGAAAAGTAGTCGGGTAGGCGTGCGCCGCTCAATGCTCCGCGTCCGCACCGCCGTTCACGCTGCGCGCGATCTCGCTGAGCACGGTTTGATTCGCGCGCATCGCACGCTCGACGACGGTATCGTAGTTCTCGATCAGCTGCTCGCCGAGCTTCGTGAGCGATGCGCCGCCGCGCGATTTGCCGCCGGCCCAGGTCGCGACGAGCGGTTTCGCGAACAGCTTGTTGAGCTCGTCGACGAGCAGCCACGCGCGCCGATACGACATCTTCATCGCGCGCGCGGCGCCCGAGATCGACTCCTGCGTGCGGATCTGGCGCAGCAGGTTGATCTTGCCGGGGCCGATCTGGCCGATGCCGGGCAGGTTCACCTTGATCCAGAGCTCGGCGGTCGGCGTCTTCGTCATGCGCTTAGCGTAGCCGTTCGGAATTGCGCGGAGTAGGGTGATGCTTACATGGAGATGGCGTATCGAAACCGGTGGGCGGCCGAGATCGCGGCGATGCGGCACGTGCTCGCCGGCTTCGCGATGAAGGAAGAGCGCAAGTGGGGCAAGCCCACCTACACGGTCGATGGGAAGAACGTCGTCATCATCCAGGGCTTCAAGGAGTACTTCGCGCTGGGCTTCTTTCAGGGCGCGCTCCTCAAGGACCCCAAGAAGGTGCTGGTGCAGCTCGGCCAGGTGCAGGCCGGGCGCGTGATGAAATTCACCAGCGCGAAGGACATCAAGGCGAAGGCGGCGACCATCAAGGCTTACGTGCGCGAGGCCATCGCTGTCGAGAAGGCTGGGCTGCGGATAAAGAAAAAGAAGACCTCGGATTTTCCGGTTCCCGAGGAGCTCAAGGAGCGGTTCCGAAAAGACCCGCCTTTCAAACGGTCGTTCGAGGCGCTGACACCGGGGCGGCAGCGGAGCTATCTCTATCACTTTGGCGCGGCCAAGCAGTCAGCGACACGCGAGGCCCGAATCGAAAAGGCGAGACCCGCGATCTTCGAAGGCCGAGGGTTCCTCGAGAGAAGGCGCTAGCGCGGCGTCTAGATCTCGATTTCCGTCGCGAGGACGACGACGCGGCGCGTCGGCATGCGAAAGAACTCGGCGGCCTGCGCGCCGCGGCGTTGCAGGTACGCGAACACGTGTGCGCGCCAGCCCGCGAAGCCCGGTCGCGGCAGTGCCCGGACGAGGTGCCACCCCAGGAAGAACGTGCAATCGGACTCGACCACGCGCAACCCGCGCTGACGCGCACCGCGCAGGGCCTCGCTCACGTCCGGCGTCTCCATGAAGCCGAAGCGCGCGCGTACGGCATGTACGTTCGGCATGAGCTCCTCGACCCAGGCGCGCGACGCGCGATCGTGGCGTGGGCTGCGCAGCACCTCGAGATTCAGGATCACGATGTGCTCGTGGTAGACGTGGTTGTGCTCGAGGTTGCGCAGCAGCGCCGTCGGCACGAAGCCGCTGTGGCTCACGAGGAACACGGCCGTGCCGGGTACCTTCGTGGTGCCTGCAAGCAGCTTCGGCAGTTCGGTCCACGGCACCGCGCGTCGCTGCAGCGCCCGCCGCAGCCGCGCGCGGCCGTCGCGCCAGGTCTCGAAGCCCATGAACATGATGGATGCGAGCAGCAGCGGTACCCAGCCGCCGCTCGGAATCTTCGTCGCGTTGCCCGCGATGAACGCGAGGTCGAGGAACAGGAACACGCCGAACGACACGGCGATCTTCCACGCGGGCCAACTCCACGCGGTGCGCGCGACGACCGCGCCGAGGATCGTCGTGATCGCCATCGTGCCGATCACCGCCGCGCCGTAAGCTCCCATCAACGCGTCCGACGACTGGAACGCCAGCACGAAGCCCGTGACCGCGACGAACATCAGCCCGTTCACGACCGGGACATAGATCTGGCCGCGCTCGTCGGACGAGGTTTGCAGGATCGTCACGCGCGGCAGCAGGTCGAGCTGCACGGCCTGACGCGTGAGCGAGAAGGCGCCCGAGATGTTCGCCTGCGACGCGATGATCGTCGCGGCCGTCGCGAGCAGCACGAGGAACGGCAGCGCAGAGCCCGATGCGAGGGAGAAGAATGGAATCTTGATCGGGCTCGTGGCACCGAGCAGCAGGGCGCCTTGGCCGAAGTAGTTCAGCAGCAGACCGGGCCAGACGAGAAGGAACCACGCGAGCCGTACCGGCTTCTTGCCGAAGTGACCCATGTCGGCGTAGAGCGCCTCGCCGCCCGTCAGCGCGAGGAACACGGCGCCGAGGATCGCAAGCGCGAGGCCCGGATGACGCGCGAGCAGCGCTAGCCCAAAGCCCGGGAACAGCGCCTCGAGCACGCGGGGCTCGTGCACGATCGACAGCACGCCGAGCACTCCGAGCGTCGTGAACCAGACGACCATGATCGGCCCGAACATTCCGCCGACACGCGCGGTGCCTCGGCGTTGGAACATGAAGAGCGCCGTGATGATTACGACGGTGATAGGTACCACCGAGCTGTCGAACTGGGGATTCAAGATCTCGAGGCCTTCCACGGCCGAAAGCACCGAGATCGCGGGCGTGATCAGCGCGTCGCAGTAGAAAAGCGCCGTGCCGAGCGCGGCGATCGCGACGAACCGGCCGGCCCAGACGCTCGTCGTGCCGAGCTTCTGCTGCACGAGAGCGAGCAGTGAGAGCACGCCGCCTTCGCCTGCGTTGTCGGAGCGCAGGATCAGCACGATGTACTTGAGCGTGATGACGAGAAAAAGGCTCCAGGTGATCAGCGACAGCACGCCGAGCACGGTTGCGGCGTCCGTCGCACCGCCGGCTGCGTCCGTCGCTCCCTTGAGAGCGTAGAGCGGGCTCGTGCCGATGTCGCCGTAGACGACGCCGAGCGCGCCGATCGTCGCGCGGGACAAAGAGCGTTGCTCATTCATGGGAGGATGAATTCGACATTCGGCGGGAGCGGAAGCGGACGACAGCGTAGCCCGTTCGCGCGCTAGAGCTTGTGAGCTGGGTCGTAGGTTGGCTTCACCGTGCCGAGGCGCTTCGCCACCTCGAACAGAGTTGGGTAGAACTGCACGAACGTGTTATCGACGGCCGTGTTCTGCGCGTGGCACGAATAGCACGACGCGCTCGTGGGTAGCGCCGCGGCGGACTCCTTGAGACCTTCCGCTCCTCCGAAGGCGAAGTAGCCCCAGCCGTTGCTGCCCTCGTTCTTTCCGAAGCGCGCGGTGTCCTTCACGGCCGACTCGATCGCGAGCAGCGGGCCTTGCGACTTGCCGACGTTGTCGATCGACGCAGCCGTCTCCGCGCGGCGCGCCTCGAGAATGAACATCGTCTTCTCGGGCCACTTGCCGGAGCGCATGAACTCCCGATACGCGTCGGGCGCGACGTAGACGTTCGAGAACACCGAGCTGCCGTCACGGCGCATCGCGGCAGCGACCGGGCCGTAGAACATGTCGAGGCCGGTCGTGAGGTAGATCCATTCGCGGTAATCGGCGGGCCGCTCGAGCTCGCCGGATGCGCTGAAGGAAGGAGCGGGGTCGGCGAGGCAGGTCGCGGCGGCGGCGATCAGCAGGCCAGTGAAAACGCCGGCGCGAAAGATCGACTGGGTCATCGTCAAGGCTCCGTCGGTTCGCGACGCGCCGCGCGCGAAAGCGCGCTCGGTTGAATCGCGAACGCGAATTGTACTCGCAGCCGGACGCGTCAGCGAACCGCGCGTACCGCGCGGCTTGGCGGAACTTCCCGAGTCAATTAGTGCGAGCACCGAACGTCGACGCGCGGGACGGGCGCCGAACCTGTCAGGCCGCCAGATCGATTCTGCCGAGGTAAACGCTCTTGCCGAGATCGACGTCGAGCCGCTTCGTCACGCGGCCTTCGACTTCGATGACGACGCGATAACGTCCACTGTCGGGCTCGAGTCCGTCGATCTTGAACTCGCCGAACGCGTCGGTGGTCGCCTCGCCGACGACGGTTCCCGACCGTTCGAGCTTCACTCGCGCATCCGCGACGCAATCGGTCACTGCGGCAACGGTCTTGACGATCGTGCCGCCGACGAACTCGCGCGTGTAGCGATGCAGATTCTTGTAGTGGACGCGCGGCTTCGTCGCCAACTCCGGTTGCAGCTCGCTCAAGCCCTCGCGCGACTTGATCTCGGCCATCTCGTCGTCGGTGACCTTGAGGGCTTTGAGCGCGCCCGTCGCGCACACCTGGGCGCAGCGGGGCTCCTTCCAGCCGCGATCGAGCAAATGCGCGTCGAAGAACCAGTGCTGCGGCAGCTGGAGGTCTTCGTTCCACCGGATCGCGCCGTAAGGGCACGCGTCGGCGATCGCCTTCTGGCCCTTCGCCTTGACCGGGTGGATGTGGACGATGCCGTCGTCGCGCTTCGTCACCGCACCGTTCTTCGCCGCCGCGATGCACGGCGCGTCGTCGCAGTGTTGGCACATCACCGGCACGTACGCTACGTCCATCAACGGACCCGAGCCGCGCTCGCGGCTGCGGATGTCGATCCAACGGTGCTGATGACGGGGCATCGGCGCCGAATAGCCTTCGAACGTGTTGCCGACGTGCTCGTCCTGGTTCGCGAGCGTGCAGCAATTGCAGTTCGTGCACTTCGCGACGTCGACGATGAGGTTCCACTTCTTCATTCGTTTCGTTCCGGCGTGGTCAGGCGATTGCGACTCTCTGTTCGGATTCTTCCTGTTCGACGGGCTCCGCGATCTCGCCGACTTTCCATCGCTCGACCTGGATCAGGCAGCAGCTCGCGCCCATCGAGTGGCCCTTGCTGATCTGCGATTTCTTCGAGGACAACAGGTTCACGCAACCGCCGCGGTCCGCCGACTTGCCGGGCTCGCCGACCGGATCGTAGACGCCCGAGGACGCGTACGAGTGCACGACGCCCTTGAGCATCCGCTGCGTGACCTTGGCCGCGCAGATCACCGAGCCGCGCTCGTTGTACAGTCGAACGAGGTCCTTGTCGCGAATACCGCGCACCTTCGCGTCGTCGGGATGGATCCGCATCACCCAGTAGTAGTAGCCGTCGACGAGCACCCGATGATCCGGGATGTCGTTCAGGAAGCTGTCCTTGCCGTCCATCTGCGTGTGGAACGAGAACCGCGGATGCGGCGAAATGAGCTGCAACGGATAGTCCTCGAAGCCTTTGCCGTTCGGGAACTCCGCCGGCCGCGTGTACTTGGCGATCGGCGGCCGTTCCTCGCTGTTTGGATCGAAGCGCTTCAGGCTCTCGCACTCGAACTCGATCTTGCCGGTCTGCGTTTGCAGGCCGTTCAAGTAGCCCTGAGAGTAATCCGAAGGCAGCGGCATCGGCTCCGGCACGTCCTTCTTTCGCCCCTCGTAAAACCAGTTCCACGAGAGAGGGGCGCGCTTCTCCTCTTTTTCCGTCGGGACGACGAAGTAGCCCTTGCGCACGAACTCCTTCCACGAGATGTGCTTCGGCAGATCCGAGCCCTCGAATTGCCGCTTGACCCAGCCGAGCTCGTTTGTGCCCTCGGTGAAATAGATCGCGAGATCGAGCCGCTCGCAGATTTTCTGGAAGATCCAGAAGTCCGACTTCGACTCGCCGAGCGGCTCGATGCATTTGTGCTGGAACGTGATCACGCGGTGGTTGAGCTGCTGCTCGCCGTGATGCGCGTAACCGCCGAGCCCGGCCCACTCGCTGATGTCGTATCTCTCGAAGTTCGTGCAGGCGGGCAGGATGATGTCCGCGAACTTCGTGTCGCCGTGCATCCAGATGTTCTGGCTCACGAGACACTCGAGATTCGGGTGCCGGAACATGTTGATGTAGCGGTTGCTGTCGGGCATCGACGCGACGAGCGAGCCGCCGTACTTCCAGAGCATGTGCACCGGCGAGAACCCGGGCTTCGGATACGTGACTTTCGTGAACTGCGCTTCGATGCTCATGCCGTTCCAGAGATAGCCTTCGGCCTTGCCCTCCATGATCGCTTCAGGCAACTGCATCCGCGGGATGATCTGCGTGTTCGTGTTGATCGACGGCAATTGCGGCATGCGCTGGTGGAGCGCCTGCCCCAACAACATGTCGCCCGACATGCCGCCTTCGGCGTAGCCCGGAAAATAGAAGTTGAAATCGAGCGGCGTGCCCCACTGGAGGTTGCCCATGTTGACGCCGGGCTTGCCGAGGCCTTGCATCGCGATCAGGCACACCATCGTGCGCGCCCACTGAATGCCGGTCGCGTTCCGGCACGCGCCGCCGTGGCCGTTACCCCAGGCGCCTGCGCCGAGATACGTCTTCTTGCTCGCCCACTCTCGCGCGAGCGCGCGCACGTCGCTCGCCGGCACCGAGGTCTCCGCCTCCTGCCACTCGGGCGACTTCGGGATGCCGTCTGTCTTGCCGAGCACGTAGTCGCGCCACTTGTCGAAACCGTGGGTATGCGTCTCGACATACTGCTTGTCGTACGTGCCCTCGGTGATCCACACGTACGCGATCGCGAGCGCGAGCGCGGGGCTCGACGTCGGACGCGGCGCGATCCACTTGCCGCCCAAGAGCTGAATCGACTCGTTGTAGTACGGGTCGATGTGGACGAGCTTGATGCCGGCTTCCTTGAGCCACTGCCGGCGGATCGTGCCCTCGAGCGCGCCGTACGCGCCGCTGTTCGACTCGGGGTTGCTCGACCAGAACACGACCATCTCGGCTTCCTTGAGAAGGTCCTCGACGGTGCCGTACGTCTCACACTGTCCGACGCGCCCGGAGCCGCCCCAGTGGTGCGTCGCGCCCCAATACCAGCCTTCCCAGCTATCCGGGTTGTGGTGGACCTCGCTCATGCCGACCGCGTGCTCGAACTTACGCAGCGCGCTCAAGTAGTAGCCGATGTTGCCCCAGGCGTGATGCGACGGGTGACTGCACGCGATCGCGCCGTTGCCGTGCACGGTCTTCTGCCGCTTGATCTCGCTCGCGACGATGTCGAGCGCCTCGTCCCAACTGATGCGCTCGTAACCCGAGACGCCGCGGTTCTGCGGATTGCGCTCGCCGTTCGGATCGAAGTCGACGCGCTTCATCGGATACAGGATCCGGTCCGGCGAATAGATAGTCGACTTGACGGTCTGGCCGTGCGGGGCAAGCGAGGTCCTGCGCGGCGGCGTGAACTCCTTGCCCTTTGCTTTGATGGTCCACGGTTGCGGGTCGCGATCGTCGAAGTCGATCGGCGTCATCCGGACGATCTTGTCGTCTTTCACGTAGACGAACAGCGGACCGCCGTTCGCCATGTTCACGTAGCGCGTCTCGCCGTTGCCCGCATCAACGCCATAGCGCCAGCCGGCTTGCAGGATTCCCTCGATCGTGCCGTAGAACCAAATGGCTTTGTCCTGCGCTCCTTCGAGCGTGACGCTGAAGCTCTTGGCCGCTGTGACGAAGCCGAACCTGTCGCTCGGATGCGTGAAGAAGTGGAAGCCGAGTCGTTCGCTCTTGAACGTGACGACGACGTCCGGATTCGGATGGATGCCGTGGCGCGAGCTGAGCTTGCCGTTCTTGATCACGTAGTAGCGGCCCGTTCCGCCTTTCACGCGGATCTGACCTACGACGTTCTGCTCCTTGAGACGCTCGCGATAGGCGGGATGACGCCACGCGGTGAATTTCATCGCGATCGCGATTCCGTAAAGTAGAGCCGAAAACGCGAGCGTATAGAGTCTGTCCATCAGGCTTTGCCTTCGGTTTCGAAACGGTTCGAGTTTAACAATCTGCGGCCGGGGCTCGTGGGTTCCCGGTCGCGCTCTTCTGTTGTGGCCGCGGCCCCCGCGAGGCCTCGCGGCTCGTCCGCTACGGTTGACCCCGCATCATAAGGCGTGCGCCTAATGGATCGCTAGCCTCGGGGGGTTCTGATAAGCTCCGGGGATCAATGCCTTGAGCACGTTTTTCTGGCTGGGGGAACGAAGTGAGCGCAGTAGAGACACGGCCGAGAACCGCGGCAGAGATGCCGGGAGACCACAAGGTTCTGAAGAGCGTCTGCCGGAGCTGCCACGGTGGCTGCAGCACGTTGATGCACGTGGACAACGGCAAGCTCACGAAGGTCGAGGGCGACCCCGAAGGCCCGCTGAATCACGGCTACCTCTGTCCGATCGGCGCCGCGACCACGCAGCTCGTCTATCATCCCGATCGCTTGAAATACCCGCAGCGCCGAATCGGCCCGCGCGGTTCCGGCAAGTGGGAGCGCATCTCCTGGGACGAGGCGCTCGACGAGATCAGCGAGAAGGTGCTCAAGATCCGCGCCGAGAGCGGTCCCGAATCGATCGCGATGGGCACGGGCACGGGCCGCCACCACATCCGCTGGGTCTCGCGCTTCGGCAACGCGCTCGGCACGCCGAACTGGTGCGAGCCCGGGTTCGCGCAGTGCTTCCATCCGCGCGTGAACACCTGCATCCAGACGATGGGCGACTTGCCCGTCTGCGACTTCACCGGCGGCACGCCGCCGGAGCTCATCATGTACTGGGGACACAACCCGCCGCATTCGGGCCCCGACGGCGAGACGCGCTTCAACGTGCGCGAGTCGCTGCTGAGCAAGCCGCGGCTCATTACGATCGATCCGCGCGAGACGGTCTGCGCGAAGAAGTCGGAGATCTGGTTGCAGATTCGGCCGGGCACCGACGACGCGCTCGGGCTCGCGTTCCTGAACGTGATCATCGAGGAAGACCTCTACGATCACGACTTCTGCGAGAAGTACACGCACGGCTTCAAGGAGCTCGCGGAGCACGTCCACAAGTACACACCGGAATGGGCGGAGCCGATCACGTGGGTGCCGGCCGACAAGATTCGCGCGGCCGCGCGTCTCTTCGCGCAAGTGAAACCCGCGATGCTCGAGTGGGGCTGCGCGATCGAGCACACGCCGAAGTGCATCCAGACGATCCGCGCGCTCTCGATGATCCCGGCGATCACGGGCAACATCGACGTGCCCGGCGGCTGGATCTTCGGCATGAAGGGCGCGGGCCGCTTCCCGAGCCTCATCGAGAACCTCGATCCCGAGGTGGAGAAGAAGAGGCTCGGCTACGACAAGTACAAGATGCTGTCATCCTCCGAGGGTGCCGATCTGCCGGCCTGCCACATCCCCTCGCTGATCGACGCGATGTACTACGGCGAGCCGTATCGCGTGCGCGCGTTCCTCGTGTTCGGCAACAACACGCTTACGACGTATGCGAACACGAATCTCGTCTACAAGGCGCTCATGAAGCTCGACTTGCTGGTCGCTGCGGACCTTTTCATGACGCCGAGCACGCAGCTCGCCGACATCGTGTTGCCCGCGGCGTCCTGGCCCGAGCTCAATCAGATCTGCGCGCTGCCGACCATCGCCGGCAACGTCGTCATGAGCAACCAGCAGACGGTGCGGATCGGCGAGTGCAAGTCCGACGAGGAAATCTTCGTCGAGCTCGCGCGGCGCATGAAGCTGCCGGTCTGCACGGACGCGGTCGAGGACGTGCTCGATCAGATGCTCAGGAACGGGAAGCAGACGCTCAACTTCCGCGAGCTCACCGAGCAGGGCTGGATCCACGTCCCGCAGAAGTACCGCAAGTACGAGACGCAGGGCTTCAAGACGCCGACCGGCAAGCTCGAGCTTTACTCGACGCGACTCGAGAAGATGGGCTACGCGCCGTTGCCGTACTACGAGGAGCCGCCGGAGAGCCCGGTCAGCACGCCGGAAATCTCCAAAGACTATCCGTTGGTCCTCACCACCGGCGGGCGCATTCCGGTGTTCTTCAACTCGGAGCATCGCCAGCTGCCGCTGTGCCGCAAGGGTCATCCGGAGCCGCTCTGCGACATTCACCCCGAGACGGCCGCGAAGCTCGGCATCGAGAACGGCGATTGGGTGCTGATCGAGACGCTCCGCGGCCGCATCAAGCAGAAGGCGAACGTGACCGCGAAGATCGATGCGCGCGTGATCCACTGCGAGCACGGCTGGTGGTTCCCCGAGAGAGAAGGGCCCGACTACGGTATCTGGGAGTCGAACGCGAACCTCCTGACCGACAACCGCGGGCCGTTCGATCCGCAGATGGGCACCTATCAGCTGCGCGCGCTGCTGTGCCGCGTCTCGAAGCTGCGTCCCGAGGACGACCACTTCGGGCCTCCTGACCTGCAGGCTCCTGACCTGCAGGCCGCGGCTCAGTACGCCTAGGAGCCGGCGGCCAGCTCGACGCCATTGCGGGAGTGCCGGACTCGCGCACGACCGGTCAACCGGAATCGCACCCGACGTCGCGTTTTCCGCAGGCGCGCTAGCGCCAGATAGCGTCGCGCAGCACGCGGCCCAACGGCCCCGCGCGCAACGCGCGGCGCAGCGTCTGCCCGACAACCACGACCGCTGCTGCAACCAAAGCAACTTGGAACGTCGTCAGCGATACGGGTTGCCAGTACGCCGCGCCGAGCGCGGCCGCGCCGAGCCAGTAAAGCCGGGGCACCCACCGCCCGAGCGCCGCGTCGAGCGGTCTGGGTCGGCGGGTGAATTGCAAACGGCGGCGCAGGTTCGCTGCGAAGTCAGCGGACAACGATGGCTGCGGTTGCGTCCGGAAATGCCGAACCAGTTCATCATGAATCATGGCCGACTCCTTTCGCTGCGAGACAGCGCGCGAGCGCGTGCCGCGCTCGAAACAACCAGGCTTTCACGGTACCGGGTTGCACGCCGAGTGCCGCGGAGATCTCGAGCACCGTCTCCCCGAACCAGTAATGGAGATGTACGACCGCGCGTTGCGTCTCGGGCAGCCGTGACAAGCAGTCGGCAACAGCGCGCGAGCGCAGCACATCGGCCGGGGCTAGTTGGTCGACTGCTTCAATTACGACGTCGCGTTCGAGCTCGAGTCGCATTGACCGACGATAGTCCACGGCACGGTTGTAAGCGATGCGGTATAGCCACGTCGAAAAGCGGCTGCGGCCTTCGAACGTGGATAGCTTCCGGTACACGTCGACGAAGACCTCCTGAACGACGTCTTCGGCGTAGCGCGCGCGTCCCGGGCCAAGCACCGCGAGCGCGACACGAAAAACGGCGTCGCGATGCCGCGCCACGAGCAGCTCGAAATCCGCCATGCGGCCCGAGTCGACAAAGCCCGCGACGAGGTCCGCGTCCTCGTCCGTCGTTGCGGTCAATCGCGCGACCAGAGTGAGTGGATCAGCACGCCGATGCCCAACGCGATTGGGATGAAACCGAATCCGTATGCATCACGCAGCCAGCCGATCTGCGAGCCGCTTGGAATTACGAGAGTGGCTGAACCCCAGCCGATCCCGCCAAGGATTAGCGTAGTCACCCAGCCGCGAGTCTGCCTCTGTTTCTCGCGCCGATCGAGCGTGTCACGGCCGCTATCGGCCAGATAGGCGATCAGCGCTTCGTCGAAATTACCGTCCGGTGCCGGCAACCCTTTCTCTATCGCCGAGAGCCGCTCCTTGTGCAGCATTCCGCGGATTTCCGCGACGACCTTCTCGGAGGAGGCGAGAGACTCGCCGTAGCCCCACAGGAACAGCAGCCCACCGATAACGAGAATCGCGATCCAACCTTCCACTACTCCTCCTCCTATAGCGTTGTTCGAATCGAACGCCCCATTTGACGAATAGGCCGGAGAATCGGTTGCGGTGCGGCTCAACCGAGCTGATCTTTAGTTCACTGTCATCATGACACCGAGAACGTTGACGTGCGCGTTCACCACTCGTGTTCCTCGGGAACTTGGACTGCACACGATCAGCGCGAGGACTCGCCTAAGATCGGATCGCGGGAGCGCGCTTGACTTCGGAGCCAAGACACGCCGACTCTTGCCGTTCCGCTGAGCACCGACCTTCACGGTCAATAACGAGGGATCACAGGCATTGATGGATGCCACGCACGCCAACGAAGAAAACCTGACGCTCGGTATCCAAGGATTTCGGTATGAAGACCTGCACACGCCCGAGGGCCTGAAGCGCCTGCACGATGCATTCGTCGCACAGCTCGCGATGGGCTCCGCCGATCTGCATCGGGAGTATCTGGTCTATCGAGAGAGTCGCGGCGCAGGCAAGGACCCGGTTGCAGCCTCCGATCTTCTCGTCCGGCTCGCGCCCCGGGTAGGCGAATTCGTCGCGCAACTTTTTCGCGTTTCGTCGGAGCGGGAGCGTCAGCGTGCAGCGATTCAGAAGGAGCTCGACGAGGTCTTCCAGTTCCGCGCGGGGATCGTCGGCAAGCTCGACAAGCACTTCAAAGGCGTCGACTCGAGCGAGTGGGATCCGGCCGCTGTGCGACGCGGGCTCGAGCTCCTGATCCGCTGCGGCTTTCCGGATCTAGCCGACGACCCGGATCGGGAGCGGCGCGTCGCGGCGACGGCGGCGCGGCTCCTGAGCTTGGCGAACGCGTTGCGCGACGCTGGCGCGGGTGACGAGCGCGCGGCTGTTGAGGGGTTGCGCGCAAGACTCGGCGCCGATTGCGATGCGCAGCGAGCCTTCGCTGGCGCGTGCGAGCATTCCGACGACCGCGAATTCATCGAAGCCCTGCTCACGGTGGTCCGCCGCTGGGCTTACCTGACTCGAGTCGACCGCGAACTCAAGAGCTCTGTCGCCGGCTGGGTCAGCTTCAAAGAGCCGGAGAAGAGAGACTTCGACGCGCTCGTGCCACACGACATCGAACCACGCGACGGCTACTTGGTGTGGAAGGGGCGCGCCGAGACGCGCCGTCGCCGCGACGGATTCGCGCTGACCGACAAGCGCCACGACCTGCGCCACGTCCTGTACGAGATCGACCACTGCATCTATTGCCACGATCGCGACACCGATTCGTGCTCCAAGGGCATGCGCAACCGTAAGGACGGCAGCTACAAGGTCAATCCGCTCGGCGTGAGCATCACCGGCTGCCCGCTCGAGGAGAAAATCTCCGAGATGCATCTAGTGAAGCGCCAGGGCGACAACATCGCCGCGCTGGCACTAATCGTGATCGACAACCCGATGTGCCCGGGCACGGGGCATCGGATCTGCAACGACTGCATGAAGGGCTGCATCTACCAGAAGACGGAGCCCGTCGACATCCCGCAGATCGAGACCAGCGTGCTGACTGACGTACTGTTCATGCCGTACGGATTCGAGATCTACACCTTGCTGACGCGTTGGAACCCGCTGAACGTGCGCAGGCCGTACGCGCTGCCGTATCACGGGACGAACGCGCTCGTCGTCGGTCTCGGCCCGGCCGGCTATACGCTGGCGCACTACCTGCTGAACGAAGGCTTCGGGGTCGTCGCGATCGACGCGCTGAAGATCGAGCCGCTGCCCGCAGAGCTCCTCGGCGACGGCGAGCGTGCGCCGCAACCGATCAAGGATTTCAAGCAGCTCTACGAGGATCTCGACAAGCGCACGCTCGCGGGCTTCGGCGGCGTCGCCGAATACGGCATCACGGTGCGCTGGGACAAGAATTTCCTGAAGCTCATCTACCTCTTGCTCGCGCGCCGCTCGAGCTTCCGTTGCTACGGCGGCGTGCGCTTCGGCGGCACGGTGACGATCGAGGACGCGTGGGAGCTCGGCTTCGATCACATCGCGATCGCGACCGGCGCCGGCAAGCCGACGATCATCGGCATCGACAACAACCTGCTGCGCGGCATCCGCAAAGCTTCGGATTTCCTGATGGCGCTGCAGCTCACGGGCGCGGCGAAGGCCTCGTCGCTCGCGAACCTGCAGGTGCGGCTGCCGGCGGGCGTCGTCGGCGGCGGTCTCACGGCGATCGATACGGCCACGGAGCTCATGGCCTACTACCCGAAGCAGGTCGAGAAGCTGCTCGATCGTTACGAGCGTCTCTGCGCCGAAACCGACGCGGCAGCGCTGCGCCGCGACTTCGATGCGGAGGAGCTCGGCATTCTCGACGAGCTCTTGGAGCATGGCCGCGCGATCCGCGCGGAACGGCGCCGCGCGGCAGCGAGCGGCGAGACACCGAATTTCCAGCCGCTGATCGACCGCTGGGGCGGCGTCACTCTTTTCTATCGCAAGGGCATCGAGTCCTCGCCCGCTTATCGGCAGAACCACGAGGAAATCGCCAAAGCGCTGGAGGAGGGCATCGGCCTCGCGGAGGGCATGGACCCCGTCGCTGCCGTCGCCGACGAGCACGGGCACCTGCGCGCGATGCGCTTCCGCAAGCTCGCGACGTCGGCCGAGTCTCCCGCCGGCGCGAGTGTCGAAGTGGACGTGCCGCTCCGGAGCCTATTCGTCGCGGCCGGCACGTCGCCGAACACGATCTACGAGCAGGAGCATCCCGGCACGTTCACGACCGACGGCAAATTCTTTCAGCGGTATGAGCCGCGGTGGAAGGACGGCGCTGTCGATCTCGAGCCGATGCACGACGGAACTGCGCCGAAGATCGGCACGCCGGCGCCGCTCACTTCTTATCGCAAGGACGGCAAGTACGTGAGCTTCTACGGCGACAACCATCCGGTCTACGCCGGCAACGTCGTGAAGGCGATGGCGAGCGCGAAAGACGGCTACCCGCGCGTCGTGAAGCTGCACGCGCGCGCGATCGGCGAGGCCGATCCGGCGCAGCAAGAGAGCCGCGACGCGTCGCTGCAGGCGCTCTTCTCGAAGCTCGACGATCTGCTCATCGCGACCGTCGTGTTAGTGAAGCGCCTCACGCCGACGATCGTCGAAGTCGTCGCGCGCGCGCCGATGGCTGCGCAACGGTTCGAGCCCGGCCGTTTCTATCGCGCGCAGAGCTTCGAGAGCGGCGCGCCGCAGGTCGACGGCACCGTGCTCGCGACCGAGGGCATCGCGCTGACCGGGGCGTGGGTAGACAAGGACGTCGGGCTGATTTCACTGATCACGCTCGAGATGGGCACGTCGTCGCGCTTGTGCGCACAATGGAAACCGGGCGATCGGATCGTCGTGATGGGCGCGACGGGCTCGCCGACGGAAATCCCGCACGGTAAGACGGTGTTACTAGCGGGCGGCGGCCTCGGCAACGCCGTGCTGTTCTCGATCGGCAAGGCGATGCGCGCGGCGGGCAATCGAGTGATCTACTTCGCGGGTTACCGCAACGCCGTCGACCGCTTCAAGATCGAGGACGTCGAGGCGGCATCCGACGTCGTCGTCTGGGCCGTCGATCGCGCGCCGGGAGCGAAGCCGGTCGGCACGTCACGGCCGCAGGATAGAAGCTGCGTCGGCAATATCCTCGACGCGATCGAGGCGTACGCGAAAGGCGAGCTCGGGCCGCAGACGATTCCGCTCAGCGAGGTCGATCATCTGATCGCGATCGGCTCCGACCGGATGATGGCCGCGATCAAGGATGCGCGACACGGGCGCCTCAAGCCGTACCTGAAGCGTGGGCACGCGGCGATCGGCTCGATCAACTCGCCGATGCAATGCATGATGAAAGGCGTCTGCGCTCAGTGCCTGTGCAGGCACGTGGATCCCGCAACCGGCAAGGAGTACTTCGTCTACTCCTGCTACAACCAGGACCAAGAGCTCGATCGCGTCGACTTCGAGAACTTGCGCGCGCGCCTGCGTCAGAACTCCGTGCAGGAAAAGATTTCCGACCGCTGGCTCGCGCGGCTGCTCGAGA
>Ga0068864_100002312_pt1 | contig 15766 bp, 15 predicted proteins | sample KBSSwiS72_FD_66586 | JGI IMG/M metagenome (GOLD analysis project Ga0068864, IMG submission 66586) | Switchgrass rhizosphere microbial communities from Kellogg Biological Station, Michigan, USA - KBS Switchgrass S7-2 | ecosystem: Host-associated > Plants > Roots > Rhizosphere > Soil ... | reverse complement strand
ATGGCAAAGACTCGACCGTGCGCCGGAAGCCCTCCTTCGAGGACGGGCGCTTCGCGACGCGCTTGGAGGTCGTCCGGCTCCGCCCGGTACCTTGATGCACGACTTTGTGAGGGTGTCGCGGCGTCAAAGTGCGAGGAGAACACTTGGCGTCGCCGCCCTCGCGTTGCTCGTTCCGGCGAGCCTCGCGGGCGTTGGGCTGGTGACCCGGATGCGTTCGAAGGCAGAGGTCAGAGCGGTTGCAGAGCGCACCCGAAGCGAAGCAGCCATCCTCAACGTCAACGCGCGAGAGAAGTCGACGCGCGCGAGGGACGAGCGGGATAAGGCGCTATCGCTCTTTGACGAGCCGAGCAGGGACTCAAAGCAGAGGGCGGAGCAAGTTTGGGCTGGGGTGCTTTCACTTGAACGACTCATCGACGTCGAATTGGTTCGGGCGGAGCAACTCTTGGAATCCGCGTTGCTGACGAATCCGGACGATCGTTCTCTCCGGGGAGATCTCTCAAGGTTGCTGTTCGACCGACTGGAGTTTGCCGACCGCGTCGGAGAAGCATCCCGGGTCGGCGAGATCGTAGAGCGCCTTCGGGTCCTCGAACCGGAATCATCCAGGCTTCGGGCAAGGAGTGCACCCGTCCGCATCCGTCTGTCCAACGTCCCGCCCTCGAGCCAGGTCCGAGTCGAGCGGTACGTCGAGCGGGATGGGCTGCTTCGTCCCGAAGTCTTTCGAGAAGGGCATGGAACTCTTGAGTTTGCAGCCGAACCGGGGAGTTACCGGGCGCTGGTCGGATTGCCAGGTTCGCCCGAGTTCATTGAGACGTTTCTCGTTCGACCAGGCGAAGACGCCGAGATCTCCTTCGACTCGCGAGGCAGAACTCGGCCTCCCACCGGCTTCGTTCTGATCCCTGAGGGAAGCTTTCTCTGGGGCACGAGTGATAGCGAAGTGCTGCGGGCGGTCCAGGGGGCGGCCCCGCTTCATCCTGTGCGGCTTTCAGCGTTTGCCATCGCGCGTAACGAGGTGACGTTCGCCGACTGGGTGGAGTTTCTCGACGGCCTTCGTCCTGCAGAGCGAGAACATCGGCGGCCAATGATCCGGTCGAGCAAGGGCGGGCTTGCCCTCGAGAGGATCGATGGACGATGGCGGCTCAAGATGAGCCCCACCTCATACGAACACGAGGCATTATGGGGTGAGCCATTCCGCTACCCGGGGCGCAGCAGGAACGAGATTCAAGACTGGCGTCGAATGCCGGTGTCGGGGATCGGGCCTGTCGATGCTGTTCGATACACAGAATGGCTGTCGTCGACTGGTCGGGTTCCCGGAGCACGCCTCTGCTCGGACCGCGAATGGGAAAAAGCGGCCCGGGGAGCCGATGGCCGAACCTTCACGACGGGAAGCCGGGTGACGCCTGAGCTTGCCAACGTCGACGAGACTTACGGGCAGAAGGCATCGACGTTTGGTCCGGATGAGGCTGGAAGTCACCCGGAGTCTGACAGCCCGTACGCTGTTCACGACATGCAAGGTAATGCTCTAGAGATCGTGCGTTCATTCCGAGATTCATCCGTATTCGTAGGCAAAGGAGGATCTTGGTACTACGACGCTCCATTCAGTGGGCGTCTCAGCACCGCCGAAACAATTCCACCGGAGACGCGAGCTTCATACTTGGGCGTCAGGATCTGTGCCGACTATGATCATCAAGGTGGGGGAAAAAGATGAAGCTATCTAGACTCGGAGCAGTTGCGCTCGGGATGTACTGCAGCCTGACCTTTGCAGAAGGAGGGACCCATACGCAAGGTGTCTTGCTGTGCGGTACCCCGTTCGACAATTACAACATAATAAAACAACCACTCGGAACATGCGTATTTGAAACTTTTAAATACAAAAATGCTGCTGGTCGTACTTTTTGGTCCAGCGTCGATCCCAACACTGGGCTGAGGTTCAGCTTCAAGACCCTTACGTGCACTCAGCCTAAGCGCAGAGATGGAAAGCCCTTCATGTATCAGATATGCACGACCGATAAACCTGTCTGCGGTTCACAGGCCTCGATCGGGGTCATGCCTGGAACGTTCGTGACCTTTCCAGCCCAGTGGAAGTTAGACCCGAACGCGACGACAGCATTCTGCGCGATTCCCGTGCCTCCCGTGAATCCGCCACCAAGTTATCCAGAAGACTACCCAGAGGGGGACGGCAAACTCCTGAACGGAGCCGTAGGCAAGTGCATCGAACCGACTTGGTTCGATCTTGCGCCAGTAGAAGGCGACCAGCTTTCCGAAAAGCAGTTCAGGGCTTGTTTGGTAATGGCGAGAGCGGTCTATGACAGCATATTCGGAACAACGCAGACCCAAGAAGGGGTTTGGGTCGAAGTTGGGACGAGGTACATCGAAGAGCACAGTGCCGCCAAATGCAATTTGCGTACTGCTTGTTTCGAAGCCACTTGGAACGAAAATGGCCCAGTATGTGTATCGCGAAAACGAAAAGATGCGTTCGTTGCCCTGTTTGAGAAGCAGGTCAAAGAGTGGACCGCACTCGCCGAGGCAAATCCTGACGCAAGTCAGAACGACGCTATCCGTTCGGCCATTGCGAAACGAAACGCGTGGCTGGGGGCCCTCAAGGACCCAAAGACCGATGACAAGATGTGTAAGAAAATACTAAAGCACGAATCAGGAGTAATATATAATAGATCGCGACGAGAGCTAAATAAGAAGCCCTGCGACCCGACTGATTATGATATCCCTAAATGCAAGCCGGGCGAGGACCCCTTGCCTTGGGACCCCGGGCCGTAGCGTCTGCCTGTGCCAGGTTGCTTATCGGGATGGTAGAAAGCCGCGCCACCCGAGATAGCGCCGGAAGTCGGTCGAGAACGACTCCACGCTGACTCCCGCTGCATCACGGAACGCGTCCGGGAAGCCCTCCCGGACGCGCATTCCATCCAGGATCCGCAGGACCGTCGCGTCCCCGTACCGCCGAACCAGGAAGTCGAACGCGTGGTACGCGGCGCCGTACGCGATCCTCGGGTCCGTCCTCGAGAGCTTCACCCCGTCCCGCAGCAGATCCACGTCGGGGTTCTTCACCAGCCACTGTGACAGAGACTCCGGCGCTGGCCACTGGGCCCCCTCCAGCGCCGTCACCGTCGCCATCCCCTCGCGGAACCAGAAGGGGATCCGATCCCTCGGGTCCGCCTTCGGACCCCCCGCCCGCTGGAACATCAGGCTGTGCGTCAGCTCGTGCTTCAGCAGCCCCGTCACCTGCGTCCGCCGGATCACCGCCGCCAGCGCCGGGTCGTGCTGCGCATGGGGCGGGATCGGCCACCACCGGGGGTCCCAGAGGATCACCTGCCCCCGCCGCGCCCATGCCGAGATCCCCGGCAACGGCCGCCCCACCATCTCCTCCAGCTCCCAGTGCGAGTTCACCACCGTGATCCGCACCGGATCCCGCAGCCCGCCCCAGCGCTCGATGACCGTCGCCGCCTCCGGCACCGCCCGCTGCAGCAGATCCGACGTCTCCTCGTGCCACTCCACGAACTCCAGCCGGAGCTCGCCCGCGTTGGTCTGGATCACCGCCGGATCGCTCCCCCGGACGGTCGCGCAGCCCACCGCGCCTGCCAGGAGCAACGCCGCCAGCAACGCCCGTGTCACGCACCCGCCCTGGCGATCAGCCCCGCCACATCCGCCACCGTCTCCGGCCTCGCCGTGCTCGCCTCCAGCGGCGGGAACGACAGCAGCGCCACCGGCGCTCGGGTGTGGTTCCGGATTCGAAGGTCTTCCACGTTCCCGTGGTCGCTGCACACCAGCACCCGCGCGTCCGGCGGCCGTCGCCGCAGCACCGCCCGTGCGAACGCGTCGAACGTCCCCAGCGCCGACTCCGCCAGCGCCATGTCCTTCGCGTGCCCCGCCTCGTCGGCCAGGAAGTGCTCGAACAGCGTGAAGTCCATCCCCTCCGCCGTCTTCCAGAAGATCTCCGCCGCCTCGTCCGGAGTCCGCAGCGGGATGTCCAGCCCCCGCGCCCGGCCGCGCTCTCCCGTCACGTCATGGGCCAGCGCCTCCCCCGCCCGGTACTGCTCGAGCGTCCGCAGCGGCACGTCTCCCGCCGCGAACGCCAGCGTCGTCGAGGAGGGACGCAGTCGGCGCCGCGCGTGCGGAGGGATCACCACGTCCGCAACCCGCGCCGGGGCGTGAGGTAAACCGAGCGCCGCCAGGTACCCCGCCGGATACCCGTTCACGAACGTCGCCCGCCGCCCGGACGCCACCAGCCGCTTCACCACCGACGCCCGCAGCAGGATCTCCCGGAGCGCCGCGTCCGGAAACCCGAGGACGTGCCGCCCGATCAGCCGCGGCGCCGGCTCACCGGTCAGGATCGCCGTCTGGTTGCTGGCCGACTGGGGCCGCCCGGGAACCCCGAACGTCGTCTCCAGCAGGCTCAGCCCACCGCCCGGCAGCGGTGCGCCGCTCCCGTCCTCGAACCGAGACAGGAGCCACTCACCCCGCGCGAGCGGATTGAACTCCGGATCCGGGGTGCCGACCCCGACGCCGTCGATGAAGAGAAGGGCGACGCGCACCGCGGCGCCCCGCCGTCACGCTGCCTTGATGACCTTCCCCGCCTTGATGCAGCGGGTGCAGGCCAGGACGCGCTGGGTGCGCCCATCCACGGTCGCCCGCAGCTTCTGCAGATTGGGCAGGGACCGCGTCTTGGACTTGTTGTTCGCGTGGCTCACCTTGTTCCCGACCAGCGGGCGCTTGCCACAGATGTCGCACTTCCAGGCCATTGCCAGAGACTCCTCGAGACGAAGCGGGCCTCTGTAGCCGAAAGACGGCCCGGACGCCACCCCGAGTGCCGTAACCCCTTACCGTTTGAGCGGATCTCGCTTTTTGACCTGCTCGTGGACCAGCGCCGCCGCCCGTGCCGCCGCCAGCAGCTCCCCCTCCAGCCCCACGCCCAGCACGGCCTCCCGCCCCGCGAACAGGACGTGCCTGGCGGGCGTCCGCACTCCCAGCCCCTCGAGACCCGTCGCCGCCCCGTCCGCCGTCCCGTAGATGATCTGCGGCCCCGCCCCCGCCAGCCCCCCCGGCCCGTCCACCAGCGGGACCGAGCGCGCCACCCGCTGCGACAGCGCGAACGGCATCAGCGCCTCCAGCGCCCGCTCCAGCCCCGCCGCCGGCAGCCGCAACCCCGACTCGCCCGCCTCCCGCACCCCCGAGCCCACCAGCGCCGACGCGCTCACCGTCCGCAGCCCCTCCTCCTCGCCCCGCGTCCCCGCCCGCCGCGTTGAGTGCACCTGGATCCAGACCGGCCCGCTCTGGCCGCCGTCCAGCAGGACCAGGTCTCCCATCGCCCGTGGCAGCACCTTCTCCGGAAGCACCCAGTGCACTGTCAGCACCATCCGCTTCGGCACCAGCCTGCCCAGGTACTCGGTCAGCTTCTTTCCCGGACCCTCCTCGGGCAGCAGCCCCGCCAGCAGCCCTGGCTCCATCGCCGCCACCAGCCACTGCGCCCGGTACACCGCCTCCACCCCTCGCACCCGCAGCGTGACCTGCGACCCCTGGAAGTCGATGCCCTCCACGAAGCGCCCGCTGAGCCCCTCCTGCGGCAGCAGCGTGCCGCCGAGCTCGGTGAAGCGCTTCCCCAGAATCTCCCGCAACCCCTCGCGCCCGCCCGACAGCCGCAGCGGGTTCTTCAGCAGCTGCGCCAGCACCCGCGTCACCGCCAGGGGTCCGGGCGGCTCCTGCTGCACCAGGAACTGCACCGCCCCGGTGAGCAGCGATTCCAGCGGCTCGTCCGCCGACAGCGGCGACGACGTCGTCAGCCCCTCCACCTTCGCCGCGCGCCGCCGCAAGCGGATCCGCTCCAGCCAGCCCGCCGGCGCGAAGTCGTTCAGGAACCGGAAGAACGGGTCCGAGGTCTCCGGCATCGCCGTCAGCGCACCGAGCGTCTCCGCCACCCGGCTCCCGCCGCCCCCGAACTCGCGCTGCAGCTCGGCCAGCCGCTTCGGCGCCTCGACGGGAAGATCCAGCCGGTGACGGGGCAGGACGATCTGCCACGGCCCCGCCGGCTTGAGGCTCCGCTGGAATCCGGTGGTGAGCCCCAGCTCGGTGAAGCAGCTCTCCACCATCGGCCAGGTCCGGAACGGCGGCACCACGTACGGCGGCGTCGCGAACAGGAACCCGTCGTGCTCGTACCCCGGCGCGAGCTGCGCGTGCTCCGCCCACAGGACGCGCAGCCCCCGCTTCGCGAGCAGCGCCGCCGCGAGCGCCCCGCCCAGCTCGGCCCCGATCACCAGCACGTCGTAGACGTGGCGCGCCGGCGCTGGCGCGATCCGCGGTCGTGGAGGAAGCGTCGGCACGAGGAGTCCCCTAGAGACGCCCCGGGTTGACCAGCGCCAGGCCGGCCGGGTCGGGCCCGCCGCCCTCGACGTGCACCCGCCGCCCCTCGACCCGCAGCCGCCCCGAGGCCAGCAGCCCCAGCGCCAGCGGGAAGAGGCGGTGCTCCTGCTCCTGGATGCGCCGCTGCAGCGAGTCCTCCGTGTCCGCGTCCAGCACCGGCACCGCCGCCTGCGCGACGATGGGCCCGGTGTCGGTGCCCTCGTCCACCAGGTGCACCGTGCAGCCGGTCAGCTTCACCCCGTGCTCCAGCGCCTGGCGGTGCGCATGCAGACCCGGAAAGCTCGGGAGCAGGGCAGGGTGAACGTTCAGCACCCCGCCCGGGAACGCGCGGAGGAACGTCGGCCCCACCAGCCGCATGAAGCCCGCGAGGCAGGCGATGCGACAGCCGAACGGAGCGATGGTCTCCACCAGCGCGCGGTCGTACGCCACCCGGTCCGGGTAGCCCTGGTGCGGAAGCACGCGCGTGGGCACGCCGGCGAGCGTCGCCCGCTCCAGGGCCCGCACGCCGGGCACGTTCGACACCACCACCGCGATGCGTGCCGGGTACCCCGGAGCCGCCGCGGCATCCAGGAGCGACTGGAGGTTGGTGCCCGAGCCCGAGACGAGCACCGCGACGGGCGCGGTGCTCACCGGACGACGACCGCCGTGGGCTCGCCGGTGGCCGCCTCGATCCGGCCGACCTCCCAGGCCGGCACGCCGCGCGCGGCGAGGAGCGCGAGCGCGGGCTTCACCGCCGCCGGCGGGACCACCGCCACCATCCCCAGCCCCATGTTGAAGGTGGAGTCCATCTCCGCGTCGGACACGCCGCCCAGCCGCTGCAGCCAATCGAACACCGCCGGCCGCGGCCACCGCCGCGCCTCCAGCACCGCGCGCGTCCCCTCCGGCAGACAGCGGGGGACGTTGCCGGGGATACCGCTCCCGGTGACGTGGGCCAGCCCCTTCACCTCCACCGCCTCCAGCAGGGCCAGCACGTCCTTCACGTAGATCCGCGTCGGCTCGAGCAGCACCTCCGCCACCGTCCTTCCGCCCAGCTCCGGCGGCCGCCCATCGAGCGCCACTCGCGCGTCGGACAGGATGCGGCGCACCAGGCTGTACCCGTTGGAGTGCACGCCGCTGCTCCCGAGCCCGACGACCGCGTCCCCCGGGCGGATGCTCGCCCCGGTCAGGATGCGGGAGCGCTCCACCACGCCCACACAGAACCCGGCGAGGTCGTACTCGTCACCGTGCGCGCCCGGATGCTCGGCGGTCTCGCCGCCCAGCAGCGTGCAGCCCGCGCGCAGGCACCCCTCGGCGATGCCCTTCACCACCTCTGCGGCCTGGGCCACGTCGAGGCGCCCGGTGGCGAGATAGTCGAGGAAGAAGAGCGGCTCGGCTCCGGAGGTCAGCACGTCGTTGACGCTCATCGCGACGAGATCGATGCCGACCGTGTCGTGCTTCCCGGCGGCGACGGCGAGCTTCAGCTTCGTCCCCACCCCGTCCGTCCCCGAGACCAGCACCGGCTCGCGGTACTTCCCCGGTGGCAGCGCGAAGAGCCCGCCGAAGCCACCCACACCCGAGACCACCTCGGGGCGAAGGGTGCGCGCGGCGAACGGCTTGATCCGCTCCACCAGCGCATCGCCTGCCTCGATGTCGACGCCCGCGTCCTTGTAGGTGAGTCCCATGCGCCGGCGGTCCTTCTACGCGATCTGACCCACGCCGACCATGCGCCTCCACTTGCCCCTCGCCCCCCGCCCGGTCGTAGGCTTGTCGCTGCTTGCTGATGCAGCGCCTCCGGTGGGTGGGCCGTCGCCGTTACGAGCTGGTCGGGCTCGGCGTCGCCGCCATCCTGGCCCTCCTTCACTGGGCCACCGACGGGCGCCAGGCAGGTGCCCGCACCGGTCCGGTCGCTGACGTGCTCCGCGTCGTCTCCGCGCTGGAGGGCCGCGCCTCGGACCTCCAGCTGCGGGCCCGCGGCGTTCGCCCGCCTCACCCCGACGTGGTGGTCGCCGCCATCGACGAGCGCTCGGTGCAGCGCTACGGCCGCTGGCCCTGGAGCCGCGAGCTGCTGGCCCGCGCCGTCTCGCGCCTCCACGAGGCCGGGCCCGCGGCCATCGGGCTGGACATCACCTTCACCGACGAGGACCGCGCCTCCGATGCCGCGGTGATGGGCGCGGCGGCCGAGGCGCTCGGCCGCGCGCTGGGGAGCCTCCCCGAGCCCTCCCGCGGCGCCTTCACCCCGGTCCTCGCGAGCCTCGAGGCCCGCGCCTCCGCCAGCGGCGACGCCGCCCTCGCCCGCGCCCTCGCCGACGCCCCCGAGGTGGTGCAGGGCGTCTCCGCCTACGGCAGCGGCGAGGCGCAGGACTACCTCGAGCAGCAGGCCGTCGCCGAGACCGAGCTCCGTCCCCGCATGCTGACCCGCTTCCCGGGTCCCGCGGGCAGGGCGTTCTTCGAGGTGCCGCTGGACCGCAGCATCGCCGAGCGCTTCGTCTCCGCGCAGGTGCCGCTGCCCCGACTGCTCCCCGCCGGCCAGCCGCTGGGACATTTCAACGTGCTCCGCGACGACGACGGCGTGGTGCGCTTCACGCCGCCCTTCGTCCAGCTCGAGCACCCACCCGGGCTGCTCCCCTCACTGGAGCTGCAGACCGCGGCGACCGCGCTGCGGGCGAGCATCGAGCCGGTGTGGGACCCCGGCCTCGCGCAGCTGGTGGCCGCGCGGCTCCGTCGAGACGGGCAGCCGCTGCGGACCATGCCGCTCTCGCTCAAGCGCCCCCGGGCCCGCATCGACTACCCCGGTCCGGCGGAGGTCTTCCACACCGTCTCGCTCGTCGACGTGATGGAGCGGAAGCTCCCCGCGGACGCGCTGCGGGGCAAGGTGCTCCTCGTCGGGGTGACGCTGGTCGGTCAGTACGACCAGGTGGTGACCCCGTTCCGGAACCTCGAGGCGGGCATCTACGCCCACGCGGCGATGCTCTCCAGCATCCTCTCCGGGCGCTTCCTCCAGCGCGGCACCGGCGCGGTCCTGGGCGAGCTGGTCTTCCTCCTCGGCGTCGGGCTCCTCCTCGGCCTCGTGCTCCCGCGCGCCTCGCCCTGGCTCAAGGCCGCGGTCCCGCTCGCGCTGGCGCTGGGGTGGATGGCAGTGGTCCAGCTCGCTCTCCGCCGCGGCGTCGTCCTCGCCTCGGCGCTCCCGCTGGCCAACGTCTTCCTCTCCGCCTTCGCGGTGGTCTTCGTGGGCTACCTCTCCACCGACCGGGAGAAGATCCGGCTCCGGCGCACCTTCCGCTACTACGTCGCGGAGAGCGTGATGACCGAGATGCTCGAGCACCCCGAGCTCCTCCGCCTCGGCGGCGAGAAGCGCGACTGCACCGTGCTCTTCAGCGACATTCGCGGGTTCACCGCGCTCTCCGAGTCGATCTCCCCCGAGGCGCTGGTGAAGTTCATCAACGGCTACCTCACGCCCATGACCCGCATCGTGCTCGAGGAGGGCGGCACGCTCGACAAGTACATCGGCGACGCGCTGATGGCCTTCTGGGGCGCCCCCGTCCCCCAGGAGGACCACGCGCTGCGGGCCTGCCGCACCGCGCTCCGCTTCCTCGAGGAGCTGGAGACCCTTCGCAAGGGCTGGCGCGAGGAGGGCCTGCCGGAAGTCGAGATCGGCATCGGCATCAACTCCGGGCCCATGGTGGTCGGCAACATGGGGTCCGACCTGCGCTTCGACTACACGGTGATGGGCGACGCGGTGAACATGGCCTCGCGCCTCGAGGGAGCAAACAAGCTCTTCCACACCAGCATCATGGTCTCCGAGGACACCTGGAAGCGCATCGCCTCGCAGGCCACCGGGCGCCGGCTCGGCTCGCTGCGGCTCCGGGGGCGGTCCGAGGCGGTACGAGTCTGGGAGCTGCTCGCGGTCCGGCCTCCCACCGAGGAGGAACGGGCGGAGATCTCCCGCTTCGAGGCGGCGGTGGACGCGCTGGCCGCACGCCGGGTCCAGGAGGCGGAGGCCGGGTTCCAGGCCGTGCTCAGCGCCCGGCCGGAGGACCGCGTCGCGCGTCGCTACCTCTCGGAGGCGCGCACCGCTGCGGTGTAGGGCGAACTCTTCCAGGCCTGTCGCACCGCGAAGCAGGAAGTTGCGCCGTCGGGTGGCAGTTGATTGACTTCCCCTGCTCGACCCCTGCCCACATGCCCACTGCCGAGGACACGCTCTTCCAGCGGTTCGGGAAGGAGTTTCCCAAGGGAACCGTGCTCTTCCACGAGGGTGAGACCGGGAAGGAGATGTTCGTCCTCCAGGCCGGCAAGGTGGTCATCACCAAGACTGTGCGTGACACGGTGAAGATCCTCGCCACGCTCGGCCCGGGCGAGTTCTTCGGCGAGATGGCGCTCATCTCCAACCGGCCACGGAACGCCACCGCCACCGTGGAGGAGCCGGCGCGGCTCCTGGTCATCGACCCCAAGACCTTCGAGGGGATGATCCGCGGCAACACGGAGATCGCCGTCCGGATGATCAAGAAGCTGGCCGAGCGGCTGGACGAGGCCGACGCACAGATCGAGAACCTCCTCCTCGCCGACCCGGGCAGCCGGGTCGTTCACCAGGTCCTCCACGCCTGCCAGACCCGCGGTCGTCCCATGGAGGAGGGCGTGGAGATCGACCTCAACGTCCGCGAGCTGCCGCGGCTGACCGGGGTGGGCGAGCCCGGGATCCGCGCCGAGCTGCAGCGGATGGAGCGGAGCGGCCTGGTCGAGCGCGCCGGCGACCGGCTCCTGGTGCGTGACCCCGCGCGGCTGGCGGACTACCTCCAGCTGCTCGCGCTTCGCTGGAAGTTCGGGGAGCCATGAACCTCCGGGTCCTCGGCTGCCACGGCGGTGAGCTCCCCGGGTGCCGGAGCACGTGCTTCCTCATCGACGGGTCGCTCGCGCTCGACGCCGGCGCGCTCACCGCGTCGCTCGACCTTCCCGCCCTGGCCGGCGTGGACCACATCGTCCTCACCCACAGCCACTTCGACCACGTGAAGGACCTGCCGCTCCTGTCCGACCTGGTCGTCGGCTGGCGGAAGACGCCGATCTCCATCTGGGCCAGCCACACCTGCATCCAGACGCTGCGGGAGAACATGTTCAACGGCTCGCTCTGGCCGGACTTCACCCGCATCCCGTCCGAGGAGCAGCCGGTGTTCCAGCTGCGCAGCTTCACGCCGGGCGACACGTTCCAGGCCGGCCCCTACACCGTGCGCTCGGTGCTGGTGAGCCACCCGGTGGAGTCGTGCGGCTTCGTCGTCGAGCGGGGCGGGACTGCGCTCGGGATCAGCGGCGACACCGGGCCGACCCACCAGCTGTGGGAGCTCCTCAACCGGACGCCCAACCTCAAGGCGCTGCTGCTCGAGACCAGCTTCCCCGACGAGCTGCAGGACCTCGCCGACATCTCCGGCCATCTCACCCCGCGGACCCTGCGCGGCGAGCTGCGCAAGTTCCGCCGGGACGGAGCCGACGTGCTGCTCTACCACCTGAAGCCCGCCTTCGTGGCCGAGCTGAAGCGCCAGGTGGCGGGGCTCCCGGTGAAGGTCCTCGAGCTCGGCCAGACCTTCGAGCTCTAGTCGGCTACTGGCGGACGCAACTACAAGATCTGGTCTGCGCGCAGTCCGGGATCTGAGCCGCGCACTGCTCTTCCGCGGCGCTCTGGGAGGAGGCGGTGAACGGGTTGGTCGCGCCGGTGCTGCTCCCGCAGTGCTGGGTGCAGTTGTAGGTGGCGCCTCCCTCGCCTGAGTTGTTGTCCCCGCAGCCGGCGAGGAGAAGGGTGCAGAGGGCAAACGACGCAACGGACGACACCCGGATGCGCATGGCCGGGACCTCCTGCTGTGACGTGACGCCGGATCCGGCGACGCCACCCGTCCTTTTGCCACAGAGTGGGAACTATTGACGTCCCCCGCCAGGGTCCGTTACGCCCGGTGCCCTTCGATGGCCTCCTGGTTCAGCAAGAAGCCCCGCATCACCCCCGTGAAGCCCGAGGAGGTCGACTCGCTCCGCCAGCAGCCCTCCCGGATGCAGGGGCTGTGGGCGAAGTGCGAGGAGTGCGACGAGATCATCTACCGGGCGGAGATCGAGAAGAACCTCAACGTCTGCCCGCTCTGCGGCCACCACATGCCCTGGCCGGCCCGTGCCCGGCTCCAGGCGCTCCTGGACGAAGGGACCTTCGAGGAGGCCGACCGCGAGCTCGAGCCCACCGACCCGCTTGGCTTCACCGACAGCAAGCGCTACCGCGACCGGCTGCGCGTCACCCGCCGGGCCCTGAACGAGAACGACGCCTTCGTGGGCGGCACCGGCCGGCTCGAGGGTCACCCGGTCTCCGTCGGCGCCTTCGTCTTCGAGTTCATGGGCGGCTCGATGGGCTCGGTCGTCGGCGAGAAGGTGACCCGCCTGTTCGAGCGCGCCACCGAGCGCCGCTGCCCGGCGGTCGTGTTCAGCGCGTCGGGCGGCGCTCGCATGCAGGAAGGCATCTTCTCGCTGATGCAGATGGCGAAGACCTCCGCGGCCATCGCCCGCTTCCGCGAGGTGAAGAAGCCCTACATCTCGGTGATGCTCCACCCGACGACCGGGGGAGTCGCGGCGAGCTTCGCCTGGCTGGGCGACGTCATCCTCGCCGAGCCCAAGGCGCTCATCGGCTTCGCAGGCCCCCGGGTCATCGAGCAGACCATCCGCCAGAAGCTCCCCGAGGGCTTCCAGCGCTCGGAGTTCCTGCTCGAGCACGGGATGGTGGATGCCATCGTCCCCCGCAAGGACCTAAGGGCGAAGCTCGGTGCGCTGCTGGGCCTGATGGACTGAATGGACGAGCCCCGGACGCCGCAGCAGGGGCTGGACTTCCTGGCGTCCCGGTCGCCGTCCACGGTGGTGCTGGGCCTCGACCGGATGCACGAGGCGCTCGAGGAGCTGGGCCACCCCGAGCTGCGTCTCCGCTCGGTGCAGGTGGGCGGGACCAACGGCAAGGGGAGCACCTGCGCGTTCCTGGATTCCGTCCTCCGCGCCGCCGGCCACACCGTGGGGATGTACACCTCCCCGCACCTGGTCCGGGTCAACGAGCGGATCCAGGTGAACGGCCTTCCCATCGACGACGAGACGCTCGGCACCCGCATCGTCGAGGTGCTCCTCAAGTCGCCGGCGGCGATGGAGGCGACCTACTTCGAGCTCGGGACGCTGGTGGCCCTGGAGCACTTCGCGCGGCAGAACGTTGAGGTCGTGGTGCTCGAGGTGGGGCTGGGCGGCCGTCTCGACGCCACCACCGCCGCCCGGCCGCGCCTCACCGCGCTGGCCCGCGTGGGGATGGACCACATGGAGTTCCTCGGCGACACGCTGCAGGCCATCGCGAAGGAAAAGGCGGCCATCCTCCGCAAGGGCGTGCCGGCGGTGGTGGCCGAGCAGCGGCCGGAGGCCCTCTCCGTCATCGAGACCTGCGCCGGGTGGGTGGGCGCGCCGCTGCTGGTCGAGGGGCGTGACTTCTCGCTGGACGGGCTCGGCCGGTACCGCGGCCCGGAGGTCTCGCTGGACGGGCTCGCGCTCGGGCTCCACGGCGGACACCAGCACCACAACGCCGCGGTGGCCGTCACCTGCGCACACGTCCTGGAGCGCCAGGGCGTCGCCGTCGGCGCGGAAGCGATCCGGACCGGGCTGCAGCGGACGCGCTGGCCCGGGCGGCTCGAGCAGGTCTCCGGCCATCCGCCGCTCCTCCTCGACGGCGCCCACAACGAGGACGCGGTGGAGGCGCTGGTCGCGGCGCTCGACGCCGTCCCCTACGCCGGGCGGCCGGTCCACCTCGTCTTCGGCGTGGTATCGGACAAGCAGGTCGAGGCGATGCTCCGGATGCTCCTCCCCCGGTGCGCCTCGGCCACCCTCACTCCGCTGCCGACGCCGCGCAGCCGGGACCCGGCCAGCTACGTGGAGCTCGCGCGGTCGCTGTGCCCCGCCGTGGACGTCGCCCCCTCACCGGAGGAGGCCCTGGCCCGGGCGCGGGTCCGGGCCGGACCGGACGCGTGGGTGCTCGTTGCAGGGTCGCTGTACCTCGTGGGCGCGGTGAAGGCGCTCCTCGAGGCCACGCCAGCACCCGGGTGACCGCGCCAGGACGCATGGTGCTTGGCGCGGCGCAGCACCGACCCTAGAGTCAAGGGACCTCGATGCGTCTTCCCCGAACGCATGTCCCCGTCGCGCCGCCCACGGTCGACGAGGTGGCGTTCCGGGACCTCTACCGGAAGTCCGAATACCCGGTGGAGACGGCCGACGGCTGGACGCTGATGGTCACCCGGTACGAGCCGGCGCCGCAGCCCTTCCACCAGCCGCTGCTCGGCGAGCCGCTCCTCCTGGTGCACGGCTTCTCCCAGAACCGCCACACCTGGACCAGCGGGGAGTTCGTCAAGAACCTCCTCTACTTCGGGCTCGACATCCACATCGTCGAGCTGCGCGGCCACGGCAAGAGCAACGCACAGCTGCAGCGCGAGCGCTCGGAGTCGACCGGGCGCCCGCTCCCGCCGGACCTCGACTACGGCTGGGACCTGGACGACTACCTGGTGCACGACCTCCCCGCGACGATGGCCGCGGTGAAGGCGAACACGGGGCGGCGGCGCGTCTTCTACGTCGGCCATTCGATGGGCGGGATGCTCGGCTACGGGTACGCGGGGCTCCACGACGACCTGGAGGGGCTGGTCACCATCGGGGCTCCGGCGGACCTCGGCCGGGGGTTCCTTCTGCTCCGGCTCCTCGCCCTCACCACGCCTCTCACCGCCGCGCTCATCGACGCCGGGGTGACGGTGGTCAACGTCCAGCGGCGGATGCTCGCCCTCGGCCGGCGCCTCCGGACGCGCGCCGCGGCCTTCGCCCGGCTCCCCGCGGGGGACGAGCTGGAGCCGGTGGTCGAGGCGCTGGTGCGCTTCAACTACGTCCCGGTGGACCAGTGGCTGAAGGCGCTGGAGAAGCTCATTGCCCGCGCCGAGGTGCACCCGCTCTACGACGCGCTGGCCCGGCGGGTGAACTGGCTCTCCAACCCCAGCCGGGTGAGCGGGGCCGACATCCGCTGGTTGCTCCGCGAGGGCGGCGAGCGCGAGCCGCGGAAGGTGCTGGAGCAGTTCGCCCGCTGGGTCCGCCGAGGCGAGCTGGTCTGCTACCGCACCGGGTACGACTACAAGCAGGGCTTCGGGAACATCTCGGTCCCGATGGCGATCATCTTCGGGGACCTCGACCCGCTCGCCTCGGTCGAGTCGACCCGGAGCGTGTACCGCGCGGCGAAGAGCGAGTACCTCCTCTGGCGGCCGGTGAAGGGGAACAGCCACATCGAGCTGACGATGGGGCACGACATCCGGCAGATCTGCTACGACGTGAAGAACCTCGTGGAGTACGCGCGGACGCACCGGACGCACGGCCCGTCCCTCCCGCGCCTCCAGAGCTGAGAGCC
>Ga0068864_100002306_pt1 | contig 15785 bp, 9 predicted proteins | sample KBSSwiS72_FD_66586 | JGI IMG/M metagenome (GOLD analysis project Ga0068864, IMG submission 66586) | Switchgrass rhizosphere microbial communities from Kellogg Biological Station, Michigan, USA - KBS Switchgrass S7-2 | ecosystem: Host-associated > Plants > Roots > Rhizosphere > Soil ... | reverse complement strand
CGAGAGGCTGCCGGCAAAGATGCTGGCAGCGAAGGCCACGAGCATAACAAGAAGCAGTCCACCTCTTGCAAGTTCCGGGTTGCGCGTCCAGCGAAACCTTAGTTGAAGTCTTTCTCTCCACGTGAACATTTGGATCCCCCTCCCACATCGGTCCTACGCTTTGGTTCCTCGCACGCGGCAGTGAACTGCATTCCCTCGTCATGGGATCGTCCGTTGCTGGTACCGAAGTCACGGTGCGCAGCCCTATTTGTTGTTCCAGAATTGGCTTCCATTTGGTGGTCGGGCCACATTGTGGTTGGAAGCACGGGAACGGTCAACCGAACTTGGGCTGATTTTCGGATAACCGTCGAACTAGCTGAAAAGGCGGGTTTTCAGGCGAATTCTAAGCCGTACATCTGTCTGACAGCGTGATGGTAAACTTCTACGCATTTAGGTGTCGGTGTATGTCGCAGTCACAGCCGAAGCCATTGATCGTGCGGTTCTCTGTCTTTGAGGTCAACGTTGCCAGCCGCGAATTGTTCAAGGGCGGCACTCGTCTCAAGGTCCAAAAGCAGCCGTTCGAAATCCTTTGCATGCTGCTCCAACGACCCGGTGAAGTCGTGTCTCGCGAGGAATTACGCGAGCGTTTGTGGCCGGAAAATACATTTGTCGAGTATGAGGACAGCTTAAATACCGCTGTCCGAAAGCTACGGGCAGCACTTTCGGATTCATCAGAACTGCCAAGATACATCGAAACGGTTGCGCGTCAAGGCTACCGGTTCATAGCACCGGTCCAATATCCAAATCTCCAGTCGACCTCCATCCCATCCGGGTCCGCAGAGAGTTCACCGACGCCTCGACATAGTTCTGCAGGGAGTCTGGTTCCATGGAAGATGTGGTCAAGTCCACGGCGTTCTATTAGTTTGGGCCTTCTGCTTATTGTGTTGGCTGCAACGGGTTTTCTCTGGAAGCATTGGCGGCGAAGCCTAGTGGTCCGGGAAGGCTCGGCGACAGTTGGCACCATCCCGAAGGTCGCCGGCAAAGACTTCATCATTCTCTCTGACTTCGTAAACAAAACCGGCGATCCAATCTTCGACGAAACGTTGAAACAAGCACTGTCGATGCAACTGATGCAGTCCCGCTTCTTGAGTGTGTTATCGGATTTGCAGGTTGCAGAGGTAATGCGCCGTATGGGACGCTCGCCTACAGAGGTACTGACTCCTGAATTGGCTGCCGAAGTCTGCCAGAGAACCGGCGGCAAAGCCGTCCTCGAAGGCATGATTTCGACTCTTGGCAGTCATTACATTCTGGGTTTAGAAGCACTCGATTGTTCGAACGGCGAAACTTTGGCGGTGACTCAGACTGAGGTCGAAACCAAGGAAAATGTCCTTCAGGCCGTGTCGCTGGTTGCATCGCAGGTGCGTGGCAAACTTGGTGAGTCCCTGCCTTCGCTGAAGAAATACGATTTCCCTGTAAACGCCACGACCAATTCGCTGGAAGCTCTCAAGGCGTTCAGCATGGGACTGGCGGCTGAGCGCAATGCAGGAGTCACAGCCTCAATCCCCTTTTATCAACATGCAATTCAGCTCGATCATAACTTCGCACTGGCCTATGCGGTTCTGGGCCGTGCCTATGAAGATTACGGCGAAGACGGAAACGCGATGCGCCACTATGACCGTGCATATCAACTGAGAAGACGGCTGAGTGAACGTGAAAGGTATCTTGTCGCGACCTTGTACAACGAAACCGTGACCGGCGACCTGGAACAAGCGAGAAAGACGGGTGAGCTCTGGACGGCAACCTATCCGACAGACAGCTACGCTCGAGAGAAACTGGCGACAGTGTACGCCGATTTGGGCGCGATGCAGGAAGCGTACAGTCAAGCAAAGGAAGCGCTTCAGTTGAATCCAGGTTCCGGGGTGAACGTCTTCAATATGGTGGAGGCGGCACTCGATATCGACCAACTCGATGAAGCGACGCGAGTCATAAGTGCTGCGAACTCGCGAGGTCTGGCTGGAGAAGAAATCCATGAGAGCTCATACGAGATTGCATTTCAGCGCGGGGACACAGCGGAGATGGAACGCCAGGTCGACTGGGCGATGGGCAAGTCCGGAATCGAGGAGTACCTGTTAGTGCTCGATTCACAGACCGATGCTTACTTCGGGCGGATTCATGCGGCAAGAGACCTGTCGCATCGAGCACGGGAATCTGCAATGCGAAACGAAGCGAGGGAATTTGCAGCGAACGACGAGGTGATGTGTGCGTTGCTCGAAGTTGAAGTTGGCAACACAGCGTTAGCCGGTCAGCACATACGTTCGGCTTTGTCTCTGGCTCCAACGCGAAACATCAAAGTACAAGCTGCATTGGCACTGGCTAGAAGCTCTCATGCTGATTCAGCACGAGCACTCCTGCGAGAGCTGGAGGCCAACAACCCCGCCAATACCCTGATCAAGTACTACTGGGTGCCAGCGATTAAGGCGTCAATCAGCATTCAGGGAGGCAACCCGCGTGCAGCGATCTCCCAGTTAACGATTGTGGCACCATATGAGCTGAGTCAGCCGGCTACGCTGAATGCTTCACTCTACATGTACCCTGCATACATTCGGGGAGAAGCCTACTTGGCGGTTCATGAAGGCAGAGCAGCTGCGGCAGAATTCAGAAAGGTGCTGGAACATCATGGGGTGGTGCAGAATGGGCTTCTGGGCGCCTTGTCGAGATTGCAGCTCGCTCGCGCCGAAGCTATGAGCGGGGATCTTGCTGAGGCGCGGCAGGAATACAGAGACTTTCTCTCCCTCTGGAAAGATGCTGACGGCGACGTCCCATTGTTAGAGAGAGCTAAGTCAGAATATGCAAGCTGCAATTAACACTATTGAGCCGTGTGGCCCCCGCCACTATCGGGCTGGGAAGTTGAGGAAAGCTCATAGCACATATCATTGGGCAAACGCACGTGACGCGAGGTTGACACGTCCCACCCCGGCCGCGAGTGGATTATGGTTCTGCAACTTTTGAACTAAGGTCAGTAGTCTATGGCGTTATATCGCCATAACACGCCTTGGCCCAGTTTCGGGACGACTCCTCGACCCAGGAGCTTGGAACTGCTAACGTCCATCGTAGGTCTGTTCGTAATTCTTTCGCCTGAACTTCTCATTAAGCACTCTTGTCTGAGCTGACGACTCTGATCCAACCTAAGTAGGTGGCAACCTAATCTTTACTCAGAGTTCATAGCTTGCTCGCTGGAGAAAGTTTGAATGAAACGTTATCGACGGATCCTGTGCCTAATAGCCGCGACCGTGTGTTCCGCCGCGTTCTCTCAATCCTCTAATCCTTACTATCACAAGTTTTACAACATCGAAAAAGCGAAAGGCTGGGCTGGGTATGCACTACTTTCTCCCAGTTGGTCAATCTGCAGTTCTTGTTCACCCACAGGAAGCAACATCAATTGGTCACGGGCGACGGGAATTTCGTCTCCTGCACTCAGCGGAACCACCTCCGTACTGCACAGTATCGGAGGCACGAGGCCGTATTCGGATGTTCTCTGGAATAATCACCTCGTAGGGTCGTTCTCCTCGCAAGGGCTGCCAGATTACAGCAATACACTGACCAACAATGCCCACAACTTCATCTATGACGTTTATTTCTACGCCAAGAATATTTCCTATTCCCAGGCTCTTGAGTTTGATATTAACCAATTCACCCAAGGGAAGGGATTCATTTGGGGACACGAGTGCAGAATTGCTGGCGGACACGAGTGGGATATATATGACAATGTGAATAAGAAATGGGTGCCGACTGGCGCTTCCTGCTACCCAAAGAATAATGCGTGGAACCATGTGGTAATACAGGTGCAGAGAACGTCTGACGGGCGCCTGCTGTACCAATCCATCGCTTTGAATGGAATAACTCATACCTTGAACATTTACAAATCTCCTGGCAGCACGAACTGGAGTGGCATAACAATCAACTATCAGCAGGACGGTAATAGCGGCATGTACGATTATTCGATTTGGCTTGACAAGCTCAATTTCACCCTTTGGTAGATGACGTTCTTCGTCGCAGTGCGTACACTTCATGTTCAGCGAAGCGCGGATCTTCACATTGTCGAGCTTACGACGACCTGCCACGTGAAGTATTATGGGCGAATAAACAGCGAAGACTTGTGAAATTGTTTGTGCTCAGCAGTTGGGAAAAACCGCTGACGACTGCTTGATCGCACTGTCAAACCACTAATGGAAATAGTGATTCCGCTATTCCTCGCTGCACTTGCGGCGCTTGTTCTCCCGATTCGGGTGAGCTGCCGGACAGGGTCACCCATTCGGGGGGCAAAGGTGTGATGTTGGAACGAGCAACCGAATTGGGTTGTGGTCCCAACCGTAGATCGATGCCCGCTGTGGAGCTGCTGCCCACGTTCCTTTGGTAAAGCCAAGCGTTGCACAAATACAATTTGGACCTGGCAGCGAATGTCAGGGAGCGTCAGTTAAGGCCAAAACCCCGTGCGTCCTAACCTGATAGATAATCGACGTCATAGGGTTAAGTATTCCGTGCGTAAATGTGAACCTCTCGAAACGCCCGAGTCCGAAGTAGCACGCCGGACCGGGGAGCCCGCCCGTGAAAAGATGGCGGAAAATTCCATTGGCGATACTACCCGGAGACAGGCGCAGTCTGCAGGGGGCCATTTCCGTTCCTACTACAACGGACGTCTCAATGAAGCCGGTATTCGGACAACATGTCGGGCCCAAGAGCGCTTATCGTTCGCCTTTGCCGAGTAATGGAATCGTTTTTGGCTCGGTTCTACAATCGACCCATCGGGGAATCCGCTACCGTCTGGGTCGGGAGACTTTTCGGTTGTGTTCGGAAGCTTCCAGACGAACTATTCTTTTTCCCGGTTCTTAACGCTGTCTGGGTTGCTGCGAATGAATACAGCACATGGCCAGGCAGGCAGCGCCAATATTCGCCTTCGCTGGAACTACCGTCCGGATAGTGATCTACGTGATCTACACCGCCGGGCAGCGTTTCGCTAGCTCGGTTGCGGCAAAGCCGCCGCAGTTTTATGAACACGGCTTCGCCATCAACTTCACATACTCCTGGCGACCATGAAGCAACTATGAAATGAATTCTCAAGCGAGCAACGGAGACGTCAATACGTATCGCGACCGCTTCATCATCAATACCGCAGCGCTTCTGCGCTCGCTCGGCGTTGGCCTGATGGGAGTCGTACTGGGTATTTATCTCTCACGCCTCGGCTATTCAGCGCTGGGAATAGGAGTGGTTGTCGCCATCGGACTAGTTGGTTCTGCGATCGCCACTGCATTAGTAGGAGTTGCGGCGGACCGGATCGGCCGGAAGCGATTCCTGGTGACATTGTCATTGCTCACGGCTCTGGGTGGATTGGGGCTTTATGCATCAGTGAATTTTCCGCTCCTTCTCGTGCTCGCCTTCGTCGGATTGCTCAACGGCACTGGCACAGAACGCTCGGCGACTTACGCCTTGGAGCAAGCTGTGATTCCGGGCCTAGGTGCAGATGCGCGGCGAACCTGGAATCTTGCTGTTTACAACGTACTGATCGATGGTGGTGGTGCGCTTGGGGCACTCGGCGCTGGGTTACCTCTCGTTCTGCAAAACCATTTTGGCTCTTCATTGCTTAACTCTTACAAATTGCTATTTCTCGCATATTCGGCGTTGTACATCATGGTGGCAGGACTCTACCTACAGCTTTCGCCTGTGATTGAGATTAAGTGTGCCCCCAATTCGGCAGTTTCGGAAGCGATTTCGGCTAGAACGAAAAAGACGATTGGGAAGTTGACCGCTCTGTTCTCGCTCGATGCATTTGGTGGCGGTTTTCTGACTGACGCTTTGGTAGCTTACTGGTTCTTTCGGCGTTTCGGACTTTCGGAGCAAGACTTGGGTCTGGTCTTCTTCGTGGTTCACATCCTTAACGCCCTTTCGCATCTTGGGGCAGCATGGCTTGCAAGCCGAATTGGTCTCGTCAACACGATGGTGTTTACGCACTTGCCTTCCAGCCTGCTGTTGATGACTGTACCTTTCGCATCTTCGGCAAAACTTGCAATAGCACTGTTTTTTGCTCGGGAAGCTCTCGTTGAGATGGATGTTCCCACGCGACAATCATATGTTGCCTCCTTGGTCCGTCCGTCCGAAAGAAGTTTCGCGAGCGCAATCACGAATGTCGCCCGCGCCACGTGTTGGGCCATAGGTTCAGGTGTAGCTGGTGTCTTAATGCAAAATCTAGCATTCTCCGCGCCGTTGATTGTCGGTGGTGGCACGAAGATCACATACGACCTTCTCCTGTACAAGTTGTTTCGTCGCCTCAAGCCACCGGAGGAAAGCCGTGTCTAAGGGCGGAGTGGCCTGTGGCGAGGCAATGCAAGGGCGTCGAGCCGCTGTGACAGCGGTATGTAGCTGAATTCACGTGAGGGCAAAGGTTAAGAATGAGGGCAGGGAATCGCTATCGGAGGCAGAGAGTCATCCGGCACGTCATTATCGGAGCCAACAGTCTCCTACCTGGGGCCGTCGTCTGGTTCCTTTTCTTACGCCGCGATCTGATCTCGCGGGTTAGCATCGCATCGGCGTATTCGGCATTGCTCTTGACTGTGACAGCCCTTTTGCTCGGACCTTGGAATGTACTGCGACGCAAGGCAAATCCGATCAGCTTTGACTTAAGGCGTGATGTTGGAATATGGGCGGGCACCATGGCGGTGCTCCACACGGTGATCGGCTTGAACGTACATCTGCGTGGACGACCGTGGCTCTACTTCGTGGATCAGCACGGCAAATTGCGCGGTGATTTGTTCGGGTTTAGCAATTACACGGGCGCAATCGCGGCGCTCTTGTTTCTGCTGTTGCTGGCAATCTCCAATGATCTGTCATTACGACGACTCGGAACGCAACGATGGAAGTCATTACAGCGTTGGACCTATGCAGCCGCGGCGCTCACGTTTATCCATGGAGTTGCGTACCAACATATCGAAAAGCGATACCTCGCGTTTGAAGCCGTTGTTTGGGCAACAATGGTTGGGGTGTGCACAGTCCAAATCGTCGGGTTTTGGACGTTGAGACGAAAGGCAAACGCTTAGACTGCGAAAACACAGTTCGCGACCATCCACGCGCGCCTTCACTCCCTTTCCAGGAATGGCTTCAAACGCTTCTGCCCGTGGGATGGTTAGCTTGCGTTCTTCTGTGCTTCTGAGGATGCCGGTTGCAATGGTGTGCTCCGAATCGTGTTCAACAGGAGCGGCCTTTCTTTTTCCTTGACCTTTTCTCGGTGGGTGATGATAATTCGCGGCATTCGCCACGCCGTCGTCAATTGCTACCTCAACGTTGTTCCGGGGACTTAATCTCCGGCTCGCCAAGTGGGAAACCGAACCTTTACTGGGGGGTATTTAAGGGTCGTGAACCGCGAAGATAGCGGTGCAGAAACCCGTTTTCTCAAGCTCTCCATGAGCCATGAGGAGCCGTCCGGCGAGCGCAGCGACGCTCGGTTCATTCCCGGCCTTCCTCCGCCGACTCGCGGGGCAGTCTCGATCGGGCAAGCTCGCCCGGGGGCGCGAATTGTAAATTCCAATGGCGTACCCGGCACTCTCGGCTGCTTGGCGCGGACACTGCATGATGGCCAGCCAGTCCTGTTGAGCACATGGCATGTTCTGTTCGGGAACAAAGCGCCGGAGGCGAGCGCCGTCTGGTTGCAGGACGACTCCGCTTCCAAACCAGGCTTCCTAAGAATTGGGCGCCTGCTTTATGGAAAACTGGGCGTCGTGTACTTCGAGGGGCAGGAGTGCCACATCGACTGTGCTATTGCCGCTCTCCAGCCGTCGCAGACACGCCACAACAGCGCCGAGCGCACGGCGTTAACATGGGCGACAACCGGTTCTGAATCCCTGACGGTTGGGAGTATGGTCACAAAGCTGGGAGCTACGTCCGGAATCACCACAGGGCTCATTGCTGACATCGATTTTTCAGCCATGGTCTCGGTGAAGGGACGGAAGTACTTCGCCCAGCGGCAGCTTCTGATCAGACCAAGGGAAGGTCACTGTGCCTTCTCGGCGGAAGGCGATTCGGGATCCATAGTTGTCGATTGCTCAAATCGTGCCGTGGGCCTTCTTTGGGGGACGAACGTGCGCGGTGAAGGAGTGGCGAGCCCGATTGCGCCGGTGCTCTATGCCATGAACATCGCTCTAGCATAACTCAATGTAGTCTGCGATGAAGACGAACGAACAACTCAACGCCGAGAATGAAACTATTCGAGGGATGCTCGCTGCCGGCGCCGAGCGGAAACTTTTGGCTATTCCCAATGTGCTGCACGTCAGTGTCGGGTTGAAGGAGACCAGAGGCAGGATCAGCGATCAGCTCTGCGTTAGGGTGTACGTGAAGCAAAAAAAAGGCCCCGAGGCCGTGCCCGCGGCTGAATTGATTCCAGCACAAATTAACGGAGTTCCGACCGACGTCCACACCGTTGGGGTGTTTGAATTCAGCGAAGACAACACGAAATACCGACCCATCAAAGGTGGGATTGCAATCACGAACCGTATCGCCGATCTGGGCGACAACGGCAAAGTTCAGATCGGGCGCGGGACTCTGGGCTGCATTGCCATCGATACCACGGACAACGCGCCGGTGATTCTCAGCAACTGGCATGTCCTCTATGGAACCGTGGGTCGCAACGGTGACAAAGTCTATCAGCCGTCGCCAACGTCCGTGCCGGCGGCTGATCTTGCGGATCTGCCGCTTCGGCCGAAAGATGACATCGACAAGATAGCCGTGCTACGGCGCAAAGAGATCAGTGCCGCTGTAGACGGCGCAATTGCCGCTATCGATGTTTCATCCTGCTGTCACTGCTGCGGCATTCACTACTCCAACGAGATCAACGGGCTCAGCGTGGGCAATCGGCCTCCCCGCAATACGATTGTCGGCGATGAAAGGGCTGTAAGCGGCATGGCTGTTTTTAAAGTGGGGAAGGTTACGGGACGAACCGAAGGTGTTGTCGTGGACGATAACTATCCCACTTTCAGCATTGTCCGGTCCGGTACGACATACACATTCACGGGGCAGATCGCGATTCAAAACATCGATCACGCAAAAGCGTTCGGCACCCACGGCGATTCGGGGTCGGTCATTGTCAATCTCAACAACAAGATTGTCGGCCTCTACTTCGCGAACGGGACGAATCTCACGGTCAAGGGTGGTGCGCAGCCATTTGTTTCGCTCGCCAACCACATCAGCGATGTCCTTGCCGCGTTGAAGATCAAAATCCCCTATTCTCCCGACATTAAGGTCATTTCCGGTGAAACGCTGGCCGAGATGCCGTCCAGCGTCCTTGAGGCTCCGATTCCCGAGCCCTACCAAGCCTTTCGCGAGCGACTACAGGCCAATGACGTTACCGCGCGAATGCTTACGATCGGGCAAGGGCACAGCCAGGAAATTACCTATCTTGTCAATCATTGCCGGCCGGTTACGGTTGCCTGGCGCCGATGCGAGGGCCCCGCGTTTCTCGCGGCCGTGATGGGGGCGGTGCGCGATGGTCACTACCGATTGCCCCAAAAGATCAACGGAGTTGCGCCTCATGAAGTATTGGTGAGGATGCGGGCGGTGTTAAGTCAGCACGGCAGTGCGGCTTTGAAAGAAACAATGAACTCAACGGACGTAGACCTGGAAGAAATCTTCCGAGGATGCGACAACCTGCACGATCTGATTGAGCGCATCAACCGCCATGTGCGATTAACTGCAGCTGTCTAAAGGTTTTGCGGTATGGCCGAACCGACGAAAGACAAGGCGCATGTGCACGCCAATCCCGATGCTTTTCGGGAAGCCTATCTCCGTGCCCGAGAGGTGTTCAGGAAGCTTGACGGCGTTGTCGGTGTCGCGTTCGGACAAAAGAGAGTGGGTACGGAGTACCAGGACAATGTGGCCATCGTTGTTTTCGTGAGAGAGAAGAAAAAAGAAGAAGATATCCCGCCGGAGCAACGCATCCCCGAGTCATTTGAAGGATATCCGACCGACGTCCGGGTAGTGCGGAAAGGCGTAGCCGAAGGGTGTGACAACACGACCGCCTACGACAAGATTCAGGGTGGTATTCAGATCATGGTTGAGGCCGGAAGCAACACTTATGCGCAAGGGACACTGGGTTGCATCGTCAAGAAACGGAATGATCGGGGCCGCGAGAACGTCTATCTCCTGACCAACAAGCACGTCTTGTATTCCCACGAAACGGGAGCGGGTGCAGACGTCCGCCATCCCACGCAAAATGACACCACCCTTGGTCCGGTTCAGGCTGGCGGCTTATACGGAAATTTCCTCCTGCCGGCCACTGGTCCCGCTGCGACCCAATATTTCATTGACGCTGCTATTGCGAGAATCGACATCGACAGCAAATGCTGTGGGAGCACCTGCACGAAAGACCAGATCGAGGTCGAAGACACGCTGATCGCAGACCTGCAAGTGAACGGCGTGAACAGCCTTGCCGATGTAAGAGATGTAACCCTGGATCCTCTCATCATCAATAAAAAGGTGTTCAAGGTCGGCAGGACAACTGGCAAAACGACCGGCATCGTGAGGCTGGTGAACGCTCACCTTGATGCCGATCCGCCGCCCGATCAAACAACTGCGGTAGGGGTCTCTGCAGAAAACACAATCTATATTGAATTCGATGTCACATCCACCGCGAACGGCCTGAATTGCAAGGGGCAAGCGCGATTCACTGATACTGGCGACTCCGGCTCTATCGTGGTCGACGAGCAAAGCCGTGTTATCGGCCTCCATACTCATCGCGGGGTCCCAAAGACCCCGTTCACATTGATCCCCTCGCACGCTTGTCACATCGTGCCCATACTTGACTACCTGGGGATTTGCATTCCCGTCACCACCGGAACATCTCATGGCAGCAGCAAGGCCACAGACGGCAGCGGCCTCGACCCCTCGAGCCTGCCGGTTGGAGACTTCGAAGTTCCCGATGGCGAGGTCGTATTCGCCTCCCAGCGATTGGAAGCCACCCAGGCGGCGTCACCCGGTTTCCCGGATCCTGCCCCGCTCGCCGAAGAAGAGGTAGGCCACATGCAAGAACTGCTTGCCGCTTTGCGGGGAACCAGACGAGGCCGGGATCTGCACCGAATCTTTGGCGATGTGCGCCGCGAGATTGGATATCTGGTTCGAAACTGCCGGCCCGTAAAAGTTGTCTGGCATCGCAACCAGGGTCCCGCGTTCCTGGCACATGTACTCAATCACATCAAGGGTCACACGAATGCGGTGCCGCAACAGGTTAAGGGAGTTTCGAGAGAGACTCTGCTTCATCGCATGGGCGAAGTGCTCCGAGTGCACGGCGGAAACGGCCTTCGGCGCGCCATCGACGACTACGAACACGATCTCATCGCCCTTGCTCCAAAGATGAACAGCGCGCAGGAATGCATCGCCTATCTGCGCGAGAGCGAACACTCATGAGCGCAACGCCGGGCACACTCGAGCTGGTCGCGATCGAGCTCTCGAAGCTCCTCAGACCCGTACAGGACGAACTGGGCACTCCCGCCCAGGCGAAATCGTTCCTGGCGAGTATGGGATTCAAGCTCAACGATGGCCAGGTGAGCGGCCTGGCAGCTCAGATCACGGTTGTAGCGAACGATGCCGGCGACCTGATCACACTGGTCCGCGATCTGATTCAGGCCATTGAAGACGAAAATTACGCCACGGTAACTTCCAAGGGCATCGATGCGATCGCGAAGATTGCCGACATCCTGAATCATCTCAAACCCCTGAGCGACCAGATCAGCGGCCACGTTGGGGTTTCCGGCGCCGACGTCGCGCGGCGAATCTTTGATTTTCTTCTCTTTCGATATCTGGAGGGTGCCCAGGGCTTCAACGACATGCTGGAACTCTCCGGCCTGCTGGATCGCGAAGAGCACAACGAAGATTCCGTCGATCCCTCCGATCCTCCCTTTACCGTTACGACTTATCACTTCGATAAGATCGGAAATTGGTTTACGAATCCCGCAGGACAGATCAAGACGCTCTATGGCTGGGGCAACAATGACTTCACCGGGCTGGATTTATTTTCAAAGATCCAGCAAATCGTTGCTCGGACCGGGGCTCCCGTTGTCCTGGATGACTCAAATCCGGCCGAACCTCGTCTCGATGTCGTAATTGTCGAGATCGCGCCCAAGACCGATGTAACGCCCCATGGTTTACAGCTCCGGATCAAAAACAAGATCTCCTCTGGGCCCCAGACGATTCCTATCGGCGACGACGCTCACATCGAACTGACCATCGATGCTGCGACACCGGTCAATACGGGCCTCACCCTGTTACCTAACGGCCAGATTACGTTTGTGCCGCCGCCGGCCAGCAGTTCGATCAGCGGTGAGTTCACCATCAAAGTCATAGCCGCGCGAACCGATCCTCCCGATCCGTTCATTCTTTTCGGCCAGACGGGGGGCAGCCGTTTGGAACTCGGCAAGTTCACCCTGGCAACCGGCGCGAAGCTCACCTGGGATGGTAACAAAGCCAACGGTGTCTTCATGCTGGAGGCAGACGCCGAGCAGATGAAGATCGTCATCGACACGACCAGCGGTGACGGTTTCCTGTCGAAAATTTTGCCCTCGACCAAGATCGAAGGCGACTTCAGCATCCAGGTCGGCGTCTCGACGGACAGAGGCTTCTATTTCAGTGGCAGCAGTGCACTCGAGGTAAGGCTTCCCGCCCACATTGAGCTTGGCCCGGTTTCGCTGGAAGCACTCACCATCGCGGCCAAGCTCGATGGCGGCAAAATCCCCGTCAGTATCGGGGCCGACATCAAAGCTGCGCTGGGACCGATGGTTGGCGTCGTGCAGAACATGGGTGTGACGGCAACCTTCTCCTTCCCGCCCGGCAACAGCGGCAATCTCGGTCCTTTACAGTTCGATATCGGCTTCAAGCCGCCAAATGGAGTCGGGCTTTCCATCGATACCGGTGTCATCAAGGGCGGGGGATTTCTCTCTCTCGATTTCGATAAGGGCGAATATTTCGGCGCCCTGGAACTGTCGTTTCAGGACATCATCACCCTGAAAGCGGTGGGCATCATCAACACGAAAATGCCCGACGGCAGCCAGGGCTTCGCGCTGCTGATCCTGGTGACAGCCGAATTTACCCCGATTCAGCTTGGCTTCGGGTTCACTCTGATCGGCGTCGGCGGACTGCTGGCCCTCAATCGTTCCCTCGACACCGAAGCCTTGAGAGCAGGCGTCAGAACGGGCGCCGTCAATAGCATCCTGTTCCCGCAGGACATCGTCGCCAACATCAGCAAGATCATCAGCGACCTGAAGACCATCTTTCCTATCGTTGAGGGGCACTTCGTAATTGGTCCGATGGGCAAGCTCGGCTGGGGCACGCCCACCTTGATTTCGCTCGAAATCGGCGTAATTCTCGACATTCCGCAGCCGATGTTCGTGATCCTGGGCGTGCTGCGGTGCATATTGCCTTCAGAGGACGCGCCGATTCTCCAGCTGCAGGTCAACTTTGCGGGCGGCATTGACTTTGGTCAGGGCCTGATCTGGTTTGACGCCAGTCTGTTCGATTCGCGCCTGCTCATCTACACGTTGACCGGCGACATGGCGCTCAGGATCGGATGGGGAGCGCAAGCGATCTTCGTTCTATCGGTGGGCGGTTTCCATCCCGCATTCAACGAGATTCCGCCGGATTTGCGCAGCATGAAGCGGATGAGCATTTCGCTGCTCTCCGGCGACAATCCGCGGCTCAGCGTCCAAACGTATTTTGCCGTTACCTCGAACTCTGTCCAGTCTGGCGCGCGAGTCGAACTTTATGCCGAGGCCTGCGGCTTCAACATCTACGGGTTCCTCGGCTACGACCTGCTGGTTCAATTCAATCCCTTCCACTTTGTTGCGGCCATAGCCGCCGGCCTTGCCCTGCGGGAGGGAACCGACGTTTTGTTCGGGATCGGCGTAAGTGGCGAGCTTTCCGGGCCAACTCCATGGCGTGCGCGAGGCTCGGCCAGCTTCGACATTCTGTTTTTCACAGTCTCTATTGATTTCGACGTCACCTGGGGAGATGACGGGCCGTCGCAGATCGAGCAAACGGTGGAGGTTTTCCCGCTGGTAAAGGCCGCCTTGCAGGACGATCGTAACTGGACCGCCACCCTCCCCTCGAATACGCACTCCACCGTGACTTTACGCACAACCGATCAGCCTCCGGACCATGTAGTGCTGCATCCATTTGGCGTTCTGGCCGTGAGTCAGAAGATCGCGCCCCTTGGCATCGATATCAACAAATTTGGCAATCAGAAGCCGACGGGTGTCACACAATTTGATCTCACGTTTGGCGGCGGAGGAACCGACGAGGTTCGCGAAGAGTTCGCCATGGCGAATTTCCTGAATCTGAGCGATAGCGACAAGCTTTCGCGCAAGTCGTTCGAGAGTCTGCGCAGCGGACTGCGATTCTCAACGGGCGATAGCTCCAAGTATGGGGCAAACGTCCAAAAGGAAGTGAACTACGAGCTCAGCTACGTGCACAGAAGCAAAGGCACTACCGTCAGGGGCGGGCGGTTCAGCTTGTTCGGGTCGATGTTCTCCATGTTTTCCAAAGGTGGAGCGATTGCCAGGAATAGCTATTCGGTGAGCAAGTACAACGGTGGAACTCCCCCGGCGAAGGTGGAGACCGGAGATCCGGAGTTCCTGGTAGTCAATGCCGGTGATTTGTCTGTCCACGCAGCCGGCATGATGGCAAAAACATCCACCGAAGCTTACGCAATGCAGGATCAGCTTCTCGCGGCCGACCCGTCATTGCGAGGAAAGGTCCTGGTGGTCTCCAGCCACGAACTGGATTAAGCATGGCTATCAAAGTCGCAAATTACACGTTCAGTTCCTGGTTGCGGAAGGGCATCGCTAACCGGATCACCGAAACCGACAATCTCGGCGCCGGCGCGACCGCCACCAAAGAACGCTCCACGGTTCCCCTTGACGTCATTCTGAACACCGAAACGGTGCACAAGGACTTTTCGCTGATCGGCCCGGGAGACATCATCGGAATCAATCCGCAAGTCGTCGTACGGACCGAACCCCTGAATTGGATTACGAACTTTGAGCCAAACTATCTATCGTTCGTGGAGTTTTACGAGGAAGACTTTCTGTGGCGCTATACGCCGGCCGCGGCCAACGACAAGCGTCTTCGTCCCTGGATCGCGCTGCTGATTCTCAAAGAGGGAGCCACCCCCGACCAGAGCGAGTTCACCAAGAACGAAAAGCGCATGCCCGTATCCACAGTTACGGTCAAGAGCGGCGGCGCATTGCCTCCCCATGATCAAACGTGGGCGTGGGCACATGTCCACACCAACGAGGGCTACGCCAACGCCACAGAATTCGAGCAGTTTCTGCTTTCCCTGCATGACCTGAACAATCCAAACGCGGACAAAATAATCTGCCGGCTGGTCAACCCCCGGAAGCTCGATCCCAATCAGGCCTACCGGGCTTTCATCGTTCCAGCGTTCGAGACCGGCCGTATGGCAGGCTTGGGCCAGGACGTTTCAAACATCGCTGCACAACAGCCCTCGTGGGTCGCCGGTGCCGGAAATCTTGAGCTGCCCATTTACTACGAGTGGTATTTCCGCACAGGCGAGAATGAAGACTTTGAGTCGCTGGTGAAGTTGCTGCAGCCAAATCCGGTCGATGCCAGAGTCGGACGTCGCGACATGGACGGGTCGCAGCCCGGATTTGGGATGGTGCAAGGCACCGACCTGGGGTTGATTCCGCCTCCCACCGAAAATCAGATGATCATTGGGCTTGAGGGCGCGTTGAAGTCGCCGCAGACCAAGTCCAAACCCG
>Ga0068864_100002305_pt1 | contig 15787 bp, 17 predicted proteins | sample KBSSwiS72_FD_66586 | JGI IMG/M metagenome (GOLD analysis project Ga0068864, IMG submission 66586) | Switchgrass rhizosphere microbial communities from Kellogg Biological Station, Michigan, USA - KBS Switchgrass S7-2 | ecosystem: Host-associated > Plants > Roots > Rhizosphere > Soil ... | reverse complement strand
GCCGCCGCCTTGCTGCGCGACCGGCGGCTGGCGTTGACGCGGCTGCAGCATCTCGGCGTGCATGTCATCGAAAGCGATCATGACAAGGTCGGCGAACAGCTGGTCGCCGGCTATGTCGACCTGAAGCGGAGGAACCTGCTGTGAACGCCGCCATGCCGTTCGTCGATGCGGGAACGGTGCTCGTCAACGCGACGCGCTTCCGCGCCGCGCACGAAGCCGAGTGGAAGCGGCTGGACAAGCTCATCACCCGCATGGAGCGGCGCTCGATCCGTGCGCTTAGCGACGACGATCTGCTCGAACTGCCGCTGCTCTACCGCGCGACCTTGTCGTCCTTGTCGGTGGCGCGGGAAACCTCGCTCGACCGCGCCTTGATCGGCTATCTGGAGCAACTATGCACGCGCGCCTATTTCCAGATCTACGGCGTGCAGACAACCGCGTGGCGGCAGATCGGCGGCTTCTTCGCGCGCGGCTGGCCGCTCTCGGTTCAGGCGCTGTGGAAGGAGACGATCGTCGCGCTGCTGCTGACCGTCGCCGGCGCGCTGGCCGCCTATCTGATGGTCCATGCCAATCCGCAAAGCTTCTACATGCTGATGCCCGGCGGCATGGCGGAGGGCCGCGACCCCTCGGCCTCGGCGCAGGCGCTGCGCGACACGCTCCACGGGGCGATGAAGCACCATGAGGGGCAGGAGAATGCGCTGAGCGTGTTCGCCGCCTTCCTGTTCACCCACAATGCCCAGATCGCGATCTTCGCCTTCGCGCTGGGCTTTGCCTTTGCCGTCCCGACGGTGTTGCTGATCCTCTATAACGGGCTGTCGCTCGGCGCGCTGATGGCGGTGTTCGTCAATCGAGGGCTGGGGGTGGACTTCGCCGGATGGATCATCATCCATGGCTCGACCGAGTTGTTCGCGATCATCCTGGCGGGTGCGGCGGGCATGCGCATCGGCACGGCGATCGCCTTTCCCGGGCGCCAGTCGCGCGGCGATTCGGCGATGCGTGCCGGGCGGTCGGCGGCGGTCGCCATGGCCGGAACGGTGGTGATGCTGATGGTCGCGGGCATGCTGGAAGGGATTGGCCGCCAGCTGATCGACGATACCACGACGCGTTTCGCCATCGGGCTGACCATGCTGGCCGGCTGGCTGGTCTATTTCTACCTGCCGAGGAAGCGTGATGGCCTGGTTTAGGCGCAACCGCGACACGCCGAAGGTGCCGGCCTCGCTGCGGCGCGGCTTCGTCACGCCCGAAGGGGTCGATCTTCGGCTGGAACTGGGCAGCGGCGGGGCACGGGCGGCGGCGTTCATGATCGATGCGATGATCATCATCGCCATCCTCGTCGTCGCGACGATCATCATCGCCGTGCTTGCCGTCGCGTCGCAATCGGGCCTGCTCGCCATCGTGTGGCTGCTCGGCTTCTTCGTGTTGCGCAACGGCTGGTTCACGCTGTTCGAAATGGGCGGGCGCGGCGCGACGCCAGGCAAGCGCGCGATGGGCCTGCGCGTCGTGGCGCGCGACGGCGCGCGGCTGACCGGCGGCGCGGTGATCGCACGCAACGCGATGCGCGAGATCGAGGTGATCCTGCCGCTGTCCTTCCTGGTGCAGCAGACCGCGGCCGGCACGGCCGATGCCTTTCTGGTGATCTTCTCGCTGGCATGGAGCGGCATCTTCCTGTTCTTCCCGCTGTTCAACCGCGACCGCCTGCGGATCGGCGATATGCTGGCCGGCACCTGGGTGGTGCGCAGCGACGTCGCCAAGCTCGGTGCCGACCTGGTCGCGCCGGTCGAGCGCCAGCGCCGGGTGTTTCCCGACGCCGCGCTCGACCTGTACGGCGTGTACGAACTGCAGACGCTGGAGGATGTGCTGCGCGGCGGGCGCGAGGATGCCATCGCGACCGTCGCCTGGTCGATCCGCAACAAGGCCGGGCTGCCCGACGATGGCTATGACTACGAGTTCCTGTCGGATTATTACGCCGCGCTGTGCGCGCGGCTCGAGCGCGGGCTGATGATCGGGCGTCGCCGCGAGAACAAGCACGCGGTCACCTCGGCGCGCTGAAGCATCCTCGTCTCGCCGCGCGGCCGATCGGTGCGCGCGGTATCGCCGTGACATTGACCGAGCATGGCTATTATGGCACTCTTTATGCCAATATAGCGCAGTTCGGGAGAGTGACGGTGCAGGTACTGCGAACCCCGGACGCGCGTTTCGCCGAGCTGGCCGATTATCCCTTTGCCCCGCACTATCTCAGCGTGACCGACGCCGACGGCACCGAGCTGCGCATCCATTATGTCGACGAAGGGCCGCGCGACGCGCCGCCGGTGCTGCTGATGCACGGTGAGCCGAGCTGGTCCTATCTCTACCGCAAGTTCGTGCCGGCGCTGGTGGCGCGCGGGCACCGCGTGATCGCGCCGGACCTGATCGGATTCGGCAAGTCCGACAAGCCGGCGGCGCGGGCGGACTATAGCTATGAGCGCCATGTCGCCTGGATGAGCGACTGGCTCACCGCGCTCGACCTCAACCATATCACGCTGTTCTGCCAGGACTGGGGCGGCCTGATCGGGCTGCGGCTGGTCGCCGCGTTTCCGGAGCGCTTTGCGCGGCTTGTGATCGCCAATACCGGCCTGCCGGTCGGCACGGGTTCGTCGGACGGGTTCAACGCCTGGCTCGCCTTCAGCCAGAACGTGCCGAACTTCCCGGTCGGCGTCGTCGTCAATGGCGGCACGACCCGCGACCTGAGCGCGGCCGAGATCGCCGCCTATGACGCGCCCTTTCCCGACGAGACGTACAAGCAGGGCGCGCGGCAATTTCCCACCCTCGTGCCGGTCACGTCGGAGCATGCGTCCGTCGCCGAGAACCGCGCCGCGTGGGAGGTACTCGAACGCTTCGACAAGCCGGTGCTGACTGTATTCGGCGACCAGGATGCCGTGACGCGCGGGGGCGAGAAGGCCTTTATCGAGCGCGTGCCGGGCGCGCGGGGCCAGCCGCACCGCATCATCGCCGGCGGTGGTCACTTCCTGCAGGAAGACGCGCCGGAGGAACTGGTCGCGCTGATCGACGATTTCATCCGCGCCGGTGAGGCGGTGGCCGCATGAACGTCGTCAACGCCATGTTGCCCGGCCCCGAGAAGCACCGCATTGCCGGCCTGGCCGGCCAGCGCAACATCCGCACCAAGGCACTCGTCACATGACGTTGGCCTATGATCTCTATTGGTCGTTCCGTTCGCCCTATTCCTATCTGGTGACGCCGCGGCTCGTCGCGCTGGAGCGGATCTACGACGTCCGCGCCCAGGTCCGCCCGGTCTATCCGATCGCGGTGCGCCAGCCCGACTTCTTCGCCAACAACGACCCGCTATGGCTGAGCTATTTCATGCGCGACATCGCGCGCAGCGCCGAGTTCGTCGGCCTGCCGTTCCGCTGGGCGCAGCCCGACCCGGTGGTGATGGACTTCGCCACACGAACCTATCCCGCGGAGCAGCCCTATATTCACCGCCTGACCCATCTCGGTGTCGCGGCGGCCGAACGGGGCAGGGGCCTCGCCCTCCTCGATGAGGTGAGCCGATTGATCTGGAGCGGAACGGTGAGCGACTGGCATCTCGGGGACCATCTTGCGCAGGCCACGGCGCGTGCCGGGCTGGATCTGGCGGCGTTGGACGCCGCGATCACGCGGGACGATGGCCATTATCGCGACGCGGTTGCGGACAACCAGGCGGCGCAGCGCGCCGGCGGCCATTATGGCGTGCCGCTGATGGTGTTCGATGGCGAGCCGTTCTTCGGCCAGGACCGCTTCGACCAGTTCGTCTGGCGGCTGGAAAAAGCGGGGCTGAAGCGCAGGCAGATCGAGGTGGCGGCCTGAGTTTCTTTCCCTCTCCCATTGGGAGAGGGGCAAGCTGCGTAAGCAGCGCGGGGTGAGGGCAGGGTCGATGATGTTGGTGAGCTTCTGCCCATACCCTTCCGCGCCTTCGGCGCTCCCAAGGGGAGAGGGAAAGGCTAATCGACCGGCAGCCGATCGAACGTCATGCCCTTGCCGCCCACGGGCAGGCTGAAGATCATGCCGTCCTCGCCGACGATGATCGGCCCGTCGAAGTTGCGTCGTGCCTTGCCGAGAAAGGCCGGATAGCCGCTGCGGAACGGCAGCGGCGGCAGGATGTGGCTGAACACGAGATAATGCACGCCGGCCGCCTGCGCCTCGCGCGCGGCGACGTCGGGCGCGGTGTGATAGGTGAGGATGTCGCGGGTGATCTGCGCCGTGCCGGCCTGGTGTTGCGCGATCAGCGCGCTGGTCATGAGCCTGACGAGATCCGGCTGCAGCCCTTCATGCACGAGCAGGTCGGCGCCCCGGGCATTGGCGACCAGCGCCGCGCTGGCCGCGGTGTCCCCGCTGAACACCGCCGAGCGGCCCTTATAGTCGAAGCGGTAGCCGACCGCCGGCTGGACCGGCCCGTGATCGACGCTGAACGCCGTGACGCGCAGCCCGTCACCTTGATACACCACCACGTTGCCGTTCGATCCGCGCGGCGGCGGCGTGAGGCCGCGCGCCACGCCACCGGCGCCGGAAGGCGGCGCGATCGCCGGGCCGTGATGCGCCGTGCGATAGCCTGAATCGAGACTATAGGCCGCGTTGAAGCCAGCGACGACACGGTCGACTCCGGGCGGCCCATAGACCGGCAGCGGCGAGGTCGCGGCGTCGCCGGTCCAGCGCAGCAGCAGTATCGGGCCGAGCCCGTCGATATGGTCGGAATGGAAGTGCGTCAGGAACACCGCTTCGATCTCGCCATTGGGAATGCCCATCAGCGAAATGTGCTTGGCGGCACTCTCGCCGGAATCGACGACGAAGATGTGCCTGCCCGCGATCACCACGTTGCACGGGCCGCCGCGATGCGGATCGGGCAGCGGAGCGCCGGTGCCGCACAGGGCGACATGCAGGCCGTCGGGCAGGTCGCGGATGGTGTCGACACCGACGCGCTCGGCGAACGCCTGGCCGAGCAGCGCGGCGCCGATCTCCCCCGAGAACGACGCCGCGCCGACGACCAGCGTCGCGAGCGCGAGGACGATGATCATTCCCCGTGCCCGCATCGCCGTCCCCCCCCCTTCGTATAGATGAAACGTTATAATGGCATTAGCAATGCCAAAATATTGCGCGGCTTGCGATTGGTGCTAGGCTTGGCGGATAAGAGACGGGACGAGGAGCGGAGACATGCGGAACGTGATGCGCGCGGTGGTCGCCCTTGTCGGGCTGTTCAACCTGGTGCTGGGCCTGAGCTTCCTGTTCGACCCGGCACAGGCCGGCTTGCGTTTCTTCATCACCGCGCTCGGGACGCAGGGTATGGCGACGATCCGCGCCGACTTCACCGCCTTCTTCGTGACCGGGGCGGCCTTCGCGCTGGTCGGTGCCTGGCGCGCATGGCGCACGCCGCTCCTGGTTCCGCTGTCGCTGCTGTGCATCGCGATCAGCGCGCGGGTGGTGAGCCTTTTCGCCGATGGCATGCCGCCTCGCGCGTTTCCACCGATGGTCGCCGAGGCGGTGATGATCCTGCTGCTCGCGCTCGGCTGGCGCAGTTTCGCGGCCGAGGCGCGCGCGTGAAGCGCTGGCTCAGGATCGCGCTCGGCTCGGTCGCGGCGCTCGCCGTGGGCACATATCTGTCGAAGGACTATGTCCTGCTGCATTTGCCGGGCTGGCTGGCACCACATGTCTACCCCAATCGTCCGGTGGCGTGGCAGTCGGGACCGGCGACGCCGGCGCTGCCTGTCGCGCAGCGCCTGCCCAATATCGTGCTGATCGTCGGCGACGACCTTGGTTACAACGACATCAGCTTCAACGGCGGCGGTGTTGCCGGCGGCTTGCTCAAGACCCCGAATATCGACGCGATCGGCAGGGACGGGGTGAGCTTCACCGACGGCTATGCCGGCAACGCGACTTGCGCGCCGAGCCGGGCGGCGCTGATGACCGGGCGCTACCCGACGCGCTTCGGCTATGAATTCACCCCGGCCGAGATCCACCCGCCGAAATGGTTTCCCTCCAGCCTGATCCGCGCCGATGTGCGCTTCGCGCGCAACATCGCCAATTTCCCGACGGTGTGGGAACACAAGACGATCTTCGACGAGGATGCCGCGCGGCAGCCCGCCACGACCGCCGACAAGGGCGTGCCGGCGAGCGAGGTGACGATCGCCGGCTTGCTGCGCGGCAGGGGCTATCACACAGTCCATCTCGGCAAATGGCATCTCGGCGACGGACCCGGCATGCGGCCCGAGCAGCATGGCTTTGACGAGAGCCTGGGCTTCATGATCGGCGGGCAGATGTACCTGCCCGAGAACAGCCCCGATGTGGAGAATTCCAGGCAGGATTTCGACCCGATCGACCGCTTCCTATGGGCCAATCTGCCGTTCAGCGTGCAATATAATGGCGGCCCGAACTTCGCGCCTGACCGCTACATGACCGACTATCTGACGGCCCAGGCGACCAGCGCGATCCACGCCAACCGCAACCGCCCTTTCTTCCTGTATTTGGCCTATAACGCGCCGCACACGCCGCTCCAGGCGTCGCGGGCCGATTACGACGCGCTGTCCCGGATCAAGGACCATCGCACGCGTGTCTATGCCGCGATGATCCGCGCGCTGGATCGCGGGGTCGGGCAGGTGATGGCGTCGCTGAAGGCGGAAGGGCTCGACCGGAACACGCTGGTGATCTTCACCAGCGACAATGGCGGCGCGCATTACATCGGCCTGCCCGACATCAACAAACCGTATCGCGGGTGGAAGGCGACCTTTTTCGAGGGCGGCGTGAAGGTGCCGCTGTTCATGCGCTGGCCGGCGCAGATCAGGCCCGGCACGCGGATCGCCGGGCCGGTGAGCCATTTCGATATCTTCGCCACGGCCGGCCATGTCGCCGGCGCGACCCTGCCGCGCGATCGGGCGATCGACGGCGTCGACCTGATGCCATGGGTGGAGGGGCGGGCGACCGGCGCGCCGCACCAGACCTTGTTCTGGCGTGACGGGGCGTATCGCGTGGTGCGCGATGGCGACTGGAAACTGCAGGCGCTCGACCTGCCGCATGTCTCGCTGCTCTATGATATGCAGGCCGACCCGAGCGAGCGTCGGAACGTCGCGTCCTTGCATCCGGATATCGTGGCGCGGTTGACGGGGTTGCTCGCGCAACATGATAGACAGAGCGTTAAGCCTGCTTGGCCATCGCTTATACGATCGCCGATCGCTATCGACCGGCCGCTGGGGACGAAACCGCGTGAGGGTGAGACCTATATCTACTGGGCGAACTGAACGGCCGGACCTGGGGGCGGAGACACGATGAAGAAGACGGACGCGCCCGAGGACGGGCGCCGGCGGCGGTCGCAGACCAGTCGCGACAAGATGGTCGCGGCGATGCTCGAGCTGGTGCGGGAAGGCGCGATCATGCCGAGCGCGGACCAGGTCGCGACGCGCGCCCAGGTCGGGCTGCGCACCGTGTTCCGCCAGTACAAGGACATGGAGACGCTGTACGCCGCGATGCTTGGCGGGCTGTCGAAATATTATGAGGACTGGGCGGCACCGCTCACCGCGCCCGACTGGCAGGGGCAACTGCGCGAGCTGATGGAGCGGCGCGTGGCGACCTATGAGCGGCTGTTGCCGTTCAAGCGCGCGGGCGACGCGCATCGCCACATGTCGCCGTCGATCGATGCCGAGAATGCCCGCATGCTGGCGCTGATGCGCGGCCGCCTGCGCTCGCTGGTTCCGGATGCCGTCGCCGCCGACGCGACCAGGTTCGAGACTCTCGATCTGGTCGGCAGTTTCGCGGCGTGGCAGCGGCTGCGCTCGGAGCAGAACCTGTCGTTCGAACAGGCCCGCGAGGTCGTGCTGGCCTATGTGACGCGGTTCGTCGAGGAGGCGAGCTAGCCGTCACGCGGACCAGGATCGGCGACAGGGCTTCGCGCTGTCGGGCCTCGCCGACGGTGACACGGAACCGTCACGCCGCCGACATGGCGCGGTAACCTTGCGGGCGCATGACGGCACCCATCGTCACCACATGGGAGCCTCGTCCGATGATACCGCTGTGGAGCAGGGAACAACATATCGCCTGGGCCGCGCAGGCGCGGGGCAAGGCACGCGCGGCGACCAACGAGATTGCGCGGATGGTGCATCTGCGCATCGCGCGCGAGCATGAGGCCCGGGTCGGCAACGCCATTTCCGCGGCGCGGTGGCTCGGCCAGGGCTGAGCGTCGCTGGCGGGTGGGTGGTGCATTCTGCTATTGACATCGATGTAAGTAATGCCGATAGGGAAGCTGAGGCGGCTGGTGCCGCACGCAGGAGATTCCCGTGGCCAATGTCCCCACACCGGGCGACCTGATCATTACCCCGCGCGACCTGCGGTTCGGACGCGGCACCCGGATGAAGCGCTGGTGGCTCAACGACGATCCCTTCGCCACCGCCTTCTACAACGCCTTGTCGGTGACCTTTCCCAAGGGCGAGGCGTTCTTCATCGACAGCGTGCGCAATTTCCGTGAGGGCACGCCGCCGCGCCTGCGCGACGAGATCAACGCCTTCATCAAGCAGGAAGTGGTCCACACCCGCGAGCATGTCGTGTTCAACCGCCACGTCACCGACCAGGGCTATGACGTGACGCTGCTCGAAAAGCATATCGACGACGCGCTGGCCTTGACCAAGGGCCGCCCGCCGATCGGCAGCCTCGCCGCGACGATGGGCCTGGAGCATTTCACCGCGATGCTCGCGCATCAGCTGATCGCCAACCCGCTTCATCTCGCCGGCGGCGATCCGCAGGCGGTTGCGCTGTGGCGGTGGCACTCCGCCGAGGAAATCGAGCACAAGGGCGTCGCCTATGACACCTGGCTCCACGCCACACGGGACTGGCCGCGGCGCAAGCGCTGGATGCTCAAGTCACTCGTCATGCTAATCACCAGCAAGCGCTTCTTCGCCGGCCGCTACAAAGGCATGGTCGAGTTGCTGCGGCAGGACGGCATCACCGGCTGGCGCGCGCATCGCGGCATCCTGTGGTACACGCTCGGACGGCCCGGCATGGTGCGTAAGGTGCTGCCGGCATGGCTGTCTTATTTCCGGCCGGGTTTCCATCCCTGGCACCATGACGACCGCAAGCTGATCGCGCTGGCGGAGAGCGACTATGCCGCGGCGGTGCAGCCGCGCGAGGCGCTGGCGGCCTGAACCGGTAATTCTATTCAACGCTTCGAAGGGCCGTCGGCGTCGTATGGAAACGTGACTTGAACGCGCGATTGAAGCTGCTGATATTACCGAAACCATGGTCGAACGCGATTTCGCTGATCGAGAGATGTCGCCTGACCGGATCTTCGAGATCGGCCCGGCATCTCTCGAGGCGGCGCATGCGTATCCACCGCGCGGCCGAAACGCCCTCTTGCATGAACAGCCTATTGACATAGCGCGCACTGACCAAATGAAGCTTCGCCACCGAGCTGAGCGTCAAATCCTGATCATCGAGATGGTCCTCGATATACCGTTGGATTCTTTGAAGGGTCGATTGGCTGGACCGCGAGGAAGTTGCACTATTGGCAATTCGAGAAGATAGGCTCATGCCGATAAGGTCAAGAATTGCATTGGTCGCGCGGTTGGCGTCGGTTGCAACGATCAGTGGCGCTTCCCGGAATGAGGTGCGAAGCATGACCGAAGCAAGTCGTCCGACACCCTTTGAGCCGTCGATCCGCTCCGCCATCAAGCGGCTGTAATGAACGAGACGGCCTTCGATGCGATGCCGAGGGACTCGCACCCACAGGGTGTCGAAGCTATGCAATGCATCGGCGACATACTCCTGCGTACTATCGAGAATGGCAATGTCGCCTTTCTTGAGAATGGCCGTTCTGTCGTTCTGGGTAAACGTCACCTCTCCCCTGAGAAGACAGGCGATGAAGAAGACGTTGTGCGGAGACTTTCTGATCAACTCCTGCGAACGCCTGACGCGGTGTTTGCCGCCTTCCACGACAGTTCGAATGAAGGTCAGATCGCCGAACGCATATTCATAGACCAGAGCCGATAGCTGCTCTTTCGGACTGGCCTGGACAAAGTCGACCTCGACAAAGACTTCCGCCAGGCGATGGCGCCACGCGCTGGCATCGCCCTGGATCGAGGCGGACAATCCTTCTGCATGTCTTCCGGTGTTCGCCGAGGGTTCGGACCCATGCTGCACTTGACCTCTCCCGCCTACCAACTTTTGGGACCAGCCTGGCCTGGATCCATGACGCCGCCGCCAGGGGCTCGCGAAGGAGTCATGCTGCACGCGATCACCCAATCCTATGGCGCCAGCATGGCCCAAGCAAGTGCGCTGCGTCCCCCATGCAAGCAACCCGCTCCGAGTTCCGGAATCGCAAAACATTTGGTTCGCTTGCGCCAAGACAGTTCTCCCCAATTCAATAGGTTTTCCGACCCACGCGCAACAACTGGGGAGGGATCGTTGCAGGCGAATCAGGCACGAGCCGGTCGAGTGGCGGGGAAACGAATTCTCATAACCGGCGGCGCGGGCGGCCTTGGCGCGGCCTGCGCCCGCCGCCTCGCCGAAGAAGGCGCCGTGGCCATCATCGCCGATCTGCACGATGACGCGGGCGAACAGCTGGCGCAGGATATCGGCGGTCACTATCGGCGCCTGGACGTCTCCTCCGACGAGCAATGGTCTGCACTCGCGCTTGGCCTCAAGCGTGATTTCGGAGGCCTCGACGGCCTCGTGAACAATGCCGGCATCGCCAGCAGCAAGGGCGGGGAAGATGTCGAAAGCATCGCGATGGAGGATCTGCATCGGATATTTGCGGTCAACGTCGATGGAACCGTGCTGGGCTGCAAGTACTCTATCCCCCTCATGGTCGAAGGTGCATCGGGTGGCACCGCAGGGTCGATCGTCAACCTCTCGTCGATCGCGGCGTTGATACCGGCCTCGTTCCTCCTGGCCTATGGCGCCAGCAAGGCGACGGTCGCCCATATCACTCGCTCTGTCGCGATGCACTGCGCGGAACGGGGCTACGGCATTCGCTGCAATTCCCTGCACCCCGGAATTGTCCGTACGGACATGATGAACGGCATCATCGACCGGGTCGGACGCGAACGGAACCTGGAGGCCGACCAGGCAAGTGCAGCGTTCGAATCGCAGGTGCCGCTGGGGCGCGCCCAGGAGCCGGCGGATATCGCCAACGCGGCGCTGTTTCTCCTGTCCGACGAGAGCCGCTTCATCACGGGGACCCAGCTCATCGTCGATGGCGGAATGACGCTTTGCAACTGATGCGCGAAGCTAGTGTAATCAGCACCGTTCTGCGGTTGAAACCCGCCTGGATGGCGCCACGAGAGGGAGCAAACATGTCCACGGCTGATGGTGCGGAGGCGACCCGCGACTTCATCTTCAATCAGACGATGCTGCGCATCAAGGACCCGGAGCGCTCGGTAGCCTTCTACCGCGACGTTCTCGGAATGACGCTACTGGACCGGTTCGATTTTCCGGACATGCAGTTTTCGCTGTATTTCATGGCCTTCGTCCGACCAGATGACGAGCAGGTTCCGAGCGACCCCGCACAGCGCGCCGAGTTCGTCTTTCGCCAGAAAGCCACGCTCGAGCTGACTCATAACTGGGGCACCGAAACCTCCGACGATTTCGCCGGGTACCACAACGGCAATTCCGAACCACGCGGTTTCGGCCATATCGGCATCACCGTGCCGGACGTCTATGCCGCTGCCAAACACTTCGATGCGCATGGCGTCGAATTCGTGAAGCGGCCCGACGATGGAAAAATGAAAGGCCTCGCATTCATCAAGGACCCGGATGGTTACTGGATCGAGATTCTGTCCGCACCTGCGCTCGCGCAGATGGTGACGGGCGAGTAATCGGCGGGCCGCAAGGAGTGCAGGGCCTCTCATCATCCACCAACGGCACCGCAGGACCGGTGTCGCGGAAAGACCTAATCGGCGCGCTTACGAAAATCGTCGGAGCAGACCATGTGCTCAGCGGCCATGCTGCAGCTGAACGTTACACAAGGGGTTACCGCTACGGCTACGGTGAGGTCGTGGCAGTGGTGCGGCCAGGCTCTCTGGTCGAGCAATGGCGGGTGCTGCAGGCGTGTCTGGATGCGGGTGCCGTCGTGATCTTTCAGGCCGCCAACACCGGGCTGACTGGGGGCTCGACGCCGTTCGGGGACTACGCCAGGCCGGTCGTTCTAGTGAACACCCTGCGGATCGATGGGATCCATCTGATCGATGGAGCGCGGCAGGTCGTTTGCCTGCCAGGGTCCACGCTCTATGCATTGGAACGGAAACTGATGCCGCTGGGCCGGGAGCCGCATTCGGTAATTGGCTCCTCGTGCATCGGCGCTTCGGTGGTCGGCGGGGTTTGCAACAATTCCGGCGGATCGCTGATACATCGCGGCCCGGTCTATACCGAGCTTTCTCTCTTTGCGCAGGTCGACAAGGAGGGCCGGACCCGGCTGGTCAATAACCTCGGCATCGACCTGGGCGCGGACCCGGAGACCGTGCTGCACCGGATCGAGCGCGGGGAATTCTCCGATCGGGACGTGGACCTCCATCCCGGCCGCGTGGCGTCGGATGATCGGTACGCCGCCCACGTCCGCGAAATCGACGCGCCCACTCCGGCCAGGTTCAACGCCGACCCTTCGCGCCTATACGAGGCGTCCGGATGCGCCGGAAAGCTCGCGGTGTTTGCCGTGCGTCTCGACACCTTTCCTGCCGAGGCCGGCGCTGTCGTTTTCTACATCGGAACCAACGACACGGCCGAGCTGACCCGGCTTCGGCGCGACATGCTCGGCACGTTCACGTCGCTGCCCATCGCCGGGGAATACATGCACCGCACCGCATACGATGTGGCCGAGAAATACGGCAAGGATACCTTCCTGGCGATCCGGCGACTGGGAACTGCCCGGCTGCCCGGCCTGTTCGCACTCAAGGTCAGGATCGATGCCGTCGCGAAGAGACTCGGCTTTCGCGCCGGCTTCGTCGACCGCCTCCTGCAGCGCCTGAGCCGGTTCGCGCCCGACCACTTGCCGCGCCGCATGCAGGATTTTCGGGCCCGGTACGAACATCACCTCATTATCAAGAGTTCCGCTGCGGGGGCCGGAGAAGCGCGGGTATATCTGGCGTCTCTATTTCCATCCGGCACCGGCGACTTCTTCGAATGCACGCCGGATGAGGGAGAAAAGGCCTTCCTCCACCGGTTTGCCGCGGCAGGCGCGGCCGTCCGTTACCGTGACGTTCATCGAAGGGAGGTGCAAGATATTCTGGCGCTGGACATCGCGCTGCGGCGCAATGACCCCGACTGGTTCGAGAAGCTGCCGCCGGACATCGAGCATGATGTCGTCCACAAGCTCTATTACGGCCACTTCTTCTGCCATGTGTTCCATCAGGACTACATTGTCCGCAAAGGCGTGGACCCAATCGCGCTGGAGCACCGGATGTTGCGCGTTCTCGACCGGCGCGGAGCGGAGTACCCGGCCGAGCACAATGTCGGGCATCTCTACAAGGCAAAGCCTGCCCTTGCGAAGTTCTACCGGAGACTCGATCCGAGAAACGTCTTGAACCCGGGTATTGGTCAGACCTCCAGGTCGGAATGGTGGGGCTGAGCAGCGTTGCGAGGCGCCTGTTGCAAGAATGCGTGAGTGCATCGGGTGGCCGATTGCGACCGCAGCGTGCATGGTCCGCTCATGCCAGTTTTGTTGTTCCTTTTTCGCAAAGATTAAAGCCCTAAAGCGGCAAGACAGGCCCCGGCTCGAAACTTATCACGGCGTCTAAAATCAGGGGGGCAGCGCGCCTGTGTCGCTAGGTGTCCAACCGGCGTCTTCATTCAGGGAGATGCGCGTTGCCTCGCCGCAGGATCCATAATACCCCGGGGAGAGCAGATTTGGCATATGAACTCAAAGACAAGGTCATCCTCGTCACCGGTGGTGCATCCGGGCTGGGCGAAGCCATCGCGATCAAAGCGGCCGCACAGGGCGCAAGGATAGCCATCGTCGATCGCAATGCCGAGGCGGCCGAAGCACTCAGTCAACGAATTGACGGGGCGCGCGGCTATGCTGCCGAAGTCGGCTCGCTCGAGGAGATGGAGCGCACCTGCTGGAAGGTAGTGCAGGACTTCGGCGGCTTGAACGGCGCCGTCAACAATGCCGGCATCCCCGGCGATTGGGCATCTGTTGTCGAATGCAGCAGCGAAAACTGGGAGCGCGTCATCGGGGTAAATTTGACCGGTGTTTTCAACAGCCTCAAGGCGGAGCTGCCGCACATCCTCGATGCAGGTGGGGGAAGCATCGTCAACATGGCGTCCGTCGCAGGCCTTCTGGCGCAACCTCGGGCGGTCGCGTACATCGCCGCCAAACACGGCGTGGTTGGGCTGACCAAGTCGACCGCCGTCGACTTCGGACGGCGAGGCGTCCGCTGCAACGCGGTCTGTCCAAGCTATGTGCGGACACCGATGACGGAGACTCTGGACGAGGCGGCTTTTCAGCAGATGGCGCAAAACCATCCGATTGGCCGGCTCGTAACGGCAGAGGAAGTCGCGGACGTGGCAATCTTCCTGCTCGGTCCTCGCAGCGCCGGAATTACGGGCAGCGTACATCTGGTTGATGGCGGGCTCGCGGCGGAATTCAAGGCCTGAAAATCCGGGCCGGCGCTGCGCGCGCAGATCATGGCGCGGGGTGCAGCACAACACGCTCTTTTGCCCCATCCGTCTATAGTTCCGTTTTCGCAAAGAAGAAGGCCCTGAAGCGGCGAGACGGGGCGCAATTCGAACGCCCATAACGGCGTCAGAAGTCGGTCGATCGGAACACGGGCATCAGTAGAGACGCATGATCGACCGACCTTTGCCTTTAGGAGGAGGATACCGTGGCACTTTCGCAAGACATCTCGCCCGTCAACGCAGAGGGCATGGGTGACGTGCTGGTCCAGAGTGACAAGCTCGAGTGGATTCCGAACCGTTTCGATCCTGAGCGGCAATTCATGAAAGTACTTTGGATCGGCCCGGAAACCGGGCGGACAGCGGTGCTCATCCGGACGCTGACGGGTTCGGCCACGCCGCCGCACAAGCACCTCGGCGATACCCATGTGTTCATGCTCAGGGGCCGCCTTCAGGTGCGTGACTCCGTATTGGTCGCCGGCGACTACCTCTACGAGGCGAACGGCATGATCCACGGCGAGACCAAGGCGCTCGAGGATACGGAGTACCTCATGATCCTGGGCGGACCGATCCTGTTCTTCGATGAGGACAACTTCCTCGGTTACCAGGGATGGGAGGAATTTCACCGGGATCGGCAGGCGCAATCCGCTTAGTCGTCGCACTGAAACCATTGGAACGCCGGCGTTGCGAGAACCTTCCATAGTTCCACTGCCGGCGCCCTCGGGTCGATGTCACACCGTCGCGCCGGTCGAGAACGACTTCGCCCACGACCTCGAAATCCGCACGGTGCTGTGACTGTCGTCCTGCCGAATGAGGGGCAGAAACATCCGGACGATGAGCGGAGGCGCGTTGTTCCGTTCTTGCCAAACAAATGGACCGAATCCGCCGAGACTATCTTCGTCGAAGTGCCCAGGTTGAAGCCTTGATCGGGCACAGGTTCAAACAACGGGGGTGAAACCCCCGGATCAGGTACACAAAGGGGAGGGGCTGATCATGGCCAGTTTTGTTTCCACTCGAATTTTGTCTGTTGCCCTGTTCGGGGGAGTGTCGGCGCTGGCTCTGACAGCCTTTCCTGCTCTGGCGCAGGACGCACAGCCCGATGCTTCGTCGGGTGGCATTGCCGATATCGTGGTGACGGCGCAGAGGCGTTCGGAGAATGTCCAGAACGTACCGA
>Ga0068864_100002291_pt1 | contig 15824 bp, 12 predicted proteins | sample KBSSwiS72_FD_66586 | JGI IMG/M metagenome (GOLD analysis project Ga0068864, IMG submission 66586) | Switchgrass rhizosphere microbial communities from Kellogg Biological Station, Michigan, USA - KBS Switchgrass S7-2 | ecosystem: Host-associated > Plants > Roots > Rhizosphere > Soil ... | reverse complement strand
TGTTCGTCGAGATAGACCAGGCAAAGGTATTTCATGGTCGCTCCTGTTTCATGTCGTGACAGCCCGCGCGGGCTACGCGGGATCGTGGAAGCCGCGCCGATACAGGAACAACAGCAGCGCAAGCAGTGTCCCGCCCGGCAGCAAAAGCTCCAGCATGACGTACGGACCGAGCTTCCGCCCGATGCGTTCCATCCCCGTGAAAGCACCCTTCAGCACCCGCATGTCCCGCTCCCGTAGAGATCGACCCCGGTTTTCCGGAGCCTTCATTCTCTGGTCGAACGGGACCGTGGCGATTTCGACAGTCGGCGCAAATCTTTTTGCGGAGGCAAGATTCCGTCAGGCGGGAAGCAGCGCGAGCCGCGACTCGAGGAAGCGCCGCTCCGGAGCCTGGCGCGCCAAGGCAATGGCCCGCTCGTAGGCCGCGCGGGCGTCGGCATTGCGACCCAGCCGTCGGCAGAAGTCGGCGCGCGCCGCGTGCGCCAGGTGGTAGTCGAAGAGCTCGCCGCGCGCGAGAATCGTGTCGACCAGCTCGAGCCCGGCCGCGGGACCGTCGCACATGGCGACGGCCACCGCGCGATTGAGCTCGATGACCGGCGAGGGCTCCATGCGCAGCAACGCGTCGTAGAGACCGACGATCTCCCGCCAGTCGGTCTCGCCGGCGGTCGCCGCCTCGGCGTGGACGGCGGCGATGGCCGCCTGCAGCGTGTAAGGGCCGAACCGGCGCGATTCGAGCGCGCGTTCGACGAGCCCGACACCCTCGGCGATCTGGCCGCGGTTCCACAGCGAGCGATCCTGGTCATTGAGCAGGATGATGTCGCCGGTGCTGGACGCGCGCGCCGTCCGTCGGGATTCCTGCAGCAGCATGAGGGCGAGCAACCCGTGGACTTCCGCGTCGGGCAGGAGGTCCGCGAGCAAACGCCCGAGGCGGATGGCTTCGGCCGACAGATCGATGCGCGTGAGAGACTGGCCCGCCGACGGCGAATAGCCCTCGTTGAAGACGAGATAGATGACGCGCAGCACGCTTGCAAGGCGCTCCCCGAGCTCGTTTGCCTCGGGCACCTGGTAGGGAATGCGCGCATCGCGGATCTTCGCTTTGGCGCGAACGATGCGCTGCGCGAGCGTAGGGGCAGGCGACAGGAACGCCTGCGCGATCTCCTCGGTCGCGAGGCCGCACACTTCCCGCAGCGTCAGCGCGATCTGCGCCTCCGGTGCGAGCGCGGGATGGCAGCAGGTGAAGATGAGACGAAGTCGGTCGTCCTCGATCACGTCTTCTTCGCCGGGCGCGGCCGACGGGTCGGCGACGTTCTCCACCTCCTCCGCGAAGTCGTCGAGCGCATCGAAGCGCGTGTTGCGCCGAATGCCGTCGATCGCCTTGTACCGCCCTGCGGACACGAGCCACGCGCGCGGATTCGCCGGCACGCCGTCGCGCGGCCACTGCTCCAGAGCGGCGCGAAACGCGTCGTGCAACGCTTCCTCGGCAAGATCGAAGTCGCCCAGCAGGCGCACGAGCGTCGCGAACACGCGCCGCGACTCGGCGCGATACAGCGCCGCAGTGCGCTCGCGGATGCTTTGTTCGGCTGCCGCGGTCACCCCGGCCGCCACTCGCGGGCGCGACGGCGCGCTCGGGCGAGCTGCGCCGCCGTCATCTTGGCCGCCAGCTGGTCGCGATTCCTGATCACGAGCCCGCGGCTCTTCGCTTCCGACGCGCGGAAGCAGGAGGCGGACAGGATGTACCACATCTGCGCCTCGACGAAATCCTGCGGCGCACCGTGGCCGCGCTCGTACATCACGCCGAGGTTCGCCTGCGCCATCGGGTGCAGCTGGTCTGCTGCCTTGCGATACCACTCGATGGCCGTCGCATAGTCCTGCGGCACGCCTTCGCCGCTCTGATAGCGATTGCCGAGATTGTGCTGCGCGTTCGCATCCCCGCTTTCGGCGGCCTTTTTGTACCACTTCGCGGCCTCGACGGTGTCGCGCGCCACTCCGTGGCCGGTCTCGTACATGACACCGAGGTTGTTCTGCGCGGGCGCGTAGCCTTTGTCGGCGGCGAGGCGGTACCACTTGACCGCTTCCGAATACCTCCGCGTCACGCCTTGGCCGTTCTCGTACATCATGCCGAGCTCGTCCTGCGCGCGCGGGTCGCCGTGCTCGGCCCATCGGCGAAAGATGCCGAGCGCCGTCGCATGATCGCCGACACGTTGCGCACTTCTCGCCTCAGCCAGATCTTCGTCCGTCATCGTCTACCCACCCCGCGCTGGATCGCAGTCCGCTCGCGACTTTGTCAGCGGAGCGCAGGCTGCGCAGGCGCAGGCGCCGCCGGGACCGCGAACAGCTCGTGCGTGCCCGACACACCGCGCAGCGGATGGACGCCGCGGCTCATGAGGTCGCCGCCATAGCTTTCGGCGAACCGGCGCGACACGAGGACCGCGTCGCCCAGCTCCTTCGTCATGGCCTCGATGCGCGAGGCTTCGTTGGCGGCCGGTCCGATCACCGTGAACTGCAGGCGTTGCGGGATGCCTATGTTGCCATAGGTCACGTCGCCGACGTGGAGCCCGATGCCATAGTGAATCGGCGGCGCGTCGACGAGCCCGGCATTGACCACCGCAATCCGCTGCGCCACATCGCGCGCGGCGTCGACCGCTCGGGCGCAAGCCTCCGCGGGCGTGTAGCCGCCGGTCTTCGCGCCATCCGCTGCGATCGGATAGATCGCCAGCACGGCATCGCCGATGTAGGCAAGGATCTCGCCGCCGTGGTCCACGATCGCGCCGGCCATTGCGCCGAGGAAGCGATTGAGATGTGCGAGGTAGGCGGCCGTGTCCATGCTGTCGGCGAGATTCGTCGAATTGCGCAGGTCGCAGAACCAGATCACCGCGTGGATCAGCTGTCCGTCGCCCAGCTTGATCTGGCCCTCGAGCACGCGCTTGCCCGTGCCCGGACCAAGGTACGTCTCGAGCAAGCTCATCGAGATGCGGCGCTGCGCGTGCACCTCGAACAGGCGGCCCAGCGCCGGCATCGCTTCGTAGATGTTGCCGAGATGCGACGTGGAAAATCCTCCCTTGCGAAAGGACGTCATCGAGACGACGTTGATCTGCCCGTCGGAAAAGCGGAACGGCATCGCGATGTAGTCGGTGGCGCCATCGGCCTTCAAGTCGCGCACGACGGGGAAATCGAGCTTGCAGTCCGGGTCCTCCAGTCTGCGGCGAACGCCCCCCGCGCCTTTGATGATCGGGGCGAACGGGCTGGCGGCGAACCGCGGCTGGTGCAGGATGTCGTGCGGCTCGAAAACGACGCGAACGTCGGCGACGTCGTCGCGCCACACGAGCACCGTGGCGAAGATCTGCGGATGCAGCGTGGGAATGATGACGGTCGAGCGCGCGATCGGATAGCCGGCGGCGTGGAGCAGGCCGCAGAATGCGCCCATCAGGGCCTCGGGCGAGCGCGCCTTCCACGCTTCCTCGATGAGCCATTCGGCAATCGGGTTGCCGTGCACGGCATCGCCGCTCTTGTCCATGAACGCGGCTTCTTCGTCGCCTTCGTAGAGCGCGGAGATCTTGTCGCGATAGAACGAGAGATAGCCCCGAATGGGCTCCGCGTCGCGATAAGGGTCCTCGTACGACCACACGGCGTTCTCCGCGACCTCTCCGTCGACCACGAGCGACCAGTAGCTCGCGTTGCCCTTGAACGGACAGTGCGTCTCGAGCGTGGTGCGCACGAGGCAATCCATCCGGACATCCTCGCGCGGGAGGTAGTGCATCGGCGGCGCGCGCGTCTCGTGCAGGACGATTGCGCGCGTGGAGTCGGCGACCAGCACGCCGTTGAATTCGACGCGTATGCGCTTCGCGGCCGGCTCGTAGCGCAATTCGTAGCCGCCTTCGCGCGCCGCAGCTTCCGTCGCCATTGCCGGAGGGTTCATTTGCCGCTCGGTTCGTGGAAAGTCCGAACGCGAGTTCGGAGAGGAATTTTCATCGGTTTCAGCGCCGAGTTCAAGTCGAAGGCAAGCGCTGCTGGTGCCATGAGTCGCGCATCCGGCCCTTCGACTTACCTGCAGTCGGAGGCGACCGTGACGAACAACGGTCCGCTAGGTGCGCAGACGCTCGAGCCAGCCTCGCACATCGGCGATTGCGCGCTCGTAGCTTTGGCTCGCTCCGACACTTTCCGCTTCGACGAACGCCACGTTGCCGAGCGCTTCGCGCGCTTGCGCGACGTAGGGAGCGAGGAACGCTTCGTCGGTCGGATCGCGGTGCAGTCCGGTGTTGCGGGCCTGTGCTTCCGCAATGCCGTAAAAGCGCGCCGCCGCGTCCCAGTCCCGGCAGGCGGCCGCGAGTCCGGCGGTGACTTCGAACACGCTTTGCTCCGCGGGCTTCGAGCCGATCGCGCCCGCGATGGCGAGCACTTCGAGCAGCATGCCTCGCGCCGGGCCGGTCGCGCCCCGCCCGATGGAGACCATGGCGACATTGAGGAGGCCGATCGCCATGATGTCGCGATTGTCGAGCTCGCGCGCCAGCGCGACGACGTCGCGGTAGAAGGGCTCGGCCGCGTCGAGCTCGCCCTGCATCCTATGCAACTGCCCGAGCGCGTTGAGCGCGGCCGCAAGCTCACGCTTGTTGCCGAGCTCGCGCGCGAGAGCGAGCGCCTCGGTGAGATGCGCGCGCGCGGATGCGACGTCCCCGCACCCTAAGCACGCCATCCCAAGCGGTTGCAGCACGGCCTCGATCAGCTTGGGGTCGCCCAGCTCGCGCGCGATCGCCAGACTCTCCTGCAGCAGTGTCCTCGCTTCCGCGTACCGCCCGAGAAAGAAGCCGATCTGTCCCGCGTCGGCCAAGCCCCCGCACCGAGCGCGGCCGCGGGCGTCCGCTCCCGCGCGGCCGAGCGCTTCGGTGGTCACCGAATATGCAAGCCCCAGCAGTCCGCGATTGAACCAATAGGGCTTGATCGCGTAAACGAGGCGCAGCCCCGCTTCGGCGGCATCCGGCAGGCGATCGCAACTTGCGTGCGCGGCCAGCAGGTTCTCGCGCTCGAAGTCGAGTCGCGCGAGCCACGCGCCCTGATCGGGCCCGACGAGCGACGGCCGCGCGCGCTCCGCGAGCGCGAGGTAGAACGCGAGGTGGCGCGCTCGCGCGTCGTCGCCTTCGCCCGACTCGACCAGGCGCTCGTGCGCGTACTGCCGCACGGTCTCGAGCATCCGGTAACGCGCGCTTTCGAGATCGAGCGCGACCAGCGACTTCTCGACGAGGCGAGACAGGAGATCGAGTACGTCCGGTACCTCGATTGCGCTCGCGGCTCCCACCGCTTCGGCGGCCTCCAGTGAAAAGCTTCCCGCAAACACCGCGATGCGCCGGAAGAGGATGCCTTCGTCCGGCGTGAGGAGGTCGTAGCTCCAGTCGATCAGCGCCCGCAACGTCTGCTGGCGGGGAAGGGCGGTGCGGTCGCCACCCGTGAGGACCCGAAACCGATCGTCCAGCCGCTCCGCGATGTTCTCGACTGACAGGGCACGCACGCGCGCGGCCGCAAGCTCGATGGCGAGTGGAATGCCGTCCAGGCGATGGCAGATTTCGACGACATGCGCCGCGCTCTGGTCCGTGATCCGGAAATCCGGCTGGACCGCGCTGGCGCGGTCTGCGAACAGGCGAATGGCCGGAAACTCGCCGACCGCAGCGGCGCCGATGGCATTCGCACGAACGGGAACGGCGAGCGCGGGCAGCGCGTAAACGAATTCCCCGGCCACGCGGAGCGGCTCGCGGCTCGTCGCGAGAACCTTCATCTGCGGGACCGTCCGCAACAGCACCGAGACCACGTCCGCGCACGCTTGCAGCAGGTGCTCGCAGTTATCGACGATCAGCAGCAGCCGCCGGTCGCGCAGCGCCGCGGTGAGCGCTTCGGCGATGGAATGCCCCGATTCTTCCTTGACGCCGAGCGCCGAGGCGATCGCCTGCGGAACCATCCGCGGATCGGCAACCGCCGCGAGCTCCACCAGCCAGACGCCGTCGGGATAGTCGTCCATCACCTCCGCGGCCGTCTGCAGCGAAAGACGCGTCTTGCCCATGCCGCCCACGCCGAGCAGTGTCACGATGCGCGCCTTGGCGAGCGCCCGCCGAACCTCCGCGAGCTCTTCCTCGCGTCCGATGAACGACGTCATCTGCTGCGGCAGGTTGTTGGGCGTTGACGACAGCGAGCGCAGCGCCGGAAAGGCGCGCCGCAACGCGGGATGGACGACCTGGTAGACGCGCTCGGCGCTCGCGAGATCGCGCAGCCGCACGGCGCCGAGGTCGTCGAGCGTGACGCCGGCCGGAAGCCGATCGGCGACGAGCACGGCCAGCGCCTGTGACGCGAGCACCTGGCCTCCGTGGGCCGCGCCCATGATGCGCGCCGCGCGGTTCAGCACGGCCCCGAAGAAATCGTTGTCGCGCTTTTCGGCGACGCCGGCGTGAAGGCCGCAACGCACTTTGAGCGGTACGCCACCCGTTGCCGATGCATCGGCCAGCGACTGCTGGAAGTCGAGCGCCGCGACGAGCGCATCTTTGGGATCGTCGAAGGCGGCGCACATGCCGTCGCCGGTCGTCTTGACGACCCTGCCACGGTTCGCTTCGGCGGCCCTGCGGGCCAGCGCGTCGTGGCAGGCGAGCGCGGACTCCATCCGAGCCGGCTCGCGCTCCCACAGTTCCGCGCTCCCCTCGATGTCGGTGAAGAGAAAGGTCGTGATCGCGGAATGATCGTGCACGCCTTGACGCCTGGGGGATGGCAGCGCTGTGCCGGACGGTCTACTTTACGGCAGCGCCCCACGCGCCGCCAGCGACAGCGACGCCGGATACGCAATGCGAAGCGCGCTTCACGTCTCGGGCCTTGGTGCGGGCCTTACCGGCCGCCCGATTCCAGCGCATAATTTTCTTGGCGCCCCCTTTCGCCGGCGCCCACAACATCCACGGGAGGAACAGGAGATGGATTTCGCTCGCAGACTCGGGAGATCCGTTGCGGGGCTTGCAGGCGTGCTTGCCCTGTCGTGCATCGCGCTTCCGGCCGCCGCGCAGGAAGTGACGGTGCTCTGCAATTTCGAGGTGGACTGGTGCGAGGCGCTCAAGGCCGCATACGAGAAGACGACCGGACAGAAAGCCGTGTTCATCCGCCGGACCGACGGCGAGAGCCTCGCGCAGATCCGGGCCGAGAAGGCGAATCCACGCGCCGACATCTATCACGCGGCCGAGTCCGCCTCGGCGAAGCAGCTCGCCGCCGAGGGCCTGCTCGAATCGTACAAGTCGCCGCGAATCGCGGAGCTGCACGATTGGGCGCAGCGCATCGCGGAGGAGAACAAGTACTTCCAGACGCCCATCTACACCGGTGTCTTGGGATGGGGCTACAACACCGAGCTCCTCGCGAAGAAAAAATTGCCCGAGCCCAAGTGCTGGGCGGATCTCGTGAATCCGGCCTACAAGGACGAGATCCAGATGGCCAATCCGGGCACGTCCGGCACGGCATTCAACACGGTGTCGACCATCCTCCAGATGATGGGCGAGGATCAGGGGTTCAAGTTTCTCGCGCAGATGAACAAGAACGTCAACCAGTACACCCGGTCCGGGAGCGCAGGCATCCGCGCGGCGGCGAAGGGCGAGACGCTGATCGGCATCACCTTCCTGCACGACTCCGTCGCGCAGACCGTCCAGGGCTTTCCGATCAAGACGATCGCGCCGTGCGAGGGCACGGGTTACGAGATCATTTCGTCGGCGATCATCAAGAACGGCCCCAACCCCGACGGCGCGAAAAAGTGGATGGACTTCATCCTGTCGCCGGCCGGGCAGAACGTCGCGCTGACCGTCGGCAAGTTTCAGATCCCGTCGAACAAGAACGCCGAGGTCCATCCGATGGCGCCGAAGCCGTCCGAGGTGAAGCTCGCCAAGATCGATCTCGACAAGTACGGCTCGAAGGAAGGCCGCGAGCGGCTGCTCTCGCGCTGGGAGAACGAAGTCCAGAAGGCCCCGAAGTAGCCGGCGGAGGGTGAAGCAACGCGACGTTCGCGCGGGCCCAGTCTCGCCCGGGCTCCGCCTCTGGCTCGCCGTCGGCTGGGTCGCCTTCGCTGCGCTGCCCTGGAACGCCATCGCGGGGCAGGGGTTCTTCGCCTTCAACTGGCTCTCGTCGTATCCCGTCGGCGCGCGCGTCGCGCCGGCGGCGTTCCAGCTCATTCACGACGGGCGGGTTTGGCTGCTCCCGCTGCCCGTTTCGCTCGCCCTGGCGACGCTCGCGGGATGGCGCGAGCGCTGCAATCGTCCGGCGTCGACGCTCCTGATCGCGGCCGGCGCGCTCGGCCTCGTCGACGTGCTGGCGGCTGCGCTGATGATCGACATCGGCGGCTGGACGTGGCAGCCGCTCGCCAGGATCTTCGGCGAGCTGCCGGGACGTCAGCCTGGGCTGGGCTATGGGGCCGCCGGAGTCGCTGCCGCGTCGCTGATGTTCTTCTGCCGCGGAATCGCGCTGCGCGGATGGGCCAAGGGAGACGCGTTCATCGCGAGCGCAATCGGCGCCTCGGTTGCTCTCGTCGGGCTCTTCACGCTGTACCCGCTCCTGCGCCTTCTCGTCCGTGCGCTGCAGGATCGCGACGGCAACCTGTCGCTCGCCGCATTCACCGCGCGGATCGCGACGACGAAGATCTGGGGCTACGGCGGCGTCGTGCTGAACTCGTTGCAGCTCGGACTCATGACGGCGCTCGCAGCGACGCTGCTCGCCCTCTGCTTCGCGCTGATCGTGACGCGAAGCCGGCTGCCCGGCCGCAAGCTCGCGGGAGTGCTCGCGGTGCTGCCGATGATCACGCCACCGTTCGTCATCGGCTTGGCGCTCATCATGCTGTTCGGGCGCTCGGGCGCCGTCAACGCGATCCTGGAATGGGCGTTCGACGTGAGCCCGACGCGCTGGATCTACGGGCTGCCGGGCGTCTGGCTTGCGCAAACGCTCGCGTTGACCCCGGTGGCCTACCTCGTGCTGGTCGGCGTCGTCGAAGGCATCAGCCCGAGCCTCGAGGAGGCGGCGCAGACGCTGCGCGCCTCGCCGTCCCGCCTCTTCAACACGGTGACGCTGCCGCTCCTCGCGCCGGGGCTCGCCAACGCCTTCCTGATCGTGTTCATCGAGAGCCTCGCCGACTTCGGCAATCCGCTGCTCCTCGGCGGCAACCTCGAGGTCCTGTCGGTTGCGATCTATTTCGCGATCGTCGGCGTGCAGCAGGATCCGGGCCGCGCGGCGATCCTCGCGATCGTGCTGCTCGCCTTATCGCTTACGCTGTTCATGGTGCAGCGGCGGCTGCTCGCGCGCCGCAGCTTCGTCACCGTTTCCGGAAAGGGAGAGGGTGGCTTGCGGCTGCCGCTCCCGGGCCGCGTGACCGTCCTTGCCGCGGCACTCGCGCTGCCGTGGCTCGCGCTGGCGCTCGTCGTCTACGCGATGATCTTCTGCGGCGGATTTTTCGAGAAGTGGGGGCTGAACCACGCACTGACGCTGCGGCATTACGTCACTGCGTTCGGCATCGACTTCGGGGCGGGCGGGCCGACGCTGACCGGCGGAGCCTGGAGCTCGTTCAAGACGACACTCGCGATCGCCGCGATGTCGGCTCCGCTCACGGCCGCATTCGGGCTCCTGGTCGCGTATCTTCTGAACAGGCACCGGTTCGCCGGCAAGGCCGCTTTCGAATTCGTCACCATGCTGTCATTCGCGATGCCGGGAACGGTGGTCGGCATCAGCTACATCCTCGCGTTCAATGCGCCGCCGATCGAGCTCGCGTACACGGGCATCATCCTCGTCGCGTGTTTCGTGTTCCGCGACATGACGACAAGCCTGCGCGCCGGGCTTGCTGCCCTCGCGCAGATCGATCCGTCCCTCGACGAGGCGTCGGCGACGCTGCGCTCCACGACGGCGTCCACGTTGCGACGCGTCGCGTTGCCGCTCGTCCGGCCGGCGATCGTCGCGGCACTGGGCTACAGCTTCATCAGCGCGATGACGTCGATCAGCGCCGTGATCTTCCTCACGAGCCCGCGGTTCGACATGGCGACCGTCAACATCGTCGGGCGCGCAGAGGTGGGCGAGTACGGCTATGCGACCGCGTACGCTTCGGTGCTCATCGTGCTGATGATCGTGGTGGTCCTGCTGATCCGCGCGCTCATAGGCACGCGGCGCATTTCCGAGCGGCAGGCGCGCGCAGACGCAACCGCGTGATCGGGAGCCTACGATCGCAGAGGGATCGGCGTTCCGGATTTTGCGGAAGCGACCGCCGCCTCGGCGATTTCAAGCGCGCGCTGGCCGTCGACGAGGCCGATCGAGGGCGGTCGCTTCGCCTCGATCGCGCGAACGAAATCGTCGAGCTCGCGGCGGTACGACTCCGCGTAGCGTTCGATGAAGAACCGCAGCAGCGGATCCTGCCGGACGCCGGCCGCGTCGTAACGCTCGAGCGCCGTCGGCTGGTGATTGCGGGAGATCAGCATGCCTTTGGAGCCGAACGCTTCGATCCGCTGGTCGTAGCCGTAGACGGCGCGAAAGCTCGAGTTCACGTGAACGAGCGCTCCGCTCGCCATCGTGAGCATCACCATCGCCGTGTCCGGATCGCGATGCGGATTCTCCTTCGGGTCCAGCATGCACGCGGTGCGTGCGGTGATCTCGACCGGTTCCTCCGCGAGCAGCCAGCGGACCATGTCGAAGTCGTGGATCATCGTGTCGTAGAAGATCCCGTACGGCATCGCGGCAACGTAGTCGGGCGGCGAGATCTCCGGGTCGCGGCTCGACAAGACGAGCATTTCCGGACGCCCGATGTCGCCCGCGCGAATCGCATCGGCGAGCGCGCGGTGGCTCGGATCGAAGCGCCGGTTGAACGCAACGAAGAACGGCACTCCCGTTTCCACAAGCACCTTCGCGCAGGCGTCGACGCGCGCGAGGTCGAGGTCGACGGGCTTCTCGCAGAAGATCGCCTTGCCCGCACGGGCCGCGCGTTCGATGAGCGGTGCATGCGTGCGGGGTGGCGTGCAGATCATGACCACGGCAACGGCCGGATCCGCGAGCGCGTCGTCGAGATTCGCTGTCGCCTTCGCCGCGTGCTTCGTCGCGACCCTGGCGGCGACCACCGGATCTAGATCGACGACCCAACGCAGCTCGGCACCGCGATGCGCGGCGATGTTGTCCGCGTGCAGCGGTCCGATGAACCCGCCGCCGACGAGGCAGAAGCCGATCATGGCTCGCCTCTATGAGCCGACGCGCCGATTGTCACGATTGTCGCGGCCGAATGGCGAAGCCCGCGGTTTCCGCTGCGCGGTTCAGGTTCTCGAAGCCCATCCTGGCATACGTCAGCGGATGCGCCTTGGCGGGATCCTGCTCGGCCTCCACGACGAGCCATCCCTCGTATCGGAATGGAACCAGCTCACGCAGCACCGCCGCGAAATCGATCGAGCCGTCGCCCGGGACGGTGAAGATGCCGTCGAGGACCGCGCGCAGGAAGCTCCTGTCGCCGGCCACCACTTCTTTCGCCACGTTCGCCCGCACATCCTTGCAGTGCACGTGAACGATCCGTGCGCCGTGACGGCGGGCGACGCGCACCGGGTCTCCGCCGGCGAAGACCAGATGTCCCGTGTCGAGCAGCAGGCCCACGTCCTCGCTCGTATTGGCCATCAGGCGGTCGATCTCGGCTTCGGTCTGCACGACGGTGCCCATGTGGTGGTGGAATGCAAGGCGGATGCCGCGCCGGCGAAGGTGTGCCGCGAGCGCATCGAGCTTCGCGCAGAACGCCGGCCACGCATCGTCGGCTAGCAGCGGCCGGCGCGAGAGCGGCGCGGACGGATCGCCATCGGTGCTGCCATGACCTTCCGCGAACACCATCACTTTGCAACCCATTGCAACGAGAAGGTCGAGATGCGATACGACTGCAGCCTCTTCTTCGGCGACCGATCGCCGGCAAAGGTGCGCGCTGTACCAGCCCGACACGAGCGCGAGCCGATGCCTCGCCATGATGGGACGCAGCACGTCGGCCTGCCGCGGGAACTTGCCCCCCAGCTCGATGCCGGCATATCCGGCGCTGCGCGTTTCCGCAAGGCACGTGTCGAGCGGAATGTCGCCGCCGAGCTCCGGCATGTCGTCGTTCGTCCAGGTGATCGGGTTGATGCCGAGCGATACGGCCATGGTCTGGCTCACAGGATGCCGATCGTCTCGAGCTCGCGGCGCAGGAGCTCGGGCGTCCGGAAATGGATGCCGTGGATGCCGAGCGCATGGGCTGCGGCAGCGTTGCGGGGATTGTCGTCGATGAACACCGCCTCCTCGGCAGGAATGCGATAGCGCTCGAGCAGGATCCGGAAGATTCGCGCGTCCGGCTTGATCACGCCTTCTTCACCCGACACGACGATGCCGTCGAACCACGACAGGAATTCGTACCGTGTCCGCGCCGGCGGGAACGTCTCTGCCGACCAATTCGTGAGCGCATAGCGAGGCACGCCGGCGCGCTTCAACTCGGCGAGGATGCCGACCGTGCCCTCGATGGGCCCGGCGATCATCTCGTCGAAGCGCTTGCCGAACGCGTCGATGAGGTGCGATTTGTCGGCGTGGCGCGGAAGGAGCTCCGCGTGCGCTTCCGCAAACGTGCGCCCCGCGTCCTGCCGCTCGTTCCATTCGACGGTGCACACGTTCGCGAGAAAGTCCTCCATCGCCGCCTCGTCGCCCGGAAAGAGCTTGCGATAAAGGTGCCGCGGGTTCCACTCGAGCAGCACGCCGCCGATGTCGAACACGACGATGCGGCGTTGACGCGGGGTCACGGTCACGTTGCGAGGGCGACTGTCGCAGCGACGGGAGGCAGCGAAGCTTCGAGCGGCTTCAGTGCGTACGCTGCGGCCGGTTGACGATGACGCGGCGCAAAAGCTCGACCGACTTCTCGACGCCTTCTTCGGCGCTCATCGCCGGGTCCTCGTGCTCGATGGACAGCACGCCATCGTAGCCGGCCTTTGCGAGCGCGGCGACGAACTGGCGCCACCAGGCCTCGTCGTGGCCAAGGCCGAGCGTGATGTAGCTCCACGAGCGTGCCTTGAAGTCGCTGCCCGGAATCGTATCGATCACGCCATTGATGCCGGCGTTGACGGGATCGATGCGGGTGTCCTTGGCGTGGACGTAATAGATCGCATCGTTCAGCGCCTCGGCGGCGGCGAGCGGATCGGCGCCCATCCACATGAGGTGGCTGGGATCGAGGTTCGCGCCGACGGTCTCGCCGACGGCGTCTCGCAACCGCTTGAGCGTCGCCACGTTGTAGACGTTCTGATGGCCGTGGAGCTCGAGGCAAAGGCGGTGCACGCCTTGCTGGTTGGCGTAGGCGACCAGGCCGCGCCAGTAGGGGATGAGGACTTCGTCCCATTGCCAGCGCAGCACCTCGCGGACTTCCGGCGGCCACTCGGTCGTGACCCAGTTGGCGTGGCTGTCTCCCGGTGCGCCGGGGCAACCTGACATCATCACCACGCGGTCGACGTCGAGCAGGCCGGCGAGGCGAATCGTCTTGCGCGTCACCTCGTCGTGGCGGCGGCCGGCTTCTCCGGGGTGCACCGGGTTGCCGGAGCAGTTGAGCGCGCTGATGCCGAGGCCGTGGGCGTCGAGGCGGGCGCAAAACTCGCGCCTCGCCTGCGCGCTCTCGAGCATGCGGTCGAGGTTCACGTGCGGCGCGGACGACCAGTTGCCGCATGCGAATTCCAGCACGTCCATCTCGAGCCGCGCGGCGACCTCGAGCATGGTGTCAAAGTCGGCCTCCGGCAGGCTGTCGGTGATCATTCCGATTTTCATAGGCGCTCGAACTTGAAAGAAACCGAGGGAAACGACGTAACCAAAAGGAAACGAACAACGGCGAAGCCGAAACCGTAGCACATTGCGCCTTGCCGCCGCACCCGTTCGGCGCGAGCGGCCGGTCGTGGGCTGGTTCCGGCGTTTGGCCGAGGGCGACTGCGCAGGATCGGCTATATTGCGGCTGGCGAGGGGCGAAGGCCCCGCGAAAGGAAGGCAATGAAGCCGCAGTTGAACGAGCGCATCCTGCAGTTCGATTCCCCGTTTCGACGCCTGGACGAATTGCTCGCGGCCGTCACGCCCGAGCCGTCCAAGAAGCCAATCGTCATGTCGGTGGGCGAGCCGCAGGATTCACCGCCGGCGCTGCTAGCCGACACGGTCGCTGCCAACGCGCACTTGTGGAACCGATACCCGCACGCCGTGGGCACGCCCGAGTTCCGGTGCGCGGCCGCAGGGTATCTCAATCGGCGCTACTCCGGCACGCAAGGGCGGATCGAACGGGACCAGGAGATCTCGCCGGTGACGAGCAGCCGCGAGGGGCTTTTCCTCGCCGCATGCGTCGCGACCGGGTCGTCGCGCGCCGCACCCCTTGCGGTGATGCAGAACCCGTTCTATCAGACCTACCGGGCGGCGGCGTTGATGGCGGGAGCGACGCCGCATTATCTGCCGCACAGCGGATTCCCGGAGTTCGCGCTCGACCTCGCTGCCGTCGACGAGTCGACCTGGGCCCGAACGTCGATCCTGTATCTCTGCTCCCCGTCGAACCCCGATGGCCGTGTGATCGCGGCGCCGCAACTGCGTATCGCCATCGAGGCCGCGCGCCGGCACGGCTTCGTCGTGGTGTTCGACGAGTGCTACGCCGAGCTCTACGATGCGACGCCCCCGCCTGGCGCACTCGACGTGCTTGCGGCGATCGATTCTTCGGACGGCTGGCTTGCCAACGTGATGGTGCTGCACTCGCTTTCGAAGCGGTCCAGCGCCGCAGGCTTGCGCTCGGGATTCGCCGTCGGCGACCGCCGGATCCTGGCCGCGCTCAATCGTGTGCGCCTGAACGGCACGGCATGCACGCCTTTGCCGCTGCTTGCGGCGGCCACGGCTCTGTGGTCGGACGATGACCACGTCGAGGCGATGCGCGCACGCCTGCGCGAGCGCAAGGACATGGCAGACCGCCTGCTGGGAGCCTTTCCCGGCTACTACCGGCCGCCGTGCGGCTTCTTCCTGTGGCTCAAGGTGGAAGATGGCGTCGCGCTGACGCAGCGCCTGTGGCGCGACTTCGCGCTCAAGGTGCTTCCGGGCGCGTATTTGACGCAGCCAGACGGGCAGGGCAGGAACGCGGGCGTCGAGTTCGTGCGGATTGCCCTCGTCCACGATCCTGAAACGACCCGCGACGGCTTGTCGCGCTTGAGCGAAGCGCTGGGCGCGGCGCGATCCGCCGCATCGGTCGACGCCGAGGCCGAGCCTCTCGCCAAGCGCCGGAAGTCGGCTTAAACTCGCGACCGAAACTTTCGAGCCGGACCACCGGCCTTCCCTTCCCCTAGGAGAACTCAGATGATGAAGCAGTTGGCTTTGGCAGCCGCAGTGCTGGCGACGTTCAGCGGCGCCGCGTTCGCCGGCAAGACGCTCGACACCATCAAGCAAAGGGACCAGCTCGTCTGTGGCGTCAATCCCGGCCTGCCAGGGTTCGCAGCCGCCGACAGCCAGGGGAACTGGACCGGCCTCGACGTCGACATCTGCCGTGCGATCGCGGCGACCATCCTGCAGGATCCGAAGAAGATCAAGTGGGTCCCGCTCAACGCATCGCAGCGCTTCACGGCGCTGCAGTCGGGTGAGGTCGACATCCTGTCGCGCAACACCACCTGGACGCTGACCCGCGACGCGTCGCTCGGCCTGGAGTTCACCGGCGTCACCTATTACGACGGCCAGGGCTTCATGGTGCCGAAGAAGTCGAAAGTCACGAGCGCGAAGCAGTTGAAGGGCGCGACGGTCTGCGTGCAGTCGGGGACGACCACCGAGAAGAACCTCTCCGATTTTTCGAAGGCGAACAACCTCGCGATGAAGCC
>Ga0068864_100002290_pt1 | contig 15833 bp, 13 predicted proteins | sample KBSSwiS72_FD_66586 | JGI IMG/M metagenome (GOLD analysis project Ga0068864, IMG submission 66586) | Switchgrass rhizosphere microbial communities from Kellogg Biological Station, Michigan, USA - KBS Switchgrass S7-2 | ecosystem: Host-associated > Plants > Roots > Rhizosphere > Soil ... | reverse complement strand
CCTCCTGCTCGCGCAGCACGCCGATGATCTGCGCCTCGTTGAACCTGCTCTTCTTCACGTCCGTCTCCTCACGGTGACGGACTCTCACTCAAACCGAGGGATCAGGAAGGGGGCAGGTCAACCGTCATGTCCGTCTCCACAGGTTTTGAGGCGAGCAGCAGATCAGACAGCGGCGCAGCGCGATAGTTCAGGTAACTTCGATTTCCCAACTCACGTGGCCGCCTCGCCACATGGCCTCGCGAGAGCGCCCGAAGGCCAAGCATGCGACATTGTTGATCCCAGCGACACGCACCATGAGAGGGCACCCCATGGCTCCCCGCTCGAAAAAGCCGTCGGTCAAATATGAGGAGTTCCTCTTCTGGGTGAGCCGCCCCTCCACCTATTACAATTTTGGCCTCCAGCACGATCGACGGGCGGACGATCCGTACTACGAGAGTCACACGCTTCAGTTTGATGTCGACTGCATCCATCCGGATCGATGCAAGGGCCGGAAGACCGAGGCCTCATTCCACCCGGACCCGAAAATGGCGGCTGGGAGCGAATTTCGCCGAGCGCCCAAGGACAAGCCGCTCGCGGTCGGCAGCATCATCGTCGGCAAGAACCGGTTCGAAGTTAGCGGCTTCCTGCCCCCAGACGCGTGCTGGAATATCGGTGCGGCTATCGCGGCTGGAACAATCATCTCGATGTCGGCGAATGGTCGGTGGCCGACGCGGGGGCATGGGTACCTGAATTCGATCTCGTTTCACGGACCGGAATTCGACCCAATCGACTACATTGGCTGATCAGCCGAGCTACCGGGGTTTCTGCCTGACGCACCCTCGGAAGCCGTCTTATTGGTCCTGTCGGCAACAGCAAAGGAGCCGACCATGATCGACCAACCGACGCCGTCCGTGACGCTCAACGACCTCTGCAAGGAACTTAAGCTCGACCCTCGCGACGCCCGGATGATGCTGCGCCTAGCGGCGAAAAAGAAGGCCGAGTTTCCCAATCTCGCCAAGGAACATGCCCCGAGGCAACCCTGGGAGTGGGAGGCTGGCTCAAAGGGGCTGGCGGAAGCGCGCAAGGCGCTCACCGCCTCCCCTTCAGCCGGGTGAAACGTAAACTGGCCAGAACTCTCCTACAGGGATGTTTTGGCCAGTTTCCAACTCTGGCCGATACGCTGCACACCTAACTCGGACGATGCTCGACGTAGCGTGCGCGCACTGATCGCCCGCTTCTCCGCGTCCGCCACGACCTCTTTGATGGGCCGAACTCTATCGGCGAGCGCGCGCCGAAGGTATTCCTTCGCTTCGCCTATTTCCTCGCTCGGCCTCCCCGGCTTGCCGGGCTGACGCGTGAAATCGTCAGGTCCAAGATCGGATTCCCCACGCCAAGTGAGCTTCGGCACCCTTCCCTTTTCACGATTGGCCCCCGTGAGCTCGTAGAGCTGGGTTGCGCCGCGTTCCGAGAGGTTGTGCTTAATGTGGACCATCGCCCGCAGCGCAGTGTCCTCTGGATGCTCACCCACGAGGATCGCCGATCGCGAGGCCGCGGTTATGTCGATGGACCCGAGCCCCCGGAAGATCGCCTTGTCCTTGTCTCCCTTCGTCAGGTGGCGCAAGCCGATGATCGTGACGTTCCTCGCCTTCGCCAGCTCGGACAGCCGCGCCATGAACGGCCGCGTTTCGTTGGCCTTGTTCATGTCGATGCCGCCCTGCATGTAGGCGAGGAGTGGGTCGAGGATGACCAGCTCCACCTGCTTGTCCGAGACGTGCTTCTCGATCCAGCTCAGCGCCTCTTCCTCCAATCGGAAGAACTTCGTCGCGAACGTGATGCGGTTCAGGTCCGCACCCATCCGTGTGAGCCTGCGAACCAAGGTCGTCTCGGGGTCGTCCTCCGCGCTCATGAAGAGGACGTTCCGAGGCTTGGCCCCGGCCTGACCTGGCAGGTTGCGGCCAGCGGATACCGCCGCCGCAATTTCGCACAACAGGTAGGTCTTGCCGACGTTCGGGTCCCCCTCGAGCAGATTGACCGCGCCATGGACGAGATAAGGCTCCCAAAGGAAGTCCACCTCGCGCGGCGTGACATTCGCCATAGTCTCGAACAGACCTTCATCAGCAGTATCGTAGGTCATGATGCTGCGAACGATCTTGTCCACCGCGCTCTGTGGGAGCGGGGGCCGGCAATGGCTGTCGTTTACCGCCGTCAGGGCCGTATGGATCACCTCCCCCTCGAAGCCCTGCCGGCGAAACGAGCCCGCGAGACTTGTGAGCTGGTTGTCACGATTGCCCTCGCGTATCTGCCTTGTACGCCCCCCCTTCTCGGCGACAGCTTCCGGCCTCGACGTTATCGCCGCGATGGCCTTCGCCGGCAGATCTGCAATGGGAGCGTCAATGTCGTCGGACTCGTAACGGCCTCCTTCCGGATGTTTGCTGCCGGGAAGCAGCACGTAACCCGACGCAATGATGTCCAGCTTGTCGCGGAACCGTATGCGGGAGCCCTTCACGCGGCCGTCGTGCCTAAAGAACAGATGCCGGCCATCACGCGTGCGGGTCTCACGTGTGGGCGGCAGCGCTCCGAAGGCCGCCAAAGCTTCCTCACCCTCCGGCCCGTCGACATCGATGACGAGAATGGGCGCGCCCTTCGTGACCGCCGCTAAGCCGATGTCCGGGGCTTCGTGCAGCCACGCCCGTACGTCGTCGAGAAGCCCGGTCGCGCTGAGGCTCCCCCGTGGTGAGAAGCGCGTGTCCGGGGCCTTTGACCCCGGAGCGATCGCGATAACCTTCATACCCGCCCGGATAGCGGAACGCGCGACACGCAGCTTTCCGACTGCGGGCCTCGAAAGCGTAAGTCGCTTAGCCATCCCGCCCTCCATTGCGAGTGCGGCGTTGGGCGAGGCCCTCCTGAAATTTCTTTAACAACTCGAGGCTGGCAAATCTTATGGGCCGCACTCGAAGCTCTGGACGTCCAGTCTTGGGGTCCTCAGCCCAATAGACAAGGTTCATCTCTATCACTGGTCGCCCTCCCCCTTGCCGGAGAGGCCAGCCAAGTACTCGTCGACCTGCCGCGCACTCCAGCAGACCGTCCGACCGGACGCCCCCAGCCTGATCCGGCGGGGGAATGCGCCTTGCGCCTCCCATCTTAGCAGGGTGCTTCGTGACGCCTTGATTCCGCGACGGTGAAGGTCCCCGCGGTCGAGCAGGACTGGGCTCTTGAGCGGGGGAGCGGAGGGCTTCTCGGGAGAATTTGGCATCGCTTTTTCCATGCTCATCAGGCCCCAATGGCCCGACGGTGGAAAAACCATGCGCGGCAAACCTTGCAACAAATGCTGGTCGTAACTATCTGTTTTAACTTAGCTTCTGGCTATATCATTACTTTATATAGGGATATTGGCCACTTCTAAGCCCTCTAAATGGCTCCCCCAGATCTCAATCGCAGCTTGCTTTTCCGCATCATACCCGTATCGGTTGTATACAGCTGCCACGCCGGAAATGGATCCGCTGACGTGATTGAGCACCTTTTCAACCACGTGGGGCGCTACTCCAGCCCTCGCCATGCCTGACGCCGCCGTACGGCGCAGGTCGTGGAAACGCCAGCCCGAAGTCTCGGAAGCCGCTGAGATGCGTTTAAGCGCCTTGGTGAACCCGCTGATCGGAGACTTGCGTGTGGTCGTAAAGACGTAGGGTGAGCTCGCGAACCTGGGTACGTCCTTTAGGATACGGACAGCGAAGTCGCTGAGAGGCACGACGTGCGGCTTGCCGTTCTTGGCATTCTCGGCCGGAATGACCCAGGTGCCGGCTTCAAGATCGACGTCGTCCCATCCCATGGCGGCGGTCTCTGCGCGACGTTGGGCGGTCGCGAGCAGGAACGGAACGTAGAGTCGGAAGGGGTAGGCCTCATTCCGGCACGCGGCTAAGACGCGCTTGATCTCGTCATCCTTCAGCACCCGATCCCTCGACTGCTCCTTGTGTGGGCGCTTCAGGCCATTGATGGGGCTGACCGCTATAATCCCTCGTTCGACGGTCCAATTGCAAAGCTTGCGCAAGATCGCGAGATTCCGGTTCGCCTGGTAGCCAGCCCCGCGGGCGATGGCGGCGTCCATCACCTCGAGCACATCGGCGCGGTGGATCTCCCCAATCTCCTTCTGTCCAAACCGCGGAATGAACTCCCGTTCCAGCACGCGCTCGACCTCACGCCACTGGCGGTTACGCTTGGCGTACTGTTCAATGAAGGCGCGACAGACGGCCTCGACTTGAAGATCAGGCGCACGCCGGCGGCTCTGTGGATCAACGCCGTCATCCACTTGGCGCAGGGCGGCCATCGCCTTCTCGCGGGCCTCGGCCAGCGTGTAACGGGGATAGACGCCGATGGTCTGGCGCTTCTGCTTCACGCCGAATCTGTACTTGACCGAGAAAGTCTTTCGCCCCTCGGGCGACACCCGGACGCTGAGGCCGGGGCAGTGGAGATCATGGACTTCGTAACGGCGCGCTTCCGGCTTCAAAGCGGCGAGAGTCTTGTCGGTGAGCGCCTTGCGCATGGGCCATCCAAAAGCTGATGGCATCCCAATAATCACAAGTTTTCCGGCCGCTCAAAGACGAAATCTGCACCGCAACCTTATGAGACAGGAAGGTTTATCCTGACGCAGATTGAAATTCCTGCAAATATGACCGGGGGTCATTCAGACCAACCATTGGCGACGTTACGCACACCAACTGGCGACACTCGCATTCTGGATTTTAGGTCTCACGTGATTACGTGACACCGCGGGCCTCTCCCTTCGATCTGTTGCCCCACCTTCACGGGAGCCATCCGGCGGGGAACATGGGGGTATCGGACGCCCGAGATTGCATGAACGGGCGTGCTCGGGCCTGAAACGATATGAGCGAGCCAAAGACCCGCTGATTCAATGGCGGGGGAACAATATGAAGCAATATAGGGCAATATAATCAGACACTTGGCCAAACTCTTAATCAGCGGGTCGTAGGTTCGAATCCTACTACACCCACCATTTTTCCGAATAAAAGCAGGTGCTTCCGACGCCCCCTTCGGAGGCCTTCATTCACTGGAGGCCGGTTCCGTTTGCGCTAGCGAGCCTGCCGTTCCGAGGCGGGCCAAAGTCGGTCGGCGGCCTCCATGTGTTCGGCCGCGACTTGGGCGAGCCGGCCGTTCTCGTACGAAGTACGCCCCGGAAATCCGCACGCGTTCCTCGGATGTCGCCACATGCAGAGTTGTGCCCGCGCCGGCTTCGGGCGACAGCGCCAAGAACTTGAGCATCCTGTCCACACGGCCCGTAAGGCTTCTGTCTTCGGCGCCCGTGTTGGTCGCGATATAGACAGGGTGCACGGCGCCGACTGTAGCCTGGGAGCCTCGAGTCTGCGGGCTAGGGCGCACGCGAACAGGATGTTGCAGAGCTTGAATCGACCGTAGACTTTGTATGCCGATCGCGCTGTTGCGGCTCCAATGCCCGAGATGAACCCCATCACGACGCAGATCTTCCCGGCGAGAGATCGATCAGTCGCGGCGACCGCACCCCGTTCCTTATCGATGAGAGTCTCGCCGTTCAGGATCTGAAAGTAGTGGGATTTCCAGCTGGAGGCAGGCCGGCGAGGCCGGTCTTGCGGGACGCGACCAGGATGGTGGCGTTGCCTCGGATGTTTTCCTTGCCGCGCTGATTGACGCCTTTCAGATCGACCTCGATCAGCGGACCGAGGACGTCGTCGACGCGCACGTCAGTGATCACGCCGTCGATCCAGGTCACGTCGCCCATGTAGTTGAAGCTGCGGAACTCGTAGCGCATACGGTAGACCCAGGCGTCGTCGCCCGCGTAGTTATTGCAGTAGTGGCCGAGCATGGCCGCACGCATCGGGCCGATGTCGTAGGTCGCCGGAACGCCCACTTCGCGCGCAAGCTCCATATCCCAGTGCACACGCTGCAGCGTGTCCCAGGCGTTGAACTCGTTCTTGGTGTAGAAGCCGCGCAGCTTCTTGCGGTTCTCATGCGCCAGCCGGTAGGGCGGGTTGCCGTAGCCGAACCAGCCGCCGCCCATGTGGCTGTTGATCAGGTCGGTGATGGTCAGCGGGCCCTTGACCATCCGCGGCAGGCGGTCGCCCACCTTCACGTCCTCGATGTAGAGCGTGTCCGCGCCCCGGCGGTACTCGTTCTCGTAGGCCTGTTCGACCTCGGCCAACTGCTCGTCGGTGTAGAACGCCGGCTCGTCGCGCGGCTTCTTCTCGGCGTCGCTCTTGGGCTCGTCCGACGCCTTCTTGCGCTCGGCATGGACGAACCAGTTCGTCCCGTCGACGTAGACCCGGTCATCCTCGTCCCAGTAGGACATGCCGTTGCTGACGATCGCGGAGCGGCCGGCGAACTTGGAGACCTTGTCCTCGACGCCGGCCACCCACTTCGAGTGGTACAGCTTCGCGCCTTCGCGGATCGGGGCGTAGTAGAAGTTCTCCGCGCCCGAGTGGAACAGCTGCACGCCGCGCAGAGCGCCGCGCGTTTCGCGCTCGAGCTCGTCCGAGATCGTCGGGTGGCGCAGCACGCCCATCGACATCTCGAACTTGAGCGGGGCGATCGGCGCGCCCCAGCGGGTCTTCGCCGGGTAGTCCGGATCGTTGAACAGCGGATTGTCGTCGCCGTTGTAGGTCGCGAAGCGCCGGAACGCGTCTTGCGTGGCGATCACGTTGTGCGGACTCTCGAGATAGCCGTGGCGCACCACGTTGCTCGGATACCCGATCCGCTTGCGCATGAGATCGAGCGATTCGTCCGTGATCTGGCCTTGAAGGAGCCCTTCCGTCGCCATCCGACGCTTCCCCTAAATAAGTGACTGTTTGTAGGTTAGATCACCACAGCGGTGGATGTCTAGCGGGCGATTGCGATCGAGAAACGTTCAATCGGTCACCTCTATGCAGGCCCATTTCCCGACGCTACAAGATTGGACGGAGCAGACGACCGGGTGCGCGCAATGGACCTTCAACCGTCCGAAGAACAGCAACAGATCATCGACAGCACCGCCGCTTTCGTGACCAACCGGCTGCCGATGCGACGCCTGCACGCCAAGGACGGAGCCGTGGATCAGGTTGCGCCGGGGCTGTGGCGAGAAATTGCCGAAATGGGCTGGCTGGGGCTCGGGCTGGACGAGGCGGCCGGAGGCGTCGGCTACGGTCTCGCCGAGGAGGCGCTGCTGTTCCGCGAACTGGGCCGCGCGCTGGCCCCGCCGCGCATCCTGTTCACGGCCATTGCGGCGCGAACGGCGTCCGCTGCGGGCGATCACGCCCTGGCGCAGCGGCTGGCTGGCGGCGAAATCACGGCCGCGCTGGCGGTGCAGGACGACTTTGGCGCGCCGGCGACTTCGCTCGCCCGGCGGCGGCTGTTCGAAGCCCGTGGGGCGGATGTGGCGCTGGCGGTCGATGGCGACCGCGCGCGTCTGCTGCAGATCGAGGGCGGCGCCTACGAAATCCACGAGAGCCTGGACAGGTCGGTCAGCATGACGGTCGCCGATCTCTCCGACGCCAAGGCGCTCGCCGACGTCACCGATCCGCGAATCGGCTGCGCTGGCGCGCTGCTGACCGCCGCCCTGCAGCAGGGCCTGGCGGAAGAGGCCACGCGGATGATCGTCGAGTACGCCAAGATCCGTCAGACCTTCGGCCGGCCGATCGGCGCCTATCAGGCGGTGCGGCATCCCTGCGCCGAGATGGCGGCGCGGGGCGAGGAGGCCAAGGCGCAGCTCTTCATGGCGGCGGTCGCCGCGCAGGATGGGCGCGAGGACGCGGCGCTCCTGGTCTCCGCCGCCCGGGTGATCGCCGAGAACGCCGCGATCCAGAACACGGACGACTGCATCCAGCTTCACGGCGGGATCGGGGTCACCGAAGAGTTCGACACCCACCTGATGCTCAAGCGCGCCAACACCATGCGGACTTGGTTCGGCGATCGGCGCGCGCACCTGGCGCTGATCCTCGACACCCCGGTCGAAGCCGCCTGAACCGACAGAGACCCAGATGGATCTGAACGAATCTCTCGAAGACCGCCGGTTCCGCGAGGAAGCCCGCGCCTGGCTCGCCGATCATGCGCCGCGCGAGGCGCGCCCGTCGGAGGGAGCCCCGGCGCTCGCTTTCGACCGCGACTGGCAACGCACGCTGTACGACGGCGGCTGGGCCGGCGTGAACTGGCCCAAGGCCTACGGCGGACGCGGCCTCTCCGGCTTTCAGTACATGATCTGGCTGCAGGAATGCGCGCGCGTCGGCGCCCCGGTGCGCACCGGGGCCACCTACACCGGGCTCTACCACGCAGGCCCCACCCTCATCGCCCGCGCCAACGAAGCGCAAAAGGCCGAGCACCTGCCCAAGATCCTCAAGGGCGACACCATGTGGTGTCAGGGCTTCTCGGAGCCGGGCGCCGGGACCGACCTGGCGGCGTTGCGCTGCCGCGGCGAGGTGCAGGGCGACGAGATTGTCGTCAACGGCCACAAGACCTGGACCAGCAACGGCCAGAACGCCGACCTGCAGGAACTGCTGATCCGCACCGATCCGGAATCGACGCGCCACCGCGGCCTGACCTGGGTGATCTGCGACATGCGCTCGGCCGGCCTGCAGGTTCGGCCGATCCGCACCATGATGGGCGACAGCCACGTCAACGACACCTTCTATGACAACGTGCGCATTCCGCTGTCGAACGTGGTGGGCGAGATCGGCGACGGGTGGTCGGTGGCGATGTCCACCTTCGCCTTCGAGCGCGGCATCGGCTTCATCGGCGACCAGATCGAGCTGGTCGAGTTCGTCGAGGCGCTGATCGCCACGGCGCGCAAGACCCGGCTCTCCAACGGGCGGCTGGCGATCGAAGACGACGCGATCGCCCAGAACCTCGCGGCGCTGAAGGCCGAGATCCTGGCGCTGCGGTCGATGAACATCGGCGGCCTCGCCTATCTGGACCGGCACGGCCAGCCTGGGCCGGAAGGCTCGATGATGAAGCTGCTGATCACCACCGTGTACAAGAAGCTGCACCTTGTCGCCGTGGAGATCCTCGGCCCGGAAATCCTGGAGTTCGGCGAAGGCCGCGCCTCGAACCCGTGGACCTATCGCTACCTGTTCAGCTGGGTGATGACGATCGCGGGCGGGTCGAACGAGATCCAGCGCGACGTGATCGCCGATCGTATCCTGGGCCTGCCCCGCGCGCGGTGACGCGAGGCGGCGGGCGTCGCAAAGTTAGGGAGGAAGAACCATGCAAAGTCCGTCGCCCACCCTGCTGGTCGAGCAGCGCGGCCATGTGCTGATCCTGACGCTCAACCGGCCTGACCGGCTGAACGCCCTCGACGGGGATCTGCAGGGCGCGCTGAACAAGATGTGGCTCGCCGCGCAGGACGATCCGGAGGTCCGCGCCATCATCATCACCGGCGCGGGCCGCGCCTTCTGCTCCGGCGCCGACGTCGCCAAGCTGCAGGACGGGGCCAAGGGATCCAACGACCCCGCCGACACCCCCTATCCTCGCTTCACCAACCGGCAGGTGGGCATCTGGAAGCCGACGATCTGTGCGGTGAACGGGGTCTGCGCCGGCGCGGGCCTGCACTTTGTCGCCGACTCCGACCTGGTCATCGCCAGCGAGGCGGCCAGCTTCGTCGACACCCACGTCAACGTCGGCCAAGTCACCGCGCTCGAGCCGATCGGCCTGATGCGCCGGATGTCCTTGGGCGCGGTGTTGCGGATGGTCATGCTCGGCAAGGCGGAGCGTCTCTCCGCGGCGCAGGCGCTACAGACGGAGATGGTCTCCGAGGTCGTCGCGCCCGAAGCGCTGCTGGATCGCGCGATCCAGCTCGGCGAGATCATCGCCTCGGTCTCGCCGAAGTCTGTCCAGCGCTCGCTGCAGGCGATCTGGGAGGCGTTCGAACACCCGCTCGAGAAGGCCTATCAGAACGGCTTCGACATCCTGATCCGCCACCGCTCGCACCCCGACGCGCTCGAAGGCACAACCGCCTTCATCGAGAAGCGGCAACCCGTCTGGAAGGACTGAACGTGCCGAACAGCTTAAAATCGATCCTGGAAGCGGTCGCTGCGATCGACCCGCAGGCGCCCGAGATCGAGTTCGAAGAGGCCTGGTGGAGCTGGGGCGACCTGGCGCGGCTGACGGCGGCGATCGGCACGGCCCTGGCCGCCGACGGCGTCGCCGCCGGCGCACGCCTCGGGGTTATGCTGCGCAACCGCCCCGAGGCGGCGGCGGCCGTGATGGCGGCTGTGACCGGCGGGCACTGCCTGGTCACCATCAACCCGACCTATCCGGACGCCAAGCTGGTGGAGGACATCGCCAAGCTGGCCACGCCGGTGTTGATCGGCTCCAGCGCCGACTGGGCGCGCACGCCGCTCGCCGAAGCGGGCCAAGCGGTCGGCGCGCTCTGCCTCGAGCTGACGCCTGAACGCGAGCTCAAGATCCGCCAGCGGCTGCGGTCCGGCCGCCTTGCCGAGGCGGGCGCCTACGCCCCCGAGATCGGCGTGGAGATGCTGACCAGCGGCACGACAGGACCGCCCAAGCGCATCCCGCTGCCGGCCGTCAATTTCGAGAAGTCGGTCATGGCGGCGGTGAATTTCGAGGCCGGCCGCAGCGCGGATGACGCGCCGCGCCTGCGCAACGGCGTGCAGATGCTGTCGGCGCCCTTCGCTCACATCGGCGGGCTGATGGCGCTGCTCAACGCGCTCGCCTCGGGCCGGCGCATCTGCCTCTTCGAGCGTTTCAAGGCCGCCGCCTTCATTTCAGCGGTGGCCCGCCACAAGCCCGCGGTCGTCTCGACGCCGCCGGCGGCGCTTAAGATGGTGTTCGACGAGCACCCGCCGCGCGAGAGCCTGGCCAGCCTGAGGGCCTGGCGCACCGGCACCGCGCCGCTCGATCCTGAGTTGGCCGACGCCTTCTACGAAGCCTACGGCATACCCGTCCTGCAGAACTACGGGGCGACCGAGTTCGGCGGCGTGGCCGGCTGGACGCTGCAGGACTTCAAGGATTTCTGGTCGACGCGGCGCGGCGCCGTGGGACGCCTCAACCCGGGCACGGAAGGCCGCACCGTCGATCCGGAGACCGGCGCGGCGCAGCAGCTCGGCGCCGTTGGCATCCTCGAGCTGCGCAGCGGACAGATCGGCGACGGCCAGACCTGGCTGCGGACCACCGATCTCGCGGTGCTCGACGAGGAGCGTTTCCTCTGGATCAAGGGCCGGGCCGACAACGTCATCATCCGCGGCGGGTTCAAGATCCAGCCGCAGGACATCGTCGAGGCCATGGAGGCGCACCCAGGCGTGCGCGAGGCGGCGGTGGCGGCTTTGCCCGACGCGCGGCTTGGCCAGGTGCCGGGCGCGGCCTTCATTCCGAAGAGCGGGACACCCGCACCCACGGAGGCGGAACTCATCGCCTTCCTCCGGGAACGGCTGCTTCCCTACCAGGCGCCGGTTAAGATCGTCGCGGTCGAAGAGCTGCCGCGCACCGACTCCATGAAGGTGAGTCAGCCAGCGCTTCGCGAGCTTCTGCAGCGGGAATGAGGCCGCCGAGGCTCCGGTGGCGCACTCGCCTGGGAATCGAGCGCGGGCTAGGTTCGCGGCAGGCGATTCCCAGGCCGCGGCGAATGGAGACCAGGGCTTGAACCAGGCGCCCCCGCCTGCCCGAAAGCTTCGTAGCGTTCAGGGCGGGAGCGTCGTCGGCCAGGTGATGCGCCGGCTCCGCGAACAGTCGTTGGCGGCGCAGCCCGGGCAGTTGATCGGGCGCGAGAGCGAGCTGCTGGCCTCGCTGGGCGTCAGCCAGGCGACCTTGCGAAAGGCCGCCGCGCTGGTGAGCCAGGAGCAGCTGATCCGTGTGCGGCGCGGGATCGGCGGCGGCTATTTCGCACGCCGGCCGGACGCGACCGCCGTCGCCCACATCGCCGCCATCTATCTGCAGTCCAGGCGCACGGGCCTGGAAGAAATCCTGCTCGCGCTCGAGCCGCTGACGTCGGAGATGGGCGCGCTCGCCGCCCAGAACCGCGACCCCCAGATCCTGCAGGAGTGGCGGGACTTCCAGGACCGCGATTCCAAGGTGTTCGCAGGGGGCGCCTACCGGGACTTCCTGAAGACGGAGCGGGAGTTCAGCCAGATCCTCGGCCTGGCGTCGGGCAACCACGTCCTCAACCTGTTCGCCTCGATCCTGTTCGAGTTCTGCGGCTTCCTCGGCCCCGACGAGGACATCTTCCGTGACCGCCCCGACCGCGTGCAGGAGTACTGGGGACGGCGTCGGCTGTGGGTGGCGGCGATCATCGACGGCGACGCCGATCTGACGTCCTTCGCAGCCCGCCGCTGCACCCGGTCGATCACGACCTGGATGGTCGAGGAGCGCCTTGGTGGCGAAGCCGCCGCCCCCGCTTCGCTCCCCGAGAGCCACGCCAAAGGTCCGACAGTTCTGGGCCGCTTGGTGCGGCAGCTTCGCGAGGCGGCGCTGGCGACGCCGGAAGGCGAACCGATCGGCTCGGAAGACCAGTTGCTGGCGCTCTACAAGGTAAGCCGTCCCACGCTCCGGCAGGCCGCCGCCTTGGTGAGCCACGAGCAGTTGCTCACCGTAAAGCGCGGGTCACGCGGCGGATACTTCGCGCGCCGGCCCGCCACCGACGCCGTCGCGCACATTTCGGCCGTCTACCTTCAGTCGCGCCATACGGCTCTGAACGAGATCATCCGGGCGATCGAACCTATCAAGGTCGAGATGGCGATCCTGGCGGCGCGCAATCGCGACGCGGCCCAGCTGGACGAGTTGCGGCACTTCCAGGCGCGGGACCTCGCCGAGGCGGAGACCGGCGGCTATCGCGACTTCCTACGTTCCGAACGCGACTTCGGCCATCTCATCGGGCGCGCCTGCCGCAACTCGATCCTCGAGCTGTTCCTCACGACCCTCTATCGCTTCTCCGGCTTCCTCGGCCCGGACGAGGACGTGTTCCGGCATCGGGAAGACCGCGCGCGGCAATACTGGGCGGCGCGCCACAAGTACACGGCGCTGATAATCGATGGCGACGCCGAGCTCGCCGGCATTTCCGCGCGCCGCTGCACCCGGCTTTCCGTCGACTGGATGATCGCCGACGCGGAGAGGCGCCAGCAGAGCAGCATGGCGCCTCTTCCGGACATGCCTCCTTAGAGCCTACTTCGGCGGCATCCGGATCGCGCCGTCGAGGCGGATCGTCTCGCCGTTGAAGTAGCTATTGCGCACCGTCGTGACCGCCAGGTCGGCGAATTCCTCGGGCTTGCCGAGGCGCTTGGGGAACGGCACCGAGGCGGCGAGCGCCTCCAGCATCGGCGCAGGCACGCCCATCATCGGCGGGGTGGCCATGATGCCCGGCAGGATCGTGTTGATGCGAATGCCTTCGCTCGACAGGTCGCGGGCGATGGTCAGCGTCATGCCTTTGATCGCGGCCTTGGACGCCGAATACGCCACCTGCCCGATCTGGCCTTCCTCGGCGGCGACCGAGCCGGTGTTGACGATCGCGCCGCGCTCGCCGTCCTCGTTGGGCTCCAGGCTCGCCATGCCCAGCGCGCTGAGCGAAATGACGCGGAAGGTTCCCACAACGTTGATCTGAATGACCTTCTCGAAGGCGTCGATCGGGTGACGCTGGTGTTTGCCGGCGGCCTTGTCCCAGAAGATGGTCTTGAAGCCGCGGCCCGCGCCGGCGCAGTTGATCAGGATGCGCTCCTGGCCGTTCGCCGCCCGCGCCTTGGCGAAGCCGGCCACGACCTGCTCATCCGACGAGATGTCCACCTCGCAGAACACCGCGCCGAGTTCCTGCGCCTTCTTTTCCCCCGTCTCCGGGTTCATGTCGAAGAGGGCGACCTTGACGCCCAGGTCGCGCAACGCGCGGGCGGTGGCCGCGCCGAGGCCGGAGGCGCCGCCGGTCACGACGGCGGAGACGGAACTGTCGAGCTTCATGATAACCCCTTAGTGATGTCAACCCGCCGCGACGGCTGGCGCGTGCTTGTCCAGAAAGGTCTGCAAGTCGCGCAGGAAGATGTCATTGCGATCGCCGGCGACCATATGAGCGGCGCCTTCGGTCTGCACGTACTCCAGCGACGGAATCAGCTTGCGCAACTCGGCGACGCTGCGGTCGCTGACTACGTCGCTGAGCACCCCGCGCACCAGCATCACCGGGCAACGCACGTTCGCCGCCGAGCGCTCCAGTCCGGCCTGGTCGATGCCGACGCGGCGATCGCCCTGCAGGAACTTGGGATCCCAATGCCAATAGTATCGGCCGTCCGCCTTCAGGCGCAGGTTCTTCATCAAACCGCCCGACGCCGCCGGACGCGGCCGGCTCGGATTGTAGGCCGCCACTGCGTCGGCCGCTTCCTCGGGGCTGGCGAAGCCCGTCTCGGCGTGGCTCAGCATGAACTGCTGGATCCGCTGCGCGCCCGCGGGCTCGACCTGCGGGGCGACGTCGACCAGCACCAGCGCGGCGACGAGCTCGGGCCGGCGCCCGGCGAGCAGCAGCGAGGCGAGCCCGCCCAGCGAGGCGCCCACCAGGATCACCGGCTGCGAGCGGCATTCGCACACCGCCTCGATGTCGGCGGCGAAAGCGTCAAGGCTGTAGTCGACGGCCCAGTCGCTATCGCCATGGCCACGCAGGTCCACGTTGGTCACGTCGTAGCCCGCCTGAGCCAGCGTGGTCACCGACTTGGCCCAGGAGTGGCGCGTCTGCCCGCCGCCGTGCGCGAGAACGAGCGGGCGGCCGTCCGGGTGGCCGGCCACGTCGGCGGCGAGCTGAACCCCGCCCGCCCCGTCGACCTTCACGCTGCGGCTCTCGAGCATGCCCTCTCCTCGCTGCCTTGCGACTACCGTTGCGCCTTGAAGCCGACGGCCTTGCTGTCCCAGGTCGTCGGCACGACGCCGCGCTCGCGCAGGTCGGGCTTTTTCACGCGCCCATGCGGGTTGCGCGGAAGCTCGTCCATGATCTCGATGAACCGAGGCACGAAGTAGTAGGGCGCGTTGTCGTTGACGAACTTCGCCAGTTCCAGCGGCGTGAGGCCGCTGCCGGGACGCGCCACGACCGCGATCATCAGTTCAGCCTCCGACTCCAGTTCCTCGGACTGGATGCCGTAGCCCGCCACGTCGAGCACGCCGTCGTGGCGGGCCACGATGGTCTCGACTTCGTTCATCGAGATGTTGCGGCCCTTGTAGCGGATGTAATCCTTCTTGCGGTCGGCGAAGTAGTGGATATCGCTCTCGTCGCGGGTCGCCATGTCGCCGGTGTGGTGCCACAGATTGCGCCAGGCCTGCAGGGTGACCTCCGGCTGCCGGAAGTAGCCGCTGAACATGACGCCCGGCTCCTTCGGCCGGATGCAGATCTCGCCGACTTCGCCGACCGGGACTTCCTGGTCGTTGGTGTCGAAAAGCTTGACCTCGTACCATTCGACCGGGCGGCCCAGCGCCGAGCCGACCCACTTGGTGCCGTCGTCCGGAGCGTCGAACACCAGGAAGGTCTCGCTCTGGCCGTAGCCCTGCGACATGTAGCCGATGCCGAACCGCTCCTTGAATTGCGGAAGGATATCGTAGGGCATCGGGAAGCAGATCGCCCGCCGCAGGCGGTTGTCCGCGTCGTTCGGCTTGGGCGGCGCGCGCCACAGGTGGATGTGCATCGCGCCCAGGGTCATAAATGACGTCGCGTTGTAGTGGCGGATGCGGTCCCAGAAGCGGCTGACCGAGAACTCCTTGTCGATGGCGGCGCCGACGCCGGCCACCAGCGAGGCCCAGATCGCCCCGCTCCACGGGCTGCCGAGATAGATCGGCGTGCATACGTAGAGGATATCGTCCTCGACAAGGTTCTTGCCGTTGTCCGCCCCGAGCCGCAGCACCGAGGAGTGCGAGTGCATGATGCCCTTGGG
>Ga0068864_100002288_pt1 | contig 15838 bp, 12 predicted proteins | sample KBSSwiS72_FD_66586 | JGI IMG/M metagenome (GOLD analysis project Ga0068864, IMG submission 66586) | Switchgrass rhizosphere microbial communities from Kellogg Biological Station, Michigan, USA - KBS Switchgrass S7-2 | ecosystem: Host-associated > Plants > Roots > Rhizosphere > Soil ... | reverse complement strand
GCCGCGTTCTGGACCAGAGACGACGCGGCGCCGCCGACCGCGGAGGAGGCCGCGTCCTTCAGGCCCCCGACGGCCGCGTCCTTCAACGAGTCGCCGAAGGCCGACGCAGCTTCCTTGCCGATCGACGAGGCGGCCTTGCGGAACATCGACCCGAATCCCTTACGGGCGGGCGCCTCTGGCTCTGCCGGTGCCTCGACCACGGGCGCCGGTGGCTCGTACGCGGCCGGGGGCGGCGGTGGTTCGTAGGCGGCCGGGGCCGCGGGCTCGAAGGCGGGCGGCGGCTCGTACCCGACCGCCGCCGCGGGCTCGTACGCGGGCGGCGGCTCGTAGGCGGGCGGGACATAGGGCTCGTACGCGGGCGTGGCCGGCGGCTCGTAGGACGCGGCCGGCTCGTACGACGGGGTCGCCGGCGGCGCGCTGTAGGCGGCCGGCTCGTACGACGGGGTGGGCGGGTAGCCGGGCGGCGCGAGGTCGGCCGCGGGCGGCAGGTAGTAGACGGGGGGCAACGGGTCCACTATGGACGATGCCGGCGCGGCGTCGTCGTCGGCGTGCTGCAGACCGGCCGCGGGCACCACGCCACCGTCGAGGCGGACCCGAGGGTGGGCGTCGCCGGCGCCGGGCAGCCGCAGCCGCACCCGGGTCACCGGCCCGGCCACGAGCCGCGTCACCGATCCGATGGCGTCGTCGGCGGAGAGCCGGACCTCGCCGTCGGAGCCGGCGATCTCCGCGGTGGCGTTGCCGTGCACCAGCACCGCGAGCCGGCCGTCCGGCGTCGGGCCGGACGCGGCGCAGGCCGGGTACCGGTCGTTGAAGTCGGCCGCGAGCAGCGCGGCCACGCGCCGGACCAGGACGCTGCCGTCCCCGCCCGCGCCGGCGACCTCGGTCACCAGTCCGAGCAGTTCCTCGACGCCGTCGCCGGCATCGGCGCAGACCATCAACAGGTCACCGGCCCGGGCGGCGAGCCCCGGCCCCGGCAGCGGTCGTACCACGGCGGTTGGATTCATCCGCGTCGTCCTCTCAAGTGCCCAGCGCCGCCAGGGTACGCGGCGGGATCCACCCGGCGAGCGTTTGGCCGGCGTGACCCGCCGGGGCACCGAACCCCGTTGTGCAGCGGCGACGGCGCGTCGGGGCCCGACGCGCGGGGGTGCAACGGACCCAGCCTCCCGGGAATGTCCATGTGCTGACAAGCCGCTCGTCGCAGATCTTCCACCGCTGCCCGGATCTTCCACCGCCGGCCCGGAGCGCGGCGGCTACGGGTTCTACCCTCGAAGGCGTGGCGCTGACCTCACTGCTCACGGACCACTACGAGCTGACCATGCTGTCGGCGGCGTTGAAGGACGGCACGGCCGCGCGTTCGTGCGTGTTCGAGGTGTTCGCCCGGCGGCTGCCGCCCGGCCGGCGCTACGGCGTAGTGGCCGGGATCGGCCGGCTGCTCGACGCGATCGAGGAGTTCCGTTTCGGCGAGGAGGAGATCGACTTCCTGCGTACCGCGGGCGTGGTCGACGAGTCGACGCTGGAGTGGCTGGCCGGGTACCGGTTCTCCGGCGACCTCGACGCCTACCCCGAGGGCGAGCTGTACTTCCCCGGCTCGCCGGTGCTGAGCGTCAGCGGGACCTTCGCCGAGTGCGTCGTGCTGGAGACCCTGGTGCTCTCGGTGCTCAACCATGACTGCGCGGTGGCCGCCGCCGCGGCCCGCATGGTCACCGCGGCCCGCGGCCGGCCCCTCATCGAGATGGGTTCCCGGCGCTCGCACGAGGAGGCGGCCGTCGCCGCGGCCCGGTCGGCCTACCTCGCCGGGTTCTCGGCCACCTCCAACCTGGCCGCGGGTCGCCGTTACGGCGTACCCACGACCGGCACGGCGGCGCACGCGTTCACCCTCGTGCACGACGACGAGCAGACCGCGTTCGCGGCCCAGGTGGCCGCGCTGGGCAAGCAGACCACCCTGCTCGTCGACACGTACGACATCAGCGAGGGCATCCGGACCGCGATCGCGGTGGCCGGGCCCGACCTCGGCGCGGTGCGCATCGACTCCGGAGACCTGTCGATCCTGGCCGCCCGCTCGCGCGAGCTGCTCGACTCGCTCGGCGCGGTCAACACGAAGATCATCGTCTCCGGCGACCTGGACGAGTACGCCATCGCGGCGCTCGCGGCCGAGCCGGTGGACGCGTACGGGGCCGGCACGGCGGTCGTCACCGGCTCCGGTGCGCCGACCGCCAACCTGGTCTACAAACTGGTCGAAGTGGACGGTCGCGCGGTCGTCAAGCGGTCCGAGCACAAGGCCACCATCGGCGGCCGCAAGACCGCCGTCCGTCGGCACAAGCCGACCGGTACCGCCACCGAGGAGGTCGTCGCGTCCCAGGGCACCCCGGCCCGGCAGCCGCACGACCGGCTGCTGCAGGTCGCGTTCCTGCGGGGCGGCTCGCGGGTCGAGAAGGTGCCCACCCTGGCCGACTCCCGGGAACACCTGCGGCAGTGCCTCATCGCGATCCCGTGGGAGGGGCTCAAGCTCTCCGCCGGCGACCCGGCCATCACCGTGCTCTTCCAAGGAGCGTCATGACCACGGCACTGATCATCGCGGACGTACAGAACGACTTCTGTGAGGGCGGCTCGCTCCCGGTCGTCGGTGGGGCGGCGGTCGCGGCCGCCATCTCGGCCGCGCTGGCCGCGAACCCGCACGCGTGGGACCACGTGGTCGCGACCAAGGACCACCACGTCGACCCCGGCGCGCACTTCGCCGACCGGCCCGACTACGTCGACACCTGGCCGGCCCACTGCGTCGCCGGTACCCCCGGCGCGGACTTCCATCCGGCGCTGGACACCGACCGCATCGAGGCCGTCTTCGTCAAGGGCGAGCACGAGGCCGCGTACTCCGGTTTCGAGGGCCGCTCCGGCGGCATCGGGCTGGCCGCCTGGCTGAAGATGCGCGACGTGACGCGGGTCGAGGTGGTCGGCCTCACCACCGACCACTGCGTGGTGACGACGGCGCTGGACGCGGTGCGCGAGGGCTTCGAGACCACCGTGGTGCTGCCGCTGACCGCCGGTGTCGCGCCGGAGACCACCGAGGCCGCGCTCGAGGAGATGGCGTCGGCCGGCGTCACCCTGCGCTCCTGACCACGCAAAGATCCGCGCAACTGACGTTGCGCGGATCTCGGCCGTACTGATGGATCTTGTTAGTGGATCTTCTGGCCGCTCTTCTCGAGCTCCTTGCGGGCCCGGGTCGACGTGTCCACCGCCAGGTGCGGGAACTTGGCGTCGAACGCCGGCCGCTCGGAGCGGATGCGCGGCATGCGGTCGAAGTTGCGCAGCGGCGGCGGGCAGCTGGTCGCCCACTCCAGGGACGCGCCGTGGCCCCACGGGTCGTCGACCTCGACCATGCGGCCGGTCTTGTACGACTTCCACACGTTGTAGAGGAAGGGCAGCGTCGAGATGCCGATGATGAACGCCCCGGCGGTGGAGATCTCGTTCAGCGTGGTCCAGCCGTCCGACGGCAGGTAGTCGAAGTACCGCCGCGGCATGCCCTCCGCGCCGAGCCAGTGTTGCACCAGGAACGTCACGTTGAAGCCGATGATGGTCAGCCAGAAGTGGACCTTGCCCCACCGCTCGTCCATCATGCGGCCGGTCATCTTCGGGAACCAGAAGTAGACCCCGGCGTACACCGCGAACACGATCGTGCCGAACAGCACGTAGTGGAAGTGCGCCACCACGAAGTAGGTGTCGGAGACGTGCCAGTCGATCGGGGGGCTCGCCAACAGCACGCCCGACAGGCCGCCGAACAGGAACGTCACCAGGAAGCCGATCGCGAACAGCATCGGCGTCTCGAACGTGATCTGCCCGCGCCACATGGTGCCGATCCAGTTGAAGAACTTCACCCCGGTCGGTACGGCGATCAGGAAGGACAGGAACGAGAAGAACGGCAGCAGCACCTGGCCGGTGGCGAACATGTGGTGCGCCCACACGCTCATCGACAGGGCGGCGATGCCGATGGTGGCGGCGACCAGGCCCTTGTAGCCGAACATCGGCTTGCGGCTGAACACCGGGATCACCTCGGAGATGATCCCGAAGAACGGCAAGGCGACGATGTACACCTCGGGGTGGCCGAAGAACCAGAACAGGTGCTGCCATAGCAGCGCGCCGCCGGTATCCGAGTCGTACACGTGGGCCCCGAGATGGCGGTCGGCGGACAGCGCCAGCAGGGCCGCGGCCAGGATCGGGAAGACCATCAGCACGAGCAGCGACGTCACCATGATGTTCCAGGTGAAGATCGGCATGCGGAACATGGTCATGCCGGGCGCGCGCAGGGTCAGGATCGTGGTGATCATGTTGACCGCACCGAGGATGGTGCCCAGACCGGAGATGACCAGGCCGACGATCCACATGTCGGCCCCGACGCCGGGCGAGTTGGTGACGCTGGTCAGCGGCGAGTAGGCGAACCAGCCGAAGTCGGCCGCGCCGCCCGGAGTGAGGAAGCCGGCGATGGCGAGCGTGCCGCCGAACGCGTAGAGCCAGTACGCGAGCGCGTTCAGCCGGGGGAAGCTCACGTCCGGGGCGCCGATCTGCAGCGGCACGATGTAGTTCGCGAACGCGAACAGGATCGGCGTCGCGAAGAACAGCAGCATGATCGTGCCGTGCATGGTGAACAGCTGGTTGTACTGCTCCGGCGACAGGAAGTTCGGCCCGGGCTGCGCCAGCTCGGCCCGCATCAGCAGCGCCATGAACCCGCCGATCAGGAAGAACGCGAACGACGTCACGAGGTACATGAGGCCGATCTGCTTCGCGTCGGTGGTCCGGATCAGCCGGGACAGCGCGGAGCCCCGCACCTGCTGGCGGACCGGCCACGGCCGGGTCACGATCGGCTTAGGTGCGACGGTCGTCACTACGGGCCTCCAGCGGGGCGGAATCGGTGCGGTACCGGTACAGACATGATCTACGGTCTGCCTCGACCGCAGAATAATCCTTGCGGCTCACGGCTGTCCCACGGGGGCCGAAGGACCCGCCGTGTGCGCTACCTCGCAGACGTCCCAGCGAGGATCAGCGGTTGCCGGCGGTGGCGGTGGCTGAGACCGAGATGGCGCCGGCCGCGACCGCGCTCAGCCCCAGCAGCACCACGCCCCACAGGATGAGCCGCTCCGGCCGCGGCAGCCTCGCGAGAGTGCCGGCGGTCTGGTCGAGCCGGCTGGCCTCATCCGCGGACTCGGGCCGGTGCAGCGCGGAGGCCCAGAACGCGCCCGCCCCGCTGAGCACCAGGACCGTACCGAGAATCGCCATGATCGCCGCGACGATGCTGCGCATGCACAACCTCCCCATGTGTCCCAGGCCGCACAGGTTAGTCCATGATCAGCATTCAGTCGCGCCGTCCCACCTCCCAGCGATCGCGCCCCGCGCGCCCGCGCCCGCGCCCGCGCCATGATCGCCGGGTGGGGGTCCAGCGGAGGAGGCGCAAGGACCTCAGGTGCCGAGGGTGGTGGCGCGGGACAGGGCCTTACCGGCCAGCTGCACCAGCGGCTGCTGGCGGTTGTCGCCCGGCATGGTCACCAGAAACACGAACTTCTGGCGGCGCAGCACCAGGGCCGCCCCGTCGGGGCCGGTGCCGTACATCGACTCGTCCACGCCGGTGACCGGCGACGCCTTGGTGTTCGTCGCGAACCAGCCGCTCTGGACCAGGGCCTGGTACGAGGCGCTCGCGTTGTCCACCGTGGGCAGCACCTGGACCACCATCTGCAGGTCGGTGCCGTAGACACAGGTGACCGACTCGGGGGTGCCGCCGCCCTCGACCTTGCCGCTGGCGGACGCGCCGGCGTCGCTGAAGTCCTGCGGGGTCAGCAGCGCGCACAGCGTCTGGTCCTGCGGCGACGGCGGCAGGTCGGCGGGCGCGGGCCGGGTCGACGAACAGGCGGCGACCGCCCCGACAAGACCGACGACAAGACCGACGGAAAGGCCGACGACGAGCAGCGCACGCGGGACGCGCATGACCAGACACCTCCATCGACGGCCGAAACCGAGGGCCATCGAAGCAGGACTATAGCGCTCGCCGCATGATGGTCCCGCCGGTGATCTCCGGCGTCTCATCAGTGACCGCGAAGCCGTGCCGGGCGTACACCTTCTCGGCCCGCACGTTGCCCGGCGCGACCTCCAGCCGGACCCCGGTGGCGCGCAGCGAGGTGGCCCGGCCGACCGCGGCGTCGATGAGCGAGTCGGCGACCCCGGTGCCGCGCAGCGCGGGCGCCACCCACATCGCGACCAGCGTGTGGTCACCGCGCGGCGCGGAAGGGCTTTCGGCGGGGGCGGGTCCGAACAGCCCGACCAGCCCGACCGGCTCGCCGCCGACGAACGCGGCGAACATGTCCGACCGGATGGTACGGATCCGCCACTGCTCCTCGTCCAGGACGACGGCGTCGGCGTAGGTCATCAGGAACGCGTCCGGCGCATCGGCGAGGGCGGCCAGCCGGATCTCGCGGAGGATCCGCCAGTCGTCCGGGGTCAGCTGCCGTACCAGCGTCCTGAGCATGGGTTGCAGGGTGCCGCCCCCGACCGGGAGCGGCAACCGCATTTGGACCGGTCAGACCGTGTACGTCTTGGCCACGACGACCAGCTCGGAGGTGTGGGAGCCGAGCACCCCGACCCCGGCCGGCCGGGGCGTGAAGCCCGGCAGCCCGTCCAGCCCGTCGCTGCCGTCGAGGACCCGCAGGGTGATCTTCCCGTCGCCCCTCACCCTGAGCGTGATCGGCAGGCCCTCGGCGGGCGGCGCGTGGAACAGCAGGCCCACGTGCTGGCCGAGCTGGTCGTCGGGCACCTGCCGACCGGCCGCCGTGGCCCCCACCACCGTCTGGTCGGAGGTCACCTTCAGGTAGGCCAGCCGGACCGTGCGCTGCGGCTTGATGAGCACGGTCACGGTCCGCACACCGTCGAAGGTCTGGTCGGCGGTGACGGTCAGCGCCGGCTCCGGCAGGTCGGCCGCGTCGGCCGGCCCGGTGACCAGGTCGGGCTTGAGGATCGGGAACTTGTCGCTGAGGTCCGCCGTCTTCGAGACGTACTGCCGGGTCCACGGCAGGCCGGCGTCGAAGCTGGCCCAGTACGCGGTGTCGGTGTCCGCGTCGAGGGCATACATGAGCTGGGTCGGGGCCGGATGCACCTGGTCGAACCGGTCGACCGCGAGCCCGGTGGCCACGAACGCCACGGTCAGCACGCCGGCCAGAACGGCAGGCCCGGCCGCGAACAACCGCCGCCGCGCGTTTTCGGTTGGATAGACCCACTCGAGTACGGGCAACGCGGCGAGGCCGAGCAGTACGGCGAAGATCGCCCCGGCCGCCCCGACGGAGAGACCGAGCGCCGGGAAGAAGAGAAACACCGTCGGGGCGAGGATGACCACCGCCACCGCGACCCCGACCGTCAACACGGCCACCCGCGACAGTGCCGGCCGCAGCAGCAGCGCGCCGATCCCGGCCACCGCGCCGAACAGGGCCGGCAGGGCGGTCAGGTACGAGCCGCCGGGCGCGGCGAGACAGAACACGATCCCCAGCAGGGCGAGCCAGCCGAGTCCGCCGATCGCCAGGGCCCACGCACCGAACCGCTTGCGCAGCAGTCCGTACCAGGTGAGCAGGACGGTCGCGACCAGCGCCACGACCCCGAGGCGGAACCAGCCAGGCCGCCATGGGTCGATCATCGCGGCGTAGCCGGGGCGGATCGCGACCAGCAGCGTCCACAGCAGCTGCGCCGCGACGGCCGCGAGCACGATCGGGATCAGGGCCAGGCCGAACCCGGCCGCGATCCGGCCGCCGGTCGCGACCTTGCGGCGCACCGCGACGACGGCCAGCCCGACGACCGCGAGCAGCGCCAGGATCGCCAGCGGCCACACCAGGTAGCCCGGGTACCGCACGATCAGGCCGAGCACCGGGAAGTAGGTCGAGTCCCCGGCCGATGGCTGGGACAGCGTGTGCAGGTCGGCCGCACCGAACGCGCGGGCCAGCGCGAGCGCGTTGCCGCCCAGCTGCTGCAGGCTAGCTTTGTCCATATAGGACGGACGATCCTCGGGCGAGTGGTAGGTCGCCGAACCGTCGATGTAGGCCGAGTTGAGCCCGGTGAACCGCCCCGCATCCCGGAAGAGGCTGAAGTCGGTGTCGTTGGGCAGGATCCGGTACACCTCGACCGCGACGCTGGTGGCGACCGGGTCGGGCGCGGCGTCGGCGTACACACCGACCACGCCCGCGTTGTCGCGGGTCGTCTCGAACATGATGGCCGGGCCGGCGGAGCCGCGGGACTCGAGGTTGAGCACCACGCCGCCGTCGCGCGCGAGCGGGTCGAGGCTGACGAACGCCTCCGCCCCGCACAGACACGCCTCCTCGGCCTCCGTGAACACGAACACGATGTCGTTGCGGGGCTTGGGCCCCTTGGTCAGCGCGCGGGCCGTCTCCAGCAGTGAGGCGACCCCGGCCCCGTCGTCGTTGGCGCCGTAGGAGACCTGGACCGAGTCGTAGTGCGCGACCAGGAACACCCTTCCGGTCGACGACGTCGGGGACTGTCCAGGTAGGACGGCGATCACGTTGCGCACCCGGGCCATCGCGAACCCGCCCAGGTTCCCGGTCTCACCCACCGCGTCCTGGATGCGGGGCTGCAGGCCGAGGCCGGTCAGCGTGGTGACGATGTAGTCACGTACGTCCGAGGCGGCCTGGCTCCCGGCGACGTGCACGTGTTCGCCGATGTGGTCCACGTACGCGAAGGCCCGGTCGGCGCTGAACTGATCCGCCGGGGCGCTCGCCGGTACGGGCGCCGGCGGAGTGACGAAGGTCAGGCTGGCGACGGTGAGTGCGGCCAGCACTGCGATGGCGGCCAGCCCGTGCAGGTGTCGTCGAGGGTCCACGGGCACATCCTGCCGTCTCCGGTGGGCCCGCAGGGATCAGCCGGTCAGCGCGACCCGCCACGGCCGGACCCGCACCTGGAACAGTCCCCGGGCCACGGACTGGTCCTCGTCCTGGGCCGCGACCAGCACCCCCTCCGCGGAGAGTTGCTTCAGGAAGGCCAGGTGGGCCGGGAAGTCGGGGTGGGCCAGTCTCCTTTTGCAGGGGTACGGGTTTCGAGGTGGGCGGCGAACGCGGCGAGCGCGGTGTCCCAGGTGGTCGTCAGCCAGACCTGCAGCGGAGCGAGTCCGCCCGGAGCCAGCGCGTAGAGGTTGCGGGTGCCGACGCTGCTGTGCTCGACCAGTCCGGCACCCTCGAGGACCCGCAGGTGCTTGGAAACGTTGGGCCGCCCGACCGGCAGCGCCGCGGCCAGCTCGCCGACCGCGAGCGGGCCCCCGCGCAGTTGGTGCAGGATCTCCCGGCGGGTACGGTCGCCGAGCGCGTCCAGCACCGTGTGGACGTCGGCGTCGACAGCTTCTTGGTTACTCATGGGCAACGGTTACTCTAGAGCAACCATTGCTCGTCGAGCAACTATGCTCAGGGCGTGTACGGGGAGCTGCGCGTCAACCGGTCGGTGACGATCCCGGCTGCCGAGCTGAACTGGCGGTTCAGCCACTCCGGCGGCCCGGGCGGGCAGGGCGTGAACACGGCCGACTCGAAGGCCGAGCTGCGCTTCGACCTGGCGGCCAGCACCGCCATCCCGGAGCACCTGCGCGAACGGGCGCTGGGCCGGCTGGAGCACCGGCTGGTCGATGGCGAGCTCGTGGTCACCTCCTCGGCCCACCGCAGCCAGCTCGACAACCGGCGCGCGGCCGCGACGAAGCTCAGGATCCTGCTGGACGCCGCGATGTCGCCGGAGCCGCCCAAGCGCCGGGCGACCCGACCCACGACGGCGTCGGTGCAGCGACGGCTCGACGCGAAACGACGGCGCGGCCACCTCAAGCAGCAGCGGCACGAGCGGGGCGACTGAACCGGGGTAACACCGTTGTGACCCCATCGATACCCTGTGCTCCGTGTCCGACACCCCCATGCCGCGCCGCGCGCTCGATGTCACCGATTCGGGCCCGATCCGCCACTTCGTCGTGTGCGGGGACAACCCCCTCGCGTACCGGCTCGTCGTCGAGCTGCGAGAACGCTACGACGGGCACGTGACCGCGATCGTCCCACCTGGACAGTCGGTCTGGACCGAGCGCATCTCGAGCATCCCGATGGTCGACGTCGTCGTCACCGATCGCATCGACGCGCGCGCATTCGAGCGGGCCCACCTCGCCGGCGCCGACGCGCTGGCCCTGGCGAACCAGGACGACGGCGGCAACATCGATGCCGCTCTGGTGGCCCAGGAGATCAAGCCGGGCATCCGGATCGTGCTGCGGATGTTCAACGTGTCGCTCGCCGAGAGCATGGAGCGGATGCTGGACAACTGCCAGGTGCTCTCCTCGGCACAGATCGCGGCTCCCGCCTTCGTCTCGGCGGCGTTGGACGACCACAGCACGGCCAAGATCAACGTAGCCGGGCGGACGCTCGTCAGCATCCGCCGCACCCGGACCGACCCGGGCGACGTCGTGCTCGGGCTCGCGGTCATGGGCGAGCGCGGCAGCGAACCGGAGACCCTGCCGATCGACGACCGTCGAGCGGACCTGGTACTCGCCGACTCCAAGCCGCCGCGGGTCCGGATCCGGCACAAGTCCAGCAACCTCAAGGTCCTGCCGATCATCTTCGGGCCGCGCCTCCGCGCGGTGCTGGCCGGGTTCTTCACGATCTTCCTGCTCGGCAGCGCGGTGCTGGCCTGGCAGAACGGCGGGAACATCGGCGAAGCCATGTACGCGGCGGTGATCGCCGAGCTCTCCGGCAACCCCGAGTCGGTCGACGGTGTGATCTCCAAGGCGACCCTGGTCGTGCTCACGATGGTCTCCATCGCCCTGATCCCGGCGGTGACCGCGACGCTCGTCGACGCGCTGGTCCGGGCCCGCCTGCAGCGCGAGTCCGGCGGCCTCCTGGAGCCGGTGAAGGACCACATGATCGTGGTCGGGCTCGGCGACGTCGGCACCCGCGTGCTGCGTTCGCTCTACGACCAGGGCCTGGACATCGTGGCGATAGAGAAGGATCCCGAGGCCCGCGGGGTGCAGGTCGCGCGCGAGCTGGGCGTACCGCTGATCATCGGTGACGCGTCGCGGACGGCGACCCTGGTCGCGGCATCGGTGTGCACCTGCCGGGCCCTCGTCATCGCCTCCACCGACGACGTGACCAACCTGGAGACCGCGCTGAAGGGCCGGGCCGAGAAGCCGGACCTGCGGGTCGTGCTGCGCCTGTTCGACGGCGAGTTCGCGGATCGGGTGAGGAACGCCTTCAAGATGGACATCTCCCGAAGCGTGTCCTATCTGGCCGCGCCGGCCTTCGCGGCGGCGATGCTCGGACGGTACGTCCTGGCGACCATCCCGGTCCGCCGGCGCGCGCTGCTCATCGCCGAGCTGCCGATCGGGGAGAACTCGCCAATCGAGGGCGAGCCGGCCGGGGCGGTGAACGTCGACCACGAGAGCCGGCTGCTCGCGATCCGCACCGCCGACGGGACCCAGGTGCTCTGGCGGCCCTCCGAGGGGCGGCCGCTGCGCGGCAACGACCGGCTGCTCGTCGTCACCAGCCGGCACGGCCTCGGGCGTCTGATGGCCAGCACCGCGGCACAGACCGAACCCGACGCGACCCCGTACCGGCTGCTCAAGGCGTGGCAGATGCCGCATTCCCGGACCGAACTGGGTGAATCCTCCGAGCCGCCGACCGTCGATAATCCGCCAGTCAGGCCGACAGACGACAGTTCACCTCGACCGGCATGATGATGCGCGTGGGAGGACTAGAACAACCCGGTGCGAGCAAGCCCCCGGAGCAGACCCCGGTGGCGAACTTCGACTCGACCGGAACCATCCGGATCGGCCGCGACGCGGACAAGAACGACATCGTGCTGTCGGACTTCTGGGTGTCCGGTCAGCATGCCGAGATCCGCAAGGTCGGCCGCGAGCACGTCATCGTCGACCTGAACAGCAGCAACGGCATGCACGTCAACGGGCGCCGGGTGGCCAAGGCGACCCTGACCGCGGGCGACCGGTTCTCCGTCGGCCGGCACGAGTTCCTGTTCGACGGCACGAGCATCTACCAGCACGACGACCAGGGACCGACCTCGATCATCGCCGATGATCTGACGGTCGACGTCAAGCGCTCGGTGCTGCTCGACGACGTCAGCTTCGCGCTGCGCCACGGCACCCTGCTCGGCATCATCGGCCCCAGCGGCTGTGGCAAGTCGACCCTGCTCAAGGCTCTGACCGGGATCCGACCGGCGTCGCGCGGCAAACTGCTCTACGACGGCAAGGACCTGTACAAGCACTACTCCGAGCTGCGTTACCGCATCGGCATGGTGCCCCAGGACGACGTGATGCACCCCCAGCTCACGGTACGGCGGGCCCTGCGCTTCGCCGCCTCCCTGCGGTTCGCCGACGACGTGCCCCGCTCGGCCCGGCGCGCCCGGGTCAACGAGGTGCTGCAGCTGCTCGGGCTGACCAACCGGGCCAGGCAGCGCGTCGACACCCTCTCCGGTGGGCAGCGCAAACGCACCTCGGTAGCGCTGGAGCTGCTGACCTCGCCCTCGCTGCTCGCCCTCGACGAGCCAACGTCGGGCCTGGACCCGGCGCTGGACAAGGAGGTCATGCGGGAGCTGCGCCTGCTCGCCGACGGCGGCCGGACCGTGGTCGTGGTGACCCACAGCGTGCTCCACCTCGACCTGTGCGACCACGTGCTGGTGATGTGCCTCGGCGGCCGGATGGGTTACTTCGGCCCGCCGGACCAGCTGCTCGACTTCTTCAAGGCGGAGGACTACGCCGACGTCTTCGACAAGGTGACCAACGACGCGGACCGGTGGGCCCAGCTCTACCGGAACTCGGAGATCTACCGGAAGTACGTGGGTGAGGTGGCCCTGGAGCTGCTGACCCACCAGGAGGAGACCAAGGCCAGGCTGCCGGAGACGCTGCCCACACCGCGCGCGGTGCCCACACCGCGTCCGGAGTCCGCGCCCACACCGCGACCCGTCGCGGCCGCCCCCGCCGCCCCTGCCCCAGCCGCTGCCCCTGGCCCAGCCGCTCCGTCACGGCCGGCGCCGGCGGACTCTTCGGCTCACGTGCGGTCCGCGCCGGTGCCGGTACCCGCGGCGACGCCGGCCCCGGTCAACGGCACCGGGACCATCTACACGAGCGCCTCCGGCGAGGCCGCCTCGGCGTACCCGGGCGGGGTCGACCCGCATCCGGGCGCCGCCAACGAGCCGGTCACCTCTGAGCTGACCGCGCTGCCGGCGGAGATGACCGCGGTCACGTCGGAACTGCCGATCGTCGGGTCTCCCGCCTCGCCGTCGGATGCCGCCGTGCTCTCACCGGGTGGCGTCTCGTTCGGCGACGGGGCCGCCGGAGTGCCGGTCCCGACGGGCGGCGCCCAGATCGGCGACTACCGCACCGGCGCCGGCGCCGCGGGCAACGTCCCGGGTGGACCCTCGACGGGCGCCGTCGCGGCGTCCGCGAGCGCCGCCGTGACGAACGCGCCCGCCGTAACCGTGCCGCCGCAGACCGCGGCCGGTGCACCGACGTTGGCCGCGCCGGCCGCGCCGACTGCCGCTGCTCCGGCTCCGGTCGCGGCTCCGGCCCCCGCGCCCGCCGCTGCGCCGGCTCCGGCCCGGGTGGCGGCTCCGCCGGCCGCCCCGAAGAAGAAGGCACCCGCCAAGCCGGTCTCCAGGCCAATCCAGAAGATCGACCAGCTCGCGGCGATCATCTTCCGCGACTCCAAGGTGGCGCCGCCCGGACCCGCCACCGGCGTGCAGGACGCGTCGGTGACCAGCAAGGTGCTGCACCCGGTCGCGCCGATCCGCCAGTTCCTGACGTTGTGCATGCGCATGGTCGCGGTCATCGTCTCCGACCGCGGGTACGCCGGGTTCCTGGTCGGCCTGCCGATCGCACTCGCCCTGCTCGGCCGGGCCGTACCGGGCAACAAGGGCCTCGGCCCCGACCCGCTCGGCTTCGACCTGGAGGCGGAACGGCGACTGGCGGTGTTCATCGTCGGTGCCGCGTTCATGGGCGTCGCGGTGGCGATCCGCGAGATCGTCAACGAGCAGTCCATCTACCGCCGGGAACGCGCGATCGGCCTCTCTCCCACCGCGTACCTCGCGTCCAAGGTCGTCATATTCATCATCATCGACACGATCCAGGTGCTGGTCTTCGTCTACCTGTCGATCTGGGGCCTGCCCAAGCCGAAGGAGGCGCTGGTCTGGGCGCCGCAGATGCTGGACATCATCATCGCGATCGACCTGGTCGCGATCGCGTCCACGGCGCTCGGCCTGCTGGCGAGCGCGCTGGTGCGTACGACCGAGCAGACCACGCCGATCCTGGTGGTCAGCGTGATGTTCCAGCTGGTGCTGTCCGGTGGGCTGTTCCCGATCGCGGGCCAGACCGGGCTGGAGATCCTGTCCTACGTCGACCCGGCCCGCTGGGGACTGGTCGCGGCGGCATCCAGTACCGGCTTACCCGACTTCCCCAAACAGGCCTTCGATCCACTCTGGATCCACCTGCAGATCAACTGGTGGCACGGGGTGATCGTGATGTTCCTGCAGATCGCCGCGCTGCTCGTCGGCGCCCGGTTCGCGCTGCGCCGCTTCGAACCGGGCCAGAACAAGTAGGTCCGGCAACCCGGTCAGGGCCAGGTGTCGCCCCACGTGACATCGCGGGCGGCCTTGTACCGCTCGCCCTGGCGCTTGGAGACCAGATCGGTCGCCACGCCCGGGTCCGGCGTACACACGCGTAGCGAGACCAGGCCCTTGCGCTGCTGGGGGCGGCGCAGCACCCGGCCCCAGCCTTGCGACGGGGTCGGGCCGGCCGCGACGTAGGAGAACTTCTCGTCCTCGTAGCCCAGCTCGGCGCTCTTGAGCCGGCGGTGCAGGGCGGACCGGTTGATCCGCACGCCGAAGTGGCACCAGTCGCCGCGCAGGAGGGGGCAGGCCTGCGCGTGCGGACACGGCGCCGCGATCGGCCGGCCCAGCCCGACCAGCACGTCGCGGGCGGCGAGGATCCGCCGGTACCCGGCCGGGGTCCCCGGTTCGACCACGACCACCGCCTGCTCGGCGGCGAGCGAGGCCCGGCGTACCAGCTCGGCCTGGTCCGCCCCGGAGAGCTCACTGAGCACATAGGACACGGTCACGAGGTCGGCCTTGTCCAATGCGTCCATAGTGGACCGCCGCCAGGTGACCGGCAGCGGCGGGTCGATCCTCCGACCGACCTCCAGCGCCTCCGGGACCTGGTCCAGCACCGTCGCCGTACCCAGGGATGAAAACACCGACCGCGCGGCCCAGACCGCGGCTCCGGTACCCCCGCCGAGGTCGAGCTGGCTGGTAGGGGCTAGGTCGGGGCAGGCGCGGGCCAGCTGGGCCAGCGCCGCGCGCACCGCGGCGAACGTGGCCGGCATGCGGTAGACCGCGTACGCCGCCACGTCGACCGGGCCGGACAGGATCGGCTCGTCGGCCGGCCGGTCGGCCCGGTAGCGGTCGATCAGCCGGTCGACCGCGTCGGTGAGGTCCTCGCCCGGCACGCCGGCGACGGCGGCCTCGATGCCCTCACGCAGATCCCGCGGAAGCTCCACCCCTACTGCCGGCCGGTCGGGGCGTTCTGGACCGCCCACAGCGCGGCCTCGGTCCGCGACTGCGACCGGGTCTTGCGCAACAGGTTCGACACGTGCACGGTCACCGTCCGGATCGAGATGCCCAGCGACCGGGCGATGCCCTTGTTCGACATGCCCTGGGTCAGGCAGCTCAACACCTCACGCTCGCGCGCCGTGAGCTCGACCGCCGGCTCGGGCCTGGGTTCCGGCCGGCTCAGCCGCAGGTGGCGTGGGAGCGGACGGCGGTGCAGGGCCGTCGGCGCGACCGCTCC
>Ga0068864_100002286_pt1 | contig 15844 bp, 16 predicted proteins | sample KBSSwiS72_FD_66586 | JGI IMG/M metagenome (GOLD analysis project Ga0068864, IMG submission 66586) | Switchgrass rhizosphere microbial communities from Kellogg Biological Station, Michigan, USA - KBS Switchgrass S7-2 | ecosystem: Host-associated > Plants > Roots > Rhizosphere > Soil ... | reverse complement strand
ACACGCTCTCGTCCGACGAGCTGCGCCGTCGGCTCGAGCCGCTGGCCAGCGAGATGAAGGTCGACATCGCCCTCGGCGACCGCGTCGACTGAAGCCCGACCGCCGCTACATCTGCGCGATGCGTCCCTCCGCGATCAGCGGTGCGTAGAGCGCCAGGTCGGCGCGCATGCGCTCGCGCAGCGCCTGGGGCGTGGACGGCGTGATCTCGAATCCGGCTTGATCGGCACGGCTGCGCACCTCGGCCGTTTCGAGCGCCGCGACGATGTCGCGCTGCAATTTCGCCAGCGTCGCCGCCGGTGTACCGGCCACCGCCACCAAGGCGGCCCAAGGGTGCATCTCGACCGGCGGAGCGCCGGCCTCGCCCAGGGTCGGGATCCAGGGATAGCTCGCCAGCCGTGTCGTCGCCGCTACCGCCAGCGGGCGCAGCCGGCCGCTCGCCGCCAGGCCGGCAACCGTGTTGACGCCGATGGCAGTGAGGTCGACCTCGCCGGCGACCACCGCGGCCAGCATCGCGCCGGCGTCCTTGAAGGGCACGTGCAACATCCGCACCCCGGCCGCACGTGCCAGCGTCTCGATCGCCACATGGCTCGCATGGCCGTTGCCGAGCGTTGCGTAGCTGACGCTGCCGGGCGCAGCGCGGGCGGCCGCTAGCAGTTCGCCGATGCCGTGGAACCGGTTCGCAGCACCGACCCAGAGCACGAAGGTGGCACGGAACAGCAGCGTCAGCGGCACGAGGTCGCGCACCGGGTCATACGGCAGCGCGCCATGCACGAGCGAGTTGACGACGAGCGTCGCCGTATCGGCGAGGAAGAGCGTGTGGCCGTCCGGCAGGGCATGCCGCACCTCGCTGAAGGCAACGATGCCCGATGCGCCGGGCTTGTTGTCCACGATCACCGGCTGGCTCCATTGCAGCGCCAGCCGCTCGGCCACGCTTCGCGCCACCACGTCCGGGCCCACACCCACCGAGTAAGGGACCACCAAGCGCACCGCGCGCGATGGGAAGCTGGCCGCTTCTGCAGCCGATACCCTGCGGCCGACGGAAACCACACCCGCAAACGCGGCGAGCGCTTTCAGCAGACTACGACGCCGGAGGTCCGAGCTAACCATCGACTGTCCTGTTCATGCCCGTCGGCGGCGTGGCCATTTGGACACCGCAAGCCGGTGCCGGGCTTGATCGATGTCAACGAAAGAGTGCTGCACGGGTCGGGCCGGGGCGATAATTTCCAATCGGGTGCAACCGGATCGAAGACCATGTCCACGTCGAGCAAGCTCTATGTCGTTCCGACCGACCGCTGGTACATCGAGCGCACGGTGTGGCTCATCGCGGGCGTCGTGCTGCTCGCGGCCACTTCGCTGGCCGCTGTCGTCGATCCGCTATGGGTGCTCGCCGTCGTTGCCACCGGCGTCTCGTCGATCGCCGTGGCGCTCACGGGCTTCTGCGTGGTCGGCAACGTGCTGGCCCGTCTCGGGTTCAAGCCGGCCCTGGCACGCCGCGGGTGGAAGCCAGGCGACCTGTACTTCCTGCAGACGGACGCGTGGTTTCTCGAGCGGCGGATCTATCTGGTCGTCGGCTTCAACCTGATCCTGGCCTCGCTCCTGTCGCTGCTGCACAGCCCGTGGTGGCTGGCGTTCACGGGCTTCGTCGGCGGCGCCATGGTCTGGTTCGCCGCGACGGGGTTCTGCATCATGGCCAACGGCCTGTACTGGCTCGGTGCCGAGCCGCGTCTGGTGCCCCGGGCCATGGCCGCGCCTTCGCTCGACGGCCGCGCGCCGGTCGGGTGAGCGGTCGCGGCGCGGCCCTCGTCGGCATCATCCGAGGAGGAGCGCGACGCAGAGCAACGCCGCGAACATCACCTGGAACTTGGCGGTTTGCGCGAGCAAGGCATTGAATGCCGGGCCGGGCGGTTCGCGCCAGAAGCGTCGCACCAGGCCGAAGGCCATCGGCAGCGACAGGCACGGCAACAGCAGCGACATGCCGACACGCGTCTGTGATGCCAGCACGGCCAGCAATGCGAAGGGTCCGAGCATGAGCACCGCATATTCCCAGCGGCTGAAGGTCCGTCCCAGGCACACGGCCAAGGTGCGCTTGCCGACCTGCGCGTCGGGATCGAGGTCGCGGTAGTTGTTGACCACCAGCACGGCCGTGGCGGGAAAGCCGACCAGGGTCGCTGCCGTCAGCGCGGCGCTGCTGAGCGACCCGGTTTGCAGGTAGTAGGTGCCACCCACGGCCACCAGACCGAAGAACAGCCAGACGACGACATCGCCGAACGGCGTATAGGAGATCGGCCGGGCGCCACCGGAATAGCCCATCGCTGCCGCCGCGGCGGCGATGCCCGCGATCAGGATCGGCCAGCCACCGCGCCAGGCCAGCACGAGGCCGATCGCGGTGGCCAGCGCAAAGCAAGCACGCGATGCCGTGCGCACTTGGCCGGGCCGCAGCAGCCCCAGCGCCGTCGCCCGCGGCAGGCCGATCCGGCCGGCCCGGTCGGTGCCGCGCTCGGCGTCGCTGACGTCGTTGTCGAGGTTGGTGCCCGTCTGAAGTAGCAGGGCGCCCAGCGCCGAGAGGACCATCAGCGCGATGTCGATTCGTCCGATCTCGGCCCACGCCAGCGCGCAGCCGACGAGCACCGGGTTGATGCTGATGGTCAGCGTATGCGGGCGCGATGCCATGGCCCAGGCCCGCAGCGACGCTGCAAAGCCCATCGGCACCGAGCGATCGCGACCCTCCATGGCCCCATGGAGTCTAGTCGCGCGGCTCCCGGGTCGAAACGGTCGTGCGCCAGCTGCCGGTTCAATGCGCCGCGCCGGATGGCGCGGGGGTCAGGCCCGACAGCTGCGCCACTGCCTGCTGTAGCTCGCCGCCGGTTGCATGACGACCGTCGCAGCGCTCGGCTTGCGCAGGCCGCTGCCGGTCTCGAGCTCCAGCTTGGCGGCGTACTTCTCGAAGAACGCGTCGAACATCTCGCCGCCTCGCGTGCCCACCGCGTGCAGCTGGTCGCTGCCGGCGTCCCACTCCAGGAGAACCGCAGCCAGCGGCTGCGGCGCCGGGCCGTCGATCACGCGCGCGCCCTGCAACGGGTCGTAGCGCGAGTTATCGCCGCAGCAGTGGATCACGTGCGGCGGCTCGCCGCGGCCGCCGCTGCGCAGGCCGATGAAGCTGATCGCGGTCGTGGGGTACATCAGCTTGTGCGCGCAGATCGCCGAGAAGGCGACGATCGACTTGTCCGGTCCCACGCCGGCCGGTGCCGAATATCGCCGCTTGTCCTCGGTGACGAGCTCGGCCGGCTTCACCTCGTGCTCGAACGCGATCAGGAAAACGGGCGATGCCGTATACGGGTAGTTGAAGAGGAACGCCTCGCCCGGCTTGAGCTGGCGCGCCGACCACGGCTTGCCGTGCGGGTCGACCAGCAGCGAGCGCGGATGGTGCTGCATCTCGCCGGCCGCGACCACCGGCAGCGCGCTGGCCGCCAGCCAGGCGCCGGCGACGCAGGCGGCTTGGCGCATCAGGTCGCGGCGTTGCGCGGCGTCGGAATTCGGCTGCACACGGGGGACGCTACACGAGCTTCGAAGTCCGAGCAATGCGTTCGACACGTCGAATCGAGCCGACCGCGTCCTCCCGGCCCGGCGGCGACGTAGGATGGCGGCCCATCGTCCGGCAACGAAGCGAGGAGATCACGCCATGGCCCGATCCCTGTTCCCCGACCTGACGCTGACGGCCGCCGCCGTCCTCGCCCTTCTTGCGGCGGGCGACGCCGGCGCCGTCGAGCCTGCGGCCCTGCTCGCGCTTTCCTCCAAGTCCCCGGCGCCGCCCTGGCCGGCTGGCGACGAGCGCGGCATGGCCAACACCCTCGGCGAGGCAACGACGCTGCGCTGCGGTTGGCACCTCTCGCAGCGCGGGGCGCGCACCTACGAGGCCTCGTTCGTGCGCTCGAACGCGATGCCGAAGTCGCCGTTCGCCAATCCGTCGCTGAGCAAGCCCAAGCCGACCGCCGGCGTGCCCTTCTCGGCCCATGCCTTCAACAGCGAAGCCTTCGACGCCGGCGCCGAGCCGCAGCAGCAGGGTACGCAGATCGATGCCCTCGGCCACTTCGCGTCGATCGCCTCTCCCTGGGATCCGAAGAATCCCTTCTCCGCCGACGGCGCCTCCTACTACGGCGGCTACAAGCAGAAGGACGTGAAGCCCAGTGCCGATTCGCCGCTGCTGAAGCTTGGTATCGAGAAGATCCCGCCGCTCGTCACGACGGCGGTGCTTCTCGATGCGAGGAGCCACGTCGGCAAGGGCCGGCCGATGGCCGACGGCGAGCTCGTGACCGCAGCCCATATCGAGGCCATGCTGAAGGCGCAGGGGCTGGCCAAGCGCGGCATCCTGCCCGGCGACATGGTCTGGATCTACACCGGCTGGAGCGACTTCTGGAAGGACGGCGAGGAAGGCGCCAAGTACTACGCCATGGCGCCGGGACTGTCGGTCGACGCGGCCAAGTTCCTGGCAACGAAGCGGATCGTCGCCATCGGCCTCGACGCCCCCTTCATCGACCCGGTGCCCAACGGCATGCTGCAGGGCAAGGCGCCGCCGGCGCAAGGCACCGAGCCCGGGCTGCCGTTCTCGATCCACCACTACATGCTGTCGGTGTTCGGCATCCATCACCTCGAGAACCTGAACCTCGCCGCCATGGCGGGCGACCGTGTCTGGACCTCGTGCGCGATGGTCCTGCCGTCGCGCGACCAGGGAGCCGCGGGCGCGGTGCTGCGGCCGGTGGCGATCGGCCTTCCCGACCAGCGCTGAAGGAGAAGCCATGTCCGACGACCGCGCCGCCATCGAAGCCGTGGTGCAGACCTACCTCGATGGCCTCTACGAAGGCGATGTCGAGAAGCTGGCCGCTGCGTTCCATCCCACCAGCTCGCTGACCTATGAAGAGAACGGCGCGTTGACGCCGCTGCCGCGCGACCAGTGGCTCGAGGCGGTGCGCACCCGGCCTTCGCCCAAGTCGCGCGGGTTGCCCCGGCACGACCGGATCCTGCAGATCGACCAGGCGTCGGCGACGGCGGCTTTCGTGAAGCTCAATTGCGCGATACCGCCCCGGTACTTCACCGACTACCTGTCCTTGCTGAAGGTCGAGGGACGGTGGCAGGTCGCGCAGAAGGTGTTCGCGACCGAGCGAAGGGAGTAGGTGCTCAGGCGTTCGCCGCGGCCTGCGCCGCCCTCACCTCCACCCTCACCTGCTCCATCAGCTCCGCCTTCAGCTCGCTGAACGCGGCCGTGGTCTTCACCGAGTAGTGCCGTGGATGCGGGATCGGGACCGGACGATCGAGCTTGATCCGTCCCGGCCGCGCGCTCATGACGACCACGCGCGAGCCCATGAACACCGCCTCGTCGATGTCGTGGGTGACGAACAGCACGGTCTTGCGCTCGGACTCCCAGATGCCGAGCAGCAGCTCCTGCATCAGCTCGCGCGTCTGGTGGTCGAGGGCGCCGAAGGGCTCGTCCATGAGCAGGATCCGCGGACCGTTCGCCAGCGCCCGGGCGATCGCGGTGCGCTGCTGCATGCCGCCGGAGAGCTGCTTCGGAAAGTGGCTCTCGAAGCCGCGCAGGCCCACCTTGGCGACGAAGCCGTTGGCGACCTCGAGCTGCTGCGCCCGCGGCAGGCCGCGCTCGCGCAGGCCGAAGCACACATTCTCGAGCACCGAGAGCCAGGGGAAGAGCGTGTAGCTCTGGAACACCATGCCGCGGTCGGCACCGGGGCCGGCGATGCGCCGGCCGTCGAGCAGCACCTCGCCGCCGGTCGGATGATCGAGGCCGGCGACGATGCGCAGCAGCGTGCTCTTGCCGCAGCCCGACGGTCCGAGGATGGTGACGAAATCGTTCTCGGCCACCTGCAGGTCGGTGGCCTGCAGCGCCAGCGTGGCCGCGCCGTGCGCCGAGGCGAAGCTGCGGCTCACGCCGCGAATGGCGAGGACGTTCATCGTCCCAACGCCGCCCAGGGATAGAGCCGTCGGTTGGCCCACTTGAACAGCAGGTCGCTCGCCAGCCCGATCAGGCCGATGACGATGATGCCGAAGATGATCTGGTCGGTGGCGAGCAGCGCCTGGCTGTCGGTGATCATGTGGCCGATGCCGCTCGAAGCGCCGATCAGCTCGGCGACGATCACGTAGGTCCAGGCCCAGCCGAGCACGGTGCGCAGCACCTCGGCGATCTCCGGCGCGGCGCCGGGCATCAGCACCCGGCGGATCAGGCCGCGGTCGCCGACGCCGAGGGTGTAGGCGGCCTCGACCAGGTCGCGCCGGGTGTTGCCGACGATCACCGCGATCATCAGCACCAGCTGGAAGAACGAGCCGATGAAGATGACGGCGAGCTTCTGCGCCTCGCCGATGCCGGCCCAGAGGATCAGGAGCGGGATGAAGGCGCTCGCCGGGAGGTAGCGGGCGAAGCTGACGAAGGGCTCGAAGAAGGCCTCGATCGGCTTGTAGGCACCCATCGCCACGCCGAGCGGCAGCGCCAGCACCGCGGCGATGAGGAAGCCGCCCACCACCCGCCAGACCGTCATGCCGATGTCGTAGGCGAAGCCCATCTTCGTGAGCAGCGCCCAGCCCGAGGCGAGCATGGAAACCGGGTCGGCGAGGAAGGTCTTCGAGACCAACCCGCCGAAGGTGGCCGCCGCCCAGACGGCGACGAAGAGCACGAAGAAAGCGACGCCGAGCACGATGCGCGCGCCCGGCGCCACCGGCACCAGCGGCTTCATGCGTGGCCGCCCTCACCTCGGCCCTCTCCCGCTCGCGGGGGAGGGAGAGGAGCCTGGGTCACTTGATGAACTGCGTGTCGGCCAGCTTGCTCAAGTCGGGAATCGACTTGATCACGCCGATCTCGAGCAGCAGGTCGGCCGCCTCCTTGGTGAAGGCGGCGTGCTCGCTGGCGAAGAACTTCTGGTTCGCGGCCCGGTCCTGCCAGCGCAGGTACTTCTGGCTGCTCTCGAACGCCTCGCCGCTCTGCTTGACGTCGGCGCCCATGATCTCGAAGCTCTTCTTCGGCTCGGCCTTGATCATGTCGACGGCATCGAAGTAGCCGTCGGCCAGGGCCTTCGCCGCCTTCGGGTTCTCGGCCAGGAACTTCGGCGTGCAGCCGAAAGTGTCCATCACCATCGGGTAGTCGAGCGTCGTGGCGATGATCTTGCCGGCCTCGGGCTTGGCCCGCACCGCGGAGAGGTAGGGCTCGTAGGTCATGGCGGCATCGATGCCTTCGGTGCCGGCGATGATGGCGTTGGCAGCCGGCTGCGGCTCCAGCGTCACCACCTTCACGTCCTTCACCGAGAGGCCGTTCCTCTTCAGGAACCAGGCCAGCCCGAAGTACGGCGAGGTGCCGGGAGCGCTGGCGGCGACGGTCTTTCCTTTCAGGTCCGAGATCTTGGCGATGCCGGGCTTGACCACCATGCCATCGGCCCCGTAGCTCTTGTCGAGCTGGAAGATCTGGGTCGTCGCCACGCCGGCCGCGTTCCAGCCGACCCAGGTCTCCACCGTCGTCGCCGCGCACTGCACGTCGCCCGAGGCGATGGCGAGGTGGCGGTCCTTCTGCGGGATCTTCTTGATGGTCACGTCGAGGCCGTGCTTCTTGAAGATGCCGGCCTCCTTGGCGAGGGTCAGCGGGGCGAAGCCGGTCCAGCCGGAGATGGCGATCGCGACCTTGGTTTCCTGGGCGTGGGCCAGGCCGCTCACTGCAGCGGCGACGGCCAGGGCGATCAGTTTCTTGTTCATGCGGGGTCCTTTCGAGGAGGTGGAATTCAGGCCGGATACCAGAGCGCCGGCAGCCCCGGCAGGGTTCGCAAGACGCGCGCCAGTGCGCCGTCCTGCACCAGCGCCGTCGCGCTCTCGATGTCGGGCGCCAGGTAGCGGTCGGTAGGCATCGGCGGGCAGCGCTCGCGCAGCAGCGCGTGCGCCGACTCTAGCGCTGCCGAGCTGGCCAGCGGCCGGAGGAATTCCATCCCCTGCGCCGCCGCCAGCAGCTCGATGCCGAGGATGTGCGCGGTGTTGGCGATCATCGGCTGGAGCCGCCGCGCGGCGAAGGTCGCCATCGATACGTGGTCTTCCTGGTTGGCGCTGGTGGGCAGGCTGTCGACGCTCGCCGGATGCGCCAGCGACTTGTTCTCGCTCGCCAGCGACGCCGCCGTGACGTGGGCGATCATGAAGCCGCTGTTCAGCCCCGGGTCCGCGGTGAGGAACGGCGGCAGGCGCGAGACGCCGGCGTCGATCAGCATCGCGATCCGCCGTTCGGCGATCGCCCCGACCTCGGCGATGGCGAGCGCCATCGCGTCGGCAGCCAGCGCCACCGGCTCGGCGTGGAAGTTTCCTCCCGAGACGATCGCGCCTTCGTCCCCCGGCGCGGCGCCCGCAAAGACCAGCGGGTTGTCGGTCACCGCATTGGCCTCGCGCAGCAGAATTAGCGCCGCGTGGCGCAGCTGGTCGAGACAGGCGCCGACCACCTGTGGCTGGCAGCGCAGGCTGTAAGGGTCCTGCACCCGGTCGTCGCCCTCGAGATGCGAGCGCCGGATCTCGCTACCGGCGAGCAGTGCCCGGTAGTACTGGGCGACGTCGATCTGTCCCGGCTGGCCACGCAGCAGGTGAATCCGCGGGTCGAACGGACCGTCGCTGCCGCGGGCGGCGTCGACCGTCATCGCCCCGACCACGAGCGCCGCCTCGAGCACCGGCTCGAACACGAGCAGGGCGTGCAGCGCCAGCGCGGTCGAGACCTGGGTGCCGTTGATCAGGGCCAGGCCTTCCTTGGCCGCGAGCGCCAGCGGCGCGATGCCGGCGGCGCGCAACGCCGGCGCCGCCGGAACACGCTCGCCTGCCACGAGCATCTCGCCTTCTCCGGTGAGCGCGAGGGTCATGTGCGCCAGCGGCGCGAGGTCGCCCGACGCGCCGACCGAGCCCTGCGACGGGACATACGGCACCAGGCCGGCGTTGTGCACGGCGACCAGCGTCTCGACCACCTCCTCGCGCACGCCCGAGTGGCCGCGCGCCAGGCTCGCCGCCTTGAGTGCGAGCATCAGCCGCACCACCGGCGGCGCCAGCGGCTCGCCGACGCCGACCGAATGCGAGCGGATCAGGTTCATCTGCAGCGTCGCCAGCTGGCCGGCCTCGATCCGCGTGCTGGCGAGCTTGCCGAAGCCGGTGTTGACGCCGTAGACCGGCGCGTCGCCCTGCGCCGCCCGCTGGACGATGGCGGCGCTGGCGCGGATCGCCGCGCGCGCGGCGGAGGCGAGGCTCAGCTCGACGCCGCCGGCGTGGATCGCCTGCAGGACGTCGAGCGTCAGCCGCCCGGGGTGGAGCTCGAGCGGCATCAGGCGCCGAGCATGGGCAGATCGAGACCCTGCTCGCGGGCGCAGCGGATCGCGTCCTCGTAGCCGGCATCGGCATGGCGCATCACCCCGGTCGCCGGGTCGTTCCAGAGGACGCGCTCGATCCGCTTCGCCGCTGCATCGCTGCCGTCGCAGACGATCACCACGCCGGCGTGCTGCGAGTAGCCCATGCCGACGCCGCCGCCGTGGTGCAGCGACACCCAGGTGGCGCCGCCTGCGGTGTTGAGCAGGGCATTGAGCAGGGGCCAGTCGGAGACCGCATCGGAGCCGTCCTTCATCGCCTCGGTCTCGCGGTTGGGGCTCGCCACCGAGCCGGCGTCGAGGTGGTCGCGGCCGATGACGATCGGCGCCTTCAGCTCGCCCGACTTCACCATCGCGTTGAAGGCGAGCCCGGCACGGTGCCGCTCGCCGAGGCCGATCCAGCAGATCCGCGCCGGCAGGCCCTGGAAGGCGATGCGCTCGCCGGCCATGTCGAGCCAGCGGTGCAGGTGCGCGTCTTCGGGGAAGAGCTCCTTCATCTTCGCGTCGGTCTTTCGGATGTCTTCCGGGTCGCCGGAGAGCGCGACCCAGCGGAACGGCCCCTTGCCGCGACAGAACAGCGGCCGGATGTAGGCCGGCACGAAGCCGGGGAAAGCGAAGGCGTTCTTCACGCCGGCATCGAACGCGACCTGGCGGATGTTGTTGCCGTAATCGACGGTGGGCACGCCCGCGGCCTGGAAGTCGAGCATCGCCTGCACGTGGATCGCGCAGCCGGCCGCGGCCGCCTGGCGCAGCGCCGCATGCTGCTCCGGGTCGGCCTGCGCGGCGCGCCAGCGCTCGACGCTCCAGCCGGGCGGCAGGTAGCCGTTCACCAGGTCGTGCGCCGAGGTCTGGTCGGTCACCAGGTCGGGCCGGACATCGCGCCGCACCAGCTCGGGCAGCATCTCGGCGGCGTTGCCCAGCAGGCCGATCGAGACGGCGCGCTTCTCGGCGGTGTACTTGGCGATCCGGGCCAGCGCATCGTCGAGATCCACGGCCTGCTCGTCGAGGTAGCGCGAGCGCAGGCGAAAGTCGATCCGGCTCTGCTGGCACTCGACGTTCAGCGAGACCGCCCCGGCGAAGGTGGCGGCCAGCGGCTGCGCGCCGCCCATGCCGCCGAGCCCGGCGGTCAGGATCCAGCGCCCGGCAAGGCTGCCGCCGTAGTGCTGCCGGCCGGCCTCGACGAAGGTCTCGTAGGTGCCCTGGACGATGCCCTGGCTGCCGATGTAGATCCACGAGCCCGCGGTCATCTGCCCGAACATCATCAGGCCCTTGCGGTCGAGCTCGTCGAAGTGCTCCCAGGTGGCCCACTTCGGAACCAGGTTCGAGTTGGCGATCAGGACCCGCGGCGCGTCGACGTGGGTGCGGAACACGCCGACCGGCTTCCCGCTCTGCACCAGCAGGGTCTCGTCGTCCTTCAGCTTCTTCAGCGACGCGAGGATCGCCTCGAAGCAGTCCCAGTTGCGCGCCGCCTTGCCGATGCCCCCGTAGACGACGAGCGCGTCCGGGTTCTCGGCGACCTCGGGATCGAGGTTGTTCTGGATCATCCGGAACGCGGCCTCGATCTGCCAGTTGGCACAGGAGAGCTGCGTGCCGCGCGGCGAGCGCACCGGGCGCGGCTGGGCGAGGCGGTGAAGGGGCGACAGGTCGGTCATGGCGGCTCCCGCGATCTTGGCTGACAAGGGTCGAACTCTACTTGTCTAGACAAGCTTAGGCAAGTAGGATGAAGCATGGTCGCCGCCCTCGCCGAAGCGCCGCTCGCGCCCTACGCCCGCGTCAAGAAGTATCTCAAGGAAGGCCTGGCCGCGGGGCGCTGGACGCCCGGCGAGCTGATGCCTTCCGAGACTGAGCTCGTGACCGAGTTCGGCGTCAGCCGCATGACCGTGAACCGGGCGCTGCGCGAGCTCCAGGCCGAGGGCCTGGTCGACCGCTCGCAGGGCATCGGCACCTTCGCCGCGCAGCTGCACCGCCTGTCGTCCACCCTGACGATCCGCGACCTGCACGAGGAGATCGAGTCGCGCGGCCATCGCCACCACGCCGAGGTGCACCTGAAGCGCGAGGAGCGGGCGCCGCGCGAGCTGGCCGAGCGGCTCGGCCTGGCGACCGGCGCGCCGGTGTTCCATTCGCTGATCGTCCACCACGACAACGGCGTGCCGCTGCAGTGCGAAGACCGTTACGTCAACCCGGCCTGCGCGCCCGGCTACCTGCAGGTCGATTTCACCCAGACCACGCCGACCCACTACCTGCTCGAGGTGGCGCCGCTCTGGGAAGCACAGTACGCGATCGAGGCGAGCGCGCCGACGGCGAAGGAGGCGCGCCTGCTCGGCATCGAGCCCGCAGACCCCTGCCTCGTGGTCGTGCGGCGGACGATGAGCCGCGGCGTGACCATCACGCTGGCGCGGCTGGTCCATCCGGGCAGCCGCTACCAGCTCGAAGGCAGCTTCAGCCCATGACGCCGCGCCTGGTCGCCCTGGCCGACACGCCGCCGGTGCCTTGGCGCAACGGCGGCGGCCTCACCCGCGAGCTGCTCGCCTGGCCCGATGGCGGCGACTGGGCGGTGCGGGTCAGCGTCGCCGAGATCGAGGCCGACGGCCCGTTCTCCACGTTCCCGGGGGTCGAGCGCTGGTTCGCCGTGCTCGAGGGCGGTGGCGTCGCGCTGACGATCGCCGGCACCGAGCACCGCTGCCGCGCCGGCGACGCGGCGCTGTCGTTCTCCGGCGAAGCGCCGGTGGACTGCCGCCTCCTCCACGGCCCGAGCCGCGACCTGAACCTGATGCTGCGCGGCGGGCGCGGGACGATGCGGCAGGTCGTCGCCGGCGAAGCCTGGGCGTCGTCCGCACAGCGCTGCGGCCTCTATGCGCTGGTCGCCGGCCGCTGCCGCGCCGACGCGACGGCGACCGAGGTTCCGGCGGACAGCCTGGCCTGGTTCGACCAGGCGCCGGTGGCGCTGAGCTTCCACCCCGGGGACCCCGGCGACAAGCGCGTCTCCGGCTGGTGGCTGGCCGCCGAGGCCAAGGAGCCCGCCGCGTGAGAACCCTCTGGCGCAACGCCCACCTCACGACCCTGGCGGAAACGAGCGGCTGGGGCTTCATTCGCCGCGGCGCCCTCGTGACCGACGACGAGGTCCTGCGCTGGGTCGGCGCCGACGCCGACCTGCCCGCCGGCCTGACGGTCGACGCCGAGCACCACCTCGACGGCGAGCTGGTCACGCCCGGCCTGGTCGACTGCCACACCCATCTGGTCTACGGCGGCCAGCGGGCGCGCGAGTTCGAGCTCCGCCTCGAAGGCGCTAGCTACGAAGACATCGCCAACGCCGGCGGCGGCATCCGCTCGACCGTCGCCGCCACCCGCAGCGCCGGCGACGGTGCCCTCTTCTACGCCGCCCGCCAGCGCGCCCTGGCGCTGATGGCCGAGGGCGTGACCAGCCTGGAGATCAAGTCCGGGTACGGCCTCTCGGCGCTGCACGAGGCGCGGTGCCTGCGCATCGCCCGCCAGCTCGGCGACGAGCTGCCGCTGACGGTGCGCACCACCTGCCTGTCGGCGCACGCCCTGCCGCCCGAGTTCGAGGGCCGGGCCGACGACTACATCGCCGCGGTCTGCGCCTGGCTGCCTTCGCTGCACGCCGAGCGGCTGGTCGACGCGGTCGATGCCTTCTGCGAGCGCATCGCCTTCACGCCGGCGCAGACGCGGCGCGTGTTCGAGACCGCGCACGCCCTCGGCCTGCCGGTGAAGCTGCATGCCGAGCAGCTCAGCGACAGCGGCGGCGCGGCGCTGGCCGCGGAGTTCGGCGCCCTCTCCTGCGAGCACCTCGAGTACCTGAGCGAGGCCGGCGTAGCGGCGATGGCCAAGGCGGGCAGCGTCGCGGTGCTGCTGCCGGGTGCCTACTACTTCCTGCGCGAGACGAAAGCGCCGCCGGTCGCCGCGCTGCGAGCCGCCGGCGTGCCGATCGCCATCGCCACCGACCACAACCCGGGCTCGTCGCCGACCCTCTCGCCGCTGCTGATGCTGAACATGGCCTGCACCCTGTTCCGGCTGACGCCCGAGGAGGCCTTGCGCGGCATGACGGTGAATGCCGCACGCGCCCTCGATCTTCGCGACCGCGGCATGCTGGCGGCCGGCCGGCGCGCCGACTTCGTCGCCTGGAACGTCGAGCATCCGAACGAGCTCTCCTACTGGTTCGGCCATAACCCGTGCGCGCGGGTGATCGCCGGCGGCAAGGAACGGGTCGGCGGCAAATGAGCGAGCCGATCCTCACCCTCGAGCGCGGCACGACGCCGCTCCTGATCAGCCTGCCGCATGTCGGCACGGAGATCCCCGCGACGCTGAAGCCGCTGCTGGTCGAGCGGGCGCTGGCGGTCGAGGACACCGACTGGCACCTGGAGCCGCTCTATGCCTTGGCCCGCGGGCTCGGCGCCGGCATGCTGGTGCCGCGTCATTCGCGCTACGTCATCGATCTCAACCGGCCGCCCGAGAACACGCCGATGTACGCCGGCGCCAACAACACCGAGCTCTGCCCGACGCGCTTCTTCAGCGGCGAGCCGCTCTACCGCGCGCCGCTCGCCGACGAGAAGGCCGAGATCGACCGGCGCCGCGCCGAATACTGGCAGCCGTATCACGACGCGCTCGACGCCGAGCTCGCCCGGCTGAGGGCCGAGCATGGCCACGCGATCCTGTGGGACGGGCACAGCATCAAGTCCGAGCTGCCCTGGCTGTTCGAGGGCCGGCTGCCCGACCTCAACCTCGGCACCGCCGGCGGCACGAGCTGCGCACCGAGCTTGCGCGCGGCGCTGACGGCGGTGCTGGACCGACAGCGCGACTTCAGCCATGTCACCGATGGCCGCTTCAAGGGCGGGCACATCACCCGCCACTACGGCCGGCCGGCGCAAGGCATCCACGCGATCCAGCTCGAAATGTGCTGGTCGTGCTACATGGCCGAGGAGCCGCCGTACGCCATCGACCCGGCCCGGGCTAAGCGCCTGCAGCCGGTGTTGCACGACCTGCTGCAGGCCACGCTCGACTGGAAGCCCGATGCCTGAGGCCGTCCTCCTCTGGGCACCGAGCGCCTGGACGCCCGAAGGCTGGCGCGAGCAGGTCGTGCTGCGCGCCGACGGCGACGGCCGCTGGGCCGAGGTCACGCCCGGCATCGCCACGCCGCCGCCGGACGCGCAGGTGCTCGCCGGCCCGCTGCTGCCCAGCCTGGTGAACGCGCACAGCCACGCCTTCCAGCGCGCCTTCGCCGGCCACGCCGAGCGACGCGAGGCGGCGAGCGACGACTTCTGGTCGTGGCGGGACCGGATGTATCGCGTCGCCCAGCGTCTGTCGCCGGCGCAGCTGCGCGACGTCGCGGCGCAGCTCTACGTCGAGCTGCTCAAGGGCGGCTACACCCAGGTCTGCGAGTTCCACTACCTGCAGCGCGACGTCGACGGCCGGGCCTATGCCGACCCGCTGGCGATGTCCTGGGCGCTCGCCGAGGCGGCGGCCGAAACCGGCATCGGCCTGACGATCCTTCCGGTGCTCTACGAGCGCGCCGGCTTCGGCACGCCGCTGCGCGACGACCAGCGGCGCTTTCGCAGCTCGGCCGAGGAGGTCTGGCAGGCGGCTGCGACGATCGCGTCGGCGCGCCGCCCGCTGCTCGGCGCGGGTCTCGCGATCCATTCGCTGCGCGCCGCCCGCCCCGAGTCGATCGCCGATCTTTGCCGGCGGGCCGAGGGCTTCGCCGGGCCGATCCACATCCATGTCGCCGAGCAGACGGCGGAGGTGCGCGACTGCGTCGCCACCACCGGCGCGCGGCCGATCCAGTGGCTGGCCCGAGGGCGCCTGCTCGACGCGCGCTGGCAGCTCGTCCATGCCACCCACAGCGACGCCGGCGAGATCGCCGCGGTGGCACGGAGCGGCGCCGGCGTCGTGCTTTGCCCGAGCACCGAGGCGAATCTCGGCGACGGCCTCGCCGACCTGCTCGGCTGGCTGGCCGCCGGCGTGCCGCTGACGATCGGCTCGGACAGCCACGTCACCCGCGACTGGCGCGAAGAGCTGCGCTGGCTGGAGTACGGGCAGCGCCTGGCGCGGCAGCAGCGCAACGTCGCCGCCGCGCCGGAGGCCGGGATGGCGGCCAGCGCCGAGCGTCTGTTCGGCCGCACCCTCGCCGGCTGCGCCGCTGCCGCGGGCGTGCCGACCTGGGGCCTCGTGCCGGGCGCGCGCGCCGACGCGCTGGTCGTCGACCGGCACGAGGACGCGCTGCTCGGCCTGCCCGCGTCCCACACGCTCGATGCGCTGCTGTTCTCCAGCCCGGGGCGAAGCTGGCGCAACGTGCTGGTCGCCGGCCGCTGGGTGATCCGCGACGGCACCCATGCCCGGGCGGCAGTCATCGGTGAACGCTTCACGGCAACGATGCATGCGCTAGCCTGATCAGGCCATGACCAGCCCTTCCCCACCCCGCCTTCGCCACGGCGAGATCCGCGACGCCGTGCGCGAGCTCTGCC
>Ga0068864_100002277_pt1 | contig 15877 bp, 10 predicted proteins | sample KBSSwiS72_FD_66586 | JGI IMG/M metagenome (GOLD analysis project Ga0068864, IMG submission 66586) | Switchgrass rhizosphere microbial communities from Kellogg Biological Station, Michigan, USA - KBS Switchgrass S7-2 | ecosystem: Host-associated > Plants > Roots > Rhizosphere > Soil ... | reverse complement strand
CCGGATCAAGAGACCGGCGATGATGTGTCCGATGCCAGTAGTCGCAGGTAACAGACCGAGCAGCCAAATGATTTTCAGCACCGGCCCAATCTCAAACGGAATCTGGTCGACGATGTGTGGCGGAAGTTTTAAGACCAGTGCGGTCGAAAGAAAATACAGAAACACGGTTAGACCGACGCCTGAAAATAATGAGACCACACCCTTTGAGATGTGGTCCTCGCGTTTCTCGGCCGGCGTTTTCTTGCGTCTGAGTTCGATTAAGGGGCGGCGACGGTTGCGTCGCCCTGATTCAGGATCGATGCGCGCGATCTCCTGATTCATCCGATCGAGCGCGCCTGAGACTTCGTCGGACACGTGCTCCACCTTGAATTCCTTAAGCATCTCTTTGATCTTCGGAAGCGGACCACGATCGCTTCGCGCGACTGCCTCACTCAGCGCCACCGCTTTGCCAATCACCTTGAGATTGGCGCCGCAGGCACGGCAATACTGGGTGGATTGAGACTCAGTGCCGCATTGAGGACAGTACATAAGTATCGAAACGCGCGCCGCGCGCTTTTGGTTCCGCTTAACTGCTACTCATAGCTCAGCGCTTCGACCGCATCCTGACGCGCCGCTCGCAACGCCGGATACAAAGCACCAATAGTCCCTCCGAGCAACCCAACCGCCAGCGCAATCAACACCCAGCGCGGCTCGATGTCGATAGTCAGCGTCGTCGTGCGCGTCACGACTAGTTGCGCCAGTTTCGTCAGCAGCACCCCAACAACCACGCCAAGCACGCTGACGATGATTGCCTCCTGCTCGATCACCCACGCAATCGAAGTCTTCGACATGCCAAGCGATTTCAGAATTCCAATCTGCCGCGTACGCTCTGTGACGGTCGTGTACATCGCCAGCAGTATCACAAGCAGGCTGATCGCCGCCGCCACACCCACGACGACCTTGATGAATACATTCAACGCCGGAACACCGCTCGCATAAATCTCAGGAAGGTCGCGCGTGAAGATCAGTTGATCGTTCGGAAACTTTTCCATGATCCGCGCTGCCACTTCGTCTTGCATCGATGGTTCGATACAAGCAACCAGGATCGCCGACGCGCGGTTCTCAGCACCCTCCTGCTCCTGCATGGTCTTCAATGGGATCTTGATGCGTCCACCACCCGGCGGTTCGTAAACGCCGACGATCTTGAAAGGCCGTTGAAAAAGATCGACCGTGTCGCCGATGTTCACATGTCGACGATCCTTCCACTCCGGATCGACAATAGCTTCGTCACCTGACTCGAGTTTTCGTCCTTCGCGGATCGTGATGTGCGCGAGGTTCGCATATTCGTCGTATTCGATACCGTCGATCAAACGTTGTCCAAAACCCGAATCACTCTTATCGAAGGTTTGACCGAGAGGAGTCGCTGCTCTCACGCCGCGGATCTGCGCCAGTTCAGCGGCGTGCGAAGTGGGTAGTCGGAACTGAGAGCCACCGCTAAGACCGATGGTGCCGGACGCGCGAATCATGATTTCTGCGCCGATGTTTGACTCGCGGCGCCCGCGTTCGTGCAAAACGCCGTGAGCCAGACCGACAGTAAAGACGATGAGCAACACTCCGACACCCGTGCCCAGAATGCTGACGGCGGTGCGAGCGGGTCGATGCGCGATATTTGAAAGTACCAGGCTATCCATAAGACGTTGTAAGCGCGGACTGCGATCCATGATACGACGCCACGCGTTAGGAAGCGTACGCCAGGTAAGTACAAGAAGGCCGATGGAGGTCCAGACAACAATCGCGGCCTTGCGCACCAGGGCTAACGCAAGACCGGCAGCAGGCGTGAAGCCGAGTCCTTTTTGGAGAATGACCTCAGTGCCGCCTTCGTAGACGCCGATTGTTCCCGGCACAAATGCGAATGCAAAGTTAATGACTTTGGTGAGCGACTCGATGATGTAAGCCTGGGCCACCTGCGGTTGAAACCCAAGCATCTTCAGGGCGAGATAAACTTCTGCGACACTGGACGCGTGCGCTGCGAGGTTGCAGACGACCATCAGGAAGAACGCGCCGGGATGATGTTTGTAAAAGTCGTAAACTTTCGACTCGAGATGATAGATGTGATGACGGCGCTTGAGGATGACTTTCGGACTGAGTCGCAGTTCGCCGAGTCGATCGATCAGCCACGTGAGCAACATCACGCGACGTTTTGCCGCGATGGCGGCGACCAGTATGCCCGACGCGGCGATCGCGGCGATGATCAAAAGCACGAGGTAAACAGACGGCGGCATCGGATACCGCATCAACATCACAACCGCGCCACTCAACACGAAGAAAACAACTGAGAGGTTGTAAAGCAGATTGTCGACGACCAGCGCGGGCACGCCGTAAGTCAACGGAACGCGTTTGCGAAGCAGCGCGACCTTCGTTGCTTCGCCGAGCAAGGGGCCGGTGAACGTGAGAAAACTGATCGCTTCGCCGCCGAGACGCGCTGCAAACGCCTGTCGAAATGTGATGCGCCGGTGTTCCGGCGGCACCGCGGCGCGCATCGAGATGGTGCGCAGGAAGTGACGGATTCCACTCAGGCCAAGGATCACGAAGAATCCGAAGCCGATCCGCAGCAACGCATCGAAGAGCGGTTGCACTCCGACGCGATTGATAACGTAAATCAGCAGCGCGAGGCCGAGCAGAAAGGCGAGTGTCTGTAGCCAAAGGAAAGAGCGACGCGAGTTGCTGGTTGTGGTTTCCGGTTCTTCGGAGAGTTCTTCTGTTTCACCAGCGGTCCAGTTGTCTGCGATATCTGCCATCTACAGATCTGTCTTAATCGATGAAATCCGTGGCTAAGTTTATTTCGCCGCGGATGACACGGATTTAGGTCGGATTAACAGCTCCTTAACAACGTGTCCCGGAAACTTTCTGAATCCCTTTCCCCAGAGTTCTGGCACGGGGTTGTTATCATCGCGTAAATTCCCCGTTAATGCCAACAGCGTCGGCACATAACTCAGACTGTCGTAGGGCGTCGGGATGTCGAGTGCCTGCGGCACATTGGTTTTTTGCCCACCCGCCACCATGAATACCGAATGCGTCGAGACTCTGAAAAACGAGCCGTGATTGCCGCCGGGATTGAAGCCACGAACGTCGAAGTTCCAGTGGTCCTGCGCGACGATCAGCATGTCAGGCTCGACCAATTCACGTTTGCGGCGTGCGAATTCTCTCATCAAACGAGCGTCCGCGCTAAGGCTCGGATCATCGGTCGAGAGACGTTCGACGTCGTGACGAGCGAGCTCTTCGTGAAGGCCGATGACACCGTTTGAGTAATGTGTTTTGTACAAGGCCTGCAGCCATTCCGTGTCTGTGTGCCATTGGCTGAGCCACGCGGTTCGATCTGGACCCGGAATGTTGAGGTTTGGATCTTCAAAGATCTGCAGGGGCAGACCAGCCTGCCAGCTAATCTCTTTGAATTGCAGGCGCCCATCGGCAGCCTGAGTGAGATTACTGATCGGCACGTAGCGCAGGCTCAATTCGTCGTCCGCGTTTTTACGCGCGAAGATCAACGCCTGACGATTCGCGCCGGACGTAACCCAGATCACGTCCTCGTCGATGTCGCGCTCACTCAGCAACGGAAGCACAAGTTCGCGTGAGAGTCTGGTAGCGATTATGTCAATGGGCTTGTTGCCGATACCGCGTTGCACGTTGTTGCGGACTGCTATGCTCTGAAGCAGCGCGAAATAATCGATGCGCACAAAACTCTGTTGTGTGTTCAGTGTTCCGTCCGGATTGACGACAAGACCGTTTAGACCAACACCGGCGACGTAATTCTGAAGTTCGTAGATCGTGTTGCGGTCACCCATCGCCATTCGCGGAATCACGTCGATCATTTTAACTTTCGACGGCGAGAAAGCCTCGGACGAGAGCGCGAGAAGATTCTTCAATGTGCGTGCGTATTCAGTGTATTCCTTTTGCTCCGTTTGCCATCGATCGAGTTGCACGTAGATACGTTTCGAAGCATCGTCCAGACCTGCGTCCTGCTGTTCCTTCGTAAACTTCTTTGGTTGAGCCTGCCAGAGCTTGCGCTGTTCGACGATGGCATGGTCGAGCGCGCCGAGTTCAGCTTGTAACTGTTTGAGATCCTTGTCCCAGTCGGAACGTCGCCGATCAATGATTGCGAAGAACTCATTCTCGGCGGCCTTTTGCTGCTCGACTGACAAGTCTTTGCGTTGTAGTTGCTCCAAAAGAATCTGTAACTGATTTAGGTCGCTGTCGCGCAGGTGAAGCGCTGCTCTTTCATTGCCGTCGAAATCGAGCATCGCCGTGGGATACTCGGTGCTTTCGCCCTTCAGATAATAGGTGTCGTTCGTCGTCGTAGTGATCAGCGGCACCAATGGGTTCACGCCCTTAATGGCGTAATCGAGGAGCAGGCGACGTTTGGTAACCACGTGATGACCGCCACCCGTACGACTGCCGAGTAGTTTTACGAGATTGTATCCCTGGCTGTAGATCTTCGGGTCGGAGTTGGTGCCGTGATCGGAAATGAGCACGAGCGCGGTCTGATCGGCGAGTGAACTGCGCTGAATGGCGGTCCACACTTCGCCAATCACGGCATCGATTCGTTGCAGCACCATGAGATGCGACTGCTCGTCGTTATTGTGGTGCGTGACGTGATCGAAATCTTCGAGCATCAGATCAAGATAACGAATCTTCGGGTTGTTGAGGTTTGTGATTAACTCCCGGATAAGCTGATCGGAAATAGCGCTGCGGATCTCGAAACCCATGGTCCATTCGTCAAACAACTCTTTCGGCGATTTCATGAAGCGATTCTGCAGGCCGTTTTGCAGCGTCGAGTACCGTGGGTTTCGCAGAAATAACGAATAGGTTGTGTAACGTTCGTTGTGCGCGTAAGCATCCGGCAACAACGGCAGGCCAAGCGAATCGAGCACTTCCACGGCGCGCATGTCGATGCGTGAGCCATTGATGCCGGCCAGGTAAAGGGGAAAGAAGTTTAGATAGTCGTAACTGTGCAGCGTATAACGATCGAATTCGACGTTGCCTTTGATCTGCAAGTGCTGACCGGTTTCGAGCAGTGACCACGAAGGCGCTGACAAGCTCATTCCGCGAACGTAGAAGTTCGACAGCCGCGCGCCACGTTGATAAAAGATGTGATCGATCCAGGGAAGAAGACTCTTGCCTGATTGCGGATCGCGCTGTTTGACGACGCGGTCCACCACGTCATACGGCAAGCCGTCGCACTTGATCACGACGAGGCGTTTCGTTTGTGCGAGTGCTGAACTCGCAGTGAAGAACAGAAAAACAAAAAGAGCGCAAAGGCGCAGAGCACGCGAGCTCGCATACAAACCTACACCTTTGCGCCTTTGCGCTTTTACGAAAAATTTTTCGCCGTACATCAGGGTTGGCCCGTAATAACTGGCGCACCGCTGACGGTGGCGGCGATCGGCTGGACCCGCGGGCCGTTTCGCAGATATTCGCTCGCGCGATCTCTCAGCGCTTTGTCGACGTCTGTGTTCTGTGAGATTCGGAGCAATTCATTCTTTGCTTTGGGGCTGTGTATTCGCGAGAGACTATCGAGACACGCACGACGCGTTTCATCGTCTCTCGTGCGCGCAAAAATCTTCGCCGTCGCGGCGGCTGCGCTTCCACCAGCTTCGGATCCGTGTTCGGCGATGAAGCGCACCGATTTTCTAACTTCCTCGAGATTCCACGATATATCAATTTCAGCCGTCGACTTCGCAACCTGTTGCAGGAGCCGGGTGTGATACTGCAGCCGGCGCGAGATGTCCAATCGGTTTTCCATCTCGCTCGTCGCTTCTTCGCGGTGTACGTACTTTCCAAAACTCAGCACATTCAACATGCGGAACGCAAACTGGGCCTTGTCTCCATGTTCCAGCGGCGTCAACTCTGCGCGGCGATCACGCTCGACCTTTGCGGCCAACCCGTTTGGATCTTTTGCGAAAGCCATCAGCGCGTGGTATTGCTCAGTCGCTATTCTGGCTTCCGCATTCAAATCGTTTTCAAACGGATTCAGCGAGATTTTTTCGAGTTGACCGCTCACTTGCGATCTGAGTTCAGGCTCCATCGAGGTGTTCAGCGCAAGCAACAACTTGAGTTGCGAGTAAGTGGCCAAACGCGAAGGCTGATTGATGTCCATGCCGCGACGGCCGGTCACGAAATCATAGACTGTGCGACCAAGGAAGAACGGCAGGTTGCCGAATTTCGATAGCGAAAGCACGTTGCGCGTTATGTCGTTCAAAACGCGACGTGACATTTCACGTTTCTTCGGGTTGTACGCGTCGCGAAAGTCGACCAGCAGCATCGGGATCTTCGGATTGTCGAGACCATAGAGTCCGAGCGGTATCATCTCCACTGCTTCGGCGCCGGGAGTTTGACTGTCGACGATATGGTTCTCTGAGTCGAAGTAGCGGGTCTCGACATAGCCTTGCCATTTGAGCAGCCGCTTGTCAGTCCACGGATTGGCGATATTTAGGAAACGGCCGCTGTAACGCGAACCTTGCAACTTGATGAGATCGCGCTTCGCTACCCAGAGCAGTGCATGTGTCGCACTGCCGTCAGGCATCAACAGCGGTTCGAAGTAGAGTGCTTCTGCCTCGGCTCTTTGACGCAGCAGTTCCCAGTTGTGTCCGCGTTCATCGCGTGCTTCAGTGGTCTTCCTGGCGTAGTAGGTTTGTAGATTTGATTCGTCGACCAAGCCGCCGAACGTCTTTTCGGTCAAAAGCAGCCGCGCCTGTATGCTGGCCATCTCCGCGGGCGTAAAAGCTGATTCGCCTTTGACCGACTGATACAACGCGAGCACTGAAAGCGCGCGGATAACATGCGAACGACGATAGTCACCGGTGTTACGCCGGTAAGAACTGGTCGACGCCTTAATCGGTGTGCCGTAGGGATCTAACAGAATATTCTGCAGCGCGGTCCAGAAGATCTTGTCCCATACTTCGCTGTCGGGCGATGCGAGATCCATCGCCGGCGGCGGCACCTTGCTGTGTTGGTCTTTGTTTCCGACGCGTGCGTAGAAGAACGGAATCGCCGCGGCGAGCCGTTGTTTCGTCGACGGGCTCGTATAGGTCAACGGCCAAACGTAACGCAGCCGATTGTTCTCGGGCGTGTCGTCTCCGAGGGTGTCGCGCAGAATAGACACCAGCGGTATCCATTTGTCGTTTTCAGTAGACGACTCGAGGCCGGAGAGTCTGGCGTGGACAGTAATCAACTCAGCACCGCCAGGAACTTCGATTCGCTCGAGTCGGAGGATCTGAGAGAGTGCTGACGACGGGTCAGCTTCCTCGGCTTTGGGGGGATTGGGCCCCTGAGCCTTCGTGATTGTCGGGTTTATGGGCGAGATGACGAGCAGAAAAGCGAAAAACAGGCTCGCCTTCACGTGCCTACGCCTTGGAGTTGTCATCCTTCTTGGTTCGAACACTCAAAAATATCCGGCAGATGGGGAGTTTATGCTGCATTGCCAATTTCACTTTTGAACAGATACTTCAGGAAAACGTTTCGCTCAGCATTTTCATCTGCAATAACCATGCCCACGTGGGCACAACCAAATATACCTTAGTCTATGCCGTCATGGACCGATTTTGTGCGAACGTGTGACACGTATTGCATTGTAACAAACCATTACGAAGCACCTTGCCGGAAGTTTGCGTCGCTTTGTGCATCTTTGCGCTCTTGTTCGTGAGACGAATATGGCCTAACGAGTGTTAACGGACGACTGGCAATTGTGACAGGTTTGAGTTATCGCGCGCCGGCTGCATGGCCCGAGGTTTGGCTGGAGGATTCGAGTTCTTTCGTTTCTTTTGGAGGAGCCTGCCAGCCACTTCGTTCAAGCAGGGGAATGCTGAAACGAATGGGCACCGCGAAGTTTGAAGCTTGATTCTCGGTGAAGACAGCGAAGTTGACGCCGATGACTCGGCCCGATGGACCAAAAAGCGGCGCTCCCGATCCGCCTTCGGCCGTTCGTGCGTCGTAAACGATTCTACGCACGTCGAGGTCTGTGATACTGCCTTGCGTCGTGAGTGGTTGAATACGTTTCGTTTCCGCCAGATACCCTAACTGGGCCATCGGTGTTCCGTAGCGTTGCTGGATTCCTCTCGACTCCGCGTCGTCCAGCAGCGCCAGCAAGCGATCGGGACCGGAAGGATAACCCATCATCACTACTGTCTTACCAACCGCGACTGCATCCGAATCGGGTTCGAGCGGAAGCGCGGGAATCGTTTCCGGAATCTCGGGGATGTCCAAACTACAAACCGAGAGATCGTCTCTTTGCGACGCGCCTCTGAACTTGAGCGGAATGGCTTGCGTGAAGTTTGGAAAGTAAGCGATCAGTTTTCGCAGCCGCGGTTGAGCGTTGAGACTACTGCCGATACTTTGCGCGCGATCGTCTGCGATCCAGGGTTGAGCAATGTGACGATTCGTCAGGACAAAACCCTGGCCGACGTGAAATCCGGTGCCGACAAACTCATACTCCGCAATCGCCGCGTTGCCATCCGGCGTCAACGCTTCCGGTGCATTGCCACTCTGAACTGCGCCGCCGCTCTCGTTCAACTGGGCTTCTGCATATCGGAGTGGACGACCTGTGCCCGCCTCAACGAAGTAATAAGAACCGGCGATCAGGCAAACGCCACTGCCGTATTCGGCGCGTAATTTTACGGCAAGCGAGAGACTGTACTGAATCTGTTTGTTCGACTCGTCGATGCTGACGATCTGCTCGTTCGTCTTGGAGACCTGATCTCGCATTTGGCCGAGCTGGACGCGCTGGTCGTCGATGAGACGACGGCTGCGCTGCAATTCCTTGTACATCGCGAATCCGAGATAGAGCACACCGCCGACGAGTGCGAGCGCGATGGCAAGTGTGATGAGCTTGGTGCTGGGGTTGATTTCCCGCACCAGCTCGCGGGTAAATTCGCGCAGGAAAACCTTGGCGTCGTCGCGACGGGCAGTGGCAGCCGACTCGATGGCCGCAGCCTCGATGAATGGCGCGACGTGTGTCTCGCGAGCGGCTGCCGGCACGACCGCCGGAAGCGCGCGAACCGGATAGAAGTGCAGTACGAGTTCCGAGTTACCAATGCGAAACTCATCGCCGTCGTTAATCTCGCTACCAGCATTGATGGGAGCGCCGTTCAGCGTCAGGGCTGCCGCCGGATCGAAACCCGTCACGCGATAGGGTGAGCCATTCTGGCGGCTCAGCTCCAGCAAAACGCTGTTTGACGCACCCTTGGGAAGCGTCGACGAGCGCAGTCGCAGGTCACAGTTGTCGCAGGCGCCAACGCGAATGCTGTCGTCGGAGAGAATTTCGGTGTGCCGGTCTTCGCCCGAGGAGATGTGGATAACCAGGCCGGTTGCCATAAAGAGTTACAAAGCAATCGATACGAATCGAGCGCCCGGATCCGACCGCCTAACTGCCTATGTGCGGTTATCTCCGGCCGCCCTCGCGCACATTCTACAATGAAGTGGAGCGAAAGAGTTAACGATGATCGACTTTGTAGTGTTAGCATGAAAATCGAAGTGAGGAATTGAACTTTGGTGGATGTGGATTTTATCGACGACTGCGATCGTCTGGTCGAGCTTGCGCCCATTGCGGCGGCTGCGATCCGTTATCACGTGTTTGTCTGCACGGGGAAATCGTGCTCGGCGAACGACAGTGCGGAAGTGCGAGATGCATTTGAGCGCGAGCTGAAGGCGCGTGAGCTGCAGTACGGGAAAGTGAAGAAGGGCTGCAATCCGAATGGATCGGTTGTGTTGACCGAATGTGGCTCGGTTGGTTTTTGTGCGATTGGTGCGGCCGTGATGGTCTATCCGGATGGTGTCTGGTACGCGCAGGTGCGCGCCGCGGACGTGCCAGAGATCGTAGAGGAGCACATCGTGAACGGCCGTCCAGTGGAACGGCTGGCGCTCTTGCGCGTGCCTAAAAAAGGCACGGATTAAACGGATGGTTTCCAGCGGAGCACGGGTTTGCGCGCGGCGGCGGCTTCGTCGAGACGACCGATGCGGGTGTCGTGCGGAGCGTTCAAGACCAACTCCGGATTCTCAACGGCCTCACTCGCGATCGATTTCATCGCCGCAATGAATTGATCGAGTTCCTGACGTCCCACGGATTCCGTCGGTTCGATCAGCATCGCCCCCTGCACGATCAATGGAAAATAGATCGTCATTGGATGGAAGCCGTAGTCGATCAAACGTTTCGCGATATCGAGCGTGTGAACGCCTTTGCGCGACTGCCGCTTATCGGTAAAAACAACTTCATGCATCGGCGAACCCGCAAACGGTTTGTCGTAGTCTTCAACGAGACCCGCCGCGACATAACGCGCATTGAGCACCGCCGCTTCCGTAGCTTCACGCAAACCATCGTTGCCGTGCGTGAGCGTGTACGCCAGGGCGCGCAACATCATCCCGTAGTTTCCAAAGAATGCTTTAACGCGGCCGATCGATCGGGGTTGGTCGTAGTCCAGCGCGAAACTCGAATCGGAAGATTTGATGATACGCGGCACCGGCAGGAACGGTTCGAGTTCCTTCGTGCAGCAACATGGACCACAGCCTGGTCCACCACCACCGTGCGGCGTCGAAAACGTCTTGTGCAGGTTGAGGTGAATAACGTCCACGCCCATGTCGCCGGGTCGTGCGACGCCGACCAGCGCGTTCATGTTTGCGCCGTCCATGTAAACGAGCCCGCCCGCTTCGTGCACGATCTCGCAGATCTGTTTGATGTTGCGTTCGAAGAGACCGAGCGTGTTTGGGTTTGTCAGCATCAGACCGGCGACTTCGCCATGCGCGCAGAGTTCGCGTAGATGGTCGAGATCCGTGAGACCTTCCGCCGTCGATCGAATTGTTTTGACTGAAAAACCCGAGAGATGCGCTGAAGCCGGATTTGTTCCGTGGGCTGAGTCGGGAATAAGCATGGTGCGGCGATGCGATGCGTCAGCGCCGTCTCGCGCGTCGAGAAACGCGCGGATGATCATGATCCCGGTCATCTCGCCATGGGCGCCGGCGGCTGGTTGCAAAGAGATTCCCGGCAAGCCTGTGATCTCGGCGAGGTGTTGTTGCAGTTCGTAAATCACCTGCAAAGCACCTTGCGCGTCCTGTTCATCGCTCAACGGGTGAAGATTCGCAAAGCCCGCGATTCTCGCCACGCGCTCGTTCAATCGAGAGTTGTACTTCATCGTGCACGAACCTAACGGGTACATACCGATGTCGATCGAGTAGTTCCAGGTGGACATGCGGACGAAGTGACGAATGACGTCGACTTCGCTCACTTCCGGCATACCTTCCAAATCATCGTCACGCCGAAACTCAGCGGGAATGTTTAGATCAGCCTGATCGACGTCGAGCGCCGGCAGTCGATAGCCGATGCGCCCGGTTTGCGAGCGCTCGAAGATGAGCTGCTCGTTGGGGCTGATATGCGTAGTGACTTTGGTAATGGCAGTGGTCATTATTAAATCGTGGAGAGCGCTGCAACCAGCGCCTCGATCTGCGCGCGACTGTTTGTCTCCGTCACGCAAACCAGAAAATCATTCGGCCGATCTGAGATGAAGCGCGACAACGCTAACCCTGCGTCGATTGTTTTTTCTTTTCCCAGACGCGCCAGCAGGTCCACCGCTTTCGCTGGACCGCGCACGACAAACTCGTTGAAGAAGGGACCAGTGAAGGGAAGTGTAAATCCCTGCAACGCTGTAATCGCTCGCGCTGCGTACGCAGCCTTCTGCGCGCACTGCTGAGCCGCCTCCTGAACGCCGCGCCGGCCCATCGTCTCGAGATAAACCGTAGCCGCCAGCGCGATCAGTCCTTCGTTGGTGCAGATGTTTGAGGTAGCCTTCTCGCGCCGTATGTGTTGTTCGCGAGTGGCGAGCGTGAGCACAAAGCCGCGACGTCCGTTCTTGTCGTAAGCTTCGCCAACCAGCCTGCCGGGTATCTGCCGCGCATACTTCTCACGGGTTGCGAACAGCCCCACGTATGGACCACCGAACGAGAGCGGCACTCCGAACGACTGTCCTTCAGCCACTACGATGTCCGCGCCACATGCGCCCGGCGACTTCAACAATCCGAGCGACATCGCTTCAGTGACAGCAACTACGAGCAACGCGCCCTTCGCGTGTGCTGCGTCGGCGAGTGCTGCGAGATCTTCAATACAACCAAAGAAGTTTGGCGACTGGACCACGAGCGCCGCCGTCGAGTCGTCAATCGCTGCCGCTAATGCTTGCCACGATTGGCCCGTGTGTTCGTCAAAGTTAGCCAGCTCCAGATGAATACCGGCGTGCTGCACGTAAGTTCGGACCACTTCGAGATACTGCGGATGCGCGGCACTCGAAGCGATCACTTTCGATCGCTTAGTGACGCGTTCAGCCATCAACACGGCTTCGGCCAGCGCCGTGGAACCGTCGTACATCGACGCATTCGCCACTTCCATCCCGGTCAACTGGCAGACCAGTGTTTGAAACTCGAAGATCGTTTGCAGCGTGCCTTGTGAAATCTCGGGTTGATAAGGCGTGTAAGCAGTAAAAAACTCGGAGCGAGAGAGAATGTGATCGACAATCGTCGGGATGTAATGCGAGTAAGCGCCGCCGCCCATGAAGCTGATGCGTCGCGCGCCGGCGTTGCGTGCGCCCATCTGTTCGAAGCGCTCGAGCAGTTCTATTTCTGAAAGTGCCGCGGGTGTATTGAGCGGTCGTTGTAAACGCAGATCGTGAGGAATTGAATCGAACAGTTCTTCGGCCGATCCGAGCCCCATTGCCTCCAGCATTTCCATGCGCTCTTCCGGCGAGTTAGGAATATAGCGCAAGATTATTCGCTCTCAGCTTTCGTAAAATCTTCATACTCCGCGGCGGTCAACAGGCTGTCGACTTCGCCGGGGTTCGCCATCTTCAGCCGGATCATCCAGCCTTGCCCGTACGGGTCGGAGTTAACTATTTCAGGTTCGTCGGCGAGCGACTCGTTGATTTGGACCACCGCGCCGGCGATGGGAGTAAAGACCTCTGAAACTGCCTTCACTGACTCGACCGAACCAAATGGTTCATTCGCCGCGAATTCATCGCCCGCTTTGGGCAACTCGACGTACACTACGTCGCCCAATGAGTTTTGCGCGTAGTCGGTGATGCCGATGATGGCCTGATCACCGTCTACTCTCACCCATTCATGGTCTTTGCTGTAGTGCAGGTCTTCCGGAACGTTCGCCATGGATCCTCCATCCTTTGTTTCTATTTCGCGCGTTTATAAAACGGCGTCTTGACTAACTGCGCGCCCACCAACTTCCCGCGGACGTCAATCTGAATCTGTTGGCCCACATTCGCGTGCGCAACGGGAACGTACGTCAGGCCAATATTCTTCTTCAGAAACGGCGCGGGACTGCCGGACGTTACCTGACCAACACACTCGTCGTCGATAAGAACGTCCTGATGATCACGCGCAATGCCGCGCTCAGTTACTTCAAACCCAACCAGCTTCCGCTGCACGCCTTCTTCTTTCTGACGCGCGAGTGAATCGCGACCGATGAAGTCGCCTTTATCCAACTTGCAGATCCAACCAAGATTAGCTTCGAGCAGCGTAGTCGTTTCGTCGATATCGTTACCGTAGAGCGCCATGCCGGCTTCGAGTCTCAGGGTATTGCGCGCCGCGAGGCCGCAGGGAAGTACGCCAGTTGGTGTACCTGTTTTGCCCGCATCGAGGATCTTGTTCCAGAGTTGCTCGGCGCGATCGGCCGGCGCGTAAACTTCGAAACCGTCTTCGCCGGTGTAACCGGTACGTGAAACGATGCCCTGAACACCATCAACGCTGCCGGGCGTGAAGTGGTAATACTTGATCTCGGCGAGCGGTACGTCGGTTAGTGTTTGCAGAATTGACTCTGCGTCGGGACCTTGCAGCGCGATCTGGCAGTAATCCGAGCTGATGTTGTTTAGTTCGACGGATTCACCGGAATGATGTGACTTGATCCACTCCCAGTCTTTGTCAGTGGTGCCGGCATTGACGACGAGCAGCAAGTGATCCGCGGCGAGACGATAGACCAACAAGTCGTCGATGATCGTTCCCTCGGGAGTAGTCAGCGCCGTGTACTGTGCCTGGCCGTCGATCAACTTGCGAACGTCGTTTGACGTTAAGCGATTGACGAACGCGATCGCATCAGGGCCGCGCACGTCGATCTCACCCATATGAGAGACGTCGAAGAGACCAGCGTGAGTGCGTGTGCGGAGGTGTTCCTCGATCGTTCCGGCGGGGTATTGGACGGGCATGTCCCAGCCGCCGAAGTCGACCATGCGCCCGCCCATCTGCCGGTGGGCACTATTAAGTGGCGTACGTTTGAGTTCAGGAGCTGTTGCGGTCAATTCATTCACCACGCGCGCCGAGTCAGGGACGCGTTGTTTTTAATCAGTAATAACAGGTGAAGCCGCAACGTAGCATTTGCAGTGCGACGCGTCAAGCGGGCGTTAGGTGGGAGTCTGATGTTTCCTGGTTTAGAGTTTTACTAGATTGCAGTTCTTAATGATCCTGGACGCGTAGCGTGCGTCTCTCCTTGTCCGGGCGGGACGTGAGAATGCATGGCGAGGGGATTAGTGATTACGAGTACGGCGTGAGCTTAGAAGTTTCGATCGTCTACGTCAACCTTCTGGACCGTAAATACGACACGCATTGTGTCCGGCCGGCGGTCGAGGGCGGCGGGAACAAACGCGGCGTTCTGACGTAAGGCGGATTCAAACTCATCCAGCATACGCCGGTCGCGCGGTGGTTGGACCACGTCAGCGAGTGACGCAGAGCCATCTTTGAAAACATCCGCCACGACAACCATGTCATCGGCGTCTCCGTAACTCGAGGAGTGTGCGTATGCACTAGTCAACGCTGCGAGCGCGCCGCCCGGATCCAAACTCGGTGACTGTTCTCCAAAAGGCGCACGATCGAGAGCGAAGGCTCTCTGCACTACAGGTTCATTTAAATTGTATCCGGGTGGGACGGTGCGAACCATGTACAGCCCGCCGCCATTTTGCAGCGCCGCTTCGCGCAGCGCCACGAAGTGCGGCCGCAACGCGGTGAACATCAAAAAGAACAGGACTACTGAAGCAAAAGAACCAACCGTGTAGGGCATCAAGCGCGGCTCGACGAAACGGGCCACCCGACGACTCCACGACGGTTTCGGAGCACGACGAGCAGCAGACTCAATCGTCAACAAATCCGAGATCGTCTCAGCCAGACCATCCGGCGGCACCGGCCGCGTCATCCCTTTCAACTTACGAGTCAACGAGCGCAGTTCGACGACATCAGCTCGACACACCGGACAGCGATCCAAGTGCTCATCGATAGCCACTCGAGTCGGCAGGGATACGCAGTCGTCGAGATAGGATGAAAGCGACTGTCTGGTTTCTTCGCACGTCATAGAAGACATCTTTATTGCCTGACTTCGGATGGCTGACCAACCCCGGCTGCTCCCTTATTCAAAGAAGCAACTCCGACAGTTTTGGGCAACCCCTTCAGCATTGAAGTGAGCGATCCTTCAACGGGTGTTGCTGGCCACGTTTTCAATTACGCCCCCATTCATGCCACGGAAGCCTTGATCCCGCCGTTTTCTCACTTCGACCCATTTGGCACCGAGTTTTGTGAGCCGGGGCTGATCAGCCATCCGAATTACAAAGATCCTTCCAGCTTGCGCCGGAGTTCCTGGCGTCCTCGCGCCAGTCGAGACTTCACTGTACCCACGCTGATCTCGAGCGTGGTTGCAATCTCCTCGTAAGCAAAACCTTCAATGTCGCGCAGGACCACCGCTTCTCGATAAACTCGTCGCAAACCACCAAGAGCTTTCTGCAATGCCCGTTCGCGTTCATTCGCGAGGGTGTGCTGCTCGGGGTCCTTTGTGCTCGTTGACCTGAGTGTTGACACCAGACCCAGGCGCCCCCCGCCTATT
>Ga0068864_100002273_pt1 | contig 15887 bp, 14 predicted proteins | sample KBSSwiS72_FD_66586 | JGI IMG/M metagenome (GOLD analysis project Ga0068864, IMG submission 66586) | Switchgrass rhizosphere microbial communities from Kellogg Biological Station, Michigan, USA - KBS Switchgrass S7-2 | ecosystem: Host-associated > Plants > Roots > Rhizosphere > Soil ... | reverse complement strand
GCTCGAAGGCGCATATGGCGGTCGCGGACTACCTGCTGACTTCGGCTGATAGTCCGTATCAACAAGAATGGTACCGTCGTCGGAACAGAAAGTAATCCAGACCTCGGTGTACTCCTTGTGACACTGCGGACAGTATTTCATCAGCTGTCTATACGACGAAGCACCACGTTCAGTTTTTAGACGAGTTCGAGTTGACTGAAGAAGTACGCAATTTCAATCGCCGCATTTTCATCGGAGTCGGACCCATGAACGGCGTTTTCGCCAAGTGATCCTCCAAACTGCTTTCTCAAAGTTCCGTCGTCTGCCTTAGCGGGATCGGTCGCACCCATCAAGTCGCGCCAGGCTTTAACAGCACTGTCTTTTTCGAGCGCCATAACAATGCATGGAGCACTCGACATGAATTCAGTTAGGCCGGCAAAGAACGGCCGCTCACGATGTACAGCGTAGAATCCCTCAGCTTCCCTTCGAGTCATGTGAATGAGTTTTAGTCCCCGGATCTTAAAACCACTGTCGAGAATTTTCTGAATGATCGATCCTGTGTGACCGGCGCGAACGGCGTCGGGTTTGATAATGCCGAAAGTTAGATTCATCGTTGAAGTGTTCCAATCCTTGTTGCTGTAGTAATCAAGCTAATTTTCAAAAGTAGCGTGGCGATGTTAGGGCTTTACGGGTACGAAGGCTTCGCCTGTTGGTTTCGGGGTTTCAACCTTCTTCTTGTCCGGAGGCACAACTGCGGTCCTCCCAACATCTTTCTTCACGTGCGGCTTCCGTGAAGGCACTGACGCAGCCGTCTGCATAACCGAGGGTGCATTCACTGGACTGTTTGTCTTAGGTTGAGTCGTCTTTGAACCTGTGCGGGAAGTGCGATCACCTTTTTCATTCTTTTGCGCTGAGTCTGGTGTTGACTCGTCCTTCGTATCGACAGTCGCCTGCGGAGATGGAGAGGGAACCTGGCTCGCTAATCCTTTCTCGGTTCGGTCGCGCGTTAGGATCCAAGCGACCAGCACACCTGACACTGCCATCACAACGACGATCGCGAATAGCCACGGAAGAATACTGCGGCTGCGCTGCTCAGTAGTCTTAGCCGCAGCGACAGGTGCTCTTTGAAGTCCCGGCTGATATTGAATTGTCGACAGCCGCTGGGAATCATCTGTCTGTGGCGCAGGCAATGTGGGAGCAATTTGAGTCGGAGCAGGTTCAATCCGAGGCGACAGTCGCCACGTCGCGTCCAGATCTACGTTGCGTTTGACGTTAAGCAGTTGAGTACCATCTGCGAGACAAAAAATCATTTCTTCGTCTGAATAAAGTCGTTGGCAAACTGGGCACGTTTTCATGGGAGCCCTCCAGAAACAAAAAGGGAAGCGATAACAAGTTCACCCTGGGGAGTTCAACATTCTCTCAAGCCACCGAGAGTGCTTCTTTCATTGCAGCACCGATATCCGCAGGTGACTTTACGACGTGAATGCCTGCTTCGCCGAGTGCTTTCATTTTCTCGGCGGCGGTTCCTTTTCCACCAGCAATGATAGCGCCGGCGTGGCCCATGCGCCGACCCGGTGGCGCCGTCTGCCCCGCAATGAAAGCAACGATCGGCTTGGTCACATTCTCTTTTGCAAACGCAGCGGCTTCTTCTTCCGCTGAACCGCCAATCTCACCGATCATCACAATTCCTTCGGTCTCATCATCCGCCTGAAATAAACGTAACGCATCAACGTGGGTGGTCCCCACAATTGGATCACCACCGATTCCGATTGCTGAAGATTGACCAAGTCCAAGAGCGGTCAATTGTCCGACTGCTTCATAAGTCAGCGTGCCGGAGCGAGAGACGACGCCGATGTTTCCCTCTTTATGAATGTGACCCGGCATGATTCCGATTTTGCAGCGTCCAGGAGAAATAATCCCGGGACAATTCGGACCGATGAGACGCGTTGACTTGTCACTCAAGTATTCCTTCACCTTCACCATGTCGAGGGTTGGTATTCCTTCGGTGATGCAGACGACCACGGGGATGCCGGCATCTGCTGCTTCCATAATTGCGTCGGCAGCAAACGCAGGAGGAACGTAGATTACAGAGGCATTAGCGCCGGCCTCTTTGACTGCATCAGCGACAGTATTGAAGACCGGGATGTTTTCGTGGGTGGTTCCACCTTTCCCGGGTGTCACACCTCCAACAACGTTAGTTCCATACTCAACCATCTGCTTGGTATGAAACGTTCCTTCTTTTCCGGTGATGCCTTGTACAACGAGGCGCGTAGATTTATCGACTAAGACACTCATGATTAATCAGGTTCTTGTTCCTTTTTTTGGTCTTTGGTTTTGGGTCTTTGGTCTTTGAAATCTTTCAAGATGCGTTCGTTTGAAGCGCTACTAGAATCAAAGACCAAAGACCCAAGGCCAAAAACCAAATGCCCGCTTACTGTACCTTTCGCAATCATAAAAGTTCAAACGTCTCTCCATACTGCGGCACTTCAACAGTCCAACCAAACTTCTCAACGATGTGCGCGGCCATCGCTTCAGCAGCTTCGGGCTCGCCGTGCGTCAAAAATGTGCGACGGGGTGCGGCACTCTGAAGTCCTTCCAACCAGTTCAGAATTTCTTGCCAATCAGCGTGCGCAGAAAACCCGCCAATTTTTTCTATTCGACACCGAACAGGAATCCACTGGCCAAGAATCTTCACTTCAGGCTCTCCATTTTGAATCCGACGCCCCGTGGTGCCCGCTGCTTGATAACCAACGAAGACCAAAGTGGTCTCAGGATCTGGAACAAGTCGTACGGCGTGATGCAGCACGCGACCGCCAGTCATCATCCCCGAAGCACTGACGATGACTCTCGCGCCCTTCGCATCGTTCAACCTTTTCGACTCAGCTTTCGAGGATGCGGTACTCATCGAATGCGTTCGTAATGGGTGACGTTGACTGGCCAGTATGCTCGCATACTCTTCATCTTGTTCTTCTTTGCGATTGGCGTACGCTGTTGTCGCAGCAGCTGCCATTGGTGAGTCGACGATTACCGGTAACACTGGTATTGCCTTCTCTTCTTCCAGCTCACGAATCAGATAGACAATCTCCTGGGTGCGGCCCACCGCAAATGCCGGAATCAGTACGACGGCATCACGCTTTGCAGCGTCGTTAATGATGCGAGCCAGTGCAATTTTGGGTTCCTCTGGATCATGAAGGCGATTGCCATACGTTGATTCGACGAGGAGGTAGTCACACAACGGTGGCGGGGACGGATCTCTGATTATAGGTTGATCGTAGTGACCAAGGTCTCCAGAGAAGAGTACGCGCCGCCCCTGACGATCGTCACCGGCGCCGTCAATTTCAACGAGCACCAAACTTGAGCCAAGAATATGACCGGAGATACTGAAGCTCGCATGAATCCCAGGCGCAACTTGGAAACGCTCGCCAAGATTCGAGACCGGTTTAATCAACTCAAGACTCGCGTCCGCATCCTTTTCTGTATAGAGCGGTAACGCTGGAACATGCTTCGTGAGGTTGTGACGATTCTTATAGTCAGCGTCTTCTTCCTGTAGCCGTCCTGCATCGGGAAGCAAAATTTTCAGCAAGTCAGCCGTTCCACGTGAGCAATAAATGGGACCATGAAAGCCTTGACGGACCAGCCGCGGCAAGTAGCCTGTATGATCGATATGCGCGTGAGTTATAAGGACCGCATCGAGCGACCTCGGGTCAAATGGTGGTTCTTGCCAGTTTCGCTCGCGGAGTTCTTTCAGTCCTTGAAACATTCCGCAGTCGACAAGAACCCTGGCTCTTTCAGTCTCAACCAAATACTTTGAGCCTGTGACTGTGCCAACTCCGCCCCAAAAAGAAATAGTTGCCAAAAATGCTCCTTATATTTAAGCCAGTGCCGGCTCGGGACGAGGCGCTCTGCGCCGATAACCGAACCAGACGAAAACTGCTGGAACGATCAACGCGAGATTGCGCAGTGCAGTGGTGACGCCAAGTTGGCTCGCGATGATTCCGCCGAAGCATCCACACTCGAGTGGCTCACCTTTGAGAACGTAGACGTAATAAAGCGCGTAACCTGCAAACATCAATAACAAGAGACCAGCACAGAACGCTCCAATACGAATTGTGCGCGGCCACAACAATAAGATGGCCACAGCAATCTCAATTGTTATCACAGTGCTTGTGGCGGGCCACGACCATCGCTCGTAGTTGAAACCCGAAGCGCTTAAGAGCTGGGCCATGTTTTGTGCGAAGCTCTTCACGACCGCCAATTTTGCAACGGCAGTGAACAGGAACAGTACCGCCAGGAGAAAACGACTGATGCGAGCAAGCCAGGTGAAGAGCGATGCGGAGACGGGGCGAAGCGGTGACGGGGAGACGGAGTGACCGGGCGACGAAGTGCCCTGTGCTTCAGAATTATCCAGTTGCTCGAATTCTTCAGAACCCTTCACTTGTCTTTTCTCCCCGTCACACCGTCCCCGCGTCGCTCACTCACTCCAACACAACTACGCCGCCGAGGCCACCACCTTCTCTGCCGCGTCCTGCATTCCGTTGGCGACTGTGAAGTTGAGACCCGACTCGCGAATCACACGCTGACCTTCCTCAACGTTAGTACCTTCCAGGCGGACAACAACTGGAACCTTTATGCCGAGATTCTTCGCGGCTTCAACAACACCTCGGGCCACCATGTCGCAACGAACGATGCCGCCAAAGATATTTATCAGCACTGCCTTCACATTCTCATCCGCTAACAATATTCGGAACGCTGCCTCGACGCGCTCCTGTGAAGCACCGCCGCCAACATCAAGAAAGTTCGCCGGTTCGCCGCCGGCGAGTTTGATGATGTCCATCGTCGCCATTGCGAGACCGGCGCCGTTCACCATGCAGGCAATATTGCCGTCGAGCTTTATGTAGTTGAGATCAAACTTGGAAGCTTCAATCTCGAGTGGTTCTTCTTCATTCAGGTCACGAAGTTCCATGAACTCCTTGTGACGAAAGAGAGCGTTGTCGTCGAAATTGATCTTGGCGTCCAGGGCGACTAGACGATTGTCTTTGGTTAACAGAAACGGATTGATTTCAACCAGTGATGCATCCATCTGTTCATTCGCGGCGTACAAAGCCTGCATGAACTTGACTGCCTGTCCGATCAAATCGGCAGGGATTCCCAACCCAAACGCAAGCTTCCGCGCCTGGAAAGATCGGAAACCAACAGCGGGATCAATCGTCTCCTTCATGATCTTTTCGGGAGTGTTCGCAGCAACTTCCTCAATATCCATTCCACCCGCGGATGAAGCCATGAATACGGGCCTTCCCGATGCTCGATCCAAAACTATTCCCAGATAGAATTCCCTATCGATGGGCAAGCCTTCTTCGATCAGAAGAACGTGAACTTCCCTGCCCTCGGGACCGGTTTGATGTGTCACTAGCTTCATTCCCAACATTTGCTTCGCGATTGTTTTCGCTTCGTCAGGACTCTTAGCTAGTTTTACGCCTCCGCCTTTGCCGCGGCCGCCCGCATGAATCTGCGCCTTTACCACGACTACATCGGTGCCTAATTCCTTCGCGGCGCGTTCCGCCTCATCCGGTGTTCGCGCAACAATGCCGCGTGGAACTGCGACACCAAACTTCTTCAGCAGTTCTTTTCCCTGATACTCATGAATCTTCATGTATTAGACCTCAGATGATCCGCATTGATTTGGATCACGGAATCTGTGTTGGTTGGAACGCGGTTGAGTTTAGCGGCGCACTGTTGTCACTGCAAGCGTGAGTCTTCTCTGCGCATCCTCTTTGTTCTCTGCGTCTCTGCGCTGTTTCGTAAGGCATACTGTCACCGCTGAGACGCAGAGAACGCAGGGAATGCGCAGAGAAAACACATGAACAAAGGAGTAAGAAATGAGCGACGTCGTCGTGACCTCAAAACGAAATCTCCAAAACGAAGTTCGGTATGAACCCGGCCACACGTTTGTTACTGATGAACCTCTCGAAGTCGGTGGTGAAGACGCCGGACCAAATCCTTACACGCTCATACTCGCCGCACTCGGCAGTTGTATCTCGATGACTGTCACGCTCTACGCTCGGCGCAAACAATGGCCTCTCGAACAAGTGACTGTTCGTCTGCGTCAAGATCGGATCCATGCGAAGGATTGTCAGGAATGTGCGCAGAACGTTGAAGGGTACGTACACCGAATAGAACGATCAGTGAGCTTCAAAGGTGATCTGACTGACGAACAGCTTGCGCGTTTGCAGGAGATCTCGCACAAGTGCCCTATACATAAAACACTCAGTTCTCAAATTGTGATCGCGGATCTAGTTGAAGGTGGTGAATGATTTCGGATTGAGGTTTTTGGCCTACGGTCTTTGGCCTTTATACAAAACCAAAGACCTGGCCCTGGAACTGGTCGGGACGGCGAGATTCGAACTCGCGACCTCACGCACCCCAAGCGTGCGCGCTACCAGGCTGCGCCACGTCCCGTCTCCCTGACTTAGTATCCTGCCAAAGAACAATTGTCAAACGACACACTGAAACGTTACTTGGATTTGTTCTGATTCTCTTTTTCGAGGAGGCTTAACAACTCGCGAAGTTCCGCCGCCAACTGCTTCAACCCCTGGCGCTCTTCCGCGGTTCTTTGCACAACAGCAGAACGCGCAAAACCAGTCGCCTGGCCGAAGCCGTCATTCTCAGACAAATCGAGTTGTTGGCTTGTTGTTTCGCCTGTGTCCTCTTCAGAACCGACCACCTTGAATTTGCCGCCGCCCCCACGAAGATCGTTAGTGAGCCTTTTCTTGGCCCCTGCGATTGTGTACTGATCCTCGTAGAGCAGTTCTTTGATTCTCAACGCCATCTCGACGTCGCGCTTTCGATAGACGCGTTGTCCGGCACGATTCTTTTGGGGAGCCAGCATTGGAAACTCAGATTCCCAGTAACGCAGCACATGCGCCTGCACACCGGCAAGTTCGCATACCTCGCCAATCTTAAAAAAGAGTTTTTCGGGGATCGCTACAGCAGGACGACTCATTATCTTAAGGACTTGCCGGGAAGTTTGAGCTGGCTATCGAATACTGGGAAAGTTTTTGGAAGACTGTCGGTGATCTTGCCAGCAACTGACAACGCTGGTCATGTTACTTGGCAGTCTTTGGCGTGTCAATACTTACACTTAGGCTAGCTGAGTTGAAACTTTGTCTTAAAGGTATAGGGTGAAGTGCAATCCTGATTTCTGATTGCTGGTTGCCGATTGCTGATTTGGACTTTGGTCTTGGGTCTTCGGGAGGTTTTAAGTAAGGCGGCGCCAAAAACAATCAGAAATCAGCAATCAGAAATCGGCAATCCCTTTGGACTGCCCAAACTTCGCCCGCTATAATCCCGCTTCCCCACGTAAACGCTCGGGAGGATTCTATTAAACAGTGACAACCTTGCCCACGGCGCTTCGCCTGGCCTCTCGGCTCGATGCAGTCGGCTTCTCTGATATCGTCAAAATTCGTAATCGGATCATGGAGTTGCGCTCGCAAGGTGCGACCGTTTATCAGTTCGAAGGTGGCGAGCCTTTCATGCCAACACCCGAACCGATTAAGGAGGCCATGAAGCGTGCGCTCGACGAGAACAAGACTCGTTACGCACCTTCGTCGGGAATTCCGGAGTTGCGATCAGTTATCGCCGAGAAACTGCGAACCATGAATCGAATTCCGGCGCAGGAGTCGGACGTGATCGTGCTTAACGGAGGAATGCAAGGATTGTTTGGAGCCTTTCAGTCGACAATCAATCCGGGCGACGAAGTTCTTCTCTTCTCTCCTTACTGGACACCAATCAAAGATTTGATTGCGCACTGCCAGGCCAAGATTGTTCTCGTGGCAACCCACGAAGCGCGTCAACTGGGGTTCGAGCAGACTCTGAGTCGGTACACCACAGATCGCACGAAGGCGATCTATTACAACACGCCACAAAATCCGTCCGGCGTTGTGTTCACTCCAAACGAAGCGCACATCGTTGCGAGATTTGCTCGCGAACGTGATCTGATTGTTATTGCAGACGAGGCATACGAAGATCTTGTCTACGACGGCGAACACTTTTCTATTGCGTCCATCGACTCCATGTTCGAACGCACGATTACTCTGTTCACCTTCTCCAAGTCGTTTGCGATGACAGGTTGGCGACTCGGCTATGCGGTCGCTCCGGAACCATGGATGACTGGTCTAAAAAAGACGACGCTTTACTCTTCGAATGGTGTGTCAACTCCAACCCAGTGGGCTGGACTTGCAGCAATGCAACTTGATCCCACAGTTATCGAACACAACAGGAACGAGTATCTACATCGTCGTGATCTCTTGCTTTCAGGTCTCAATGAACTTGGCTTCACATGCGAAAATCCCGCCGGCGCTTTTTACGCATTCCCGGATGTAAGTCGGATCAGTCGCGACAGCAGAGAGGCCGCTGAGATATTGCTCAACACTGCTCAAGTTGCAGCGGTGCCAGGAATTGTTTTCGGGCAACATGGCGAAAGTCATTTGCGCTTCTCCTTTTCAACTTCAATAGAAACAATCGAAGCTGGATTAGATTCATTACGTCGTAACCTCTAAAAAGGACAAACGCGTCGGGATGAAAGATGGCGAGAACGAACATGGAAACGCTCAGTCTCCGTCAGTTTCAAACGTTGCTGTGCGAACTGAATTCGATTTCATCGATCAACTACGAGAACGTGCGGCTCTCCAATCGCATTCCTCGCAAACAATTCAATCATTAAAACTTGGCATTGGTGACGACGCAGCAGTTGTTCATTCGAGTCCCCTTAAGGACACTGTTGTCGCCGCGGATTTGCTGGTTGAGGGCATAGACTTTCGTCGCAACACAGCGCCTCCTAACTTGCTCGGACATAAAGCCCTTGCAGTTTCGCTATCGGACATTGCGGCAATGGGTGCTCGCCCGCGTTGGTCACTGATATCGCTTGGTGTTCCTGACGATGTTTGGCAATCCAGTTTCGCAAATGATTTTTATGAGGGCCTCTTTCATCTCGCAGGCCAATATGATGTCCAACTAATCGGCGGCGACACCTCGCGCACTCCTGAACAAATCGTAATCGACTCAATTGTTGTTGGCGAGTGCGCCATCGACCGAGCGATCAAGCGATCCGGAGCGCAACCTGGCGATCAGATCTTCGTGACCGGCGCACTCGGTGGCGCGGCTGGCGGTTTGAGACTGATCGAACGCGGAGCCCATTTGGCCGATCAGAACTTCAGTGCCAACGAAACCCAGGCATTGGATCACCTCTTACTTCGCCACTTACAACCGGAACCACGCATCGGGTGGGGAATTGTATTGGGCCAGGAACGACTTGCTACCGCGATGATTGATATCAGCGATGGGCTTTCGTCTGATCTCAATCATATTTGTCGGGAAAGCCAAGTCGGTGCGCTGATCCACTCTTCTCTTCTTCCTATCGATGTCCAGGTTGTTGAACTTTGCGGACGCCGTGCGTTGGATCCACTGCAACTCGCGCTTCATGGCGGGGAGGATTTCGAATTGCTATTTACAGTGCGACCGGACGCTGTCGCAAGATTGCCAAGGCGCGTCGATGGAGTTGGACTCACACACATTGGCGAAATTCGAGATACATCCGAAGGAGTGAAGATCTCGGAAGGAACAAGAGTGTGGGAACTTCAACCGGAAGGTTGGAAACACTTCTAGGATTGCTGATTGCTGATTGCTGATTGCTGATTGCTGATTTGTAGCGATTGTTGAGGCTCAAGGAACCTAAGCCTCACCCTTGTATAGCGTTTTCTAAATCAGCAATCAGAAATCAGCAATCTCACCGTTGGCAATCGGCAATCAAACTCGTATTCTCGGTGCTTTCGAAAACATCACCATGCTTAGATTCCACAACACACTTTCCGGACGCGTAGAAGAATTCCAACCCATGAAAGAGGGCGAGGTCAGTTTCTACTACTGCGGTCCAACAGTCTGGAACTACGGACACATCGGCAACTTCCGTTCAACCGTGGCCGCCGACATTCTTCGGCGCTATCTGAAATACAAAGGCTTCAAAGTCAGGCACGTGATGAACATCACCGACGTTGAAGATCGCATCATCGCCAAATCGCAGGAAGCCGGTGTCACAATCGATGAGTACACGCAGCAATACATCGATGCGCTCTGGGAAGATTTTGATGCGCTTGGCTGCGAACGTCCTGAGATCGTGCCGCGCGCGACTCGTCACATTCCCGAGATGGTTTCGCTGATCGAAAAGCTTCTGGCAAACGATCACGCTTACAAATCAGACGGATCTATCTATTACCGCATTTCTTCATTTCCGGACTATGGAAAGCTTTCCAAGATCAACTTTGCGGGAAATATTGCCGGCGCTAGTGAACGAATCGATACGGACAGGTACGAAAAGGAAGATGCGCGCGACTTTGCTCTATGGAAACAACCCGAGGCGGAAACCGAGCCGGCCTGGGACTCTTCGATCGGTCGCGGTCGACCAGGCTGGCATATCGAATGTTCGGCGATGTCGATGAAATATCTCGGCGAGACATTCGACATCCATGCTGGCGGTATCGACCTGGTTTTTCCACATCACGAGAACGAGATTGCTCAAAGCGAAGGCGCCACCGGGAAACAATTTGTTCGTTACTGGATTCACTTCGAACATCTCAAAGTCGAAGGCGAAACGATGTCGAAGTCGAAAGGCAACTACTACACGTTTCGAGATGTCGTAGCAAGAGGATATTCAGCGGCTGCGATTCGCTATTTCCTTTTGAGTGTGCCTTACAACAAGCAACTGAACTTTACCTTTGATGCGTTGTTGGGAGCAGAGAAAACATTAGCAAGTTTGCGTGACTTTCGAGCTCGCTTAAGTGAAGCGCGAACAGAGTTAGGCACTAACGAGGCGCTGCACGAAGTCGCTGAGCGCGCACGCAGAGAATTTGAAGAAGGAATGGATGACGATCTGAATACTTCTATCGCACTCGCCGCCGTTCACAATCTTTCGCGCGACGTGAACACTGCCCTCGCTCGCAAACAAGTCAAGGAAACGAACAAAAAAGATCTACTCGAACTGCTTGCTCAATTCGATACTGTGCTCAATGTCTTCGGTGATCAGAAAACTGAAATGCTCGATACCGAGGTGCAGGCACTGATCGACGAACGGCAGGAAGCGAGACGTCGTCGTGATTTCGGAAGAGCTGACGAGATTAGAATCTCGCTCGCAGATCGTGGAATCATTCTCGAAGATACGAAAGACGGAGTGCGCTGGAAACGCAAGTGAAATCTCTGTGGAGTGCGGCGGCCCTCCGCCGCTTTGCCATACACACCACTCTCTTCCACAGTAATACGATAAATCTTTACCAAAGCGGCGGAGGGCCGCCGCACTCCAAGGTTTTACGGAGTCTGCCATGAAAGAGATCCAACTCGAGACCGAACGCCTTCTGCTTCGCATGTGGCGTGAAGAGACAGACTTCGAGCCTTATGCAGAAATGTGTGCTGATCCCGAAGTGATGCGCTATCTAGGTGGCAAAGCATTTAGTCGCCTCGAAACCTGGCGACATATGGCGTTCATCATTGGTCATTGGGAACTTCGCGGTTATGGCCACTGGGCGGTCGAAGAAAAAGCAACTAGTCGTTTGGTGGGTCGACTGGGATTTTTGAATCCGGTCGGTTGGCCGGCGTTTGAGATCGGTTGGACTCTTGGCAGACAGTACTGGGGTAATGGCTTTGCAATCGAAGGCGCTCGCCGTGCACTTGACTACGCGTTCTACGAGCTCGACAAACCACACGTAATCAGCCTGATTCATCCAGACAACAAAGGCTCCATCCGGGTGGCGGAAAGATTGGGTGAAAAAGTTGAAGGCCGCACAGAAGTAATGGGAATCGACGTTTTGATTTACGGCATCGACCGGCCGGCAAAATAGTGTCGACTGAACTCAACCGCAAAAGACTAATCAACATCCTTCAGCTGGCTTACTCAGGCGAGCGCGCAGCTGGTTATGCCTACCGCGGTCATTGGCAATCGGTAAGTGATCCAAACGAAAAAGCGCGAATCAAGACTATCGAAGATGAGGAATGGCATCACCGCGAACTCGTTGGTGAAATGCTGGCAACTCTGAATGCCGCCCCAAATAAATGGCGCGAAATTCGAGCAACGATCATTGGACGCACCATCGGAGTTATATGTCATCTAAGTTTCTGGTTTGTGGCAATGTACGGCGCCGGAAAACTCGAGAGCGGAAATATCGTTGAGTATGAAACTGCAGCGCGATATGCACGCGGCTGCGGCCAGGGCGATTTGATCGATTGCTTGTTGACAATGGCTGAAGTTGAGTGGGAACACGAAAGATACTTTCGTGAACGAGTCCAGCAATCACGTTGGCTCAAGCTGTTTCGCATCTGGCCTGAACCACCAGCAAAAGAATTGATTAGAACCTCGTTCTTCAAATGACTCCTTGGAGTGCGGCGCCCCCGGGCCGCTTCGTCTCAGGATGCGTTGCCCATGCTTTAATCTGTGCAAACTCTGTGAATCAGGTTTTGGGTTTCTTCTAACGACCTCTGTAACAAAGCGGCGCGGGGGCGCCGCACTCCAAGGAACACATTTATGAGAGTTGTGTTTGCCACAATACTTTTGGTCGTCGCTGCTTTTCCGCTCGCGGCCCAACAACCCGATAGGCGCAAACTCGCTGCCGAAGTTAAGACTGAATTTCTTCACGCCTGGAACGGTTACAAGAAATATGCATGGGGTCACGACGATCTAAAACCGCTCTCGAAGACTTATCACGACTGGTATGCTGAACCGCTCTTAATGACCCCTGTCGATGCACTCGACACGATGATGTTGATGGGGTTGAAAGACGAGTACGCTTCGACACACAAGTACATCGTCGAGAATCTTTCCTTCGACAAAGAAATCTCGGTTCAAAACTTTGAAATCACGATTCGGTTGCTCGGTGCTTTGCTCACGAACTATCAACTCAGCGGAGACAAGCGTTTTTTAAACCTCGCCGAAGATCTGGGTAATCGACTCTTGCCGGTTTTCGAGTCACCGACAGGAATGCCTTATCGCTATGTGAACCTCAGAACCAGGGCAGTTCGCGATCCCGTTAGTAATCCAGCCGAGACCGGAACTCTGCTGATTGAGTTTGGAACCTTAAGTAAGCTGACTGGCAAACCGATTTTCTACGACAAAGCTAAGCGTGCTCTAGTTGAAACATACAAGCGTCGCTCTTCAATTGGGCTGGTCGGCGAATGGATAAATGTAGAGACGGGACAGTGGACGAAGACAGACAGTCATATTAGCGGAGCGATTGATAGTTACTACGAGTACCTTTTGAAATGCTCCGTGCTGTTTGGCGATGCAGATTGCCGCAATATGTGGAAGGAAAGCGCTGCGGCAATCGACAACTACTTGAAAGACAGCACGTCGGCGAATTCAAACCAAACCATCAAGCAGCTTTGGTACGGCCATGCTGACATGAACACCGGCAAACGCGGCTCCACAACTTACGGCGCACTCGATGCTTTTTTCCCTGCGGTGTTGGCGCTCTCTGGCGATCTTCAGAAAGCCAGGGAGCTTCAAGAATCATCTTTCGAAATGTGGAAACTAACTGGAATCGAACCTGAGGAGTACGACTATAGAGAGAAAAAGATTACTTCTGCCGGCTACCCACTTCGCCCGGAGATCGTGGAATCGACCTACTACCTCTATCACTACACCAAAGATCCAAAATACCTGCGCATGGGTGAACAACTTTGGCGCGACTTTATGAGGGACTGCCGCACTGACGAAGCTTATGCGGGACTCAAGAGCGTCGTTACCAAAGAAAAGGTCGACGCGATGCAGAGTTTCCTATTCGCGGAAACTTTCAAATACTTCTACCTGTTGTTCGCTCCTGAAAGAACTCTCGACTTCAACAAAGTCGTCTTCAATACCGAAGCACATTTCATCCGCCGCACTTGGTAAGGGCTGGGACCGCAGTCGTCCCCGCCTGCCTTTGACGCATAGCGTCAAATGAAATTAGACCGGCGTTTTAACGCCGGGTTGGAACCATTTAATAACCTCGTCGCGTAGCGACGACCGAATTCAGGCGTCGCTACGCGACATGATTTTGCGCGGCACCGATCCCCAGCTTTGAAAAGCTGGGCTAAATTCACTTGACGCTCCGCGTCAAAAGCAAAGGACGCGTGCGGTCCCAGCACTGCGGCGCCCTTAATCAGGGTAACCTACCGATACTCAACTCCCAGATTTTCAAACAGGAACGCAAAAATATCCCGAGCCTGCTCAATCGACTTGGTTGTATTACTCGCTCCATGTGCAGAATTCGTATCGATACGAATAAGGATCGGAGCATCGCCACCCTGTGCCGATTGCAATGCCGCTGCGTATTTGAAGTTGTGTGCGGGCACGACGCGATCATCATGATCGGCAGTTGTAATTAGTGTCGCCGGATATTTCGCTCCCGGTTTCACGTTATGAATTGGCGAGTACGCGTAGAGCGCTTTGAATTCTGCTTCGTTCGCTTCCGAGGAGCCATAATCCGCAATCCAGTTCCAACCAATCGTGAACTTCTGAAAGCGCAACATGTCCATCACGCCGGCTTGCTCGATTACTGCCTTGAATAAATCCGGGCGCTGATTTGAAACCGCACCAACAAGTAAGCCGCCATTCGAGCCGCCCTGGATTGCCAGTTTGTTCGACGACGTGTACTTGTTTGCAATCAGATACTCAGCAGCGCCAATGAAATCATCGAAGACATTTTGTTTCTGGAGTTTTGTTCCGGCCATGTGCCACTTCTCGCCGTATTCACCGCCACCGCGCATGTTGCATGAAGCGTAAACCACACCCTGCTCAAGCAGCGCTAGACGAAGGGAATTGAAGTTCGGCTCAGTCACTATGTTGAAACCACCGTAGCCGTAAAGCACAGTTGGATTGTTGCCGTCGAGTGTGATTCCCTTCTTGTAAACGAGAAACATCGGCACACGAGTACCGTCTTTGCTGTTAAAGAACACCTGCTTTGTCTCATACGCGTTCGGATTGAAACCGGGAATGTCTATCTTGTGAAACACCGAGGACTTCTTTGTAGCAATGTCGTACTTGTAAGTCGTTGATGGAAAATTGAACGACGTAAAACTGTAAAAGACATACTTGTCGTCGCTCAGTCCCCTGAAACCCGAAGCAGTACCAAGACCAGGAAGCGTGATCTCGTTTTCAAGTTTGCCGGTTAGATCAAAAACGTAGGTGCGAGTGGCAACATCCTTGCGCCATGAGGCAAATAATTTACCGCCGGCGGTTTCTACGCTTTGGAGGGGCTCACTTCGCTCAGGCAAAACGTCTTGCCAGTTCTTCGGATCCGGATTCTTGGGATCAACCAGGACCACGCGTCCGTTCGGTGCATCCTTGTCAGTTTCGATTAAGAACAAATCGCCTATGTTATCGACGACGTTATAACTTGTATTTCCGATCTCCGAAACGATTGGAGAAAACTTCGCGTCGCCTTTACCCAGCTCTTTGAAAGAGATGGCGTTTCCCGTCTTGCCTTTGCCACGTTCGGAAATACTCAGGATCGCATAGCGCTCGTCTTCAGTTGTCCCCACGTTGTGGAACCGCTGCGGGTTTTGTTTGTCTTCATAAATCAGGGTATCTGCCGATTGCGGTGTGCCAACAGAGTGGAAGTAAACAGTCTGAAACTCATTCTTAGTTGTAAGTTCCCTGCCTTTCTCAGGTTCGGGATAACGACTGTAATAAAACCCGCCGCCTTGCCATGAAAAGCCGCCGCCTTTAAGCCAGGTCAGTTCGTCAGATAAATTTTTTCGAGTGGCGACTTCCATCACGTGGACCGTGATCCAATCGGCTCCGCCCTGGGAAATTCCATACGCGACATATTTACCGTCTTTGGATAACGAGAACCCTCTGAGTACTGAAGTGCCGTCAGTTGAGAACTTATTTG
>Ga0068864_100002271_pt1 | contig 15892 bp, 19 predicted proteins | sample KBSSwiS72_FD_66586 | JGI IMG/M metagenome (GOLD analysis project Ga0068864, IMG submission 66586) | Switchgrass rhizosphere microbial communities from Kellogg Biological Station, Michigan, USA - KBS Switchgrass S7-2 | ecosystem: Host-associated > Plants > Roots > Rhizosphere > Soil ... | reverse complement strand
CGTCGCAGAGACTCCCCGCCGCATTGATCCAGACCGAGGCGCCGCCGGTGGCTGGCTTCGGGCCGCGCGGCGCGCGACTGTGGCGCGACACAACCGCCGACCCGGCCCTGAGCCTGTCTCCGGTAGAGCTGGTCCTCCTTGAGGAGGCGTGCCGCCTCGCCGATCGCCTCGACCGCCTCGACGACTTCCTGTGTGGCCGCCAGGACGCCTGGCTGCGCTTCCACGCCCGTAACGAGGACGGCTCGGTGGTTCGGGTGGTCGTGGATCGGGCGCTGTCTGAGGCGCGCCAGCAGGCCGACACGCTGCGGGGCATCATCGCCGACCTGTCCCGCAAGCAGGGTGCGAAGGTCACCGAGGAGCCGGAGGCGTCGGGCAGTGACGATCTCGCTAGCCGCCGAGCGGACCGCCGCCGAGCCGCCACGGGTCTGTAGGTACCCCCGCTACACGTACAGCTCTGGTCCGGACGCTGTGGACCTGGCTGCGATGGCCGGCCTACGTCTGGACCCCTGGCAGCAACTGGTCCTTGAGTACGCCCTGGGCGAGCGCCCGGACGGGAAGTGGGCCGCGTTCGAGGTGGCGGTGATCGTGGCCCGCCAGAACGGTAAGGGCGCGATCCTTGAGGCGCTGGAACTGGCCGGGCTGTTCCTGTTCGGCGAGCAGCTGATCCTGCACTCGGCGCACGAGTACCGCACCGCGATGGAGGCGTTCCGTCGCGTCCGCGACCTGATCGACGGATGCCGTGACCTGCGCCGGAAGGTCGCCAAGGTCATCAACACCAACGGCGAAGAGGGCATCGAGCTTCGCTCGGGGGCCCGACTGAAGTTCACCGCGCGGTCGAAGGCCGCCGGCCGGGGCTTCTCGGCGGACCGGCTGATCTGGGACGAGGCATTTGCCCTGTCTGAGGATCAGGTTGACGCGCAGATGCCCACGTTGTCGGCGCGGCCGAACCCTCAGATCATCTACACGTCGTCACCGCCCCTGGATGCGATCACCGGCGCGCAGCTTTTCCGGGTGCGCCGCCGGGCGCTGGCCGGCGACCCCACTCTTGCCTACCTCGACTGGGGCGCCGAGGGCTGCCTCGACGACCTGTCCGGCATCGACCTTGACGACCGGGCACTGTGGGCGGCCACCAACCCGGCGAACGCGACCGGCCGGATCACCGAAGAGACCATTGAGCGCGAACGCGCGGCCATGTCGGATGTCGGGTTCGCGCGGGAGCGGCTGTCAATCTGGCCGTCGGACCTCAGTACGGGCTTCCGGGTCATCCCGGCCGACATTTGGGCCGCCGCCCTCGACGAGCAGTCCCGGCCGGAGGCGCCGTTCGCGTTCGCCGCCGCGGTGTCCCTGGACCGCAGACGCGCCGCGATCGCGGCCTGCTCCCGCCGCCGGGACGGCCTGTTCCATGTCGAGGTCACCTCGGAAGAGACCCCGTACGGTGTCCAGCTCGACAACCGGCCGGACCCGGGCTGGGTGGTGCCGCGACTCAAGCAGCTCGCGGCGGACAACAAGACCTGCGCGATCGTGATGGACGAGTTCGGGCCGACCGGCTCCCTTATCGCCTCGGCGGAAGAAGCTGGCCTTGAGATCACCCGGATCAAGACCGGTGACGTGGGCCGGGCCTACGGCATGTTCTACGACGGGATCTGCGCCAAAGACCCCGAGGCCCGCAACATCCGTCACATCGGCCAGCCGGAACTGACCGCCGCGGTGGCGGGAGCCACGAAACGAGCGATCGGTGATGCGTCCGCGTGGGACCGGCGCAACGCCGCCGTGGACATCACCCCTCTCGTGGCGGCGACGAACGCGCTGTGGGGCTATGCGACCAGGGGGCTCCAGGTGAGAGCACCGTTCAACACCGGTGTGGTGGTCCTGTGACCCGGCGGGAAGCGCGCCTTGCGCTCGCTGCCGCCCTCGCGCTCGTCATCGCCGGCGCGGTGTGGCTGTACGGGCCGTACGGGCTGCTCGGCGGCGGTCTCCTCCTCGCGGTCCTGGTTCTGTTCGTCATCGATACGAGGGAGTCCGATGGCGAAGCTCTGGCGCAGCCTGCTCGGCCGGGACCAGGTGACCCGTTACAGCGTCGACCAGTACGCCGCTGACCTGTCGTTCGCGTTCTCCGGCTCCAGCTATCCGATCGGTTTCGGATCGAGCGCCTGGGCCAAGTCAGAGGACATCGAGAACTCCTTTAGCGGCTACGTACAGGCGATCTACAAGTCCTGTGGCGTGGTCTACGCGGTCATGGCGGCCCGGCGTCTGCTGTTCCGGCAGGCCCGCGTGATGTGGCAGGAGTTCGCCGAGGGGCAAGAAGGCAAGCTGTTCTGGACCCCCGAGGTCGACATCTTCCGCAAACCGTGGCCAAACGGCACCACTGGCGAACTCCTTGCCCGCATGGACCAGGACACCTCGCTGGGCGGGAACTTCTATGCCGTCCGGGAGGGCGACCGGATCCGGCGGCTGCGCCCGGACTGGATGACGATCCTTCTTACGGCGCCGCCGGCGGAGGCGGTCGAATCGGATGTGGCCGGCTACTGGTTCCACCCCGGCCGCACATACGCCCAGGTCGACCAGCCGGCGCGCGGCGACGGGATCTACCTGCCCGGCGAGGTGTGCCACTGGTCCCCGGACCCCGACCCGGAAGCCCAGTACCGCGGCATGTCATGGCTGACGCCGGTGCTACGGGAAATCCAGGCCGACAAGGCCGCCACGCAGCACAAGGAGAAGTTCTTCGCCAACGGCGCCACGCTCGGTCAGATCGTCGCCGCGAAGGAGAACCTGACCGAGGACCAGTTCAAGGACTGGAAGACGAACCTCCTCGAAGCCCACCAGGGCGTCGACAACGCCTACAAGCCGCTTTTCCTCGGCTCACCGGTTGACGTGTCCACAAGCACCGCCGACCTGCGCCAGCTCGACTTCAAGGCCACCCAAGGCGCCGGCGAGACCCGGATCTGCGCCGCCGGTCGCGTTCCGCCGATCATCGTCGGCGTCTCCGAGGGCTTGCAGGCCGCGACGTACTCCAACTACGGCCAGGCACGGCGGGCGTTCGGTGACGGCTGGGCCCATCCGCAATGGGAAGACGCCGTCGGCGCTCTGGAAACCCTGGTTACCACCCCCTCGCGGCGCTGGTACGCCCAAGCCCGGCTCTGGTACGCGTCCAAGCACATCGCGTTCCTGCGCGAGGACCAGATGGACGCCGCCAACATCCAGCAGGTCAAGGCCACGACGATCACCACGTACGTGCGGGAAGGTTTCACCTGGAAGTCGGCGGTCGAAGCGACCAAAGCCGGCGACGAGGAATTGCTGGAACACACCGGGCTGGTGTCCGTGCAGCTGCAGCCGATCGGCGGCATGACCCAACCGCCGCCGGCCGCGCCATCCGACAGCACACCATCGGATGGGCAGACCCCACCCCCCGGCGAGCAGGTGCCCGATCAACCGGGCGACCAGGCGGCCCGGGCCATCGGTGGACACGACGACCAGCAACTGCACCACTACTGGACCCGGGGCGAGGGCCTCGCGAAATGGGCCGACCACCCGCACCCCTGGACCGCGTTGCGCGACCACCTGATCAAGTACGTCGGTCCCGGCCGTGCCGAGCGCATGGCCTCCGAGTGGTTCCACGAGGTCTTCGGCATCTGGCCCGGCGAACGCGAGGGCGACAACCCCGCAGGGCCGGGCTGAGGAGAGAGAGGGCTGATGTCCGACACGAGGAAGCCGAACGCGGCCCGCTCGTTGGCTACGAAACTGGAGGAGTCGTTCGTGCTCACCCGTTCCGGGCCCATGCTGTACGACCGCAGCTTCCCGCTCGACGACATCCAGATTTCCCGCTCGGGAGACGGCCGGACGGTCGAGGCGTACGCGGCCATGTTCGACGCGCCCTACGAGGTGCGCGACCAGCACGGCCACTACATGGAGGTCATCAACCGGGCAGCGTTCAACCGCACCCTCTCCGGCGGCGCGGGCCGCAACGCGATGTGCCTGTACAACCACGGGTTCACCGTGCACGGCACCCCATCGGAGATGGGCTCGGTCCCGCTGGGCACACCGCTGGAGATCAAGCCGGACGGTCGAGGCCTGCTCACCGTGACCCGCTACAACAAGGGTCCGTTCGCCGACCAGGTGCTGGAGTCCATCCGCAACGGCGACATCAAGGCCCAGTCGTTCCGGGGCCGGATCATCCGCTCCGACCCGTCCGGGCGGCTCCCGCGCTCGCGCGCCGGCGTACCGCTTCCCACCATCACCCGCCACGAGCTGGGCCTGACCGACTACGGTCCCTCACCGATGGCGGTCAACTCCGGCGCGGAGATCCTGGCCATCCGGTCAGTCTCCGACATCGCCGAGTACCTCGCCGCACTCGACGCCGACGACCGCGCGGAGCTGCTGCGAGCCCTTAACCTCGACGACGCCACTCCCGACGGGGACCCGGCCGCCGCCGACAACGAAGACCTCGAAGACCTCGACGACGAGGGCGAGGCAGGCACCGCCACCTCCGTACGTTCGGAGCTCGGCGCCGAGGACCCGCCGCTTGAACGGCACTCCGGTCGGCTCGAACTGCAACGCGCGGCGATCCGCGCGGAGCTGATTATCAAGGGAGTGATTCGCCGTGCCTAAGCGGCGTAGCTCGGCCGACATCTCGGCCGAGATGGAAGTGGTCCGTACTCAGCTAATCGAGCTCAGCGAAGCCGAGGGCACGGACGAAGAGATCGAACAGAACGTTGCCCGGTCCAAGGAGCTGCTGACCGAGATCGAGCAGTTGGAGACCGAGCGGGCGGACGCCCTCGACTACGAGAAGCGCGTCGACGCGGTCCGGTCGCTGGCTTTGACACAGGGCGCCCGCCAGGCCGGTGACGGCGCGTCGGACGGCCGTCGGGGTCCTGAGGTGATGCGCAAGGTCGACCCGTTCGACGGTGACCCGCGCCGGCTCGACAAGCAGGAGGTCATCTCCCGGGCCATGACGGTGATCGAGGACGAAAAGTACGTCCCGATCACCGACGCGAACAAGGCCTACCTCGACCAGTTGGTCCACCGCTCACAGGAAGCCAACGACCCGGAAGCGTCCTTCGACGGCACCTACGTGGCTCGGCGGCTGCTGCTGACCGAGAACCCCGTGTACCGGTCGGCGTTCAAGAAGTACTGCCGGTTCGGTGCGAACGCGGCTTTCAATGCCGACGAGTCCCGGGCGATCGCCGCCTACCAGGACTTCGAGGTCGCCCGTGCCGCGTCCGAGGGCACGACCACCGCGGGTGGCTTCGGCGTACCCGTAATGATCGACCCGACGATCATCATCACCTCGGGTGCTGCAGATGCGCCGATCCTGCGGATCTGCCGCACGGAGCCGGTGACCAACAACATCTGGAAGGGCGTCAGCTCGGCCGGCATGTCCTGGTCGTACGACGCGGAAGCTGCGGAAGTCTCCGACGACGCGGCGACGCTGGCGCAGCCCTCGGTGACCGTCTACATGCCGCGAGGCTTCATCCCGTACTCGATCGAAGTCGGGATGGACTACCCGGGCTTCGCGTCCGAGATGTCCAAGCTGCTTGATCAGGGGTACACCGATCTGCTCGCCTCGCAGACCACGGTCGGGTTCGGTGGCACCACCAGCCCACGCGGCATCTTCACCGCGTGCGCCGCCAACACCACCGCCTGCCAGGTCGTCACCACCACCGACGGTTCGTTCGGCGGCGTCGACGTTTTCAAGACCTGGAACAGCCTCACCGAGCGGTACCGCTCCCGGGCGACCTGGGTCATGTCGGTGTCGGTTGAGTCGGCGATCCGCCAGTTCGCCTCGGCGGCCGGCTCCTCGTCGTCGTACTTCACCGTCGACCTCACCGCCGAGGGCCTGTCGAAGATCAACGGCCGTCCGGTTGTGGTGACCGACTACGCCCCCGGCTACACCTCCGGCGTCCCTGGCACCACCGGTGCCGCGAACATCCTGGTCGTCGGCGACTTCTCCAACTACCTCATCGCCCAGCGCGCCGGCATGTCCGTCGAGCAGATCCCGATGATGTTCGGCTCCAGCGGCCGCCGCCCGACCGGCCAGCGCGGCATGTTCGCCTGGGCCCGCCACGGCGCCGACTCGATCAACGACGCCGCGTTCCGGATCCTGCAGAACACGTAAGCACCGCCAACGTCACCCTTCGGTAGCTCCGGAGGGAAGGAAGCCCCCGAACCTCCCCAGGTGTTCGGGGGCTTCCGCCTACCTGGGAAAGGAAAACGATGGAGTTCGCGTTCGCCGCGATCAACGGCCTCGTCAACTGGGGCGACACCGGATCCTGCGTAACCCTCCGCATCGGAGACACATGGTGGGCCGACGACCCGTTCGTCAAGGCCCGCCCGGACCTGTTCTCCGCAACACCACTTGTCGTGCACGGCACGCAGGGCCAGGAGCAGCCCGCCGCGACGCCACTGGAGCAGCCCAAGCGCCGCGGGCGCAGCCGTGGCTGAGGTGTCAGTCCGGGCGCCGCGGCGGATCACCGTCCACGACTTCCACCGGGCGCTCGTTGAGGCCGGAGTCGTACGGGATGGCGAGAGCATCCGCCGGATCGTCATCGACGCGCAGGTCAACAGCGGCGTCATCATCCACGTCGAGCGTTTCGGTGACGAGCGGCTCCTCAACGTCGTCCGCACGCTGGAAGGCATCGAGGTCCGCGAAGAGCGGCGGTCCACCGATGGGTGAGGCGAAACGCCGCCGCGAACGCGAAGCAGCCCAGGCAGGCGCGGCAGCACGCCGGCCGAAGGTCGCAATCGGCTACGTGCACGGCGACGAGATGGCGCACTCCTTCGTCGATTCACTCAACGCCCTGGTCGCCTTCGACCAGCGCAACGCCCAGCTAACCGTGCACGAGCACGGCCGGATTTCGGTACGTGGCGGCACGGACGGCCTGGTCGCGGCGCGCAACATGATCGCCGCCCAGGTGGTCGACTCGGACGTCGACTGGCTGCTATGGATCGACTCGGACATGGGCTTCGCACCGGACACCCTGTACCGACTCCTTGAGGTCGCGGACCCGGACGAGCGGCCGGTCGTCGGGGCGTTGTGCTTCGCGGCCCGCCAGTTCGCCCACGACGGGATGTCCGGCTTCCGCAGTACCCCATTGCCAACGATCTACGACTGGGCCGAGGTCGACGGGGAGCGGCGGTTCGTCTCATCGCCGCTGTACCCGGTCGACTCGCTGGTCGGCTGCAAGGCCACCGGTTCCGCCTGCGTCATGATCCACCGCTCGGTGTTCGAGAAGATCGAGGCCGATAAGGGCCGGTCCTGGTACGACCGGCTCCGCGGTACGGACGGTTCCCTGCTCGGCGAGGACATCTCGTTTTGCGTCCGCGCCGGCGCCGTGGACGCCGCCATCCACGTACACACCGGGGTCCGGACCACTCACCTGAAACCGATGTGGCTGGGGGAGACCGACCACTGGATGCGGTACGTACCGCCACCAGCCACCGAGCCGGTAGCGGTCATCGTGCCGGTCCTGCGGCGACCGCAGAACGCCGAGCCATTCATGACCTCGCTACGGGCGAGTACCGGTCTGGCCACCGTGTACGCCTTGATTGACAACGAGGACGACGAGACGAGGGAGGAGTGGCGCGAGGCGGGTGCGGTCATCCTCCAAACGGGCCGCGCGCTGGGCACCTTCGCGGAGAAGGTCAACCAGGGCTACCTGTGCGCAGCCAATGCTCAGATGCCCTGGCTGTTCATGGTCGGCGATGACGTGCGGTTCCGGCCGGGCTGGCTCGACCACGCCCAACACGTCGCTACCGCGTTCAATGCGGACGTGGTCGGCACGAACGACCTCGCCAACCCGCGGGTACTCGCCGGCGAACATGCCACGCACCTGCTCATCCGAAGGTCCTACGTCGACGAGCGGGGGGCATCCTGGGACGGCCCGGGCGTCGTGTGCCACGAGGGCTACCGGCACTGGTTTGTCGACGACGAGATCGTCACCGCAGCGAAGCAGCGCGGCGTGTGGCAGATGGCGCTCGGCTCGATCGTCGAGCACCTGCACCCGATCTTCGGGAAGGCCGAGGACGACGAGGTGTACCGGCTGGGCCAGTCGTTCGCGGAGCAGGACCAGAAGACGTTCGAGGAACGGCTGGTCAAGTACGCCGGTGGTGACGCGTGAGCCGGGTCATGGTGACCGGCGGTCATGGGTTCATCGGCCAGCAGGTCTGCCGTGAACTCGAAGCCCGCGGGCATCAGACGCTCACCCTCGACCTGCCGTACGGCGACGTCCGGGCACTGACCTCGATCGGTGAGGTCGCGGCGGTCATCCACCTCGCCGGGATGCTCGGTACTCACGAACTGTTCGACGCGGTACACCTCGCGATCGACGTCAACGTGCAAGGCACCGCGAACGTCCTGGAAGCGGCAAGGAAAGCCAAGGCCCGCTACGTCGGAATCTCGATGCCGCCGGTCTTCCCCAGCGTGTACACCGCGACCAAGCTCGCCGCCGTCGGCCTGGAGCGCGCCTACCACCACACTCACGGCCTGCCGGTATCCCGGGTACGGGCATTCAACGCCTACGGGACCGGTCAGAAGCACGGGCCGGGCCATCCGCAGAAGATCGTCCCGACGTTCGCGACCGAGGCATGGGCCGGCCGGCCGATTCCGATCTGGGGCGACGGCGAGCAGACCGTCGACCTGGTCCACGTCGACCAGCTCGCCCGGATGCTCGTCGACGCCCTCGACCACGGCGACGACGTCACCTTCGACGGCGGTACCGGAGAAGCGTTCTCGGTCAACGAGGTAGCCAAGATGGTGCTCCAGGTCACCGGCTCCCCGGCCGGGGTGGAGTACCTACCGATGCGCCGCGGCGAGATCCCCACACAGATCGTCGCCACCGGTGAAGGCTGGGAAAGGCTGGACTGGCGGCCCCGCTTCGACGAGCAGCGGTTCGCCGAAACGGTGGAGGCGTACCGGTGAAGATCGCCATCATTTCCTCGGTGTACGGCGGGTACGACCAGCCCGCGCCCATGCCGGAACAGGACGTCGAGTCCGAGCGGGTGCTGGTTGCGGACCGGCCCTACGACGACTGGCTCGGCCGGGTCGTGGTCGAGCCCCGCCCGCAGCTACATCCCCGGCTCGCGGCGAAGGTCGCGAAGTGCCGGCCCGACCTGTACGCCGACGCGGACGCCTACATCTGGGTCGATGCTTCGTTCCAGGTGACCACGCCCGACTTCGCGTCCTGGGCTGTGTCGCACCTGCAGCAGGGGCTGATCGCGCAGATCGTGCACCCGGCCCGCACCCGCATCCGTGACGAGGCCGAAGTCTCGGCGCACATGACGAAGTACGCCGGCCTGCCCGTGCGCGAGCAGGCAGCCCACTACATCGCACAGGGATACCCGGACGGCTGGGGCCTGTGGGCAACCGGCCTGATCGTCTACCGAGGCGGCTCCGTGATGCGCGAGTTCGGCGACGTGTGGCTGCGCGAGCAGCTTCGCTGGACCTACCAGGACCAGCTCTCCGAAGCACCAGTGCTGCACGCCCTCGGGTTGAAGCCGGTCCCGATCGGCGGCGACCTGTACCGCAGCGGCCGGTTCGTGATCCGCAACCACCGGGACGAGTCGTGAGCGCCCTCACCGAGGAGTACGGGGCCCGTGCCTCGGTCTGGTCGGACATCCAGGACTGGCTACCGACCCTGCATGAGACGGTCCTCGGCTACCCGTCGGCGACCGTCCTCGAACTGGGGGTGCGGCGGGGGAACTCGACCGCCGCGTTCCTCGCCGCTGTCGAGCAGGTCGACGGTCACCTGTGGTCAGTCGACGTCCGTACCCCCGCGGTACCGCCGCTGTTCTGGCAGTCCGGCCGGTGGACCTGCCGCATCGGCGATGACTGCGACCCTGTCATCGCCGACGCCCTACCCGCCGAGGTCGACGTCCTGTTCATCGACACCTCGCACCACTACGACCACACCCTCGCCGAACTGCGGCTGTACATGCCACGGGTGAAGCCCGGCGGCACGGTGCTGATGCACGACACCGAACTGGAACAGCCGGAGGGCTGGACCGGCGAAGCGTTCCCGGTCGCCCGCGCGATCGACACCTACTGCGCCGAGGCCAGGCTGACCTGGGACAACCGGCCGGGCTGCTTCGGGCTCGGCGTGCTGAAAGTCCCGACCGTGGCAGCGAAGGAGGTCCCATGACCGCCGCGCCGATCGAAGAGGTACCCGAGCCGATCGTGAACCGCTACGAGTTCACGATCATCGCCGAGGCCGAGGTCATCAAGGCCGCACCGGCCGAACTTGAGGAAGATGAGGCTGCGGCATGACCGTTGGGCTATCCGCCGTCAACACGGCCAACGCGTGGCTGAACGTGCTGCGCGGCACCTCCGCAGCGACATTCACCGCGGTGACGACGCTGTTCTGCAAGCTGCACACCGGTGACCCGGGCGCGTCAGGCACTGCGAACGCGTCGTCGGTGACGACCCGGCCTGCGCTGAACTTCGCCGCCGCCTCGGCCGGCTCGCAGTCCGCGAACGGCACCCTGCCCTCGTGGGCGACATGGGCCGGCACCAACGGCGAGGTCGTGACCCACATCTCCGTGTGGGACTCCTCGACGGCCGGGAACTTCTACTACTCCGCCGCCCTGAGCGCGTCGAAGACCGTCAACACCGGCGACACGTTGAACCTGACGTCGCTGACGGTGGCGCTTACCCCGATCGCGGCCTGACCGTGACCGTTCTCGACGCGACAAACCGGCTGCGCACCGCGGCGCAGGCCATGCGCGGGGCAACGTTCGGGGCGTTCGCCGGCATGACGAAAGCGGACGTCCGGGCGGCCGTCAACGCGTGCGACGACTTCATCGACACCAACGCCGCCGCGTTCAACACCGCCCTGCCCACTGCGGCCCGCACTAACCTCACGGCACAGCAGAAGCTCCTGCTGTTCTGCTACGTGGCGATGCGGCGGGCCGGGCTCCTCCACGCCGAAGAGGACGGCTGATGGCATCCGGGAACACGTTGCTGATCTTCAGGCCGCTCGACAACGAGCCGCCGTCGGCGAACTACGCCACCCTTGACCTGCGCAACGGGCACCCAGTCCTCAACTTCGACACCACCACCCAGGAAACGGCGATCTTCACCGGTGTCCTGCCCCGCACCTACGCCGGCGGCGGGATCACCGTGTATGTGCACTGGGCCGCGGCCACGGCGACCAGCGGAACGATCGGCTGGGATGTCACGTTCGAGCGGATCGGCACCGCGCAGGACACCGACTCCGACGGGTTCGCGACCGCGCAGACCGTCACCGCGGCGACTGTATCCGCGACGTCGGGTATCGCGTCGATCACCAACGTCGCCGTCGCCGACGGGTCGACAGGTACCGACTCGATGACGGTCGGTGAGGCGTTCCGGGTACGGATCCGCCGCGACGTCGCCAACGACACGGCGACGGGCGACGCCCAGCTCCTGGCGGTCGAACTCAAGGAGACGTGACGTGGCCCGGGGTCTCAGCGGCTCCGGCCAGTACTTGTCCAGAGCCGATCAGACCGAGCTGCGGGTGGCATTCCCGCTCGCGGTGTCCTGCTGGTTCAAAGGCTCAGCGCAGGGAAACTTCAAGTACATCGTCTCCAAGCTGTTGTTGGCCGGCGAGCACCCCAGCTACGGATTCGCGTCCGACGTCGGCGGGGACCTGCGTTTCCACATCGGCTGGGGCGCCACCGCGGGCAATGAGACCGCGAGCCCGTTCGTGGCCTCCGCGACCGTGTTCAACAACGCGTGGAACCATCTCCTCGGCACCTACGACGGCGCGAACGTCCGCCTGTACGTAAACGGCACCGAGGCCGGCACCGGCACCGCGGAGACCAGGGCGGTTGCCTACGCGGCCCTGCCGCTGTACGTGGGCTCCTTCGACGGTACCCAGCTCTACGCGACCGGCTCGATCGCCGAACTGGCGTTGTTCAACGCCGTCCCGGACGCCGGGGAACGCGCGGCTCTCGTCGACGGCTACGCACCGATCGTGGTCAGGCCCAGCGCGGTCGTCGGCTACTGGCCGCTGATCGGCCAGTACAGCCCGGAGATCGACATCCGGCAGGGCCTGGCCCTGACCGTCACGTCGGCGACCCAGGCCGACCACTGCCGGGTAGTCCAGCACGTCAGAGCACTGTGGGTACCACCGCCGACATCCGGGGCGGCGACCCAGAACGCCGATGCGACCCTCACCGCGACCTCGACCATCACTCCGGTGGCAGCGAGCACCAAGCCGGTCGATGCCACCCTGACCGCCGCGGCCACGCTCACCGCGGCTGCGGCCAGCACCAAACCCGTCGACGCGGCCCTGACTGGCACGGTCACAATCACACCCGCCGCAGCCAGCACCAAACCCGTCGACGCCGCGCTCACAGCCACCGCGACGGCAACTCCGGTGGCGGCGTCAACGAAGCCCGTCGACGCGGCGCTGACGGCCACGGCAACGATCACCGCCGCCGCGTCGATCGGTTCCACGACCCAGAGCGCCGACGCGAACCTGGCGGTAACCGCCGCGATCAGCCCGGCCGCGGCGAGCAGCAAGCCGATCGACGCATCCCTGACCGCGACCGCCGCCGCCGCGACGGCGGCGGCCAGCACGAAGCCGGTCATCGATGGCCTCGCCGGCATCGCCACCATCACGGCGGCCGCGGCCAGCACGAAACCCGCCACGGCGACTCTGACCGCGACGGCAACCATCACCGCCACCGCGACCGTCGGGGGCGCGTCAGTCAACGCCACCGGGGCAGCCACCGTCACGGCAGGCACAACGTCCACCGCGAGCGTGACCGCCGTGGCCACGTCCACCCCGACCGTCTCCGATGGGTAGGTGAGTTGTGGGCGCGACCGTCTTCTTTGCCTCGACAAACGAGCTCGCCACATTGACCAATACGTTCAAGGTCGCGACTGTGGCGACTGATCCGACGACGGTCACCCTGGAGGTCACCGACCCAACCGGCGCGGTCACCACCTACACCTACGCCGGCGCCACCATCACCAAGACGTCGACCGGCGTCTACACCAAGGACGTCGCCTGCCCGACCGCCGGCGACTGGCAGTACATCTGGACCGGCACCGGCACCGCCTCCGATGTCGTGGCCGGCACCTGGACGGTGCAGGAGACCGCGGTCGGGAAGCTGTACGCCACTGTCGAGGCACTGAAATCGCGAGTCGGCATCTCGGATGCTGTTGATGACTACGAGTTGCACGAGGCGTGTTTCTCGGCCTCCCGCAGCATCGAGTGGGCCTGTGACAGGCACTTCTGGCGCACCGCCACCGGTACGGCGAGGACCGTCGAACCGACCGGGATGCACGAGCTGAAGCTGCCCGCCTTCCATGACCTGGTGTCGGTGTCGACGTTCGCCACCGACGCCTCCGGTGACGGTGTCTTCGAGACGACCTGGACCGCGGCGGACTACCAACTGTTGCCGCACAACCCGGCGGCGGCCCCCGAGCAGCTTCCGTACACGAAGGTCAAGGCGATCGGATCGCGGACATTCCCGGTCGTCTACTGTCCGTCGACGACCCGCGATGACCGGGTGCAGATCACCGGCGTGTGGGGCTGGCCGGCCGTCCCGAAGGGCATCAAACAGGCGACGCTGATCCTCGCCGAGGAGCTGTTCAAGCTCAAGGACGCCCCGTTCGGGGTGGCCGGTTTCGGTGACCTCGGCGTGGTCCGGATTCGGGAGAATCCCAAGGTCGCCGCGATGATAGGCCCCTACCGCCGCAACCGGATCCTGGTCGGCTGATGGCCTTCTCGATCCCCGCGATCCGCGACGCCATCAAGACCCAGTTACAGACCATCTCCGGGCTGCGCGGCTACGACACCATGTCCACGGTCGTCAACGTGCCCGCCGCGGTGGTGAATCCCGGCTCGCCGCTGGTCATCTACGACCAGGCGTTCGACGGCACCGACAAGCTGAACTTCGTGGTCATCGTCCTGGTCGGCAAGGCCAACGACCGGGCCGCGCAGGATGCCCTCGACGCCTACCTGACCAACGCCGGGCCGAGTTCCGTGAAAGCGGCGATCGAGGGCACTCTCGGCGGCCTTGTCGTCGACTGCACGGTCACCACGGCCACCAACTACGGCGTCTACACGGTGGGCACCGTCGACTACCTCGGTGTGCGGTTCAACGTCGAGGTGTTGCCGACGTGAGGTTCCTTGTAGCCCACCCCGGACCACACTTCAGCGTTGCCGACGTGCACGCCGGCTGGGTCGAGGCGCTTACCGCGGCCGGCCAGCATGTCCGGGAGTTCCCGCTCGACGCGACCCTGACCTTCTACAGCGAGGTGCTGCTACCGGTCGAGGGCGAGGAGGGCAAGTTCAAGAAGGCGCTGACCTCGGAGAAGGCCATCGAGATGGCCGTCGACCGGCTGTACGCGTCGATCCTGAAGATCCGGCCTCATGTCCTGTTGGTGATCAGCGCGTTCTTCACTCCGCCGGAACTGCTGGAGATCGCCCGCGCGGCCGGGGTGCGGGTGGTCCTCGTCCACACCGAATCCCCATACGAGGACGACCGGCAGCTTGCGCTCGCCGCGCACGCGGACCTGAACATCGTCAACGACCCGACGAACCTGGAGGCGTTCCAGGAACTCGCGCCGACCGACTACTTCCCGCACGCCTACCGGCCCTCGATCCACCGTCCCGGCCCGGCCGATCCGAAGCTGGTCTGCGACTTCGGGTTCGTGGGGACCGGCTTCCCGTCGCGGGTGGCGTTCTTTGAGTCGATGAACCTCGACGGCCTGGACGTGGCCCTGGCCGGTAATTGGAAACTGCTCGACGAGGGCTCGCCGCTACTCAAATTCGTGGCCAACGACCTCGAAGAGTGTCTCGACAACACCGACGCGGCCCGGCTGTACCGATCTGCGCGGGTCGGCCTGAACCTCTACCGGCGAGAGGCCCAGGCCGAGCACCTGGTGATCGGCTGGGCATGTGGCCCGCGCGAGATCGAAATGGCCGCCTGCGGCCTGCCGTTCGTCCGCGATCCGCGCCCGGAGAGCGACGGGCTGTTCCCGTTCCTGCCGACCTTCGCCACCCCGGCCGAGGCGTCGGAGCAGGTCCGCTGGCTTCTCGACCACGACGGCTCCCGCCAGGCTGCCGCCGACAAGGCCCGGGCGGCAGTTGCTGACCGGACGTTCGATGCCCATGCCGCGCGGCTGTTGCGGCTGCTCGATAAGGAGTGATTTGAGTGGCACGTTTGCATGGCCGCAACGGCAGGGTCTACATGGCGCTCGCCTCCGGCGGAACCGCTGAGCCGCTGAACTTCCAGGCGAAATGGTCGATCAACTTCGCGACCGACAAGGACGAGGTGACCGCGCTCGGCGACGCGAACAAGGTCTACGTCGGAGGCCTGCCGGACGCGTCCGGCGACTTCTCCGGCTACTACGACGACGCGACCGTCCAGACCTACACGGCCGCTACTGACGGCGTGGCCCGCAAGTTCTACCTGTACCCGTCGACGAACAACACCGCGCAGTACTTCTTCGGCACGATCCTGCCCGACATCAAGATTGATGGTGATGTCGCTTCCGCGATCAAGGTCGCCGCCTCGTGGAACGCCGCCTCGACCGTCGCGAAGGTCGGCTGAGTGTCCGGAGTCGCGGGAGCCGACCGGCTCCGCAAGGACGCCGTGGTGTTCCGGGACCTGCTGGTCAAGAAGATCAACGATCAGGTGGAGGAGTCCGTCGACTCGCCGGTCGCGAAGTTTCGCGGCGCGGTCGATGCTTCCATCGGCGCGAAATTCCCGACCGGCTACAGCGGCACCTTCGATTCCGCCTGGAACATCCTTGTCACCAAGGCCCGCGGCGCCGGTCTGCGAATCCGGCTGCGTGGCACCGCGCACGGCCGGTCGAAGATACGTGACTCGGCCGCCCTCAACCGCGGTGTGCTTAGACACAAGACGTGGGGCCGGCTGCCCTGGCATTCGCAGGCCATCCCAC
>Ga0068864_100002264_pt1 | contig 15917 bp, 15 predicted proteins | sample KBSSwiS72_FD_66586 | JGI IMG/M metagenome (GOLD analysis project Ga0068864, IMG submission 66586) | Switchgrass rhizosphere microbial communities from Kellogg Biological Station, Michigan, USA - KBS Switchgrass S7-2 | ecosystem: Host-associated > Plants > Roots > Rhizosphere > Soil ... | reverse complement strand
CGAGCCGCCGCATTGGTCAGGCGCGGATTAACGCCGATTTCCACTGCCGGATGAAATCAGGATCGCGTCGCGCTAAATCTTCGTAACTGACGCGCCCACTCCGCGTCATTAACATGTAGGCGAGTTCAGTCGGACTCAAGTGCATGTACTGTCGCGCATTCTCAAACCACACCATGCTGTCGAAAGCTGCGGCTTGATAATCGAGGATCACGGGACGGCGCGTTTCAGTGAAGTGTGTTAGCGCGTCCTGGACGTTTGTGTTTTGTCGGAACGATTGAGCGAGCGCGATCGCATCTTCCATTGCCAGTTTCGTGCCTGATCCGATCGAGAAGTGTGCGGTGTGCAGAGCATCGCCAATCAGCACGACGTTTTCGTAGAACCAGTGGCTGTTTTTAACAAGCAGGAAGTTGATCCATTTCGAATTGTTTGAAAGGAGTTTGTGACCGTGCAAGTCGCGGGCAAAGACCTCGGCGAGATATGCGCGCGTTTCTTCGTCGCTCATGTGTTCGAAACCGGCGTTGGCCCAAGTCTGCGGATCACACTCGACGATAAACGTGCTGGTGGTGGTATTGAACTTGTACGAGTGGGCGGCGAATACGCCGGCGCTGTTTTCGCGAAACGTGAGCGTGAGGCCGTGAAAGAGTTGATTCGTTCCGTACCAGATATAGCGATTGGTCCGCACGTCGAGTTCGGGTTGCAACTGCTCGGCATAACGCTGTCGCACCGTGCTGTTGACTCCGTCGGCAGCGACCAGCAGATCGCAGTCGTTACGGAGCGTCTCGATGTCGGTAATTTCTTTCCGATACTCGATCTCGATGCCTAACTGTTCAGCGCGCCGTTGCAGAATCTTGAGTAGTTGCAGCCGCGCGATTCCCGAAAAGCTGTTGCCGTGAATGGAAATCTTCTGTTTACGATGGACTACGTCAACGTTATCCCAGGCGGCGAACTCTTTTGTTATTTCCGCGTGTGAGACTTTATCGGCGGCGCGCAGGTTCGCGAGCGTTTTTCCGGAGAACACCACTCCCCAACCAAACGTATCGTCTGGTCCATTGCGCTCGTAGATCTGTATCTGATGGGAGGCATCGGCCTGCTTCATCAGTATCGCGAAGTAAAGCCCAGCCGGCCCACCACCGATAACATCAATTCTCATAATTAGCCACAAAAAGGCACAAAAGGCTCAAAAAAGATTTCTTCAATCAGAATTGATTCCCTTTGTGCCTTTTTGTGGCTCCTTAAGAAGTTGGCCGGCGATGACGAGCTTTTGGATTTCGGAAGTGCCTTCGTAGATGCGCAGCGCACGCACGTCGCGATAGAGCCGCTCGACGACAGTGCCGCTCACGAGGCCGGCGCCGCCGTGAATTTGAACAGCGCTGTCGATGATTCGACCGGCGGCTTCGGTGGCGAACAACTTTGCCTCACTCGCTTCGCGGGTGTGTCTGCCGTCGCTGGTGTCTCTTGCGTGTGCCGCTCGATAGACGAGCAGGCGAGCGGCGTCGAGTTCGGTAATCATGTCGGCGAGTTTTGCCTGAACCAGTTGATGTTCAGACAACAAGCGCCCGAACTGTTTGCGATTCGACGAGTAACGAAGTGCCTGATCCAACGCGCGCCGCGCCATCCCGCACGCCGCCGCCCCAACGCTCGCGCGAAACGTGTCCATCGTTTCCATCGCCAGACGAAAGCCATCGCCTTCATTACCCACCATGTCCTCCGCCGGCACGCGACACTGATCGAAAGCGATCTCGCCGATGGGATGCGCCGCGATCAGCGAGGTGCGTTCGACGACGCGAAAGCCCTGCATCTTTGCGCTGACCACGAAAGCCGAAATCACCGGGCGCCCATCTTCGCGCGCGCCGGTCTTCGCAAAGACTGTGTAGAAGTCGGCAATGCCGGCATTTGAAATGAATCGCTTGCGGCCGTCGATGACGTACGATTCACCATCGCGACGTGCGGTTGTTTGAATACCGGCAACATCCGATCCCGCAGTTGGTTCAGTTAACGCGAACGCCGCGATTGCTTTTCCGTTAGCAGCGCGCGAGAGCCAGAAGTCGCGGACATGATCGGGCGCGGCACTGGCGATTGGAAACGTTCCCAAGCCTTGCATGACAAACGCGAGGTCGGCGAGCGCGGAAGAATATGCCAACTCTTCGCGGATCAAACACAACGCGCGCACGTCGAGTTTCGTCGTCGCAATCGCGTAGTTCAAAATGCCGGCGCCCGCGAGTAGTTTGACGAAGTCGCGCGCGAGACCATCGACATCGTCTTCCATGGCGGCGCGCGGTTCGATCTCGCGTTCGACCAACTCTGCGACGCTTTGCGCGAGACTGCGATGTTCGGGCGTGAAAAAGGGGACCTGAGAGATTAGGGAATCCATTGTCACGAATCACTGAAACTTCGCCGTTCGCTTGGCCACGAACGCTTCGTATGCTTCACGATAATCAGGGTGCTGCATGCAGATCGCCTGCGCCTGCGCTTCGCTCTCCAGCGCCGCCAGCAGATCCATATCCAACTCGCGGTTCAACATCTCTTTCGTTTTGCCGAGTGCAAAGGCCGGACCCTGGGCCAACTTGATCGCGAAGTCACGCGTGGCGTCCGCGAGTTTCTCTGCCGGCACCACGTGATTGTAGAGACCGATACGTTCGGCTTCAGTCGCACTCACGAAATCGCCCGTGAAAAGCATTTCAGTCGCTTTCGAAAGTCCGACAATGCGCGGCAGCAGATACGACGCAGCCATGTCTGTTCCCGCGAGTCCGACTTTCACAAACAGAAAAGCAATCTTCGCTTCCACGCTGGCGATGCGTATGTCCGAAGCAAGCGCGATACAAGCGCCGGCGCCGGCGGTGGTCCCATTCAAACTGGCGATGACGGGGTTCGGCAGCAGGCGGATGTTGCGGATGAGTTCGCACGTCATGCGCGTGAACTCGAGCAGTCCTTCCATGTTGCGGCTGAAGAGTTCGCCGATGATGTCGTGCACGTCTCCACCGGAACAAAACGCTCTGCCTGCACCCGTAATCACGACCACCCGCACGTCGCGTTCATCGCGCAACTCCGCAAACATGTCAGTCAATTCGCGATAGACTTCAAACGTCAGCGCGTTCAATCGCTCGGGCCGGTTTAGCGTAATGGTTGCGACGCCGTTTGCATCCTGATCGTAAAGAAAGGATGTTGGTTGTTTCATGCGGGCAACACAGCCATCCCTTCGATTTCAACTTTTGCGGCGTCGTCGAGCAGAGCGGCTACCTGGACCAGGACCATGGCTGGAAAATGTTTTCCCATGTGCTTGCGATAACGTTCACCGACGTCTCTGGTTCGTTCGTGGTACTCGTTTTTGTTCGTCACGTAGATCACGAGTCTGACGATATGCTGGGGCTCACCGCCGCCGGCCTTGAGTACAGTTACCACGTTTCCAAGCGCCTGATCGAATTGTTCGACGAAGTCATCGCTGACGATCCGTTGGCTCTCATTCCACGCTATCTGACCGGCAATGAAAAGTAGTTTGCCGCCTGCGTCGGCGAGTACTCCGTGCGAATAACCGACAGGCGCACCGAGAGACGCAGGATTAATCATTTCCAATGCCATGCTGCTGACAGGTTACCGTAGAAAAAAGCACAAAAGAAGTCAGGAAGACTCTTTTGTGCTTTTTGTGCCTTTTTGCAGCTACGTTTTAGAGAAGCTTATCGAGGCGAGCAGCGAGTTGGCCCGCGAGATTTCCATTGGGATCGAGTCCACCGATGGGACCACCGGCCACATTACCTTGTTTGTCGAGAATCACAACCGACGGAAGCTGGTCCACACCCAGTTTCTTCGACACGGCGCCGTCAGGATCGCGCAGCACTGTGACTTTCAAACCATACTTGGTTGAGAAGGCACGCAGTTGTTCGTCGCTGGCAAAATTCTTTGATTTGGAATCGTCTGATTCAGTGCTGACCCAGTAAACTACCACGCCTCTATTGCTGTACTCGTCGGCAAACTTTCGCACGCCCTGCAGTTGGGTCTTGGACAACGGTAACCACGAGGCGCCGAACGCCAGCACGACCACTTCTCCTCGCAAGCTGTCAGACGTCACGGTCTGCCCATCAATGGAACGCAGCGAAAAGTTCACCGGCTGGGCCTGAGCGAAGGCCACACAGGTTGCCAGCAAGACTATAAATCCAGCCAGGACCTGTTTTCGAGTGTTTAGAACCATCTCTCTCCTTTGCGAACGCCGTAAAGGCGACCGGCGTAGTGGATTAGATGAGGGCGTCCAGTGTTTCGTTGGTCTGATGCTACCGTGGTTCGGGGGCCGGTTTACCCGTAACTTCCTGGTGCAAGGCTAGGTAATCATCCCACGTATCCATGTCGCGAGCAATGAACGGTGAGGCCACGGCGACACGTTTGACATCATTTTTGTGGGCTTCGAAAAGTGACCGCAAACCGCCGCTCGTACTCAGCTCGCGCAACTCAGACTTGAGGCTTAGATCGACAAGCACCGGGTGACCACCGCGACCCTGCCAGGTCGGAATTACGAGCCGAGCGCCTTCTTTCCAGGTTTCGAGCAACGTAGTAACAACTGCGGGCGGAACGGCTGGGTGATCGCACAGAGCAATCACGACTGCCTGACACTGCTCGGGAAGTTCATGCACGCCGGCGGCAATCGACGCGCCCATTCCGCTCTTCGGATCCGGGTTCATAGCGAAGAGCAGCGATTGCTGGTCCAATTTTTTGCGAACTTCAGCAGCGCGATGGCCCACGACCACGACGATCGTTTCCACGCCGCCGTCGCGGAGAGACTCGATGCAGCATTCGATAACAGTTTTGTCTGCGAAAGGAAGAAGAGGCTTGAACGCTCCCATCCGGCTCGACTGACCGGCGGCAAGGAGAATTGCAGCGACGTTGTTCACGAGCGAAGTTTAGCCACAGATTACACGGATTGCACTGCGGATTTAGGTTTGTAAATCTCGCAGGGCGTGCAACGTGTACTGCCGCGCCATTTTCTTGCGCCACTGGTAAACGAAATCCGTGTTGTCGAGTGGACGCGCTCTGACGTACGCCGCTTCGGCAGCAGCGTGAATTTGATCGTCGGAGAATGGCTTTCCGATCAAAGCATTTGCGGCTTCTTTGATCTCGAGCGGCGATGGCGCGATACCGCCGAGGACGATACGAGCGTCTTTAACGTCCGTGTTGTCAATCGCGAGCCACGCGGCGACACCGAGCACCGGAAAGTCAAACGCTCCGCGACGGCGCAGCTTTTGATACGAAGCACGCCAGCCATTCGTCGGTGGTAGTTGAATGTCGACGAGCAGTTCGTCCGGACGCTTGTGCAGATAATCGATGCCGTCGTCGTTGTATAGCCCTGCCGCATCGATGACGCGTTCACCGAGCGTCGACACAAATCTGAGCTTCGCTCCGATCGCAACCATGACGGGCACGAGGTCCGACGACTGCACGGCCCAACACTTCGAACTCCCCGGCGCGACCCAGCAAACGTCGCCGTCTTTCTTGAGACAGAAGTTTATGCCTTTGCGCCACTCATAGTTCTGGTCGTAATAATTGCAGCGAGTATCGAGCAGCAGATTGCCGCCGATCGTGCCCATGTTTCTGAGTAAGGGTGTCGAGATAGTGCGAGCGGCTTTGGCAACAACCGGATAATCACGATTGATAATCGGATGGTCACACACGTCGGTGAGAATGACAGAGGCGCCGATGCGCAGTCCGCTCGTCCCATCGCCGGTTATCTGATGCAGTTCTGCAAGCCGCATCACCGAGATCACAGTCTTCGGCATCTGCTGGCGGCGCTTCATGTTTGGATACAGATCCGTCCCGCCCGCGACGAACTGTCCAACCGGTCCCGCCTCACCCATAATCTTCACCGCCTCCGCGATCGTCTGCGGCGTGAAGTATTCAAATTTGGGCAGTCTCATCATTGCTTTATGAATGTACCGCCACGTGTGGCATCTCGCTGCCGTCACCGCCTTCAGCGGGTGTCAGAACACGCAACGGTGCGGGCCAGTCGACGGAGGGAACAGAGGCTGGACCAAAGCGTCCGGTGCGTCCCCGAGCTTTGTCTTTCAAGGCGCGCATTACTTTCTCCGGTGTAATCGGCACTTCATCAATGCGCACGCCGACCGCGTTGTAAACGGCATTCGCAACGGCGGGCGGCACCGGCAACAGCGGCCCTTGTCCCACTTCCTTAGCACCGAATGGTCCATTCGGATCCGGATCCTCGATCAGGTAAGTCTCGACGTCGCACATCTCCATCGTCGTCGGGCTCTTGTACTCCAACAACGAAGGAAACTTGTGCACGACGTTGCGATTCTCACGATACGCCATCTCTTCCATCAGGATCTCGCCCAGACCCATGTAGACGCTGCCCTCGACCTGGCCAATCACCAGCACCGGATTGATCGAACGACCAATGTCGTGCGCGATCCAAACGCGCTCCACCACCACGATCCCCGTCTCCGGATTTACGTCGACCTCCGCCACCGCAGCCGAATAGCTGTACGCCGGCGATGGTCCAACGCCGGAGCCTTTGTACTTACCCGGCGAACGCGGCGGTGAATAAGATCCCACGGTGCCAATCGTTCCAAACTTCGACTCCGCCAGCACGACCGCTTCCGCAAAAGAAACGCCGATCTCGGGATTCTCAACGTCAAACACGCGGCGTTCAGCAAGCGAAAGATTCTCGATCGGAACACCGAGCTTCTCCGCGACCGCCATCACCAACAACTCGCGCGCCCGTTCCGCAGCTTGAATCGCAGCATTGCCGGTCATCAAAGTCACGCGACTCGAATAACTACCAAGATCCACCGGCGTCAGATCCGTATCTGCGGTGACGACGCGAATGTCAAACGGATCGATCCCCAAAACTTCGGCGACGATGTAAGCAAGTATCGAATCGGAACCCTGCCCGATATCGGTCGAGCCGCACATTACGCAAACGCCGCCCTGGCGATCGAGCCGAAGCTGCACACCTGACTGCGGCATGTTGTTCCAGTAAATCGGCAGCCCCGCGCCGCAGATGTATGAACTACACGCGATCCCGATTCCTTTGCCGTACGGCAGTTTGCGATTCACCTGGTCCCACGAGAAACGTTCTTTCCAGCGCGAGCCTTCAACAACTTTGTCGATGCACGCGCCCAAACCCATGCTGCCGATGCGCAGGTAGTTCGCCGTCACCGTATTGGCAGCAACTAAATGATTGCGACGAATGTCGACGGGATCGAGCCGGAGCTGTTCGGCGATCTTGTCGAGATGCACCTCCAGCGCATAGCGCGGCTGCGGTGTGCCGTGACCGCGTTTCGGACCACAGGGCGCTTTATTCGTAAACGCGCGCAGCCCCTGAAATTTGTATCGCGGCACGTCGTACGTAACCGTTTGCAACGCGCCGGTGTAGAACGTGCTCGCAACTCCGTAACTGCCGTACGCGCCCCCATCGAGATACGATTGAAAGTGCATGGCAGTGATCGCGCCGTCGTTCTTCACACCGGTTTTGACTTTCATCAACACCGGATGGCGGCCGCGATGGCAGTAGAAAACTTCTTCACGCGTGAGCGTCACTTTCACTGGCCGTCCCGTCATCATTGCCAGCTTGCAAACGACCACCTCGTGATTGAAAGGATCGCTCTTGCCACCAAAGCCGCCGCCATTCGGCGTCGCGATCACGCGAATGTGACTCGCCGGCAGTCCCAGCACTTTCGCCAGCGCGCGATGCACGTAGTGTGGAGTCTGAGTGGAACTCCACAAAGTTATCTTTCCGTCTGAATCAAAGTGAGCGACCGCTGCATGTTGCTCCAGCGGCAAGTGGGTGTTGCCTTCGTAAAAGAAAACGTCTTCACGCACGAGGTCTGCTTCGGCGAAGCCATCGTCGACGTTGCCAAACTCGAGCGAAACCTTCTTGTGGATGTTGCCGCTGTCGCCGTAGTCGTGAATGCGCGGCTCATCGATCAGCACCGCTTCGTCGATGCTGGAGACTGTCGTGAGTGGCTCGTATTCAACTTCGATCAGGTTCATCGCATCGAATGCAACGTCTTCGTCGATCGCGGCGACTGCGGCGACCGGATCGCCGATGAAGCGCACCTTGTCGACGCAGAGCGCGTGTTCATCCTGGCTGACGGGCAAAATGCCGTAAGGGATCGGAAAATCTTTTCCAGTGACTACAGCAAAAACGCCGGGCAAGGCCAGCGCTTCGGAGACGTCGACGTTCTTGATCAACGCGTGCGGCAGATGTGAACGCAGCAGCTTGCAGAACAACATGCGTGGCAGGACGATGTCGTCCGCGAACTTAGTTTGACCGACGCATTTGGCGCGTGCGTCGACCTTGCGAAAGGGTTTGCCGATGATCTTGAAGTCTTTAGGCACAGATGTAACGGATTATACTGGTTGTTCGCCGCGAATTATTGCCGCCGCAAGCTCCACGGCCTCGTAGATCTTGATATATCCGGTGCAGCGACACAAATTGCCGGACAGTGCTTCCTGAATCTCGGCACGCGTTGGGTTTGGTGACTTGTGCAGCAACTCCTCGGCGACGAGCAAGAATCCGGGAGAGCAATACCCACACTGGGCCGCGCCCAGGTCGGCAAACGTTTGCTGCAGCGGGTGAAGCTGCGCGCCGTCCGCCATGCCTTCGATTGTTTTTATTTCGCGATTCTCGGCCTCAAGACCGAGCATCAGGCACGAAAGAATTGAACGCCCGTCGACGAGCACTGCGCATGTGCCGCACTCGCCGAGTTCACAGCCATGCTTCGTGCCGGTGAGATTCAGATCCTCACGGAGAACTTCCAGCAGCGTCTTGTGCGGTGCGAAGGCGACTTCAGTCTCTTCACCGTTTAGCCGGAAACGGATGTGCTTCTTACTGTGTCGCGGCACCGTCTTTCTTCTTCACCTTATTCAGAATTGTATTGTCAATTAGTCGCGTTTTGCCGACGTAAGCCGCGACGGCAATCAGCGTGGGCCGATCGTCAAGGCGGTCCAATTTTTCCAACGTCTCCGCATCAGTGACGGACACATAGTCAAGACGCGCGCGTGGTTCCGACTCGACAGTCGAGCGCACGATCTCCATTAACCGGTTCGCGTTGCGCTCGCCGCCTTTGAAGGCAGCCTTAGCCTGGACCAGTGCCTTGTGAATCACAGACGCTGAGTTCTGCTCTTCCGGAGTCAGGTAAAGATTGCGCGATGAGATCGCGAGTCCGGTATCTTCCCGCACGATCGGCAACACGACAATCTCAGTGTCGAACGCCAGGTCTTTGACGAGACGACGAATCACCAGTGCTTGTTGCGCATCCTTCTGGCCGAAGAACGCAAAGTCAGGTCTGATAGTGTTCAGCAAAATCGTGACGACGGTTGCCACACCACGAAAATGACCCGGACGCGACGCGCCTTCGAGTTGTTCCGAAAGACCTTCGACGTTCACGTAAGTTGAAAAACCCTTGGGATAGATCTCTTCGACAGTCGGCGCGAAGATGTAATCGACGTTGTAGTCAGTCAGCAACGCCGTATCTTTCGTCAGGCTGCGCGGGTAGTGTTCGAAGTCTTCGCCTGGACCAAACTGAGTCGGATTCACAAACACTGAAACCACGACCACGTCGCACATACGTCGCGCTTCGCGCACCAAACTCAAGTGGCCGTCGTGGAGAGCACCCATCGTCGGAACCAGGCCCACGGTGCGATCCTGTTCACGACGGATTTTGCGCGCGACGGAACTCATGCGCTGACGGCGATTGATGATCTCCATAGTTTGAGGTTGGAATTAAGACTTCTCGGCTTTTGAGTCTCTTGAGGTGATATCGATTTCCAATTCCGCGGCAGTATCGGCGGGCAGCGCATACGATTCTGCTTCGGATGGGTAAGAGCCGTTTCGAACGTCGTCGGCATAGCGGCTGACCGCGTCGGTCATCACCTCGCGCAAATTTGCATAAGGACGAACAAAGCGAGCCTGTTTGCCAAACGACAGACCAAGCATGTCGTGCAGGACGAGCACCTGAATGTCGCAATGAACACCGGCGCCGATTCCGATCGTCGGAATGCTGATGCTCTCGGTGATCATCTGTGCGATTTCGCGCGGCACTACTTCAAGCACAACCGCAAACGCGCCCGCATCTTCCATTGCTTTCGCGTCGTCAAGCAACTGTTGCGCGGCCTTTGGCGTCTTGCCCTGCACTCGGTAGGCGCCGAGTTGATTGATCGACTGCGGCGTCAGACCGATGTGGCCCATGACACTGATCTCTTCGTCCACCAGTCGCTTCACCAGCGGCACGCGTTTGTGACCGCCTTCGAGTTTGATTGCTTCGGCGCCGCCTTCTTTCACCAGTCGCAGCGCGTTTCTGACCGCGTCGTCGTCACCGGTGTGGAACGATCCATAAGGCATATCCGCGACCAGCAAAGCGCGCTGCACGGCGCGTCGCACGGCCTTCAAATGGATCAGAATCTCGTCGAGCGTGACGGGCACCGTGTTGCCGTATCCCAGCACCACGTTGCCGAGACTGTCGCCGACGAGAATCACGTCGATTCCGGCTTCGTCGACAATCCGGGCGGTCGGGTAATCGTACGCTGTCAGACAAACGAGACGTTCGCCGCGTTGTTTACTTAGCCGCAAAGACGGTGCACTAACCTTTTCAGGCCTTTCAGGCTTCAGATAAGGCATCTTTTAGCTCTCTTTACACCACGATGTGTGGACAATTGGATTGCCAGTGAAACGAGGAGTTTGGAAATGTTGCGGGCCTGATAACAAGTGCGGGCATTATAGTCTCCGCCGAATAGCCAGATCAATCTCTGCGAGATTTCACAGAGATGGCCAGCGAACGACGGTTGAGCGGTCTTTAGTTTCCGCCAACAATTCACGCACCGGCTGGCCGAGCACTGGATGAAGCAGATTTGGCACGAGTTCGTTCAACGGCACCAGCACAAACCGACGCGCCGCAATTCGCGGGTGCGGAACCGTTAGAAACTCAGTCTCGATTTGTTGGTCTTTAAAAATCAACAGATCGAGATCGATGGTGCGCGGACCCATGCGTACGTCTCTCGTACGACCCAGCAAGTATTCAATCCTCAACAGCCGCGCCAACGTCTGCTCGGGCGCGGGCAGCGTCGAACCACGCAGCTCCGCAACCATGTTCAAAAACGACGGCTGGTTCTCGTATTCCACCGGCTCTGTTTCGTAAATGCTCGAGAGTCGAATAACATCCAAACCGGCGTCGAGCATGCCGCGCACGGCGCGCAACAGATAACCGGCGCGATCGCCGAGATTCGAACCAAGACTGACGTAAGCGTTCTGGATCATTTCAACATGTCCCAGCTTCTCACCTTAATCTGGCTTAAGTGGCGGCTGTTGCGCAACTCGCTTCGCTCGTCAAAGGCCATCGTCAACAACGCGGCCACAGTTTTAGGAATGCTGATCGCGCTGGCTCTGTCGTTGCTGGTGGCGGTGATCCTCGGCTTTGCTGCTTACGCATTGAGCCAGCCGGACGCGTTGGGCCAGAGCTTTCGGCGAGCCGCCGCGCGAGATTTGCCGAGCTCCGCTTCAGCCGAGTTCATATTCTTTTCGATACTCGGAATCATCTATCTCGTGTGGGCGACTGTGCCGCTGAGCATCGGCGGCAGCAAGCAGTTCGACGCCGGCAAGATGCTGATGTATCCGATTACTTTGCGCAAGCTGTTTGCGGTCGACTTCGTTAGTGAACTCACAACTTTGCACTCAGTTTTCGCGGTGCCGGCTGTGATAGCGATTTGTATCGGCGCGGGAATGGGCACGGGCAATCTGATCCCGGCATTAGTCACTGCAGTTCCAATCATTTTGTTTGGCGTGGCGTTGTCGAAATGGCTTTCGACGACAATTGGTTCGCTGGTGCGTCGCAAACGCGCGCGCGGTGAAACGATCCTGGCGCTGATCGGTGCGGTCGCTGGTCTCAGCGCCGCGGCGGCAGGACAGCTAGCGCCCATTCTCTTCAAGCACGCTGAATCTTTTCGCGGTTTGCGCTGGACGCCGCCGGGCGCCGCCGCCTTCCTTTTAGTGGGTGATCACACAAACGAGCCCGTCGCGTATCTCTTCGCGTTTGTGACGTTGAGTGCTTACGCGATTGCGTTGATAGTTGCGACTTACTGGATCGCGCGTCGCGCCGCGCTCGGTTTTGGAGGACGGAAACGACGCAAGGCTGAACCTAAAACTATTGACAGCAGTTACACCGGCTGGCAACTGCCATTGATGTCATCGCAGCTTTCAGCCATCGTCGAGAAAGAAATGCGCTACGCGTTGCGCAACGCTCAAGTGCGAATGATGATGCTGATGCCGCTGATCCTGATCGTCGTCCGGGTTATCAACTCGCAACGGTGGAGCGCAGCGGCGAGACCCGGCGGCGCGTCGAATGATTTTTCGACTTACGGTTCCGGACTACTCGCGACGGGTGGCGTTCTTTACGTCTTTCTCATTCTCGCCGGGCTTTCTTGCAACAACTTCGCCTTCGAAGAAGGCGGGATGCGCGCGATTATCCTCTCGCCAGTCGACCGGCGCCAAATCCTGTTTGGCAAAAACATCGTGATCACGACGCTGGCGTTTCTGTTCTCAGTCGTGTTGCTTACATTGAATACGATCGTCTTTCGCGATCTGACCGGCGACAAGCTGCTGTTTATTCTGCTCAGCTTTGTTGCCTTTGCCGCGATCAGCTCGACGATTGGCAACTGGATTTCCATTCGCTTTCCGAAGCGCATGCGTTTTGGAAAACGTTTGAACGTGTCGGGCGTCGCCGGGCTTTTTGTGATCCCGATGGTGCTTGTGCTGGCGACGCCGCCGGTGGTGGCGACTCTCGTTGGTTACTTCACCCGCAGTTTCTTCTATCAATATCTGACGCTGCTGGGCCTCGTTTTGCTAAGCATCACGGTGTATTTGCTGATGATTGAGTTTCAAGGCCGTTCGCTCGCCAAACGCGAGATCGATATTTTGGACGCGGTGCGCGAACCGGCGGACGAGTAACACAGATTACACAGAGGATAGTTTTTGCTACACTACGTTTCCGGTACTTTGAATCTTTAATCCAGCGATGCCGCAAGCATCCGGGCGGGTTCTGAGCCCCGTCAATACACAAATGGCTCGCAGACGATTTCGCAGCAACCAGCGGCACGAACCCACGACGGAGCGTTCCTTTCAGGAATACATCCTTTCCACTCCCGCACCGCAAACTTCTCGAACCGAATTACTCCGACTCATCCGGGCCGGCGAGGACACGTTTCTCGAACTTAAGGTCAAACTCTCTAACACTGAGAAGATCGCACAGGAGATCGTAGCCCTGGCAAACACCGGCGGCGGCGTGATTGTCTTTGGCGTCAACGATCAGTTACGCGTTGAAGGCGTCGACGATCCGGAACGAGTTCAGGAAGATCTGGTGCGTATCTGTCGCGAAGAGGTCCAACCTCCGCTCGTACCATTTATCGATCGGATCGCGCTCGACAACGGCCGGCGCATCGTCGCGCTCGATATCGAAAGCAAGCGACGCCCGTATCGAACGCGTGACGGTCGTTTTTACCTGCGCATCGGCGCAGACAAGCGCGAGGCGTCGCGCGAAGAGATCTCGACGCTTTTAGACGAAGCGCGGCCGTTGCGCTATGAAGACGTACCGGCACTCGGCGCCACGATCGCCGACATCGACGAAGCGCACTTGTGGACTTACCTGCGTGAGTTTGAAGGCGGCGCGTTTGAAGAAGCGACTGTCGTTGGTTATCCGACCGCCGATGTGCTCGAGCGCGATCTGTTGCTGGCGACGAACGATGGCCACGAAATCGTGCCGACGGTGGCGGGGTTGCTGCTGTTTGGACGTGACGATCGCGTCACGGAACTGGTGCCGCGCGCCGCCGTGACGGCGACAAGATTTTCCGGCGATTCGCTGCAGTCGCCGATTATTGAGCGAGTAAAACTTTCCGGTAACTTGTTGTCAGTCTACGAAGGACTCATGCGCTTCTTACGTCGCTATTGCGACCTTGCTGACGTGCGACCGAAGAATGGTGTGCAGACGGTCGAAGATTCGCCGGTGCCGGCTCGCGCGAGTTATCACCGCGGCATCGTAGCGGAAGCGATTACTAACCTGCTCGCTCATCGCGATCTCGCGTTGAGAGATCTCCCGAGCCGTTTGCACGTGTTCGATCATTCGCTCGAGTTGGTGAATTCGCGCCGTAGTGCCGGCTTCTCGCCGGTAGCGCAGAAAGCGATTCGATATGGGATGCCGGAGCGTCTCAATCCACGGCTGGCGGCGGTGCTGACGAATTCAGCGTATGGATTAAAACTTTCGTTACAGGGATTGCCGTCGTTATTGCGTGAGGCGAGACGATTCTCCGGTCGCAAAGCGGAGATCGTCTCTTTCAACGATGAGTTTCGTTTGAAGCTTTACGGAATTTAAGCCGCGCGTTATTTCTGCGATTTATCGCCCGTCGGGGCCGGCTTGGGTGCGTTGTAATACTGGCGCGCCTGGACCACGAATTCCTTGTCGTCATAAGTGCCGTCGCCATCAATGTCGACTCTCACCTGCAATTTGTGCTGTTTGCCGTCGTGCACGTCACCCGGATTAAACGCCAGACTGTATTGACTGCGCAGCAATGCGTTGATGCTGCCCAGCACCTTCGGCAACTCTCCTTCAAAGGTTACCGGAAAATACGCGCCGCCAGTTTCTTTCGCAAAGGTTTGCAAGGTGTTGTCAGCCTGCAACCACGTCATGCGTCCCGGCATTCCCGTTAAGCTGTCCGTCGCCGGAAGCGAATCGCCGTAAAGTTTTTTGAACATATTCCCGGTGCCGATGATGTAGACCGGAACACCGGAACTCTGAAGCACTTTGCGCGCGTCGCTGTAATTGATCTTGCTAAACGTGTCGATACCGGAAGCCACGAGGATCACAGCGCGACGGCGTCCTTGTACTGACGCCAAACCCGCATAATCTGATTTCGGAGACTTGTTATCTTCGAGCACCACGGAGTCGCCGCGGCCGCCGACCAGCACAAATTTCAAAGCGTCAAACAAATTCGTTTCGCGAAACGCGGGCTGGTTTCGCAACAACAAAGAAATGACCGCCTGGAGACGTTGGGGATTGTTGGTGAAGTCCGTCAAAGGAGTGGGACGAATATCAAACGCGACGACGGAAACGTAATCGTCGGGCGGCTTGATGAACTGCGACAGAAACATCGCCGTCGGACGAATCACTTCATTGGTGCCGTTCTCGTATCCCTGGCTCCCGTAGTAACCAAATATCTCGGACCACTTGCTGTATTCCACCACCATGGCCACCGTGATCGGAGCTTCGGGCGTGGAAAAGTTTGTGATTGTTTGTTGCACGCCGTCAGCAAAGACGGCGAAGTTCGCCTTCTTGAGATCGGTGACAATCTGGCCGCTCTTCTTGTGATAAACAACGGCGTCAACGTTCACGATCTGCGTTGAAATACTGACCTTTTCGAGATCTTGCTGTTTGTTTGGTGGTTCAATGTCGGGCGGCAGAGGTTCCTGCTGGTTCTCGCCTGGTTTTTGAGTCTCGGTGGGGCGTTTGTTTTTCTTCTCGTTTGAGGTGGGTGGCTGACGTCTGGACTGCGACCACCCGGGATTAACAGTTGCGCCGAGCAGCACTAACGAGAGCGCAATACTAAAAAGTTTGAATAAGCGATTAAATCTCATAGTTCGACTCCCGAAGGACAACAAAGCGAGGAAGGGCGGCCTTGCCTCAATATCAGGCTCCAGTAGCTAATCGGTCTCCGAGGTAATAGTCGTCTGATGCGGTGGCCGGGACGCGAGTTTCCCACTAGCGGCCGCTGGCTTCGGCTTCGATGACGATATCGTAGCTGCCCGTATTATCCGCCAAATCGCCCTCGTTTACACCCAGAAACAGCACGCCGTCCCTTTGCGCGACAAATTCCCGGCGCGGTCCGATCAGGATAAAGTCGTCGTTATCGTCGCCGATGACGGCGATCAGCGCGCC
>Ga0068864_100002259_pt1 | contig 15932 bp, 16 predicted proteins | sample KBSSwiS72_FD_66586 | JGI IMG/M metagenome (GOLD analysis project Ga0068864, IMG submission 66586) | Switchgrass rhizosphere microbial communities from Kellogg Biological Station, Michigan, USA - KBS Switchgrass S7-2 | ecosystem: Host-associated > Plants > Roots > Rhizosphere > Soil ... | reverse complement strand
CCCTCGAGATGAGTGCGAAGCAGTCCCCCGATCTCGGGATCCGGCGCGTGCTCGGAAGGGTTGAATTTCTGGGTCACGAATCACCTCGAGGCTCCAGGCCCAATCGTGCGCGCAATGCTCTCCGCGCATGAAAGACATCCGATCGTACGGTTCCCTCAGGGATTCCCAGCATTTGGGAAATCTCTCCGTGGGAAAATCCTTCCGCATCGAAAAGCACAACGGCGAGCCGTTGTCGTTCCGGCAAAGTCTGCAGGGCCCGGTCGATCCGTTCTCCCAGCTCTCCCTGCTCGACCAGCGCCACGGGTGATGCTTCGCCTCCGGGAAGGTGCGCGCTCACCGGATCGGTTTCCCTGATCTGTCTGCGGCGACGAAGGTCATGAGCCGCGTTGACCACGATACGGAGGATCCAGGGACCGAATTGCCGCCCCGGATCGTACCGGTTGATGTTCCGCCACGCCGAGAAAAAGCCATCCTGTGCGGCGTCGTCGGCGTCTTCGGGGTGGTGAAGGACAGCCCGCGCCACCCGTCGTGCTGCCGGCCCGTAGCGCCGGACCAGCTCACCGAACGCCTCACGGTCCCCCTTTTGGGCGGCCACGGCCAGAGCGGCGTCGGTTATCTGAGGACTACGCAGCGGACGACTCCGATGTTGAATTCCGCGCCCCGGTCGGCCCGGTTACTTGATTGATGAAGCATCGAGGACGGGCCGCTGGATGGGAAACTCCTTGCCGGGCAACGGGATCGGTGTCGGAGTATCCGGGATTCGGACGGGAATGACAAGCTGCGAAACGCTTGGCATACGAGGAGGATGCTTGAGCTGGCGGGAAGGCAACTGCTGGTCCAGACCAGGTCCCTAATCGGCGCGACGCTTCCAAGCCTCGAGGCCCGCCGCGATGCCAACCCAGACACAAAGCCCGCCGACGAAGTAGGCCATTGCACGAGGTAGTCCAAAGAACAACAGAGCCGTCACCACGAGACCGAGGCTGAGTGGGCCCAGAAAGGATCGCCACGCTCCACTGATCACGGTACGAGCGGCGATCGCAGTACGTCCACGGAGATTTCGTCGGGCCCTGTGCGGGACCAGCCGTCGCTCTCCGGTTGTCTGACGAGCCAGGCGAGATGGTGCGAGCCGACCCAGTCGCGCCGAACCGGGAAGCTGACGCCGTTCGACCTCGACACTCGAGGCAAGATCCTTCCGGAACTGCGCCTCCATGGTAGTGGCCAGCTCCGCATCATTGATGACAACGTCCAGCTCGTAATTACCCAGCAGGCTCGACGCATTGAGATTGCTTGAACCCACCCGGCACCAGGTCCCATCCACCACCGCCGACTTTGCGTGCAGCATGGGCCCCTCCCACTCGGCAATCCGGATCCCTGCTCGCAGAAGGTCGCGGTAGCCAATCCGAGTCAGGTTGCGCACGAACGGCACGTCGCTGGTGCCCGGCACCAGTAGCCTGATGTCGGCGCCCTCTCGCGCGGCCTCGACCAGGACGGTGAACAGTCGAGGGGGTGGCACCAGATAGGCGTCGGTTATCCAAAGCCGGCTGCCGCATCCCGCGGCTAGATACTCCAGGACTCGGTAGGCTCGTTCCCGTCCGGGCTCGCCTGCCACAACGCGGACCCGGGCATCCCCGAACTGCGGGACCTCCGCCGCGTGCTGATCGTCGGGAATCGGCGGACCCATGGTCAACCAGACTCGCGCGAATGACGCGTCGATCATCGAGGCCGCCGGGCCTGCGATCTCGACTGCCGTATCACGCCAGGGGAGGAGTCCCTTCTCCGGGTCTCCTGTCCACTCGTCGCCGATGCACAGGCCACCCACGATCGCGCGCTGGCCGTCGACGACCACCATCTTGCGATGGTTCCGCGAGACGTTGTGCAGCAGCCGGATCAGGTTCGGTGGATTGAAACAGCGAATTTCTACCCCGGCGTCAGCCAACTGCTTCCAGTACCGCCGCGGTGTAGCAATGGAGCCGAGCCAATCATAGATCAGGCGAACCGGGATGCCCTCGCGGGCCCGCGCGGAGAGAGCCGCGGCGAATTTTTGGCCGGTATGATCGGCCCGAATGATGTAGTTCTCGAAATGAATCCAGCGCTGCGCCTCGGCGATGAGCCGCAGCATCGCCGGGTAGACCTCGGGACCGTCCTGCAGGAGCGTCACCCGGTTTCCCGGAATTGGCGGGCCGCCAGACGATCGATCGAATGCCCGCTCGACCGGACGCCGGCCCAATCCGGGTTCGGACCGCAGACCGGCTTCGCTCACCCTTTGAGTCCCAGTGAGCCCTCCACCGGACGCAGTGCCTCGAGGACGAACTGAATGTGCTCGTCCAGCGGCACACCGAGTTCGGCTGCTCCCTGAGTCACATCATCCCGGTTTACTCCCCGGGCGAAGGCCTTGTCCTTGAGTTTCTTCCTCACGCTCGAGACTTCCAGGTCCGCGAGGCTTTTCGATGGGCGCACCAGCGCGCAAGCCACCAGGAATCCGCAGAGCTCGTCCACGGCGAACAGAGCCCGCGCCATCGGGGTATCGCGCGGGACACCGGTGTAATTGGCGTGGGAGAGAATGGCGCGCTGCAGGGATTCGGGGAATCCCTGGCCCGCCAGAATTCGCACCCCTTCGCTGGGATGCTCCTCGCTCGCCGAGTGAGCGGCGTTGGGGAATCGCTCGTAATCGAAGTCGTGCAGCAGCCCCACCAGTCCCCACTCGTCCCGGTCCCCTCCGTACTGGGCGGCCATGGCCCGCATTGCTGCTTCCACCGCATACATGTGTTTGCGGAGCGGTTCGGAGGCCGTGTACTCCTGCATCAACGCGAGGGCTCGATCCCGGGTCCAGTTCATGTTCCGGTGAGGGTTAAAGGAATCGAAAAGTAGTCTGGCCGAGGCCATCGAGTCCCCAATAACGAACGACCCTCCGGCGGAGTCCGCCAGAGGGTCGTCTTGCTTGCGACGGCGACGTCTATCGGCCTCGACCTGCGATCACGGCGGCGGGCAGGTCACCTTCACGCAAATCGGCACTGGGAGGCTGGTGCCGTAGGTCTGGTTGATCACCGAAGCGATTGAATCCGCGATCATCCGCTGGCCGGTTGAGCTGGGGTGGATCCCGTCGAGCGAGAAGATCGGTCCGAACCTGATTGGCTGTGGCCCCTGTGGCGGAGGAATGAAGACACCAGACACGTCGGGGAAGACCGGAATCTGCCCCTGCGCCTTGAGCTGGGCGAAGGCCGGATTGATGTCGACGTACGCCCAGCCCCTGGCCTGGGCCACCGACTGAATGTGCTGGTTGTAGCCCGTGACGGCGGTCTGCATCGCTGCCATTTCTTCGGGCCCGATGACACTCGGCTGATCCGCGCAGTCGAGGCTCGAGGGCGTTCCGCCAACGGCGGCCTGCACCTTCCCCAGGGCGATCGGCCAAGGGACCTGGAAGGTGAACCCGCCGTTCTGGGGTGCGCAGGCTGCCGTGACAGTGAACGTCGCGAGGTTGCCCAGAATCGGATTCTGCGGGATCGGCGGGTTCACAACAGTGGTGCACACGGGATCGGCGTTCTTGAGGCAGTAGTAGATCCCGCCCGGCGACGCGAAGGGGATATAGGTGACGCTGCCGACCGAGACGACGGCCACGTTGGCTCCAGTGGCCGTGACGGAATCCGCCACCTTATCGAAGTCGGCAGTAAACAGTGGAACCGGTGTGATCAGCGTGCTATCGCCGGCGTTCGTGAGACTGATGAACGCGCCCAGCACGTCGTTGTTGCCGATGAAGATCGTCACGAAGGTAGGTTGGAGCTTCATCATCAGCTCGATCTCGGTTCGTCCCCCCAGCATGAGCGTCTTGAGCGGATCGAAAGCCGACGGGAGGCCCCCGAAGTTGCTGAGCAGGGTGCCGACTGCGTTACCGGGGACCCCCAGGTTGTTGAGCAGTTCACGGGGGACGGCGTTGCCGGCACAGGTGGTCGCGGTGCCGTTTCCGACGCGGGCCTGGGTCACGTTGTTGGTGAACGGCGGCGGGCAACCAGGACGTGACAGCGTCGGAAATGTGAAGCTGGTCCCCATCGCCGCAGCGAGCAGGGCAGGGTACGCGCGCCTCTGGGTACTGTCGTTGATGCCGAGCGACTGGAAGCCCGCGGTAATGCTGTTGCCCAACGCTGCATACCGGCGGAACATCGGATCGATCACGTTGGGGGCGTTGAGGCTGTCGTCGCTCTTGCACCCGGCCATGATAGGCAGGGCCAGGAGCAGCGAGGCAGCTATCTGATGCAGTCTCATGGCTCGTTGCTCCGGGTTAGAACTGGTAGGAGAGGGATGCCCCGAACAGATGGGCATAGAACTCATACAGGCCGTTGTTCGGCGTACCGGCCGGGGTTGAACGCCCGGCGCGGTCGGCCTGATCGATGTACTGGTACGCCAGGTCGACGTGAAAATGGCTGGCGAAGGCGGTGCCGAATCCCGCCGTGAACTCCGAGCGCGCCGCTTCCGGCAGGTTTGGAGTCACCGTCTGATCCGGAGCCGCAGCGTTGTGGGTGATATAGCCGATCCGGACGTTGGAGCTGGTCCCCAGGCGATAGTCGGCCCCGAAGCGGAAAGTGTCGGTAGCCTGGAAATTCTCCGGGAGGGTCTGAGTGGGGGCTAAGGCGAAATCGAAAACGAGCGACTGGAAAACGTCCCAGTTCTGCCGGTTATAGTCGAAAAGGAGGACCAGCGCCGGTGTCACCTGATAGGCCAGCCCGACCGACCATTGCTCCGGAAGGCGTACGGCAGTCTTCACCCCTTGATTCGCCAGGGCACTGTCAGGTTGAAATTGGCCTGCCAACACCGCATCCAGCGGAGTCTGAGCCGGGAGGCCCAGTGGATTGGCGTTGGGCAGCAGGATGTTGGTGTTGATCTGACTGAAGGTGGCATTGCCATTGTCAATGTGGACCTTCTGCCGCGACAAGTAGCGGATCCCGAAGGTGAGCTTATCCGTCGCCGACAGGATCATGCCGAAATGGTAGCCCACTCCGGTAGCACTGCCCTCCAGCTTGCTGTTCGCAATGTCGGTTCCGGAAAGGAAGCCGATGTTACCGAACGTGGTACCCGGAGGAGCGCCCGCGCTCGCCGGAAGCCCGACGTTGGCGAGATCGACGTGCTGTTTCAGCTCGACCGAGAAGAAGTTGATATCAAATCCGCCCCCGACCTTCACGTACTTGCCGAGCTTGGCGGCGACCGTGGGCTGGAGGTAGATCGCCGCGATGTGACTCTTGTAGCCCAGGAATCTTGCTTGAGAGGTGCTGGGCCATTCGGTGGTCAGGCCGTAGGGGGCGAAGAGGCCGATTCCCGCCGCGACGTTCTCCGTGATACCATAGCCGACATAGGCAGCGGGAACGAAATAGCTGTTGTTCTCGAGATCGTCCTTGAAGCCGGTGGCGGAATTGGTATAGCCGCCGCGTGCGGCAATAATCGTGGCGTTGGCCGTCACCACGCCCTGTCCCTTACCGAGACTCGCGAGTCCTCCAGGGTTGAACGCCATGGCGGACCCATCTGGGCAAGGCATAGCAGCGGCGGTGCCCGCGCGACCCATCGCGCAGGTCGAATGTTCGTTCACGCTGAACCCTTGTGCCGTCAGCGGACCTGGCGCCGCAAGCGCAGCGACCAGACCTCCGGCAGCGAGCCAAACGTGCGACCGTCGCATAGAAATACCTCGAAGAGGGGACGGGACTCTGGTGCCGAGGGAATCGAGCGATGTCGAGGTGAGTCTACAGAATGACGAAAGGCTTGTCAAAGCGAAATCCGAGGGGACTATCGGTGAATCTTCACGAACCTCCCGTCTGCAATTGGGACGCGGTCAGCGGAACTCGGTAGGCCTCACCCGCGTCCATGCTGATCTCGAAGGCGTATCCCCCGGGGTGAGGCAGCGGAATATCGAAGACCAGCACGGCCCCGGCCTCCACATCCGTCACCCCCGCCGGTGGCTCACCGAACTGCACCGTTCCCTGGCCATCGAGGAGTTCGGTCCCCGCGTCATCCAGGAAACGGATCCGCAGCGAGTGTTGGCCAATCTCTGTCCTCCTGCCGCGAACCCGGAGCACCAGGTGAGTCCGAGGGTGCACGGCAGGAAACAGCGGTACCCACACATGCTGAAAGAGACCCAGCACGGAGAGTTTTCCCTGCTGGTCGATCAGGGCGTAGTCGGCGAGTACCGCGAAATCGAGTTGCAGGAGTCAGGACACCCGGATCGAGGTCACTACGTCTCCCTGCCGAATCTGGTTGACTACATCCATCCCCTTCGTGACCTGCCCGAACACCGTGTGCTTGCCATCGAGGTGGGATTGGGGTGAGTGGCAGATGAAGAACTGGCTCCCTCCGGTGTCCTTGCCCGCGTGCGCCATCGAGAGTGTCCCGGCCACGTGCTTATGGGTGTTCCGGCTGGTCTCGCACTTGATGGTATAGCCCGGTCCCCCGGTTCCCGCTCGCGGGTTGTTGGGATCCTTGGACAAGGGATCGCCGCCCTGGATCATGAAATTCGAGATCACCCGGTGAAAGCGGGTCCCGTCGTAAAACTTCTCGTTGGCCAGTTTCTCGAAATTCTCGACTGTCTTGGGCGTCTCCTCGGGAAACAGCTCCGCGACGATGGTGCCCTTGCTGGTTTCGAACGTAGCGGTCTTCATGATTGAAGATTGAGGGATTGGGGAATTTGAGGGATGAAGATTGAAGATTTCAAATGGCAAACTGAACATCGGCAAGCAACGGCCTCGCCCCAAACCTAACGCGTTTGTCCCAATCGGGCTCATTAGGCTGACTTTCGCTCGGTCGTAAGACGGGCCAGGGTCTCCTGCCATGCCAGCACTGTCGTGGCCGGGGCTTCGCAGGACGTGCCGATACAAATGAAGCCCCGAGTGCCGCTCGCCGATGCAAGCATGCCGCGAACCGCCTCCGGCAGCGATGCGTCTCCATCGGAGACCTTCACACGATGAACTACCCGTCTCGGGAAGAAACTGCGGAGGGCGAGTTGGTGCATGGCATCAGCGGTCTTCGAGCCGGCGCCGACCCCGTCTTCAACAATCACGAGATGCGTCGCGGGCTGGACCACCCAATCAATAGCCAGCAACATGGTGGCTCCGTGCAAGCCGAGCTCGGCCGCCCGACCGGCATTGGCGCTCACTAGTGCGTCTCTCCGTTCCCGCCACACCGAAGCGCCCGCAAGCTCCGCGAGTCTGGCCAGGGCCAACCCGGCCATGCCATTGCCCGAGGGTGTCGGTGCGTCTTGTACCGGCTTGGCGGCGGCCGGCAACAATCCTTCTCCGCTGCGACTGCGCGCCAGGTCGAAGAGCGCACCACCCTCGGTGTCGAGGTAATCGCTCCAGACCCGCTGCATGATGGCGGCGGCCCAGTTGAGCCAGCCAGAATCACCGCTGTACTCGAAGGCATCAATAGCAGCCATCGCCGTAAAGACCTGATCCTCCAGCATGCCTGAGATGCCGCCCGCAGTGTGGGCAAGCTCGTCAGGCGCCGTTTGCTCCGCCCGGAGACGCCGCAGAGTGCGAAGCCCGTGCTCCCCGGCCCAGGGATCATCCAGGACGACCGAGGCCTGCAGAAGCGCTCCGGCCAGCATCGCGTTCCACGAGGTGTATCGGGTGCGGTCCACGAATGGCGCGGGCCGCCGGCCGCGCGCCGCTAACAGCTTCGAGCGGGCCTGGCGTAGTCGCTGTTCGGCGATCGGTAGATCCAGTTCGAGCCTTCGAGCGATCGTTTCCAGCGGCTCGGCGACGAACAGAACATTCTTGGCGGGATTGTGGTGCATTTCTCCCGCGGTCCCGATGTCGTAAAGCGGAGCGATGACCGCGAGTTCCTCCTCGGTGAGGACGGCGGCGGCTTCTTCGAAGGTCCAGGTGAAGTAGTCTCCATCGTCATCCAGACCGACATCCGCGTCCTGGCTGGCTCCATATCCACCTTCTGCGTCCGCCAGCACCTCGCGGATCCAGCGTACTATTCCACGGGCTACCTCCGCGTATTGCTCTGCACCGAACGCCATATGGGCATCGAGGTAGGCTCGGAGCAGTTCCGCATTGTCGTAACTCATCTTCTCAAAGTGGGGGACCATCCACTGCGCATCGACACTGTAGCGGTGAAATCCCCCGCCGAGCTGGTCGTGGATCCCGCCCAGAGCCATACCTTGGAGGGTCCCCTCCACGATGTCGCGGGCCCACGCTTCTCCGGTGCGATGCCACCGCGTCAAGAGAAACCTGAGAGCCGACGGGTGGGGGAATTTGGGCTGGGTACCGAAGCCCCCATTCTTTGCATCAAACACTCTGGCGATACTCTGAGCGGCGTCGGAGAGCAGGGCCTCGCTCGGCTCGCCCGCCATTGATTCGTCAAGGTGCTGTTCCAGGACGCTCCTGATGGAGTCCGCTTGGCGCAGGATCTGCTCCCGCTGATTGCGATAGACCCGCAGAACCTGTTCGAGAACTGATCGGAAGCCGGGCCGGCCATATTTCCCATCGGGTGGGAAGTAGGTGCCGCCATAGAAGACTTCGCCCGTGGGCGTCAGGAAAGCGGTCAGCGGCCAGCCACCCTGACCCGAGATGGCCTGAACCGCGCGCTGGTAACGGGTATCAACGTCGGGACGTTCGTCGCGATCCACCTTGACGCAGGTAAAATTCTGGTTGAGGAACTCGCCCAGAGCGGGGTCCTCGTAAGACTCGCCGTCCATGACGTGACACCAGTGGCACCACACCGCGCCGATATCCAGCAGGATCGGCCGATCAGTGGCTTGCGCCGCCTCAAACGCTTCCGCACCCCACGGGTGCCAATGCACCGGTTGGTGGGCGGCTGAGCGCAGATAGGCGGAGGTAGCCTCCGAAAGGCGGTTGGCCATGGGACTTGAGAATAGCGCCGTCGCCCCGGATCCGCGGCATCGTCACCGAGACGCGCCATCCACTCCCCGGGACGCGTCGTTTCTTGCCGTGTTCCTTCTCACCTTCTTTAGTGTAGTGGGAGGGATGGCCGCTCTGTCATGGCTGGTGGATCCCCTTGCCGCCTTCGGGACGGGTCTCCTGCCTCCGGCCATCAGCGCCGACCGGGACTACAAGGCGGCCCTATATAAAAAATTACCGACGCCGCCGAGCATAGTGGTCATTGGATCGTCCCGCAGCAAGACCATCCGGCCCGCGTGCATCAACCAGCTCACTGGAGAATCCGCCTTCAACTTCGGCGTGAACGGAGCCGCTGCCGAAGACTATCTCGCCATCTTCCGGTGGCTCCATCGCGATCCCAATTCAGTAGTCCACAAGATTCTGCTGGGCGTGGACCCGGAGGCGTTGCAGGACACCGAGGGGCCCCATCGCCCGCTGGCCGAATCTCGGGCGCTTCGGGGGCTGGTGGCCGGGATGGTCGAGCCACATCGCTGGAATGCCGTGGCCGAGGATCTCTGGAGCCGGCAATCCATCGTCGAGTCGGTTCGCTCGCTGCGCTTCGCGGTGCTGGGCCAACCCGATCTTCCCTCTACTCGGTTGTCCGCCGACGGCGTTCAGGAGTACCCCCGCTTCGATGCCCAAGTCCGAGCCGGGACCTTCGCTCAAGAGGAACAGGTGCGGGGGTCCATCCCCGGCATTCTGCCGCGGTACAGCGACTTCGCCAGTCTTTCATCGCGAAGGCTAAGCCTGCTGGTGACAATGCTGCAGGAGGCTCGAGACGCCGGCATTCAGGTAATCGCGTTCATCCCGCCGATGCACCCCGAGCTCGAGCGCGCCGGATCCGGTGGCTACCTCCCCACTCGAAGCAACGAGACCGCGGATACGTTGCGCGGTCTGAACCGCGCTGGACTCCTGCATTATGTCGAGGCCCGTGACCTGACGAGTTTCGGCGGCAATCCGGCCTGGTATTACGACGCGCTGCACTTCATGCCAGCCAACGCCGACCGCCTCGCCGCGCTTCTGCTAGGCCGACAGACCGTCTGTGCTGTTCAATAGCTACATCTTTCTCCTGGTTTTCCTCCCGCTGACCCTGGCGGGCTGGTGGCTGCTGCCAGGACGGCGAGCGCGGCTCCTGTTCCTCACCGTCGCGAGCTACGTCTTCTATGGCTGGTGGGACTATCGCTTCGTCCCGCTGATGATTCTCTCCACCTCGGCCGACTTCTTGGCCGGTGCGGCTATCGCTCGCAGCACCGACCGCAGGCATCGAACCGTTTGGCTGGTCCTACTCCTCGTCTTCAACCTCGGCATCCTCGCCGTTTTCAAGTATTTCGATTTCTTCGTCGGCACCCTTAACGGAATCGGGCGGGCATTGGGTTTCGCTGTGGACTTGCCGCTGATGCATCTCGTGCTGCCGGTCGGAATCTCGTTCTACACCTTCAACTCGATCAGCTACACCATCGATGTTTACCGGGGGAGACTGCGGCCAGCCAGGAGTTTCCTCGAGTTCTCCTCCTTCGTTGCCATGTTCCCCCATCTGGTTGCCGGCCCGATCGTGCGCTACGCCGACATGGGCCATCAGTTCGAGAATCTCGAACGCAGACCTGATTCGGGTGAATGGGTCACCGGCCTGTGGCTTCTCGTAATCGGCATGGCCAAAAAGGTCCTGGTGGCGGACGTGCTGGCGGGTGGACTGGTCGATCCGCTCTGGCAACAGGCCATGCACCTCGACACCAGCGAGGCGTGGCTCGCGACACTGGGATACACGCTTCAGATCTACTTCGATTTCTCCGGCTACAGTGACATGGCCGTCGGGCTGGCATTCCTGCTGGGGTTCAAGTTCCCTCAGAACTTCGATTCTCCTTACCAGTCGAGGAACGTGGCCGAATTCTGGCGTCGCTGGCACATGTCCCTCTCCTACTGGTTGCGGGACTATCTCTACTTCCCGCTTGGAGGGTCCCACGGAGGTCGCTGGCGGACGGCGCGCAATCTGGTCGTCACGATGTTTCTCGGCGGCCTCTGGCACGGCGCCGCCTGGACATTTGTGGTCTGGGGTCTGTTTCACGGCGGATTGCTCGCCGCTCACGCGCGACTGCGGCATCTTGGATTCGTGCCGCGCTCGCCGGTACTAGCGAGGCTCGCCACTTTCCTCGCTGTCATGATCGGCTGGGTCTTCTTCCGGTCGCGATCGCTGGGAGAAGCGGGAAGCATGCTCGCCACGCTGAGCGGGCTTCGCCCCGGGCCCGGCGGGTTCGAGTATCTGGTGACGCCGCCGATTCTGCTTCTCACGGCTGCCGCGCTCGCCGTCGTCTGGTTCGCTCCCAACACGTGGGCGATCCGGTTCCCCCGCGGCCGCCCCGCGGCGCTCGCGCTCGCGATCCTGCTCGCCATCTGCCTGCTCCAGTTCGCAGTGCCCAGCCCGTTCCTCTACTTCCAGTTCTAGCCCAGCTTGCAACTCACGCCTGAGCGGAGGCGTAAGGTGTGAACCGCAATCCACCTTCCCTCCAGCTACAGGTGCTACGATGACGTTTCTCCCTGCGCCCTTGTCGATCACGTTCGGAATCGCGGCGATAGCTGCCGCCTCTCTCTCGGCTCAGCAGGCACCTCCGAAGTGCGACACGGCCGAGTTCAGGCAGTTCGACTTCTGGGTTGGCCAGTGGAACGTGACGGCGAGGGGAAAAAAGGCGGGAACCAATGATATCACTCTGGAAGAGGACCGGTGTGTGGTGCACGAGCACTGGACCGGAGCGGGGGGAACCACCGGGCAGAGTTTCAATTTCTACGACAGAGCGGCGCGCCGCTGGCATCAATTCTGGGTAGACAACTCAGGCAACTACTTGTACCTGTCCGGGTCCTACGCCGACAACAAGATGCTGTTCACCGGTACTGTGACCGCGGCCGACGGGAGTAAGCAGGAGCAGCGCCTGACATTCTTCCGGAACTCCGACGGCTCCGTGCGGCAGCTTTGGGAGACCTCGAGCAAGCCGGGGGAGTGGCAGGTGGCATTTGATGGGCTTTACCGAAAGAATTAGCTGTTGCTTGACAGATATGTGTGTAAGTCATATATTAACCCAATGAGTGACCCTCGTGCTACAAACCTGCTTGGCGCTCTCGCCGTTGCCTTGGGGGATGAGATCTCTGCCGCCACGGAAGGCGTCGCGGGACATGCCGCTGCGAGCCCGGCCGCGATCGTCACCGTTGGCGGAGAGCCGGGCCAGACGATTGAGACCCTGCGACGTGCCCTCGACCTGTCCCATTCTGGCACGGTGCGACTGCTTGATCGGCTGGAGGAGGAGGGGATCCTAGAGCGACGGGCAGGGAAAGATGGTCGCTCGGCCGCGGTATTTCTGACCGCAGCCGGCAAACGGGTCTATCAGCGGATCCTCGATGCCCGGCGTCAGTCTATGGATGCAGCTCTCGGTCACCTGGGTGCTTCCGAGAGAAGCCAATTCATGCGAATGGTGGAGAAGGTCCTGTTCGGAATCACTCGCAGTCCTGCGCACTCCGATCACATCTGCCGGTTATGCGAACTGGACGTATGCCCAGAGCAGACCTGTCCCGTGAACTGCGCAGCGCTGGCCCGGTCCTGAGCCCAGCGGGCTCTTTGATGAGGGGTATATATGTATGCGGCACACTTATACATCCTGAAGGCACTTAGCCCGATTTCAGGCTGCCGCTCACAGGGGGGCGAACCGTGCCGTGAAGTGTCGGAGGAAGGGGGCTTGTTCGAGGAACCGGTAGCCCCGAACCGCCGCCCGGCGTTCCCACACATTCAGGATCGCCTCAACCACATAATCCACGTGGCTCTGGGTATACACTCGGCGGGGTATCGCAAGGCGCACCAGCTCCATCGGTGCAGCTGATTCGGCGCCGGTCTCGGGGTCCCGTCGCCCAAACATCACGGTGCCGATCTCGACCCCGCGGATGCCCGCCTCGCGGTAGAGCTCGACGGCCAGGGCCTGCCCGGGCAGCTGGAGATTGGGGATCTGCGGGAAGAATGCTGCCGCGTCGATGTACACTGCGTGGCCGCCTGGAGGTTGAACGATCGGCACGCCTGCCCGCGCTACGTGCTCTCCCAGATAGGTGGTGGAGGTGATCCGGTAGAGCAGGTAATCCTCGCTCAATGCCTCGTATAGACCGACGGCGATCGCTTCCAGGTCGCGCCCGGCAAGCCCGCCGTAGGTCGGAAATCCCTCGGTCAGGATGAGCAGATCGCGGGCCCGATCCGCCAGTGATGTCTGGTTGGTGGCGAGGAATCCCCCCATGTTCACCATGCCATCTTTCTTGGCCGACATCGTACACCCGTCGGCGTAAGAAAAGAGCTCCTGCGCAATGGCGAGGGGTACCTTGTCCTGGTAGCCGCTCTCCCGCTGTTTAATGAAGTAGGCGTTCTCCGCGAACCGGCAGGCATCGATGTAAAGCGGGATCTTGCTGGCCCGGCAGAGGGTAGAGACCGCCCGCACATTCTCCATCGAAACCGGCTGCCCGCCGCCTGAATTGTTGGTGATGGTGATCAGGCAGAGGGGGATTCGCTCCGGTCCGACCTCAGAGATCAACCGGCCCAGTGCGGCAACATCCATGTTTCCCTTGAAGGGATGCCGCGCCTCCGGTTTACGTCCCTCCGAGATCACCAGGTCGACCGCGCTGGCTCCGACGAACTCCACGTTGGCCCGGGTGGTGTCGAAGTGGGTGTTGTTGGGAACTACGTCTCCCGGTTTGCACATGACGGAGAACAGGATCCGTTCTGCGGCACGCCCTTGGTGTGTGGGCAGGACGTGCCGGAAGCCAAAGATGTCCCGCACCGCCTCCTCGAAACGGAAGAACGAGGGACTCCCGGCGTAGGACTCATCTCCCCGCATCATGGCGCCCCACTGGGCCGAACTCATCGCCGAGGTCCCGCTGTCGGTGAGGAGGTCGATGAGGACGTCTTCAGAACGCAGCAGGAAGACGTTGAACGCGGCTTCTTCGAGCTTCGCTTCCCGCTCTTCACGGGAAGTCATCCTGATCGGCTCGACCGACTTGATGCGGAACGGCTCGATAATGGTTTTCATAGGTCAGTTAATGTGCGCCGGCTGGGGGAGAGGCTTCATATTGCCACCATGGCTTCTGACAATCTTCCGGTCGTAGTCGTCGGGGCGGGTGCCGCCGGGTTGATGGCGACAATCTCCGCAGCGCAGGCCGGGGCGCGGGTAGTGCTGCTGGAGGGAACCCGCGACGGCGGCCGCAAGATCCTGATCAGCGGAGGAGGAAGGTGCAACGTCCTTCCCTCGGCGCTCGATCCGGGGCGATTCGTGACCGAGTCTTCTCCTAATACCCTTCGGCGCATGCTCCTCTCCTTCCCGCTGGAGCAGCAACGAGCGTTTTTCGAGCGAGACCTCAATATCCCGCTGGTTCTCGAAGAGCAAACCGGCAAGCTCTTCCCCGTATCGAACCGGGCCCGCGACGTCCGTGATGGTCTGGTGAATCAGGCGAAGCGCCAGGGCGCTCTGGTGTCCTTCGGCTCCCGGTTGGTCAGCCTCGAGCGAGTGCCGTCTGGGTGGCGTCTTGAGACCTCGGGTAACGGGCCACTAACCGCACGGTCCGTCGTGGTCGCTACCGGCGGTCTCTCGGTGCCCAACACCGGTAGTGACGGTATCGGGCTCGATCTGGTCCGGGCGCTCGGCCACACCGTTGTCAACCCGTATCCCGCGCTCACTCCACTTACGGGGAATTCCGCATTCCACCAGGAGCTGGCCGGGGTTTCGTTGCACTCCTCGTTGTCCGCTCAGGCGAACCGTTTCGAGACGACCGGCGGGTTTCTCTTTACCCATCGCGGTTACAGTGGTCCTGCGGTTCTCGACATTTCCCACCTGGCGGCGCGAGCGCGACTCCGGGACGAGCCCCTCCCTCGACTCACGGTGAACTGGTGCGCCTTGGGTCAGGAAGAGTGGAATGGAATGTTACAGCAACGCACCGCCGCAACAGTTGTCTCCATCATCCGTCGCCACCTTCCGGCCCGCCTCGGGGAGGGGATCCTGGTGGAGGCGGGTCTCGAGCCGCTTCTTCCAATTTCGCAGCTGCCGCGCGAAGCGCGACTCCGGCTGGTGGATCTCCTGGTGCGATACGAACTCCCCTGGACCGGAGACGAGGGGTACCGGAAGGCCGAAGTCACGGGAGGTGGTGTGGCGCTCTCCGAGGTTCACCCGACGACGCTTGAGAGCCGCCGTTGTCCCGGACTCTTCCTGTGCGGAGAGATGCTGGATGCGTTCGGACCGATCGGCGGCCACAACTTTGCCTGGGCCTGGTCAACCGGCCGAGCAGCGGGAATCGCGGCGGCGAGGGTCTGAAAACAACAAGCGGCTGCCCCGCAGGGCAGCCGCTCAGTTGTCGAAGAGATTCCGGATTTAATTCACCCCGAATGTGATCCCAAGTGTCAGCGGGATAAAGGCGGTATTGAAGGTCTCGGTGAACACACTGATGTATCGAGCCTCGAAGAATATCTTGGAGTCGGAGCCCACCGGAAAGTTGACCCCAGCTCCGCCACCCGCCGAGAACTTGGTGCTACTGCTGCTGCCCGCCTTGACGCTGAACACCCCGATGCCACCCACCAGATAGGCCTTGGCTTTTCCGGAGCCGAACTCATAAATCCCGTTGGCGAGACCTCCAGCCAGCTTGAACTTGCCACCGCCGCCCTCAAAATCGTTTTCCCCATACAGGCCGTCGATTCTGAAGGAAGAGGGCGAGTGGGCTCCGGGGCGATACCCGATGATCGCGAGACCATGCCACCCGAAGTTCGCTGCGTCGCTATAGTCTCCCACCGGCTCCGTTCCGCCACCGGCAACACCGAAGTAGACGCCTTCCTGGGCCTGAGCCGAGTGCGCACCAAGGGCGAAGAGGGCAAGGAGGGCGAGACCGGAAAGCAGATGACGTTTCATGGAATCTCCTGAACATTTGTCAGACGTTTCCGCACCAGAGACAAATCGCGGCCAGCTTGAGGCTCAAGCTAATAGTGATCAGGGAGATTTGCAGCGACGAATGGATTCGCGGCTGAGGGGAAGCTGTCAGCGAACCCGCCGG
>Ga0068864_100002255_pt1 | contig 15942 bp, 9 predicted proteins | sample KBSSwiS72_FD_66586 | JGI IMG/M metagenome (GOLD analysis project Ga0068864, IMG submission 66586) | Switchgrass rhizosphere microbial communities from Kellogg Biological Station, Michigan, USA - KBS Switchgrass S7-2 | ecosystem: Host-associated > Plants > Roots > Rhizosphere > Soil ... | reverse complement strand
AGGTTGAATGTCTGGAACACGAAGCCGACTTCCTTGTTGCGAACGCGCGCGAGCTCGCGATCGTTCATCGCCGAGACGAGCTGGCCGTTCAACCAATACTCGCCGTTGTCCGGTGTGTCGAGGCAGCCGATCATGTTCATCAGCGTCGACTTGCCGGAGCCCGACGGTCCCATGATCGCGACGTATTCGCCGCGCGCGACGACGAGGTCGACTCCGCGCAACGCGTGAATCGTCTCTTCGCCCATCTTGTAGTGACGCTGCAAGTTTTGCGTCTTGATCGTCGCGTCCATGGATCGTTCTTGTGCGCTCCACCCGGCGGCCGCGATTATCGCATCGCGTCTCGAGGTTGCACCGCTACGCGCGACGCAAACCCTACGCCTAAAGCATTCTTAAGTCGAAGAAGACTGCGCGGATGCCGCGCGTCAGGACGTGTGTTTCCCGAGAAATTCGATCGAACGGCCGAACGCAACTCGCGCATCGCCCGCGCTGTAGCTCGCGCGCTCGTCGCAATTGAACCCGTGCCCTGCGCCTTTGTAGACGTGCAATTCGGCGTTCGGATACGTGCTCCTGATTTTCTCGATGTCGGCCATCGGGATCGAGCCGTCCTGATCGCCGAAGTGATACAAGATCGGACACCGCGGATGCTTGTCGAGCATCCGCGCGACACCGCCGCCGTAATACGACACTGCCGCGTCGAGGTCGAGCTCGCTCGCCGCGACGTGCGCGACCGTGCCGCCCCAACAATAGCCGACGACCGCTGCCGCGCCCGCATCGCGAACCGCGTCGGCGGCCGCTTCGATGTCGGCGAGCGTGTTCGGCCACTCGAGCTGTTGCATGTACGCGCGGCCCTGCTCGATTTCGCTGTACGGAAGCGTGATGCCGCGCTTGATCCTATCGAACATCGCGGGCGCGATCGCGCGATGGCCTTCGGCCGCGTACTGATCGGCGACGCGCTTGATGTGGTCGGTGACGCCGAAGATCTCTTGCACGACGACGATGCCGCCGCGCGGCTTACCCTTCGGCTCGGCAAGGTACGCGTCGAGCTCGTGGCCGTCGCGGGCTTTCAATCGGGTCATCTTCCCCACTGCGTGTTCCCCATCGTTCGTTCTGCATTGGATGACACGCACGCCGTCTCGCGGCCACCACGTGTCGCGCGAAAGCGCAAACCGAGGTGGCGCGAGTTGCAGCGAGCTACTGCTGCGGGGCTTGCGGCTGCGTGCCGCGTGAGAGCCGGCGGAAGTACTCGGCCACCGCGTCCTCGTAGCCCTCGGCGATCTGCGGCGGCGCCTGCGAGCGCACGGACGCGCGCTCACCCTTGTCGTTGTTCGCCGTGAGCTTGAGCTCGAGCTGATCGGTGAGGTTCACGAGCCGTTGGAACTGCTGCTCGAGGAGATCCGGATTGCCGCCGACGTTGAGGCCCGCGCGCAGCGCCTCGCCTAGCTCGCGGATCGCCTTGAGCTCCTCGTCGCTGATGCCTTGATCGCGCAGCCGCGAGCCGAGCGTCAGCAAGTCGCGCGATGCGTCGCTGAGCTGATCACGCGCCTGCTGCACGTTGTCCGGGTTCTGCCAAATCCCGCGATTGCGCGGATCCCAAACGCCGCCGCGCCGTGGGTCGTACCAACCGCGGGGTCCGCCGGGTCCGATGCCGTACGCGCCCCCGTTCGTGCCGCCGAACTGGTTGCCGCCGGTCGCGTTCGCCTGCCCATTGCCCCCGCCCGACGCCTGTTGGCCCTGACCTTGCTGACCTTGGCCCTGTTGGCCCTGCTGACCGGATTGCTGGCCCGGCTGTTGACCATTGGCGCTTTGCTGATTTTGGCCGTTCTGCCCGTTCGGGCCGGGCAACTGCTGTTGCTGCGGCGGCTGATTGAGCTCGGAGAGCTGGCGGCGCAACGACTGTAGCTTCGCGACGAGCTCGGCGTTCGGGTCGGTCTTGCTGCCCTGGCCGGCGACCGCCTCTTCGTTCGCGTCCTTCGCGGCCTGTTCCGTGTCGCGCTGCAGATCGCGTAGCGCCGAGGTCGTGACCGTCTCCGTCGCGGCAACCTGCATGCCCTGCCCGCGCGCGATCGCATCGCCGCCGAGGCCGAGTCGCGCGCCCGTCTGCTTGCTCTGCTCCTCGGCGAGCGCCTTGTTGAGCTCCTCGGTCGCAGCCGGCGTCTGGCCGCGGTACTGCTGCGCGACGCGCTGGATGTCGCGCTCGAGCGCTTCGAGCTGCTTCTGCAAGTCGTACTTGCGCTCCGCGAGCTCGTTCGCCTTGTCCGCGTCGAGACCACCTTGGCCGAAGTTCTGTCGATCGTTGCCGGTGGTCGAGTTGCGCACGGCGCGCTGCAGATCCTGCGCGACCTGCTGCTGGCCTTCGTAGAGCTGCTTCGAGCGCTCCGCGAGATCGGAGAACGCCTCGCCGACGGCGGCCTGGCGTTGAGCGGTGAGCTGCTGCAGCGCCTGCTGCAGCTGCCGTCGCGCTTGCTCGATCGCGCGCTGCGTCTGCGCGGGATCCGCGTTCTGCTGCTGACCCTGCTGGCCTTGCTGGGTTTGCTGGCCGTTCGCCTGGTTCATCGCCTGCAGCGCTTCGTTGAGCTTTTGAATCGCTTGCTGCGTCGCTTGCTGGCCCTGGCCGTTCGAATTCGACTGCGACGGCTGCCCGCCCTGCTGGCCTTGCTGACCCTGCTGGCCGCGCTGCCCGGCTTGCTGTTGCTGCGCCTGCGCGAGTTGTTGCTGTGCCTGCTCGAGCTGCTTCTTGAGCTCCTCGGTCTCGCGGCGCAGCGCGTCCTGCTGCCAGCGATCTTGCTCGCTGAGCCCGTTACGCCGGTTCGCTTGCTGCGCGAGTTGCTCCTGACGGCGCGCGAGCTCTTGGAGCTTCTTGATCGCCTCGTCGACCTTGTCCTGGCCGGAATCGAGCCCGCCCGCCGACGACTCGGTCTCGTACTGGTTCTTCTGCAAGTCCATCTCGAGCTCGTAGAGCTCGCTCAAGTCGCGGCCGGCGTTGCCGCCGCGGCCGCCACCGCCCTGTTGGAACGCGACCTGAACGTCGGTGAACGCGGATTCCGCGCGGAGCAGATGCTGCAACGCGTCCTGCTCCGACGGCACGGCTTCCGCGAGCTTCACGTCGCCGAGGTTGTCGGACGCCGGCTTCATCGCGTCCGCGGCGTCCTCCAAGTTCTGCACGAACTGCTGAATCTTCTCGTCGACGCCCGTGAGCTGCCGCGCCCGCGCGCGCGCCGCGAGCGTGCGAGCCTGATCCGCGAGCGTGCGCTGCAGATCGGAAAGCATCTGCGCGTTGTCGTGCAGCTGCTGCTTGTCGAGGTAGCTCGACGTCACCTCGTCGCGCTCCTTCATCAAGTTCCAGGTCGCGACGAGGATTTCCTTCTGGCGCCGCGAGATCTCGTCTTGCTGCTGCCCGCCGCCACCCGCGCCGCCACCGCCTTGCGTCGATTGCGTGAAGCTGCGGTCGAACGGTTGGACCTCCACGAAGAAGAGATCGGTCTGCACCTCGCGGTTGCGGTCTTTCGCGACGGCGTAATACGAGATCACGTCGCCAGGCTCGAGCTTGCGCAGCTCCGGCGCCGCGGCGGCCTGCTCGCTGGAGGCCGGCTGGCTGCCATTGGGCGCGGTCTGCGATTCGCCGCCCGGCTGCGTGCGCTCGCGAACGGTGTTGATCTCGCGCTGGTTCTCGATCTGCGGCTGCGGATCGTCGCCAGGCGTCACGAGTCGCTGCCGCTGCCGCGGCCGGCGCACCGTGAGCTCTTCGACGCTGCTGGACAGCCCCTGGCGAGCGCGGTCGGCGTCGCGCTGCTTCGGTGCCGCCTTCTTCTGCGTCATGTCTTCGAGGAACAGCGTCTGCGTGTCGAGCGCGTGCGCACCGTCGATCTTGACCGGCGTGCTCTTCCACTCGCCGCCGTTCACCGAGTAGCGCAGCTCGACGTTGTCGAGACCGAAGTCGTCGCTCGCCTCGACGCGCACGCCGACCTCTTCGATGTTGCTCGCGCGCCAGTCGCGGCCCGGCTTCAACACCTTCACGACTGGCTTCTGGTCCGGCACCACCGTAATCAGGTAATCGTCCGTGAGCTTCACCGAGTCGTTGTTGAACAGCGTCGATACGAAGTACTGGCCGTCCTTCTTGATCTCGAGCGTCGCGGTGTTCGCGTTGCCGTCTTTCTGCATCGCGACGCGCTCGCCGTTCGCGACGATCTCCGCGGCTTGCAGTGGCGCGTCGGTATTGAGCTCGACGGTGACCTTGGTGCCCTCGACTGCGCGGATGTCGCTACCCGGGTCCTCGACGGAGGGCTCGAGCTTCGTCCAGTTCGGATAGTCATAGGTGAGCTTCAGGCTCGTGATCCGCGGCAGATCGACGACGTCGACCGAATACTCGGGGCTCCGGAGCCCGGCTGCCGCCACGTAGTAGTGCAGCGGCTCGCGAAGCGCGAAGAAAGTGAAGTCGAATTCGCCCTTCGGGCTGCGGGTCATCTCGGTGCTTTCCCATTGCCCGCCCGGCTTGAACTGGGCGAAGACCTGCATGTGCGGCGGCGCGAAGCCTTCCGCGGTCGCCAAGACGTGCAAGTCGCCGCCCCGGCGCACGGTGCCGTCGCCGGGCTCGACCGCAATCCGCTGCGGCGGCAACGTGTCGCGCAGCAGCCAGCCGGCCCATAGATTGCGGACGCCATACCGCCAATTCGCGGGGCCGTACGCGGCGAACCAGACCAGCGTCCCGGCCGCGAGCACCGCGATCACGACAGGCACCCGAACGTGCAAGGCGGGCACCTTGATCCGGACGGGCGCCTTATTGGCGACCTTGAGCGCGTCCTCGGCCAGCAGCCCCAAGAACGGATTCGCGGGCGCGCCGTGCGTGAGACCGTCGTACGTCTCGAGCCGGCCGTTGAACGCGGGCGCGCGGCGCTCGATCTCGCGAATGCCGCGCGTGCGCTTGAGCGCGCGCAGCGGCAGCGCGAGCAGCGCGACGACGACCGCTGCGAGCAGCAGAACGAGCACCGTGCGAGCGCCGTAGACGAAGGCGTGATCGAACGCGCGGCGAATGCCGAAATAGACCGCGACGAGCGTGATGACGAGCGCCAGCGCAGCGAGCAAAGCCGCGCCGCGCGCGACGATCAGCGCCTGCAGGCGGCTGCGGAACGAGGCGAGGTAGGCTTCGAGCTGCGACTGTGCGGTCATGCGGCCAATCCTCTGCGAATTCTAAGATGCCAGTTTCCAACCCAGGATTCCACGATCGCTGCGAGGAGCAGCGCGATCACGAGCAGCGGCCCCAGCGGCCGCGGCACGGGCTGCGTCGACGAGGCACTCGTGTTCCCGGGGGACGCTTCCGCTGCGCCCGTGCCGAGTCCCTTCCAGCGCGCGAGCGTCGCGTCGTCTATAAGGGTTAAGTCCGATTCTCGGGGGTCGAAGTTCACCGCGACGAGCTCGGTGTTGCCGCCGCCGACGACCTCGTAGAACCCGACCTGGTCCAGCAGCACGTCCTCGCCCGCGCCCAGGCCGAGCGCCTTCTGGCCCCGTGGATCGAAAATCTGCCCGCCCGCGAGACCGAGAGCGCGGACTGCGAGCGTGCTGCCGAGCTCGGCCTCGCTCGTGAATCCCGCCCCGCCGAGCAAGTGGTTCGCGAGGCCCGCGACGAAGGGCACGAACACCGGCTGCACCGGCAGATCATTCCACTCGCGATCGAGCGAGGATGTGAAGAGCAGCACGCGGCCGGCCCCGATCGTCCTCTCGATCAGCAGCGGCGCGCCGTCGTCGAGCCGGATCAGCACCCGATCGTCCGGGCCGGCCTCGACGCCGACGTAGCGCGTGAACTTCGCGGAGCGCAGGTCGTCGAGCCCCCGCAGCGCGGGGTGCCCGGTGTCGATCTCGCCGATCGACACGGTCGCAGTCGCCCCGAGCTGCTGGCCGGAGCGCAGGGTTTCACCCGAGATCGGCACCGTGGTGAGCCCCGCGGAGCGACCCGCGAGCCCCAGCAACACGCGGCCGCCGTTTTGAACATAATCCGTCAACGCCGCGACGTCGCCCGCGCCGAGCAGCCCGACGTCGGCCACGACGATGAAGCTCTGCTCCGCGAGCGGCCGCTCGGTGAGCTTGCTCGGAACGCGCGTCTCGGGCACGAGCCCGAGCGTCGCGAGCGTGCCGAGCGCGGACGAGAGGAACAACGCGCCCTTGCCGCGCTGATCGGCCGAAATGAGCAACACGCTGCGCGGCTGAGGTCGCTTGAGCACGAGGTAACGCTGGTCGTCCGCCTTCAGATCGTCGCCGGGCTCGAGCGATACCGTGACCCGATTCGGTCCGGAAGCGAGGTCGAGCGCCGCGAACCGCGCCTGCGCGCGGCCGCCCGCCGGAATATCGACCGGCTGCTCCCCGATCGTCTTACCGTTGAGCGTGAGGCGCACCGATTTGTGCGCGTCCGCCGCCGCGAAGCTGCGCACCGACGCCTCGAGCTCGCCCGTGAGCGCGGAGCCGCCGAAGCTCTCGATCGTCCAGTTGTCCGCCTTGCCCCCCGACACGTCGTGGATCGCGACCTCGGCCGCGCGGCGCGGCGCGAGCTCGCCGAAGCGCGTCGGCAAGCTGCTCTGCTGCCTGTCGGTCACGAGGTCGATCACGACGGGCAGCTCCGCGCCGCGCAGTAGCGCGTCGACCGAGCGCATGAGCTGGCCGTAGTCGAGCCGGAACACGCCGGGCTCGACCGTGTTCACCGCCTGACGCAGCACCGACGAGTCTCCGGTCGCGGCGCCGAGCACCTCGAACTGGCGGCCCGCGACGACGACCTGACCGCGGTCGTCGCCGCGGAGGCCATCGATCACGTCGCGCGCCGCGGCGCGCGCGCGCTCCCATCGGCCGTCGTCGCCCATCGACGCCGAGCCGTCGAGCACGATCAAGTGCAGATGCGCGCTGCCGGACGCGGCGGCCTGCGGCTTGCGCCAGAGCGCGGGCTGCGCGAACGCGAGCGCGAGCAGCACGAGCACCGCGAGCCGGAGCGCGAGCAGCAGCAGGTACTGGAGCTTCTTCGCGAGCACGCGGCGCGGCTCGCCGGGCTCGAGGAACATCGACGAGCTGAATTTCTGCTTGTTCGGGTTATCCGACGACAGCCGGTGCAGCCACAACGGCAAACCCACCGCGAGCAACCCGAACAAGAACGCGGGCGCGATCAGCGACATCGCAGCACCCTCGTAAACAAGCCGTCCGAGTCATGGCCGAGAGGCTCGAGGCGTCTCTCGGGGGCGTCGCCGCACAGGGATGTGCGGCGCCGAGCCCCAGGGACGGCGTCTTGGCGTCCCCCGAGAGATGCCTCGAGCCTCTCGGTCATGACTCGGACTCCTTCATCCGCGGCGGTGTCGGAACATGAGGTAGCTGCGCAGGACCGCATCGAGCGGCTCCGTGATGTTCACGAGCCGATGGTCCGCGCGCGCCCCGAGCGCGGCCTTGTTCAGCGCGTCGACGTGCGCCGCGATCCGCTCGCGGTACAGCGAGCTCATGTAGATCGGCGACACCTCCATCGACTTGCCGCTCTCCATGTCCTCGAGCAGCGCCGACTCCTTGAGCTGCGGCTTGAGCTCTTGCGGATCGAGCAGCTGGAACAAGATCACGTCTTGACCCTGATACGCGAGCGGCTGGACGCTCTTCAGGAGCGCGTCGGGATCGCAGTAGAAATCCGAGATCACGGCGACGAGGCCGCGGCCCTTTTCGACCTCGCGGAAGCGCTCGAACGGGATCTTGAGGTCGGTCCCCGTGCCGGGCTGGGCGCGATCGATCGCGTGCATCACGCCGGTGAGCCGGCCCTGCCGCGACGACGCGGTGCGGTGCTCGCGGATCTTGTCGTCGAACACGATGAGGCCGACCGCGTCGTGCTGGCGCGCCGCGAGGTACGCGAGCGTCGCAGCGAGGTACTTGCCGTACGTGAGCTTAGAGACCTTGCCCGACGCGAAGCCCATCGACGCGCTCGAGTCGAGCAGGATCACGAGCCGCGTATTGGTCTCGCCGATGTAGCGCTTGACATACGTGCGCTCCGTGCGCGCGTAGACGTTCCAGTCGACGAATCGGGGGTCGTCGCCTTCGGCGTACATCCGGTACTCGGCGAACTCCTGGCTGAAGCCGAAGAACGGCGAGCGGTGCATGCCGGTGAGGAATCCGGTCACGACCGCGCGCGCGACGAGCTCGAGATTCGCGAGGCTCGCGAGCGTCTCGGGACGCAGCAGGTGCTGTGGAATCGCAGTCCCTGCGCTCATCGCCGTCAGCCGACCCGGGCCTGCCTCTCGGAGCCGCCGAGCGCCTCGATGAGGCCCGTCAGCACCTTGTCGGTATCGACGCCGTCGGACTCGGCGAAGTAGTTCGTGAGCACGCGATGCCGCATCACCGGCAACGCGAGCGCCGCGATGTCCTCGCGCGTCACGTGGTAGCGGCCCTGCATCAGCGCTCGGGCCTTCGCGGCGAGCGTGAGGAACATCGTCGCGCGCACGCTTGCGCCGTACTGCACGTACTTGCGCACGATGTCGGGCGCGAGAGGATCCTTCGGCCGCGTCGCGCGCACGAGCTCGACGGCGTAACGGCCGACGCTCTCGGAGACCGGAACCTGGCGCACGAGCCACTGGAACTTGACGATCTGCTCCGGCGTCGTGCACGGCTTGACCTCGGGCATGTCCATGCGTCCCGTGAAGCGTTTCACGACGGTGAGCTCGTCGTCGCCCGTGAGGTAGTCGAGGAGCACATTGAACAGGAAGCGGTCGAGCTGGGCCTCGGGCAGCGGGTACGTGCCCTCGAGCTCGATTGGGTTCTGCGTCGCGAGCACGAAGAACGGCCGCTCGATCGTGTGATGATGACCGCGCACGGTGACGGAGAATTCCTGCATCGCCTCGAGCAACGCCGATTGCGTCTTAGGCGGAGTGCGGTTGATCTCGTCGGCGAGCAGCACGTTCGCGAACAGCGGGCCCGGCACGAACGTCCAGGTGCGCCGGCCGGTCGACATGTCTTCTTCGATGATGTCGGTGCCCGTGACGTCGGTCGGCATCAAGTCCGGCGTGAACTGAATGCGCTTGTACGTGAGTCCGAGCGCGACCGCGAGCGTGCGCACGAGCAGCGTTTTCGCGGTGCCCGGCATGCCGGTGATCAAGCAGTGGCCGCCGACGAGCAGCGTGATCAACAGGTGCTCGACGACTTCGTCCTGGCCCACGATCACTTGGCGGACCTGCTCGCGAATCTGCCCGAGCGCCCCGTGGAACGTCCCTATCAGCGCTCGAGTCTCTTCGGTCTCGAGCTGGTTCTGCGCGTCGCTCAACGTACGATCTCCAATAGTAGTTGCTGGGCTTCCCTGAAACCGGGGGCGATTTCCAGAGCATACAACAGTTGCTCCCGGCCACTCGCTTTGTCGTCGGCCGCGAGATAGGCCTTTGCGAGACGGAAATGCGCGTTCGCGAGATCGTGCGGATTCATCGCGAGCAGCGCCTGATATTCGATGACCGCGCGCTTCGCGTCGCCGGCCGCGAGCAGCCGGTCGCCGAGCTCGGCGTGCACTTCCTCCCGCAACGGCGCGACCATCAGCACGTCTTCGAGCACGCCGATCGCGGCGTCGTTGCGGTCGGTCGCTGCGAGCGCCTTCGCGAGCGCCAGCAGCGCGGCGGGGTCGTGGCCGCCGAGCCGCCGATACTCGAGCAACGTCGCCGTCGCCAGCGGCTCGTCACCGAGCTCGCGGCTCGCACGCGCCTTGATCAGGTACGGGCTGTTCTCGTCGACATACTGCGGCAAGAGCTCGATCGCGTGGGTCGCCGCCGTCGAGGCGCCCTTCCAATCCTTGCTGAGGAACGCCTGCTGCGCTTCCTTGGCGGCCTTCTGCCACACCTCCAAGTTCTTGACCGCTTCGCCGAGCTGGCTCTGCACATAACCCGCGAAGTCTTTGTCGAATTGACTCGGCTCGATCGCGAGCGCGGCCTGCAGTGCCGCCGGAGTCTCCTTACCCGCGGCGTATTGATCGAGCATCGAGCGCAAGCCCTGCTGTCCCCAGCGCAAAGCGATGTACTCGCAGGTCAGACCGGCTTGCATGTACGACACGATCACCTGCGCCTCGTACATAGGCCGGATGAAGCCTCGATCCAGCTCGGCGATGGGTAGGAACTTGTCCTCCTTGATCGCCTTGAAAACGGTCAGCGGGATGTGCCGGCCCGGCAGCGGACCCGTGGTCCACTCCTCGTATACGGACACACCCTCGCTGAACCAGCGCGGAACGAGATGTTTCGTCTTCTCGAGCGTGAACACGTGCGCCATCTCGTGCCAGAGCGTCGTACCCCAGTGGAAATCGGAATCCGACCGGCCCGTCGGGCTGTCCATCGCGACGAGGTAGCCGAAGGTCACGCCGAGCAGACCGATGCCGGGCAGGCCCGAGGTCCGCACCGCGAAATCGTCGTGCTCGGGGTAGAGCTCGACGACCACCGGCTCCTTCAGCTCGAACGCATACCGCTTCGAGTACTCCTCGACCGTCCGGTTCACGAGATCGAGCACATACGCGTCGAGCACCGCGGCTTCGTTCTTGTGCAGTCGCAGCAGCGCGCCCGGGTTCTTGGCCGGCTTGTCCGCGCCCGGCGCGGCCTCGGTGGCGGCGCTCGGGTCGGGCATGTGCTTCTCGACGACGAAGTTCTGGAAGCTGTCGATCAGCCGCAGGGTATTCACGATCGGCGCGCTGAACGGGTCGCCGCGATACGCGATCTGCAGATGTTCCCGCGCCTCGTCGACGCGGTTCTCGCGGAGCAGATTCACGCCTAGCTCGGCGTGCGCCGAATACAGCCCGGGCTCGATCTCGACGGCTTTCCGATAGAGCTCGATCGCCTCGCGATAGCGGCGCGTGATCACGTAGAAATAGGCCGGGATCGCGTACGCGTCTCCGTAGCCCGGGTTCGCCTTGAGCGCGCGCGCCGTCCACTCGCTGTCCGTCTTGCCGCGCAATAGGTCGGCCGAAGCCTTGAGCGCGTCGATCTCGAGCTCGGGCAGCTTCTGCTTCTGTGCAATCGAGCGCGCTTTGTCGAGCTTCGCGTCGGCTTCAGCGAGCGCGCCATCCTCGAGGGCCGCGCGCGCGAGAAGCAGGTAGGCCTCGATGCTCGAGTCCGGCGACTTCTCGATCACTTGGTTCGCGAGATCTCGGCCCTTCTCCTCGAACCGGCCGGCCGCGACGCTCGCGAGACCGAGCATCGCGGGCGCGTAGTGCTCGTCGAGCATCAGGCTCTCTTGGAACAGCTTCGCAGCCTCGTCGTTCTGGTGCGTCTCGAGGAACAGATCCCCCCAACGCGCGCGCACGGCCGCGTCCATCGGGTATTCCTTGATCGCCTGCTGGAAGAAGGAGTTCGCGGCGCGCACGTCGCCGCTGGCACGCGCGGCGTCCGCCTTGATCCGTGAGTCGCTGGTCTTCGCGAGCAACGCGACGAAGCACTGTTGCGCCTCGGCGCGTGCGCCGCGGTAGGCGGCCCGGTCGCATGCGACGAGCTCGGGGTTGCGGTCGAGCGCGTACTCGATCGTGACGCCGAACGCGCTCGGCGCCGCGCCGAGCGACGGCAGCGCGAGCAAAGCGAGCAACAGGCGCCGGGACACGCGCTATTCCTTGTGCGCCTTCTGCGCCTCGTCGATCTTCCCCTGCACATCGGCGAGCTGCACGAGCAAACCTTGCAGCTCGTTGAGATACGCGTCAGGCGCAATCGATTCGCGGCGTTGCCGGAGGTCGGCGATCTTGTCCTCGAGCGCGGTCTTCTGCCGATCGAGCGCGGCGAGCTCGGGCGTCGAGGGCAGCGGCGCCGATTGCAGCCTCGCGACCACGAAGCGCGCGGCGCCGTCGCCCTTCAACTGCGGATGCTCGGTCGCGAGCGTGCCGGCTTTGCTGAAGCTGTCGGCGACTTCGCGCGACGCGTAGTCGAACGCCTCCTGCGCCGTGATCACGCCGTTCTTGTCGACGTCGGCCGAGCCGTCGGCGAGCGCCTTGGCCCAATGCTCCGCGAAATGCGTCGCGTTGCGCTCGAAGCCGCTGCGCGTCGCGGTGATCAACATGCGGCCGTTGCCGGCCCACTTCTCGAGCGTCGCGCCGCTCGCGCTCGTCGTGTTGACGATCAGCTGCGAGCGCGCCGGAATCGCGGCGAGCAGCTTCAGGAGCTCGTCGCCGTCGATATCGGGTCCGGGCAGATTCACTTTGTATTGCTCGCCGTCGAAGCTGCCATGGCCGACGAGGATCAGCGCGAACGTGTCACTCGCCTTGACCTTCGAGCGCTCCGAGCCGAGCAGCTTCTCCACCGCGGCCTTGGTCGCGTGCTCACCGCTGAGCACTGCGACGCGCGCGTCGCCGGTGGTGCGGCGCGCGACCGCCGCGAGCTGCTGCACCTCTTTATCGAACGCCTCCTGATACTTCGGCTCGCCGCCAAGCCCCCCGACGATCACGTAATAGAGGTCCGCCCGAGCCACCAAAGGCAGCGCGAGCAGGCCGACCGTGAGCACGAGCGCCCTGCGCAAACGCCGGCTGATTCCGGCGGCGCGACCGATGAAGGGTGCTTCCCGGGGGCGTCGGCGCACAGGGATGTGCGCCGCCGAGCCCCAGGGATGGCGTCTTGGCGTCCCCCGGGAGGCACCCTTCAGCGGGCGCGCCGCCGGAATCTGGCACAACGGCCGCAACACGGGCGCGCGTGAGGTCACAGCCGGCCCCAGTAGAGGCGCAACAGCCACTCGGCGGACTTCAGGATCAGAAGACCGAGGAAGATGATCGGCATGCTCCAGAGGTCGAGGACCTGGCGCTCGACCGTGCCGGCGTCGGAAAACTTCACGGCTTCCGGGAGCTTGCCGATATCGGCGACGGTGAAATAGCTGCCTCTGGTCGCGGCAGCGATGCGCTCGAGCAGCGCGCGGTTCTGCTGCGTGTGGTAGTGCTCGGCGACGCCGTCCTCGCGCCGCACCGCGAGCTGCGCCAGCCCAAGGGACTCGTCGCCTACGCTCGCGGCCGCGGCGAAGCGGAACATGCCGGGGTGCGCCGTCTCGTAGGTCGCCTGGTAGACGCCGCGCTCGCCCGCGACCGGCGTCATCGACAGCGTCGAACGAGCGCCGAGACCGTCCATGACATCGAGGTTGACCTTCGCGTCCGCGGCCGGCTTGAAAGTCTTGTCGCGCACCTCGGCCCGCAACGTCACCGTGCTCTCGTCGCCGTAGAACACCTGCTTCGACGTCAGCGTCACGTGTTGCGGCGAGCTCGTCGCGATCGCCTGGAGCAGCTGCCGCCAAAAAATCTCGTGGCGCTGGTCCTCGTGCGGCAGCAGCATCTGCCAACGCCAGGTGCCGCCCGTCGCAAGGATGTACGCGTTGCCGAGCCCGTAGCGCTGATGCACGAGCAGCGGCTCGGTGCGGCCCGCGAAATCGGCCTCGAGCAGCACCTCGGCGCCGGGCTTGAGCTCGCCGAGGTGCTCGAAGTCGGCGAGCTCGGGCATTTCGCTCCACGACTTCGCGTTCTTCGCGTCGTCGGTCTCGAGCCGCGTGATCGGCGACGTCTTACCGAGGGCCGTGAGCTTCGCCTTGGCAGGATTGCGCTCGAAGGTCGGCGCCTCGACGAGCGGCAGCTGCGCGGGCAGCACCTCGGCGACGCTCGTCGGCCCCCAGCCGCCGTCGGCGAGCCCGCGCCGGCCGCCCATCATCAGCAGCGTGCCGCCGCGGCGACCGACGAACTCGCGGATCATGTCTTGCTGCTCGGGCGACAGCGCGGCGGCCTCGAAGCTGCCGATCATCAGCGCGTCGTACTTGAACAGCGTGGTCTCGTCGGCTGGGAAGCCGTCCTTCAGCTCGTCCGCCGACTCGATGCCTTGGCGGTAGAACTTGTTCGGCGTCGTCTTCAACAGGCTCGCGACGCGGATCGGCGAGTCGTCCTCGATCGTCCGGCGGATGAACTTGTACTCCCAGCGCGGCTCGCCCTCGATATATAAAATGTGCCGACGCTGCTCCGGGACCTCCATCGGCCGCATCTGGACGTTGTTGATCACGTTCGTCTCGCCGGGCAGCGCATCGAGGGCGAACTTCAGGTCGCGCACCCCCGGCTTGCCGACTTCGAGCTCGACCCAGCGCGTAGTGATGCCAGTGGTGTTCGGCAGCTGAATCGCCTGCGACGCGAGAATCGCGTCGCCGTCGTAGACCCTGAGCTGTGCGAGCGACGCGCCGCTATGCCGGATGCTGACTTGCGCGCTCACGGTCGAGCCCGGCAGGCCTACCGGCGCGACCTGGACGTCCTCGAGCTCGAGGTCCTTCGGGTCCGATTCGGCGCCGACGCCCACCGTGTGCACGGGCACGCCGAAGCTCGCGATCTCGGCGATCTTCGCGGCGTCGAAGTCCGGCGAATTGTCGGCGCCGTCGCTCACGAGCACGACGGCCGCGATCGCGCCCGACTGCGCGCCGCGCAGCACGCTCAACAGCGCGTCGCCGATGTGGGTAACGGGCCCGGGCGCAGGCACCTGCTCGAGCGATGGCAGCTCGATCAAGTCGCCCGCGAACGAGAACAAGCTCACGTTGAAGCTCGACTTGAGATCCGGCAACGCGCGCGCGGACATCGCGTCGACCGCCTCTTGCAGCCGCGAGTGCGTGCCGTCGCCGTAAAGCATGCTGGCCGACGTGTCGAGCAATACGGCGACCGAGTTCTCCTGAGGACGCAGCGTTTGAGTCACGAGCGCAGGGCGCCACGCGAGCACGAGCAGCGCCGCAATCAACAGCGTCTGCAGCACGCCGAGCGTGAAGAGCTTCGGAAGCGCAAAGCCCGCGCGCCGGCGCGCGAGCGTCACGCCGACCGCCAGGGCGGCCGCGACGATCAGCGCGACCAGCAACCAAACCGGCCAGCCGCTCGCAAACACGAGGTCGGACCGCTCGAAGGTCGCACGCGAGTACTTGAAGAACAGCTCGAACAAACGCTGGCTCCGCTGATCCGACCGTAACCATACGCCGTGCGCCGAAGCGGACTGGACGATCTGGTGAAAACTCCAGAATCGTCGAGGTCGGCCCTGAGAGAAAGCGAACCGAAACCGGTTCGAACCCGAGCTTACCGAAACGATGCCGCTCGCGCCTAGACCCGGCGGGGACCGTTCCGGCATCGCCGGCAGGCGCGCTACTATCCGTCGACGCCGCGACTCAGGGGGTCGTGCACGTGTTTAGTCCCGTCGAGCGCCCGATGAGTTCGCCGCCCGCGCGCGGTGCGCGCAGCTCGCTTTGGGGGCGCGTGGGCCGGCATTGGTCGCTCGTGGCGGGCGCCCTACTCGCGTTGATCGCTGCCGGTGACGATCTCGGCGGCGCCCCGGCGAAGCCGACTTCCGAGTTCCACTTCGTCCGGATGTTCTACCACGACGGCGCATATGGTCGCAGTTACCGCGGCTTCGATCGTAGCTGGACGACCGACTATCCGGAGGCCGAGTTTCATTTCCACCTCGGCGTGAGCCGCCTCACGCGCGTCGACATCGGCGAGCAAGCGCGGATGCTGCGCGTGACCGACGACGCGATCTTCGACTATCCGTGGCTCTACGCGGTCGAGGTCGGCCGCTGGCACCTCGACGACACGGAGGCCGCGCGACTGCGCGAGTACCTCGATCGTGGCGGCTTCTTCATGGTCGACGACTTCCACGGCACGCTCCAATGGGAGGGATTCGTGGAGTCGATGCAGCGCGTGTTCCCGGACCGGCCGATCGTGGAGATCTCCGAGGGCGACGAGGTGTTCCACGTGCTTTACGAACTCAATCAACGGATTCAGATCCCCGGCATCGCCGCGCTCATGTCCGGCCGAACGTACGAGCAAGACGGCGTCACGCCGCATTGGCGCGGCATCTATGACGACCATGGCCGGCTCATGGTCGCGATCAACTTCAACATGGATCTCGGCGACGCTTGGGAGCATGCGGATGACCCGCGCTATCCCGAGCCGATGACGAACCTCGCGTACCGCTTCGCCGTCAACTACGTCGTGTACGCGATGAC